>Ga0307505_10001337_pt1 | contig 20319 bp, 12 predicted proteins | sample 23_S_MG_FD_202183 | JGI IMG/M metagenome (GOLD analysis project Ga0307505, IMG submission 202183) | Soil microbial communities from Populus trichocarpa stands in riparian zone in the Pacific Northwest, United States - 23_S | ecosystem: Environmental > Terrestrial > Soil > Riparian zone > Trees...
GTTCACAAATTGCCGCCCAACGAGAATGAGCGCCTGGCAGCCGTACGGCGGTACGAGATTCTCGATAGCCCCCCGGATGGGGCCTTCGATCGAATTACAGCGTTGGCCGCACGGCGATTAAACGTTCCGATTGCAATCATCAGCATCGTTGATGAGGACCGCATCTGGTTCAAATCGCATCATGGCCTGCCTGCGGAGCAAATCGACCGCGAGCCGGGGCTTTGTGCGTCCGCAATCCTCGGTGACACCCCCTATCTGATCGAAGATGCGCGGAATGATCCTCGGTCGTTGGCCAACCCGCTCGTCGCTGGAGACTTCGGGCTGCGCTTCTATGCCGCGGTGCCGCTGAGAACCAGTGACGGTCACAATCTCGGCACATTGTGCGTAATCGACAAGGAGCCCCGCCCGATCGAACAGGAGCAGATCGAGGATCTGGAAGACCTGGCCTTGATCGTCATGGACCAGCTCGAGCTTAGGCTCGCGTCCCGGCAGGCGGTCGGAAAGGCCAATCTGATGGCCCGGGAGATCGATCATCGGGTGATGAACAGTCTTCAGTTCGTTTCCGGCTTGCTCGCAATGCAAAGCCGATCGTCCAATGTCGGCGAGGCTGCCGCCCACCTCGAAGTGGCCGCCCATCGCGTTGCTGCCGTAGCGCAAGTTCACCGGCATTTTTATGCGGACGTGGCAGACGAAGTCTCTTGCGTTGCCTATCTGCGGCGCCTGTGTTCTGACCTCGCGGCTATCCTCAATCGCGAGGTCGTCGTTGAGGGGGACGAAGAGATGGTGCCGGCAACGTCGATCCAGCCTATCGGACTGATCACCAACGAGCTGGTGACCAATGCCGCCAAGCATGGGGCAGGCAAGATCGATGTCGCGTTCCGCTCGTCAGAGGATATGAACAGGATCATCGTCTGCGATGAAGGAAACGGCCTGGCTGAAGGCTTCGATCCGCATTCCGACTCGGCCGGGCTGGGCATGCGGGTCGTCGCTACCCTCGTTAAACAATTGCGCGGCACGCTAAGCTCGGGTCCGCGGCCAGATGGCGCGGGAGCTTGCTTTACCGTCCAATTCCCCCGCAACAGCTAACGTCCCCAACCATTCCTAGCATTTTGGATTTTGCTGTCACTTCAGCTGAGCGAGCGCCTCCTCGCCGCTGACGTTCACTCCCGCCAATTTCAGCGCCTCGTCGAGCGCCTTGTCGGCGGGTACCTCAACGTGCGGTTTCACGCCGACGCCTTCCCAGCCCTCGCCGGTATCGGGATCGAAGGTGCGGCCGACGGGAATGAAAGCGGCATAGGTGAACGACTGGTCGAGCGGCTCCAATCCGCCATAATGGCCGGCGCCGCGCGTGGTCTCGCCAATCAACGTCGCCCGTTTTGTGCGCTTCAATGAAAGCGCGAGATGCTCACCGGCAGATGCAGTGCGGTTGGCAGTTAGCAAATAGACTCTTGCGCTTGCGAGCCCCCGTGGGCTTGCCGTCGGAGTGACGAAATGCTCCTGTCGATACACGCCGGCCGGGCCGGCGATTTTGCGAGTGCTAGCTTCCTCGAAGCTATCGCCATCGCGCTCGGCAACCGCGATACGGGTATCCATTCCAACGAGGACTGTCGGCTCTGCATAGAGTTCCGGAAACAGGACATCCATCTCGGCAAGGCCACCGCCGCGATGGGTACGCGCGTCAATGATCAAAGATTTCGCGTCCTTGTGCGCAGCAATGAACTCACGCAGCGCTGCCATCGTCGCTTCTGTGCCAGGGAAGCCTTCGAAGCGGATGTAAGCTACGCCGTCGCCGATCCAGCCGGATTTCGAAATCGCATTGAGCGTTGGTGGCGGTCCGCGGCGGGGTTCCCCCTGTTGTGCCTTGCCGCCTGGTCCGGATTGGGCCGAGGTCGGCACGACCTGCACCCTCAGGTGCCCATCCTTGTGAATCGCTTGCAGATCGTCGGTGACCGCATCGGCGAACGACTGGGAGTCGGCGAAGCTGGCATATTTGCCAGCCGCCAGATTGGCCCGGAGCATCACCGCATAGGCATCACCCTTTTCAGGGAAGACGAAATTGTCCGCGAGCTTATTCGCGAGCTGTCGAACGGCTTCATCTGCGGTCGCTTTCACAAACGGATCCTTTGTTTGGACAGCGCCGACTACGGGTGGAGTAGCCTGGGCGAACAGCGCTGCAGGAATGCAGGACGCGAGAAAGGCGAAGACAAGGGCACGCATGGGGCACTCCGCTGTGTTGTTCGTATGATACAGTAGTGCATGATTGACGCTCTGTTTGTGCAATTTCGATGCGGTGCTTGCCAAAATTTGGCACAGTCGCCGCCATGCTCGACCGTTTCGATCGCCAGCTGCTCAACTGCGTGCAGATCGACGATTCGCGAACCGCGGAGTCGCTCTCGCGCGACGTTCCGTTGTCGCCATCAGCGATTGCCCGCCGGCTGCGTCTGCTGCGGTCGCAGGGGTGGATTCGGCGAACGATTGCGCTGTTGTCTCGCGAAATCACCGAGCGTCGCCTGCGAGCGGTCGTCCTACTGCAGCTCAGCGAGCATGCCGACCAACGCGGCAAGAGCGCATTGCTCAAGCGGATCGCCGACTCGCCCCAGGTGCAATTCTGCTATGAATTAGCCGGAGCCTACGACCTCGTCCTGCTGTTCGACTGCGCGCACATGGAGGAGTTCAACGCCGTCGCCGAGGCGGTTCTGGTCGCTGACGCAACCGTCCGTCGGTACGAAACGAGCTTCGTCAAGCGCGAGACGAAGTTCGCTCCGTTCGTGCGGCTCGAACTGATCTCCATGCCGGACTGACCAGCTCGCCAAAAAGGCCAGCGGAATACGTCTTATACATTCTAACCGAGTGATGTCCCCGCTTGCCGCCCGGACAGGCCGTGTGCGTTACTTTTCCGCGATCCAGGCGTCGATCTTCCGTTCCAAAATCGCCAGCGGGAGGGCACCGGTCATCAGCACCTGGGCGTGGAACTCGCGGATGTCGAACTTCGGGCCGAGCGCCTTTTCAGCCTTGGCGCGAAGCTCGCTGATCTTCAGCTGGCCGATCTTGTAAGCCAGGGCTTGGCCGGGAATGGCGATGTAACGCTCGGTCTCGGCAGTGGCGTTGCTTCGCCCGCGCGAGCTGTTGTCGAGGATGTACTGGATGGTCTGGTCGCGGGTCCAACCCTTGGAATGGATGCCGGTGTCGACCACCAGGCGGATGGCGCGGAACAGCTGCGAATCCAGATAGCCGAAATATTGGTAGGGGTCGGTGTAGACGCCAAGCTCGCGGCCGAGCGTCTCCGCGTAAAGGCCCCAGCCTTCAACGTAGGCGGTCACGCCCCCGAAGCGCATGAAATTCGGTAGCGCGGCATTTTCGCGCGCCAGCATGATCTGGAAATGATGCCCCGGCGCGCCTTCGTGCAGGTAGAGCGTTTCCATGCCCGGCGTCGTGCGGGACGGCAGGTCGTAGGCGTTGAAATAGAAGACGCCGGGCCGCGAGCCGTCCGGAGTGCCGGCCTGGTAGGAGCCGCGCGCCGCGCCCTTCTCGGTCAGCGCCGGCACCGGCCGGATGTCGAGCGGCGCCTTGGGAATCGTCGAGAACATTCGTGGCAGGGTCCCTTCGAGGCGTTTGCCGATCGCGACATAGCCTTGCTGCAGGGCTTCGCGCGATGCCGGATTGAACTTGGGGTCGGTTCGGATGTGCTCGAAGAATTGCTCCAGCGTGCCGGTAAACCCGACCTGTTTCTTGACCGCTTCCATCTCGCCATGGAGGCGTGCGACCTCGCTCAGGCCGATGGCGTGGATTTGCTCAGGCGACAAATCGGTCGTCGTCCTCACCTGGACGAGGTAGCGGTATAGCGCCGGCCCACCCTTCATGTGCAGCAGGCCGACGCTGTCGCGCGCGTGCGGCATGTAATCGTCGCGGATATAGTCGCGAAGCCGGGTCAACGCCGGCCTGATCCTGGAAGTGACGGCCGCAGCATAGGCCGCCTTCAATCGCGCCTGGTCGGCGGCCGCGATGCCGGTCGGGAATTTGGTCACGGGCCGATAGAAGCCGCTGGCTTCGACGCTCTCGGCGAGCATGGCGTCGAGCTGTTCGACGACGTTGGTCATGATCAGCTTTGGCTGGACGATGCCGGCGGCAACGCCTTGCTGCATGCGGGCGATCGAACCGTCCACGGCGCGGATGAAATCGTCGACGCGCTTCAGGCTGTTCTCATAATCGGCAAGCGTCTTGAACGGGGCGATGCCTTCGCCCGAACTCAGGTCGGCAAAGTCGGTGTGGAAGCCGTTGAAATGGTCGACGGGCAGCACGACCGAGGAGCGAAAGATTTCGCCCTCAAGGCCCTGCAGATCTGTCTCACGGTCCCATTTGAAAACGTCGTAGGCGACCTGCTCGTCGGGAGTGAGGGCCGACCGGTCGATCCGCTCCAGCGCCGCAAGCTCGCGGCGCGCCGCCTGCCGCGCCTCTTCGAACGCGGCGTCGCTGAAATAATCGCCGAGGCGATCCGCATAGCGCATGTCGCCGCGGCTCAGCGCCTGCAGCGGATTACGCCTGAGGCTGTCCTCGTCGCTCTGCTTGAACAAGGCCTGGAGCGCGACCGAAGCTGCGCTCGCGGCTGCGGCGGGCGGAGCAGCCGCCTGGCTGTAAGCGGAGGCCGGGCTGAGTGCGAGCAGGGCCGCCAATGCGACCGCGGACGCGCCCGGCCTCATTGCTTCAGGCCGCCTTCCGAGCGGCGATCCAGTTGTCGATCTTCTTTTCCAAGATCGTCATCGGCAAAGCTCCGGTCATCAGCACCTGGGCGTGGAAGTCCTTGATGTCGAACTTGTTCCCAAGCTCGCGCTCCGCCTTGGCGCGAAGCCGCTGGATGGTCATGGCGCCGATCTTGTAGGCAAGCGCCTGTGACGGGATGGCGATATAGCGCTCGACCTCGTTCTTGGCGTCGGTTTCGCCCATGCTCGAATTGTCGAGCATATACTTGATCGCCTGCTCGCGGCTCCAGCCCTTCGAATGGATGCCGGTGTCGACCACCAGGCGCATGGCGCGCAACATCTCGTCATCGAGTGTGCCCATGCGCTGATAGGGATCCTTGTAAAAGCCCATCGGGTAGCCGAGCGTCTCGGCATACAACGCCCAGCCCTCGACATAGGCCGTATTGCCGCCGAAGCGCATGAACGGCGGCAGCGCCGCGTTCTCCTGCGCCAGGCTGATCTGGAAGTGGTGGCCCGGCGAGCCTTCGTGCAGATAAAGCGTCGTCATGCCCGGCGTCGTGCGCGACGGCAGGTCGTAAGCGTTGAAGTAGAAGATGCCCGGGCGAGAGCCGTCGGGCGTGCCCTGCTGGTAGCTGCCGCCGGCCTGGAGCTTTTCGATCACCGGGTCATAGGGCCGGATCTCCAGCTTCGACTTGGGAAGAGTCGAGAAATAGTCGCCGAGCTTGGCGTCGACCTTCTTGCCGATGTCGTAATAGCCCTGGGTCAGCGCTTCGCGGGAAGCCATCTTGAACTTGGGGTCGGTGCGCAGATGCTCGAAGAATTGCGCACGCGTGCCCTTGAAGCCGACCTCCGCCTTAACCTTGTCGATCTCGCCAGTGATGCGCGCGACCTCCTTGAGGCCGATGTCGTGCACCTGCGCCGCGGTCAGCGGCAGGGTGGTCGAGTCCCTGACCATCTTGTCGTAGAGCACCGCGCCGCCCTTCATCGCCGACAGGCCCACCTGGTCGCGGGCTAGCGGCAGATATTCATTCTGCAGGAAATCACGGACGCGGGTCATGGCCGGATAGATTTGATCGACGATCGCCGCCCGGGTCGCCGCGGTCAGCCGCGCCTGGTCGGCGGCGCTGATCGTGTCAGGGAATTTCTTCACCGGGCCGTAAAGCTGCGATTCTTCCGGAGCCTGCTTCAGCTGGTCGTTGAGCTGTTCGATGACGTTGCGGATCGTCAGCTTGGTTTCGAAGACGCCGCTCTTCATTCCCTCGCGGAAACGGCCGATCGAACGGTCGAGAAGGACCGCATAGCCGGCGTGGCGCTTGATGTTGTTTTCATAGTCGGCGACCGTCTTGAACGGCGCCGCGCCCTTGCCGCTGGCGAAGTCGGGATAGAAAGTGTGGAAGCCCGAGAAGTGGTTGATCGGGCGCACGACGCTGACGTCGAAGTAGCGCGGCTCATAACCTTCAAGACCCTGCAACTGCTGATATTCGAAAATGTCGTAAGCCAGCTGGTCGGTGGCATTGAGTTGGTCGCGCGGGATGGCGCGTAGCGCGGCGAGCTCGGCCTCGGTGGCGGCTTTCTCCCGGGCGTAATAAGCGTCGGTGATATAGTCGCCGAACTGGTCCGCGTAGCGCAGGTCGCCGCGGAATATGCCGAAAATCGGGTTGCGGACCAGATTGTCCTCGTCGCTCTGCTTGAACAATTTGAACAAGCGGTCGTGCGCGCTTTCAGCGGTCTGGGCGGCAGCGGCCGGAGCTGCCGTGGGCTGGGCGGCGGCGGGGCCGGCGATGAGCGAAGAAGCGAGAAGCGCGGCAAGCGCGGTACGGTAGGTCATTGCAATTCCCCCGGAGAGACTCGGTGTATTAAGCGCATAAAACGGCTAGGGCGCCACTGCAAGAGCAGCAACGCCCCTTCGACCAACAGCCGTTCGCCGTCTACCAGAAGAAGCCGTGCATGACCTCAACGACCTCGCCGGTGTAGACGTTCACCAGCAAAGCATCGTTCCAGTAACGGACCCAGCGATAGGGCCCGTAAGCCGGCGGCAGGCGATAGCGCCACGGGTCGTTGAGCCAGTAACGCGACCCGTAGAAGCTGGGATAAAGAAACGAGCCGATCGACCAGCGGCGGTAGTTCCAGCCGAACGGGTCGTAATAAAAGCCGAGACGGAAGATCGAGCGGTTGTGGTCGCGATAGCGGCGCCAGTCATAGCGCCGGTCGCGGTGCCAGTCCCCCGTCCAGCGCCGGTAATCGCCGTCGCGATAATCGCGGCCCCGGCGGTGCTGAACGCCGTCGCGGCCGACCTGGACCGGCCGCCTGACGGACGGTTGCGTGTCGGGGATGGTGCGGACCCGCCGCTCGCGTTCGCGCCAGTTGGTGGGCTGGCCGGTGGCGCTTGTGTTCGTGGTGGTCGTCGCGCCCTCCTCGGCACGGCGGAAGCGGCGGGCGGGGCCGTCATTGTCGCCATCGCGACGGACCCGGACATGGTCCTCGCCTCCGGAGCCCGCCGAGACGGTGGTTGCAGTTTCGACACGCCGCTCGCGATGATCGCGGACGCGCTCGATCATGCCGGGCTGGTCGCCGCCAGAGCTGCGCTGGCCGCCGGAGCGGGTTTCCGACCTGCGGGTTTCGCGCTGCGAATTGTTGTCCGTTTGTTCGGCGGAATCATTGCGCTGGTGACGCCCGCCGCGGTCGCGGTCCTGGGCGATGGCCGGCGCGGCGGCAGTTGCGAGAAGGAGGAAGAGGGTCAGATTACGCATTGGGTGGCTCCGACAAAAAGCCCTGTTTACCGGGGCCCCGATTGCGCGCCGTCACCTGAGCCGTTGCTGAACCGTTCCGAATGCTTCCGTTCAGGGATCGCCGGGGTTGCGCCGGACATCGCGAGCGAGGCGCGGGCGATGGCCTTCCTGATACGCGGGCCGGCGCCGCAGCGGCAAATGTTGGGCAAGGCGGCGATTTCCGCTTCGCTTGGCCTCGGGCTGGCCTTGAGCAAGGCGGCAATGGCCATGATCATGCCCGGATCGCAATAGCCGCACTGGCTGACCTGCTCCGCCGCCCAAGCCTGCTGCACGGGATGAGCGCGGCCGCTAGACAGGCCTTCGATGGTGACGACGTCCGCCCCTTCCAGCGAGGCGATCGACGCGGCGCAGCTGAGCGTTGCACGGCCATCCACGATGACCGTGCAGGCGCCGCAGTCGCGGCTGTCGCACCCATATTTGGTGCCGGTGAGGTTGGCGGCGTTGCGCAGCGCCCAAAGCAAGGGCGTCGCGGGGTCGAGATGGAAGCGGACCGCCTCCCCGTTCACCGTCATGCTGGTCACCGGCGCACGCTAGTCGGACGGCCGGCCCTTGCAAAGCCTCGCGCGCGCGCCATGGTGGCGGTCGGATGGGGATAATCGACACCAGGGTCGGGCGGATCGGCGTCGACGAGCGCGGCGGCGGCGAAGCCCTTCCGATCCTGTTCCTGCACGGCGTCGGCAGTGACAAAAGCGTGTGGCGGCCGCAACTCGAGTATTTCGGTGGGACGCGGCGGGCGCTTGCCCTCGATTATCCGGGTTACGGCGAAAGCGAGCCTGGCGATGCGGGCGGGCACGATGCGTTCGCGGCGGCGGTTCTGGCGGCGATGGACGCGCTGGGCGTTGCCAAGGCGCACCTCTGCGGCCTGTCGCTGGGCGGGGTGGTAGCGATCGCCCTGCATGCCGCGGCCCCGCACCGCTGCGCGTCGCTGGTGCTGGCCGACAGCTTCGCCGTGCATCCGGAGGGTGGGGCAATCTATCAACGATCGATCGAGGCGAGCTGGACGATGACAATGCGGGCGCTGGCGGAGGCGCGGGTCGATGTGCTGCTCGGCAGGGCCGCGAGCGCCAAGCTGCGCGCCGAGGTGATCGAGACCATGGCAGCCATCGAACCGGATGCCTATCGGGTCGCCGCCGCCGCGGTGTGGCTTGCCGATCAGCGAGCGCGGGCAGAAGCGGTTGCCGTGCCGGCCTTGGTGCTGTGCGGTACCGAGGACCGGGTGACGCCGCCCGCGCTGTCGGACGAACTGGCGGCGCTGGTTCCGGGCGCCAGGCTGGCGATGATCGAAGGCGCCGGCCATCTGGCCAATGCCGAGCAACCGGACGCCTTCAATAAATCGACGGAGTCATTCATCTCCGAAGTGGAGCGGAATATGCTTAGTTAAAAGCGCTTTAACCATGGGCCTAAAGCGAATCTTGGCCTTAGTTTGCGAAAAGCTCGGCGATGTTCAGGATCGCCCTCGCCCCCTTGGCCGCAGCGCTTGCATTGACCGCGTCGCCCGCCGCCGCGCAAAGCGCCGCACTGGCACCGGCTGCGGGCTATTTCACTAGCAGCAAGACCCAGGCGATCCTCGGAGGCGAAAGCCGGCTGGCGGCGATCCTGGCGCAGCAGTCCGGACAGGCCGTGCCGCAGCCCGCCGCCTTTCGTCCGAGCTATGCGGCGCCGCTCGTCCAGGCGCGCATGCCGATTTATCGCCCGGCCATCGCCATGGATCGTCCGGACGTGTTCAATTCGGTGGCGCTGCCGATCGGGCAAACGTCGCTGAACCGCCGCTGGCGGAAGGTCGCGGGCGCTGCTGTTGGTGCGAGCTCCGCGGCTTATGCGTCGGGGCTTGGCGACCTGTCGCCGGTCGAGCGGCTCGAGGCCGTCAACCGTTACGTCAATGCGCGCGTCGCCTTCGTCGACGACAGCAAGCAATATGGCGTCGAGGACCATTGGACGACGGCTGCCGAGACGCTGCGCCGCGGCCGCGGGGATTGCGAGGACTATGCGATCGCCAAGCTGCAATTGCTGCGCCGCGCCGGCTTCGCGGAGAAGGATTTGTACCTGGTCATCCTGCGCGATTCGCTGCGCCGCGCCGACCATGCGGTGCTTGTGGCGCGGGCCGAAGGCCGCCTGCTGGTGCTCGATAATGGCACGGACCGATTGATCGATTCCTACGCAATGCAGGACTATCGGCCGATCGTCACTTTCTCCGGCGAACGCGCATGGACGCACGGCTATCGCCGCGAAACGCCGCCGGTCAATCATGCTGCGAATGGGGTTGCGGTGCCTGTCACCCTTGCCGCTGCAAGCGTCACCGCTTTGACGCCCGGCGCGTCGGCGAACTAGCGCTCGCGCAGCGCTTCGTTGCGCGCTTTCATCACCGGCTTGAGCAAATAACTGAGCACGCTTTTGCGGCCAGTGATGATCTGCGTGTCGGTCATCATGCCTGGCGTGATCGGCAAGCGCCGGGCGCCGGATTCGAGATAGCTCCTGTTGGTCTCGACAATCACCGTGAAATAGGGCTGCTTCTCGACCTCGTCATAGATGGAATCGGCCGACACTTGGACGACCCGGCCGTCGAGGCCGCCATAAGTCGAGAAGTCGTAGGCGGTGACCTTGACCAAGGCCTTGTCGCCGACCTTGATGAAGGCGATGTCGCTTGGCTTCACGCGAGTCTCGACGAGCAACTTCTCGCCGAGCGGCACGACTTCCATGACCTTTTCGCCGGCCTGGACGAAGCCGCCGATGGTCGTCGCCTTGACGTCGTTGACGACGCCGTCGACCGGTGAGCGAAGCTCGCGGCGGCCGAGCGGCCCTTGGCCACCCATCGACTGCTCGTTGACGGAAATCTTCTGCTGAACCTGGCTGCGCTCGTCGAGCGCCTGCTGGCGAAACTGGAAATTGGCTTCGCTTGCCTGACTTTGCGCTTCGCGGATGGCGGCGGCGGCACGGCCGGCCTGCTCGTTGGCGCCGGCGATGCGGCCTTGCAGATCGACGACTTCGCGCCGGGCATCGAGCAGCTCGGTCTGCGGCACGATATTCTTGGCGGCCAGCGGCTCCAGCATCTGCACCCGCTGCTGTGCGAGGGCGAGGCTGCTGCGCAGGCTGCTGGCGGTGGACTGTGCCTCGGCCATTTCGCGGCGGCGCTGCTCGGCCGACGCGCGAAGTGCATCCACGCGGCTGCCAAGCGCCTGGCGCCGAACAGCGCTCAATGTCGCCTCCTCGCCGGCCAGCCCCTCCGAAGAGGTTCCGAGTCCTTCGGACGCGAGCCGGCTGGAGCGCGCCTGAAGCGCCTCGGTCTCCGCCTGGATCTGGCGGCTTTGCGGATTGTCGAGCCGGGCCAGCAACTGGCCCTTCTTTACCTGCTGTCCGGAGCGCACCAGCAGTTCGGTGACCGTGGCCGCCTCCGTGGCCTGGATGAGCTGCACCTTGCTCGACGGGATGACCTTGCCCTGCCCGGCGGTGACCTCGTCGACCTGCGCCAGCATCGCCCAGATGATGAACAGAAAGAAGCCGATCGCCGAGACGACGATGATCCGCCGCGATCCGGTCAGCGGCTGCCTGTGCCTGGGAATCGTCGGGAGGAAGGGAAGGGACGCCATGTACAAAGCCTAGATGATCATCGCGACGCAATCACGCGCGTTTGCGTGCCTGCGTCATTTTGGGTCGGAGCGGCCCCTGCCGGAGACTGCCGCTCGGCGACGCTTTGCGCGGCCGACGCAGTCTCGTTGGGCATGGGAATGTTGAGCGTCCAGCCCTTCGAGGTATCGAGCAGGCCGCCGACATCATTCGGAGCGCGCTGCAATTGGGTCCCGTCGGTGATTGGCCCCGCCACCATGACCGGTTGGCCGCTCTCCGTCGTCAGCCTGGCGAGGTTGATCGCCGGACGCAGCGATGCTGGATCGCGCGGCTCGCCAATGTAGCGGCCGGTGAAGGCGCCCGGGCGGCCCCAGGCGCCGGGCCAGCGATAGAAGATATGCGCGCCGAGCTTGTTGATCTTTGTGAGCAAGGGCGCCCAGCGCGGAGCTACATAATCGGCATGGTAGTGCGTGGCCGCACCGACCGAGCGCTCGACATAGCCGGCGAGCGCCGCACGGGCGATATCCTCAGCCTGCTTCCACGACGCGGCGGCAGGCCGGCGAAGCAGCGAGCCGTCGCAGACGAACGAGAATTGGCAGACCGGCGAGCTGTTGTGCTGATAGACGACGCCGCAAACCGATTTCGGAAATGCCGGATGGCGCATGCGGTTCAACACGACCTGGGCGACAGCCCGGCGGCCTTCCATCGGCTCATAGCCGGCCTCGTAATAGACGGCTTGGGTCAGGCACAGCAAAGCGCGGCGCTGATCAAGCGTCTCGCCGGCCGGAAGCACGAACGAGTTGGCAGCGATCACTGGCGCGCCGCTGAACGGTAAGGCAGCATTGATCAGCTTGGCTTCGTCGCCGACTGCGGTCACCGCCGCGACGGCATCGCCGGTCGTCACCCGGAGCAGCGCCGCCGGGACCGGTAGGCTGCCGGCGGCGGCGGCCGGTTGGATAGGGGCGCTGACCGACAGCATGGCTGTGCCGGCGATTGCCAGCCCGGCGCCAGAAATCAGCGCAACTTTCCCGCGCGCGAAATGCAGCCAGCTCATTGCGAAGCCTCCTTGGCGGCCTTGCTCAATGACCCGAGGATCTTGTCGCGCGGCCCGTCGGCGAAGATGCGCCCGCCGTCGATGACGATCAGCCGGTCGACGATCGACAGCATCTGGTGACGGTGGGTCGAGACGATGAGCGTCTGGTCCGGCGCCAGGGCGCTTTTCAGATGCTCGATGAAATAGGCCTCGGTCTGCGAGTCCATCGCACCGGTCGGCTCGTCGAGGAACAGGAGCTTGCTGGGATTGACCAGCGCGCGGGCCAGCACCAGCAGCGACTTTTGCCCGCCCGACAGGCGCGATCCGCGCTCACCGACCGGAAGATCGAAGCCGGCCGCGTCGCGCGACAGGAAGATATCGGCGCCGGAGCGAACGACGGCGTCGATTAACTGTGCGTCATCAGCCTTGGCCGCGCCAAGCATGAGGTTGTCGCGCACCGTGCCGCTGAACAATTCGGAGTCCTGACCGACGTAGCGGAAGGCGTCACGGACCTGGTGCGGGTGGTATTGGCGGCTGTCGAGGCCGTCGATGGTCATGACGCCGTCGGTCGGCGCATAGAGGCCGCAGAGCAGCCGGCCGAAGGTCGACTTGCCCGACGCAACGCGCCCGATGATGCCGATCCGCTCGCCCGGCTCGATCTTCAAATTGAGTTCGGCAAGCGCGTCCTTGCTTCCTGATGGATAGCGGAAATTGACGTGCGACAGCTCGATCTTGCCGACGCGGACTTCGGGGACGATGGTCCGCGCCGAGGTCTGGCGCTCGTCATCCTCGTCCATCAATTTTTGTAGCGAATCCATGGTTGTCAGCGCCTGGCGGGCGCGGGTGATGACGAAAGCGAATTGGCCGACCGGCGCCATGGCGCGGCCGGCGAGCATGACGATGGCGATGATCGCGCCCATCGACATATTGCCCTCGTTGAATTGGTAGAAGCCGCCGATGAGTAGGCCGACGCTAATCATTTGCTGCGACAAGGACGCGAGGTTGACCGCAACGCCGGTCAGGCGCCGCATTTCCTCCTGCGTGCCGGCCGACATCGAGGCATAACGCCGCCAGCGGCCGAGCATCTGGCCCTCGGCGCTCGCCGCTTTGAGGGTCTCGATGCCGCCGATCGACTCGACCAGCACTGAATGCTGCAGGCTGGAATCGGCCTGGGCATCCAGCGCGGCGCGGCCCATGGCGCGGCGCAGGCTGAGCCCGGCGCCAATCATGGCGGCAATGCCAACCAATGGCACGATCACCAGCCAGCCGCCCAGCACGGTGATGAGAACCAGAAAAAGAAGCAGGAAGCTGATGTCGACCAGCAGGACGACCGTGGTCGACGCGAAGAAATCGCGGACCAATTCATATTCCGAAACCCGTTTGGCCAGGGCGCCGGTGCTGCCCTGGCGCGCGGCCATCGGCAGATTCATGATCTTTTCGAACAATTTCTGGCTGAGCTTGGTGTCCAGCTTGCGGCCGATCTCGTCGACCAGCCGCGAGCGCGCCAGCCGCAGCGCGAAGTCGAAGGCGAGTGCCAGGCCAACGCCGGCGGCGAGCACCCACAAGGTCGGGATCGCCTTGTTGGGGATGACCCGGTCATAGACGTTCATGGTGAACAAGGGCACGGCCAGCGCCAGCAGGTTGACGACCAAGGCGGCGAGCATCACCGGCCAGAATTCGCGGCGGACCTTCCACGCCTCGGACCAGAACCAATGCTTGCGGCGCGCCTCATCCCATGGGCGCTCCGAAGCGCGTTCGCGGGTGGGATCGGCTTCAACATAGACCGAGCGGCCGGTGTAGGCCGGCTCGATGTCGGCGAGTGCCACCCACATCGGCTCGGCGATGCCGGGCGCATAAACCAGTCCGTCGCCGGCGCGGGTTTCGAGCAGCACCGCGGCGCGGTCGTCTTCGAGCTCGAGGATGGCGGGCAGTTTCTGCAGCGGCCAGCCTTTAAGACGGCGAACCATCGGGTCGCCGCGCATGCCGATCTGGTCGAGCGCCGGCTCGATCTGGTGGAACGGCAATGTGCCGGTGTCGGAAAGAGCCAACCCCGCGCGCAGGAGGACCGGGGAAGACGGCCGGTCCGCCTGACGCGCGAGGAAGGCTAGGCAGTCGAGGACGGGGTCGACCTCACGCGATGGCGCGGAATCCAGCCAGTGCATGAAACTCAACACCCGTCCCCTTCACTTCTTTTAGCGTCCGCCGGTCGGTGCGGGCGGGCCCATCACCGGCTGCGGCATGCTGTTTTCCTGCAGATCCCCGGCGGGAATCGGGTTCACCTTGAACCGGGCCCGCTCGTTGCTCCACGCAGCCTGCGGCATCTGCACGCCGAGGCACTCGATCAGCCGGTTTGACGCCGCGAGCACGCGATATTGCGCATAGAGCCGGGACATGCGCGCGGTCTCGGCCTGGGCCTGAACGTTGTAGCGCGTGTTCTGGGCATCGAGCACATCGAGCAGCGAACGGCGGCCGACATTAAACTGCTCACGGTACGACAGGAGCAGGTCGTCGGAAACGCGGCTCTGGGTCTCGAGCTCACCGACCAACCGGGTCTGATTGGTCATGCGGCTCCAGGCCGTGCGCGTGTCCTCTTCGGCGCGGCGGGTCATTTCGAACAGACGGGCATGTGCCTCGTCGGCGCGGGCCTGCTGCTCGCGAACGTTCTTGACGTTCGTCCCGCCATTGAACACCAGCCAGCGCATGACGACGCGGGCGCCGTAGTCAGTGGTGTGACCGCTGGATCCCAGGTCGAGCGGGCCGCCGTCGACATCATCACCGACCCGAGCGTTGCCCTCCAGATTGAAGCGCGGTCCCATCTCCGACTTGGCGGCCTTGATCAGCTCGCGCGCCGTCGAAAGGTCGGCGATCGACTCCTGGACCCGCGGGTTGTTCTGGCGAGCCAAAGCTTCGGCTTCTTCAAGCGTTGCCGGCAGGCATTGGGCCACGTCGGGCGGCATCGTGACGCTGTCGATGGGCACGCCGGCCAAGGTCCGGAACTGGATGCCAGCCGTCTCGAGGTCCTCGCGGGCCTCCGTGACGCGGGCGCGAGCCGACTGCAGGCGCTCTTCGGCCTGCTGCTGGTCGGCGATGCTGATCGATCCCTTGGCAACGCCTTCGCGCAAGTCGCCGGCGAGGCGCTCGTGGAAAGTCGCGTTATCTTCGGTGATGGCCACCAGCCGCTGCTGCAGCACATAGTCGATGTAGGCCCGCGCGACGTTGAGCGCGACATATTCGGAACGCTCCTCGATGCGGGCGGCGGCGGCGTCGGTGCGCGACGCCTGGCGGCGGATTTCCGCCTGGCGACCACCCATGTCGAACAGGAGCTGATCGGCGATGACCTGGGCCTCTAGCGGCCATAGGGTGTTGTCGGAAACGCCTGCCTCGCGCCGGCTCTGATTGCTCAACCGGCGCACGCCGGCCGAGGTTTCCACGGAGATACGCGGAAACCACAGGCCCTGGGCCTGCTCGCGCTCGCGGAGCGTCGCTTCCTTGTTGTGGATCGCCTGGCGAATTTCAGGATTGGTCTGGAGGGCCGCCTGAACGGCATCCCTCAGTTCGATCGCCGCGGCGGGAGTTGCGCAAAGCAACAGCGCCCCGGGGATCATCAAGGTCCAGTGCTTCTTCATGTCTTCCCCCTTCTGGTCTTGCGGCTACGGGCCCCCGTCCACCGGGGGCCCGCACCGTGATCAGCCGTTAGCTACCGGCTGCACTGCATCATGATGAAGCACCATGGCTTCACTCGTGATGATGGTCGCGACGTCGAACGTAAAGACGCCGCCATGGCCCATGTCCCCATTCGGCACGCCATTGCCGATCTGGGTTGCCAGGCCGTCCAGCCCAGCATTGTCGCCGAGTCCCTGCCCCGGCAGCGCGCTCAACAGAGCGTCGATGCTGGGAGCCGAGCCGCCGCCGTTGAGTGCATCGGCGATGATCTGCTCGACGCCGCCCTGGGCCAAAGCCAGCGATTGCACCGGCATGGCCACAAACATCGGGTTCGACTGCGGCATCGCTGGCAACGCCGCGCTGAGGTCGCTCGCTTCGAGCAGGCCATTCGGACCGCCGCCGCCCATCGGCAACGCCGCCGCCAGCTCGCCGAAGTGGCTTGCCGCGATGGCATTGTGCGAGGTGCTCGCCAGCGTTTCAGCGCCGAGCTCGAACCCGCCGCCGTGCAGCGGGTTGAAGCCCGAGACATTGCCGCCGGGCTGGTCGCCGACATTGTGGTCGGACATAACCAGGGGCCCCCCAAAGGCCTTGAGGCTGCCGGCATGGCCGCCGTCCTGGATGCCGGGGGTCGAAGCCGCCGCCGAGGTCGCGCTGACGCCGGCAGCTGCCACCGCCGCCGCAAGGGCGATGGTGTTGCTGTTGGCGGCGACGCGCTCGACTTCCTGCGTTTCCGACACCAGCAGCGAGTGCGACGACAGGACTTCCATCGTGTCCGGGCCGCTGGTCTTCGCCGCCGCCAGGGACTGAACCGTGCCCTCTGGGTTGAGCGTGATGTCGATCGCGCCCGGCATGACGATCGTGTCGCCGTCTGCATCGGTGATTCGCAAGTCGAAGCTGAGCTCGACGGGCTCACCGGTGTCGACCGAGCCGATCGCGAAGACGCCAAGGTCGAAGCTGTTGGTGGTGGAGACGCCTCCAACCGGACCAACCCCCGACGGAAGCGACGTCACGGCAAACGCGTTGAAATCCGTGCCGGTCGTGATGCCGTATTGGTCACCCTCTTGAACACCGGTGAAGATCACCGAGCCATCTGCCTGGCGCTGCGCCGAAACGCCATACGCAATGGTCGTCCACACGCCGACCGCCCCCAAGGCAACGGTAACTGGCGTTTCGCCGACACCGAATCCGTCAATCGTCACGTGGGTGATCGTATTGACGATGGTTGCGTCCGAGAAGCCGTTGCCCGGATAGTCGTCCGGACTTCCGGCATCGGTCACGGTAGTGTTCAGCGCATAGACCTGGAACGCGACCGTCTGGGCCTGGTTGCCCTGCACCTGCGGGATGGCCTGGATCAGGCTGTTCGTGCCGACGTGGCCGTCGTAGCTGAACCCCGAGGGCAGACCCGCATTAGCCTGAAGGTTGGTCACAAAGTCGATGCGCACCGTTTCGCCTTGGTCCATCGACTGGTTGGCGGAACCAACCGTCGACGAACTGGTGTTGATCGTCGTGTTCACGCCGCCTGCGCCCGAAGCCGTCAGCAGCAGATCGACGGTCGTTGCCGGGTCATCGGCGCCAACGCCGCGGACATCGACGTTGCCGGCTTTGGTGCTGGTCAGGTTGTTGAACGACACGCCGGCCCCATTATCGACAGTCCCGAACATGGTGACCGTATAGTCGCCGGCGCCCTGGTTGATCTGGACGCTGAAGATCAACGTACCGTCCGAACCATTGGTGCTGCCGGTCCGGCCCTGGAGGGTCTGACCATTGTTCGACAGCCAGTAAGTGATGTTGGCGCCGCCGGAGTCGAAGCCGGAGTCAGCGCCATTAGAGATGTTCGCGAACTGCACCAGCCCGGCGCCGTCGGCGCCAAAGTCGGTGATCACCTCGCCGTCGTCGTCAAGGTCAGCAGTTACGCTGGCGCCGATCTCGTTGTTCAGCGTCGCCGCATCCGGCTGGATCGCCCGCGGGCCATCGTCCTGGATCGAGAACACGCCCTGGCCGACATTGACCGCCGCGCTGTCGACGTCGCCGTCGGCATCCGTGATGGTCTGCACGACCTGCAGGTTCGACGCCAGCGCGGTGCTCAGCGTCGCCGTCTCGTCGAAGCTGGCGCCCGGAGTCGGGTGCCAGATCGGGTTGAGCTGCGTGAAGGTCACGACGCCAGTGGCCGGATTGATCGAGATGGTGAAGTAGTCGGTGCCGCCAGCCGAGCCGGTGACCGTGTTGCCGGTCTGGCTGAGCGTGATCGACGCGCCCTGGCCGTAACCGTCGCCGTCACCCGCCGAGATATCGGAGGGCTGCAGAGCGAACAGGCCCGATGCAATGCCGTTGGACGACAGGTTCAGCGAGTAGACGACACTGCCCGCACCGTCGGCGCCGAAGTCCGCCGGACCGTTGAAATTGTCGGCAAAATTGGCGGTGCCCGACGCCACGCCGTTCGGCGCTCCGCCGCCGGCGGTGTCAGTGCCAACCGGCCGCGTCTCGTCGAGGACGATCGTGTCGAGCGCCGCGCCGGTGTTCAGCGAGGCATCGGGCCCATCGTCCTGGATCGAGAACACGCCCTGGCCAATGTTGATCGTGGCGTTGGCCACGTCGCCATCGGCATCCGTCACGGTCTGCTGAACCTGGATGTTCGACGCCGCAGCGGTGTTGAGGACAGCAGCTTCGTCATAGCTGGCGCCCGGGGTCGGGTGCCAGATCGGGTTGAGCTGGGTGAAGGTCACGACGCCGGTCGCCGGAGCGATGGTGATCGTGAAATAGTCGGTGCCGCCGGCCGAGCCGGTGATGGTGTTGCCGACCTGGCTGAGCGTGATCGACGCGCCCTGGCCGATGCCGTCGCCGTCACCCGCCGTCGTATCGGCAGGCTGCAGGGCGAACAGGCCCGAAGCGATGCCGTTGGCCGACAGGATCAGCGAATAAACGGTGCTTCCCGGCCCGTCGGCGCCATAAGCCACGGCGGTGAAGTTGTCCGCGAAGTTGGCGGTTCCGGAGGCGACGCCCGTGGGCGCTCCGCCGCCGGAAGTGTCGGTGCCGACCGGACGCGTCTCGTCGAGCACGATCGTGTCGAGCGCCGCCTGGCCGTTGACCGAAGCCGACGGTGCATCGTCGTCGAATGTGATGTTGAGCGTGCCATTCACGCCCCCGGCGGGCGAATTGTCGCTGTCGGTGACCGTGAACGTCAGTGCCGCCAATGCGTCATTCTCATCGTTGCCTGGCGAGTGAAGCACGTTATCGCGCAGCGTCAGCGTGTATTCGCCGGTGGTCTGGTTGACGACGATGTCGAACAATGTCGTGGCGTTGCGCGCGCCGCCGGTGATCACCGCGGTGAGCGTCGATGTCCCGGCATTCCAGCTGTAGGTGACGTTTTCGGTGCCGACGGCCGCAACGACGCCATGCATCGCCGCGAACGTGACCGTGCCTGGTCCGTCGCCTCCAAAATCGAGCGCCAGCTGGCCGTGGAAAATGGCCTCGCTAGGGTTCACCGGTGCAATTTCGCCGACATTCGCGTCGAGATCGCCGATGGTGCTTGCCGCGTTGCCGCCGGCCAGCCCGTCGTCATCAAGACGAGCACTGCTCGTGCCAGCGGACGGTCCATTGGCGTCCGTCACGTTGAATGCCCAGGTCCCGCTGGCCGTGTCGCCGTCATTGTCGGTCACCGTGAAGGTACCGTTGGTGACGCCCGAGCCATTGGCATCGGTCTGGAATTCATAGTCGCCGTCGGCCTGTGCCCGGATCTGGCCGTCATCGACCGCAATCCACTGGCTCCAGCCGTCGCCGCCGAAGGTCAGCAAAGTGCCGTTGATGTGGCTGAGTCCGCCGCCGTCCTCGCCGATGTCGAAGTCGAACGTGCCGGTGACCGTCTGATTGCCTTCCTGGACGTCCTGCTGCGCCTCGTTGGTGGCGCTGGGACCGTCGTCCTGGATGGAGAAGACGCCCTGGCCGACGTTGATCGCCGCGGTGTCGGTGTCGCCGTCGGCATCGGTGATCGTCTGCACGACCTGAAGGTTCGCCGCAGCCGGCGTGCTGAGCATCGCCGCCTCGTCATAGCTGGCGCCCGGGGTCGGGTGCCAGATCGGCGCGAGCTGGGTGAAGGTCACCACGCCAGTCGCCGGATTGATCGAGATGGTGAAGTAGTCGGTGCCGCCGGCCGAGCCGGTGACGGTATTGCCGACCTGGCTGAGCGTGATCGACGCGCCCTGGCCATAGCCGTCGCCGTCCACGACCGAATCGTCGGCAGGCTGTAGCGCGTAAAGGCCCGAGGCAAGGCCGTTGACCGACAGGTTCAGCGAGTAAACGACGCTGCCAGCGCCATCGGCGCCGAAGTCCGCCGGACCATTGAAGTTGTCGGCGAAATTCGCGGTGATCGAAGCAAGGCCGGTGGGCGCTCCGCCCCCAGACGTGTCAGTGCCGGCCGGACGCGTTTCATCGAGCGCCAGCGTATCGAGCGCTGCGCCGGTGAAGACCGAAGCATCCGGCCCGTCGTCCTGGATGGAGAAGACGCCCTGGCCGATGTTGATCGACGCCGTATCGGTGTCGCCATCGGCGTCGGTGACGGTCTGGACAACCTGCAGGTTCG
>Ga0307505_10001338_pt1 | contig 20317 bp, 20 predicted proteins | sample 23_S_MG_FD_202183 | JGI IMG/M metagenome (GOLD analysis project Ga0307505, IMG submission 202183) | Soil microbial communities from Populus trichocarpa stands in riparian zone in the Pacific Northwest, United States - 23_S | ecosystem: Environmental > Terrestrial > Soil > Riparian zone > Trees...
GAAATCTTCGATCCAACCAATCCGTCATTCCAGGTCTGACAGCTCCACCGTCAGACCTGGAATCTTTGTCCCCACCGAATCCGACCCAGCCCACCGTCATAGCGAGCCCGGCTTTTTGGGCGAAGCAACCTTTGTTGCTCTTTTTCATCCTGCACCATGCCCTGCGAAGCCTCGGTGAAGCAGGGTCCGCACTCCCCCCGTCATTCCCGCGGCTCTAAGCGGGGATCCACCCCCGCCACAAAACTGGATTCCCGCTTAGAGCCGCGGGAATGACGAGTTGGGGCGACACCCTTGATCTCTCTTGAAGTTGTTCCGGGAGCAGTGCAATCCATCGCTCGGCCACCGCGAATGGGAATTACATATCCCCATTTCGTAGTTGCGCGACCCCGACTCATCCGTGAACTTTCCGCAAACACTCGGACGATGTCAGCCAGAGGGGAGCGACCCATGCGACTCCGCAAGACCACAAAGATCGGGCGACGTAAGGCGCTCAATGCGCTGGTCGAGTTCAAGGGACGGTTGCGCGGTGTGCTCGCGGTCATCGGCGGAAGCGGCGCGACACGCGAGGCGATTACCAAACGTCTCAATGCCAACGGTTGCCCCACCAGCCAGTCATCGGTTACGCGCTGGATGAATCCTGACAGTCGCGCGGTACCCGACACCTATCAGTTGCTGGTCATCAGCATGCTGGCGCAGGATATCTCGATGGACTGGCTCATGGGTCGGCGCAAAGCCGAGAGCGCGGCGGAGCAGTTCATCGAGGCGCAACGGTAGGTCTGAAAAGCAGGGTAGGTCTGAAAAAAGATTGCTTCGTCCGGTACGTCCTCGCAATGACCGATGTGGGGCCTGGCACCCGAGCGACGCTGAGTTCTCCCTGTTTTCAGCGCGAGGTTGACACCTTGACAGAACCCCCAGAATCACCTACACTGTATCTGATGACCTACTGCGACCGGTTCGCACCGGGCGGTTCCTCCAAATCTTGAAGAGCAGTTCTCTCCAGCCCCCGTTCCGCGTGTACGTACCAGAGAGGTAAGTCTCATGCCCCGCAGCACCGCCGCAACAGTTGTCGCACTTGGTTTGGCGTTCGCTTGTCTCGGAAGCAGCTTCGCACATGCACAAGTTCAATCAACCCTCGACACGATGAAGATTGTCGTGCCGTCGGTCGTGCAGCGCGGCCAGGAAGTCAATGTCGACATACGTGTGCGCGTGGTCGATACATTGGGCGCATTCGCCTACCGCCTTCGTTACGACACCCTAGTATTCGAGCCGGTGCAGGACACATTCGAACTCTCCGGCGACACTGTGGTTGGCATTATCACCACCGACCTGCACCCTGGCCACTTTGATCAATTCGCCGGATCGGTGCGTTCGCCAGGCGTGATAACATTCCTCGCCGCCGATCTTGATCTCGTCGACTCTTTACTCTGCCTCCCCGGATCATTTCCGGTAGTGCGCATGACCTGGCGTGTACTGCCCACAGCAGCAATTGCTCCAACCTATATCTATTTCGAGAACGACTCACTGCTTCCTGCCACTTGGAACGCCATGACCGATCATTGGGGCGAAGACTTTTGGCGGCCGGTGTTCGGTAATGCGACAACCAACGTGACCTGCAATTGCTTCTGCTTTGCCGAGCCGGGGGAGTGCAATGGCTCACTCGACGTACTCGATGTTCTCGCTGTGATCAATATCGCCTTCCGTGGATTCCCCGATGTCGATGATCCCGAAGCTACCTGCCCGATGGCGCCGTCCGATGTCGATTGCGATGGGCAGACTACCATTCTCGATGTCATCAAGATCATCGAAGTGGCGTTCCGTGCCGCCGACCCGACCGCGACATTCTGCAAACCATGTGACTGATCGTCCCTCGCGATACAAAAGTCGCAGATTTGGACCCAAGTTAGATGATTGCCAAGCGGCATGGCATCGTGTAGCTTCCGTGGCAAGTAGCTTGGAGTTCGGCCGTCAAGACCACTTTCCAAGGAGGCAGTCATGGTAGAACTGCAACAGCTTTGGCTCCCGATTCTGTTGTCCACCGTATTCATGTTTATCGCGAGCGCGATCATCCACATGGCGCCGCTCTGGCATAAGAGCGACTACCCGGCACTCCCCAATCAGGACAAGGTCCAGGAGCTGCTACGCCCCCTAAACATTCCTCCGGGCGAATACATGCTCCCACGCTGCGAGTCCCATGCCGACATGAAGAAGCCGGAGTTCGTCGAGAAACTGACGAAGGGCCCAATCATGCTCATGACTGTGTACCCCAACGGAGTGCCCAAAATGGGCGCTCAGCTGGTGCAGTGGTTCATCTATGGCCTCGTGGTGTCGGTGTTCGCGGCGTACATCTCCGGACGCGCCCTCGCCCCAGGTGAGCATTACTTGACCGTGTTCCGGTTCGCAGGGACAACCGCCTTTCTCGGATATGTCATGGCGCTGTGGCAGATCGCGATTTGGTACAAACGTTCGATCAGCGTGACCATTAAGGATTCGTTTGATGGGCTGATCTACGCACTCCTGACCGCCGGTGTGTTCGGCTGGCTCTGGCCGCGATAGCCCATGACAGTAGCCGTCGACAAGTTTCGGGTTCGGGAAGGGAAGAAGATTCGTTTGGGCGCGACGCCGACACGTGTCGCGCCTTTGTACTCCTCGAAGAAGGACTACGAGTCACTCCTCGATGGCCAAATCGACAGGATGCGCGAGCTGCAAAATGTCCTCTACGCCGACAATCGATTCTCGCTCCTGCTCATTTTTCAGGCGATGGATGCCGCCGGCAAAGACTCAGCGATCAAACACGTCATGTCCGGCGTAAACCCGCAGGGCTGCCAGGTCTACAGCTTCAAGCATCCAAGCGCCGAAGAACTTGATCACGATTTTCTCTGGCGCACCAACCGTAGTCTGCCCGAGCGCGGACGCATCGGCATTTTCAACCGGTCATATTACGAAGAAGTGCTGATCGTGCGTGTCCATCCCGAGATCCTCAAGTCGCAGAATCTTCCCGATCACCGTACGAAGCAAGACAACACGTGGAAAGACCGCTACCGTTCGATCGTCGATATGGAAGATCATTTGCACCGCAATGGCACCCGGATTGTCAAATTCTTCCTGCATCTCTCCAAAGAGGAACAGCGAAAACGGTTCCTCGCGCGTCTCGATGACCCCAAGAAGAAGTGGAAATTCAGTGCCAGCGATGTCGACGAGCGCAAGTTCTGGAATCAATACCAGTACGCCTACGAGGACTGCCTGAACGCCACCAGCACCAAGACCGCACCGTGGTACGCTGTCCCCGCCGATGACAAGCAAAACGCCCGTCTAATCATCTCACGTGTCATCGTCAAGACTCTGAGCGACCTCGGCCTGGAATACCCGAAAGTCGACAAAGCCCGCGTAAAGGAACTGCAAGCCATCCGCAAGCAGCTCTCAAAGTAAGTTTTTAGGAGGATAGGCATTCTTGCCTGTCCTGCTGTCACAGATTGAGGGCGCTTGCCCTCGATCTGTGGCGATACAACACTGCGTGCTCGCCGGGACAGCATAGCCTTGGTCGACCGGTCAAAGAACTAATCTATCCGCAATCGGGTCCCCTCACCCGTCCCGGCAAAGAGCGCCGGGACGACCTCCTCAATAGTAGAGGTGAACAAGCTTGAAGAGCGAAATCGTTCGCCTCTCCCTCAGGGAGAGGCCGTCCCGGCGCTCTTTGCCGGGACGGGTGAGGGGGCTCATGAGAGGCTGCAGCATATCAAACGGACCCACCACGTAATCATACCCTTGCTTGCCTTCTTCCAGTGGATTCCACCCCCACCATTCATTAGCATTGCAGTCCTGCGCCGCCCGACTTCGGCGCAAATCGCATATGCATATGAATCAAGTTCCCAATTCGAGAGGAGTTGTTATGAAAGGATCGTGCGTGGCCTTCGCGATGCTCGGCCTGCTTGGGATAGCGGGCGCATCAACAAGCGAAGCCGCTACAAAGGTTTTCCCGTATGAGTACACCGAGACCAAATTCGAAAATGGTCTCTCCGTGGTTGTCGTCCCGATGGCGAGCCCAGGTCTGGTCGCGTATTACAGCATCGTACGCACCGGCAGCCGCGACGAGTACGAGCCCGGCCACTCCGGCTTCGCGCACTTTTTCGAGCACATGATGTTCCGCGGCACAAAGAACTTTCCCGGCGATGTCTATGACAAGCTCGTCACCGAGATGGGCGCCAATGCCAACGCCTTCACCTCAAGCGATGTCACCTGCTACTATCTGCAGATTTCCTCCGAAGACCTCGAGAAGACAATGGAACTTGAGAGCGACAGATTCCAGAATCTTTGGTACGAGGAAGAGGCATTCAAGACCGAGGCAGGCGCAGTCTACGGCGAATACCGCAAGAGCATTTCCAGCGCCGGGTTTGTTCTCTATGAAACCCTGATGAACACGGCGTTCGATGTGCACACCTACAAGCACACCACCATCGGCTTCGAAGCCGATATCAAGGCCATGCCCACGATGTACGAATACAGCAAAGACTTCTTCCAACGTTACTACCGTCCGGAAAATGTCGTCCTGCTGATTGTTGGTGATGTCCAGTCCGAGCCCGTGCTCAAGATGGTGCAGAAGTACTACGGCGCCTGGTCGCCCGGCTACAAGACTCCGCCGGTACCAGTTGAACCCGAGCAGACCGCAGCGCGGAGTGTGAAAGCATCGTTCGACGGCAAGACTCTCCCGATGCTCGGCATCGGCTACAAATCACCGGCCTACAAGCCCACCGACATCATGCCAGCCGCGTGCATTCTCCTCGGCGATCTCGCCTTCGGCGAGACCAGCGACTTGTACAAGAAGTTGGTCCTCGACGAGCAGCGCGTGCAGTATATCGGCGGCGGCTCCGGATTGTCGCGCGATCCTGAACTGTTCACGATCAACACCATGGTCAAGGATCCAGCCGATGTCGCCGCAGTCGAAGCGGAGATCTACAAGACGATCGAGCAATTTCGCACGACACCGGTCGATCCGCAGCGTTTGGCTGACATCAAGAACAACGCGAAGTACAGCTACCTGATGGGTCTCGAAACTCCCGCCGGCGTGGCGCGTTCCTTGATCGGCCAATTGTCAATCACCGGCAGGATGCAATCGGTTGATGAGTACTACGAGACATTGAACAGCGTCACCGCCGATGATATCATGAATGCCGCCAAGCAAGTTCTCGTTCCTGAAAAACGTACCGTGGTTCTTGTGGAGGGCCAATAATCATGAAGGGTACATACATCACGCTCGCAGCGGCATTGGCACTCGCCATGATCACCACGCCACTCAATAAAACCGCACAGGCCATCGAAGTGGTCGAGCTATCAGTGCCGACCGACCCGACAGTCGCCTTCCGCATCATGTTCAAAGCCGGATCGCAGAATGATCCTGTCGGCAAAGAAGGACTCGCGTCGTTGACCGCAAGTCTGATCTCCGATGGCGGCACCACGGTCAATAGCTACGAACAGATACTGAAGAAGCTCTACCCGTTGGCGGCCGGCTACGGTGTCACGCTCGATAAAGAGATGACCGTGGTCACCGGACGTGTCCACAGAGACAACGCCGCGATCTACACCGATCTCCTCACTCAGGCGATCACTCAGCCGGCATTCGCCGAAGCTGACTTTGAGCGCATCAAGAACGATGTCCTCAATTACCTCGATCGCACATTGCGTTACTCCAACGACGAGGCATTCGGCAAGCAGATGCTCTACGATGCCATCTTCGCCGGAACACCATACGGACATCCCGATGCCGGATTGCCGGCGAGCGTGCGTTCGATCACGTTGGATGATGTGAAGAATTTCTACCGTGCACACTACACCACCGGCAATCTCGTCCTCGGTATCGGTGGCAGCTACGATCAAGCATTGCTCGAGCGTGTCAAGACTGCCCTGGGCACACTCCCATCGACTGCACCGGCCCCCGTCGCGAAAGCCACCCCGAAGATGCCCGATGGCATTGATGTCATCCTGGTCGACAAAGACACGAAGTCGACCGCGATCAGCATCGGCTATCCGTTCGATCTTCTGCGCGGCCAACGCGACTTCTACGCCCTCTGGATCGCCAACTCGTGGTTGGGCGAGCATCGCAATTCGTCGAGCCATCTCTATCAGGTGATCCGCGAAATCCGCGGCATGAACTACGGCGACTATTCCTATATCGAATACTATCCCAATGGCTGGCGTCACAGCACGCCGCCGCCGAATGCGGGACGTCGTCAGCAGTTCTTCGAAGTCTGGCTGCGCCCGGTGCCGAACGAGCAGGCGCATTTCGCCCTGCGCGCCGCGCTGCGCGAAGTGCAGAAGCTGGTCGACAACGGTCTCACGCAGGCCGATTTCGATCTGACCAAGAAGTTTCTCAAGAAGTACGTCAAGCACTACGCTCCCACGACCGACTTGCGTCTGGGGTACCGTCTCGATGACGCCTTCTACGGCATCCCGGATCACTTGGAGACAGCAGGGAAGATGTTCGACGAAATCACACTCGCCGAAGTCAACGCCGCCGTCCGCAAGTATCTGCAAACCGAGAATCTCAAGATCGCCATGATCACATCCGACGCCGCGTCACTCAAAGCCGCGTTGGCCGCCGATGCCGCGAGCCCAATGACCTACGAAAACTCCAAGCCCGTCGAAGTAACGGAGGAAGACAAAGTGATCGCGTCCTACCCGCTGAAAATCAGCGCGGACAAGATCACAATCGTGCCAGTGGATAATACGCTGATGAAGTAGGGGCGTATTGAACGCGTCCTGAGCGAAGTCGAAGGATACCCCTTTGGCAGCACCCGCGGACAGATAGCCCGTCATTCCAGGTCTGACAGCAGTACCGTCAGACCTGGAATCTTTTTGTGCGCACCCGCCTCGTTCCACGGGTTGACATTTGCGAGAATTACTCCATCTTGGCGGTGGCGTCCTGAGGATGCGCCAACTCAGGGCCACGCAGGTACTATTGTGATCAAGACATGAGGCAATCTCCTGATGGAATCCTTTGAGTCTTTGGTTCTGACAGTCCTCGAGAGGGATGGCTACTGGGTCCGACCAGGACTGAAGGTCGAACTCACCAAGGATGAGAAGAAGTTGATCGGTCGCACGAGCTCACCGCGATGGGAGCTGGACCTTGTAGCGTACAAGGGGGCTACGAATGAACTCCTCGTAGTCGAATGCAAATCTTACTTTGACAACCCCGGAGTGAAGTACGAGTCTTTCAAGGGTGACAAGTGTTCCGAAAGGTTCAAGCTCTTCAACGAGGATGTACTTCGCCGAGTTGTATTCTCTCGGCTGAAATCACAACTTGTTGCGGCAGGATCATGCCGCGCGCGACCCAAGACCCGCCTGTGTCTTGCTGCAGGCAAGATAGCCAGCGATTCTGACCGAAAGCGAATCCGAGCACTCTTCAGGAGCCGGGGTTGGTTGCTTTTTGATGACAACTGGCTTCGGGACGCCTTGAAGCGCGTCGCAGCTTCTGGGTATGACAATCAGGTGGCTGCTGTAGTCGCGAAACTCCTCTTACGTAAGTAAACTGTGCCAATGTGTTGGGTGATCGACGGGGGCCACGACATGAAAATCGTTCGTTTGTTCAAGCCACACCCGACCGAATTGGACCAAGTCGAAGTTGGGAAGTTTGGGCTATGTGATGATGGAAAGGTACAGTATTGGCGTGCGGGGGAATCTGATCCAATATCCGATGCTGAGTTTCGGTTGTTTTATGGAAAGTCGATTCCCGATATCGACGAGAACGACGTGACCCCCGACCAAGGCATGAAAGACCTCGAATCACTGAAGTACTCATTCCTCGGTGCGTACCAGAGAGTTGGACCGGTCGAGGATGAGTGATCGGGCAAAAACCCGCCGGATCAGCAACACTGAGATTTCAATCCATGCATCCACGCCTCCTCATGACCACCAGCGCCATTTTCATGGCCATCCTCGGCATTACCGCATCATTCCTGCCTCAGGAGATCATCGCCCATTTCGGCTCAGAGCCGCATCCGCTGGCCGTCCTCCTCGTTCAAATAGCCGCAGCCATGTATCTGGGATTTGCGATCTTGAACTGGATGGCACGCGGCAATCTGATTGGCGGCATCTACAGCCGACCTGTCGCGCTCGGGAACTTCATGCACTTCGCAATTGTGGCCGTGGTCTTGGCGAAAGCCGTGATGGCAGCGTTGGGTCAGACGGAAATAGTAGCTGCTCTCGTGGTTTACGCGCTCTTCGCTGTATGGTTCGGAGTGATTCTGTTCGGCTCACCCGCGATGAAGTAGTAGCAGGGGACGGGCCACGCATGCGTTACCCCAACTTCAACACCTCATTCTTCACTCGCTCGGTAATCTCCGGAGCATTCCCGCCCGCGCGGTTATTGACCACCGTGATCGTCGGCAAATTGACTGACATGCCCTCGCGAATGAGAAACGCCGCATCGCGGTACATGCTGCTGATCTCGTCCTTCAGTTCCGCGAATGGATGATAGCGCGCATACGATTCCTCATACGCCACCCGCAACGGCGTCAAGAGGCGCGTGATGGAAAGCGCTGGATTGGTAAATCCTTCAACCTGCTCCCATTGTGTCTTCAAGTCGGGCAGCCATGTCCAATGACTGAAGACATTGCCGATCCCGCGTTCATGCAGGAAGGCAAAGTATTCGCCGGTCTTGAGACGGTCGGTGCGTTCCTCGATGTGGTAACGGTGGTCCCGCGGAATCTGTGAGAAGAACTCATCCAACTGCGCGATATTCTCATCCGCGGGCGGGCAATCGTCCTTGCGCTGATACCCCTTCTCAAAACTGAATGCGGCAATCCGATTGCCGAGTATCCCAATGGCGGGCTTGTAAAACTGTTCGGTAAACTTTGCGGGATCAAGATAGTCGGGATTCTCGGCAATGCTGCGTTTGCCACCCTCAAAGCTCCAACGCTTCGACGCGCAAATCGCCTCCGGCACTTTGAGTATCACCAACGCATCCTCAGGAAGCCACTTGGCACACTCAACTAAAGGCAGATGATTGCGACTCGGATTCCCCTCAGCATCCAAGAGGAACGCATAAAACGTAAAGTCGATCTCCAAAGCCGAATAATGTTCGAAGTACTCAACCACCGAGCGAACCGGCAGCTTCTCCTCCGTAAACGACACACCCTTCACAGTCTTCTTCGACTTGGAAATCTTGTAATCCTGATCTCGCGAGTAAATCTGCCCCAACCACCCCGCATAACGGTCGCTGGCAGTCCCAAAGTGAACCCCAGGAGCAACATCGCGAAACGCATACGTGGCTGGCATCAAAGACTCGCAGAGAATCAATCGTGCGGATAAATCAATGCCGGAGGTCGGAATCGAACCGACACGGGGTTTAGGCCCCACTGGATTTTGAGTCCAGCGCGTCTACCAATTCCACCACTCCGGCAGTTGCTGCCTGGCTGGGACGCTACATCGCGACTTCAGCCAGGGGCGACAGAATAACCATCGACGCTCGCCAAGTCAACGGCGGCTCGAGAGCCGCGTCTACGGAGTCCGGCGATTAGGCTTCGGCTTTCAGGAGGACGGACATTCCTGTCTGTCTATCGACTCAGGCGTACTGATCGCTCTTTGATCAGTCGCCTGAGTCGAATCTACGGGCCGAAAGAGCCTTATCGTCTCCAATCGAGGCGATGGAGCCGCCTCAATTGGAGACGATAGGACAGACAAGAATGTCTATCCTCCTAAGAGCGTGATCGAATTGATTGTGAATGACTTGCTCTAAGCTGCGTGTGATCTTGCTCGACCTGAGCAGACGAAACTTCTTCGCACATCGGCAACGACACCAAGAATGTCGAGCCGGACGTGCTTGTGTTCTGTAGCGTCAAACTGCCGCCATGCGAGACCACGATCTTGCGCGCCAACGCGAGCCCGAGCCCCGTGCCGGCGTCTTTGGTTGTGAAGAAGGGATGGAAGATGCGTGCGTGATTGTCATCCGGAACACCGCAGCCCCGGTCGGTAACCGAGACCAGCCAACGCCCATTGTTCGCTCCGGCGCTGACTCCGCGGACGCCAACAGTGACATGCGCGCCGCGTGGCGATGCCTCGACCGCATTCTGAATCAAATTCACAAAAACCTGCTTGAGCAGAAGTTCATCGCCATCAGCCTCAATCGCACCTGCCTGGACAGTAATCGGATCGATCACCACAGCGTGCTCTTTCGCGTTCGGTTCGACCAAATTCACCGCACTCACGAGGCAATCGACAAGATTGAGCGCGCTGCGCTCGGTATGCAATGGCCGGGCAAAATCCAGAAATCGCGTGATCATGTCCGACGTTTCATTCGTCTCCGACAATAACCCCTGTGCCCAGTCGCCAAGTTGCCCATCCGCCGGGGCAGATTTCTGCAAGAGACGACCGTAGCCGAGTATCGCCGCCATCGAGTTGCGAAGTTGATGTGCGAGACCTGCGGCAAGTTCGCCAAGGTCGGCGAGACGCTGGTTCTCCGCAACTTCGTCCTGAAGTTTCTTGATCGCGGTAAGATCGGTCATGAGAATGCTCAAGCCGACCGCGACATCGGTGTCGCTCTTTATGCACGACGTGTTGATTCCCAGATAGATCGGTTCCGAACCCTCGCGCTCGACACGGAGCTCGTGACGCGAGTACGCCGATCCCTGCTTCAAGCCCGCCTCAAACATATCAATCATGTTGGCCGGCAACCCCGACTCACTGTAGTGACGTCCGATCATTGCCTCACCCGGCAACCGCAGAATCTGTTCAGCGGCGCGGTTGAACCTGAGAATGTCACCATTCTGATCAAGAATGATCATTCCGGTGGTCATAGATGTGAGGATGTATTCATTGAAACGTTCGACATCGCGCGCGTACCGCTCGGAACTCAATGCCCGCTGCTCCATCACTCCGGCTTGCTTGCTCAACTTCTGCACCAGCGTATCAAATGTCGCCATCACATACTCGGGGTCCTTGTCGTTCCCGCCCGGCGCCGGCGGGACCACGCCGCTCTCGACCAATGCGGCGGATCGTTTACGCATGTCATGAAAGGGTAGAAGGACCGAGCGGTAAAAGAGGAGCGTGAACAGCATAAACGACGTTAACACGATCCCGCGCATGTAGAGCTCTATGCGAAGCTGCCGCTTCAATGTCGCGATGACCGGAGTCGCAATTTGCAGGCGCGACTGTGTGGGATGTCCACCCCAGATGTCACTGACGAGCAAAACCTGTGACGCGTCGGATTCCTCGACGTCCGGAGCCATTTGCGGCGCATGCATAGATGTTGAGTCCCAGCCCTTAGCATGGGACTCGCGAGCTTCAATCGTACGAAAGTGCCAGAGTCCACCAATGGAATCTTTCAAGAATGCGGCCATTGTCAAGCGACGCAGCCCGTGGCCATCGACAATGCTCCGCAGATCGATCTCGCCGTATCCAGCGTCACCGCTTTTCACCCAAGCATCACGCAGAATCGTCGACGCCTCGTTCAAGCGGCCATCCACACGGCGTTCTTCCTGATTGATCAAACCATTCAGGAGTAGCAGCGGCGAGATCTGGCTCACGACAATCAGCGCGACAAGAAAGAAGAATATCCCCTTCAGATTGCGCGAAAAGGGGGTGGCCTTAAGCGAAGGCGCGGGATTATATGATTGCGCGAAGTTCATTGGTCGTGTATCTGGACTAAGCGATTGTGCCCCATCCTCTATGGTATCGGCACATCTGGAGCAGCGCTTATGCGACTCAAACGCCGTCTAAAACAGCTCCTCGTCCTCCTGATCCTTGGATTGGCCGCCTACTGGTTTCAGTCAAAGAGGACCACGCCGATACCCGGTGACGAAATCACCGTAGTCGGGGTCATTGATGGCGATACCGTGGAGTTGGAAGATGGCCGAACCGTTCGCTTGATCGGCATCGACACACCAGAACGCGGCGATCTGTACTACGACTCCGCATCGGCCCTGACCGAACGACTGCTCCTGCGCAAACGTGTCCGTCTCGAGTTCGACAGCGACAAGATCGACCGCTATGGGCGAACACTCGCGTTCATCTGGGTCGATGACGAGCTATCGAATCTCGAAATTGTGCGCGAGGGATGGGCGTGGTGCTACTTCTTCGAGGGAAATCTGCGGCACTCACGCGAATTCCTTCTCGCGCAACACGAGGCTATGGAGAAGCGAACAGGGCTGTGGAAGAACCCGCCTGAGGAAACAGAGGATTACTACCGGGCATCATTCAAGTCCTACCGCTTCCATCGTCCCGACTGCAACAGCATGGACAAAGTTGATCCCGAACTCGAAGTCGTCTATCATTCGAAGGATTCGGCCTTTTACGACGGGTATTCGCCTTGCAGTCGATGTTTACCCTGAGCGTGGTCGAAGGGTTGCCGTGAAAGAGCGCCTCGAGAGGCGCGTCTACGAGTTTCAATAGCTGCGCTCGTAGACGCGGCTCTCGAGGGCGATTATATACTTGACATACCCGCGCCGTTTTGGTAGTTTGGCCTTGTCGAAAGAGACAGGAGCCACACAATGCCGAAGACGAAGACAGTCCGCAATCCCCACTTTCACTCAGAAGACGCCGCGCGGAAGTTTCTGGAGTCTGTCCGATGGGACAAGAGTCGCACGTGCCCACACTGCCAGCACGGGGAATCGTTTGCGCTCAAGGGTGAGACTTGCCGCCCCGGTCTCTACAAGTGCTCCGGTTGCCGCAAGCAGTTCACTGTCACAGTCGGGACAATCTTCGAGCACTCACACGTGCCGTTGCACAAGTGGCTCTTCGCTACTCACCTACTCTGCGCATCCAAGAAGGGTTGCTCCAGCAAGCAACTGGAGCGCATGTTGCACGTCACCTACAAGACGGCATGGTTCATGGCGCACCGTATCCGCGAATCCATGAAAGACCCGGTGTTCGCTACGCAATTAGGCGGCAGTGGCAAGACGGTTGAAGCCGACGAAACGTTCTTCGGCAATCGCCGCAAACAGCCCAAGGGACACACTGGCCCACACCACATGCAGAAGGTCTTTTCGCTGGTCGAGCGTGGCGGCAGCGTGCGCTCGTTTCATGTGAACACGGTCGGAGCCAAGACGCTGCGCCCGATCATGTCCGAACAGATCGCCCAAGACACACTGGTCATCACTGACGGATCGAATGCCTACCACTTCGTCGGCTCAGTCTTCGACGGGCACGAGGTAATCGAGCACGAGACAAAGCAGTACGCTCGCGGCCCGATCCATGTGAACACTCTGGAATCGTATTTCTCAATCCTCAAGCGTGGCCTGTCGGGAATCTACCAGCACGTCGGCGCTCAGCATCTGCGCCGCTACGTTGGCGAGTTCGATTTCCGCTTCAACAGCCGCCACGTATCCGACGAAGAGCGCACCATTACTGGCCCTGAACGGAATCGCTGGCAAGCGCCTGACCTACAAGGACACCATGCCCAAGGGAGTGTAGATCCGATGCCCAAGAAGAAACGCACCGCCAGAGCGGATGATGCGATACCCGACGTGTCGGGCCGATCATTCGAAGACATCATTGGTGCATTGATGAAGGTGAAGCCGAAGGCAAAGGCGAAACCGAAAAAGCGGGTGACTAAGAAGACGGCGAAGAAAGTGGAGCCGTGATTTACTTCTCCGGGTAGTAGTTCAATACGTCTACGTTCCAGTATTCCCGCTCGAAGAGCTTCTCTTCCGTGAATCCTCGCGATCCATACTTGGCCACCTCGAAGATTATTGTCAAACTCTCAGGTGGGAAGCCGATGCGCCAATCATGCGCTCCGATGCGGCGAAAGCGAAAGTGGATTGAATCTTCGCTGACTCCCCGTTCCAACACAGACCGCTGATAATTCCCAGAGACATCGGTCTTCTTAACCTCGCGTGCATGATCCCAAACAATTTTCAGCGCATCCGATTCCGACATGTAACCCTGCGCAAAGTAAGTGGAGTCCCGGACTATGGATGCTTTCGGCTCTTCGGTAGATTGGCTTGGTAGTTTCGCCCAACCCCATCCAAGAAAGAACGCGACCGCGACAGCGACGCCGCCTAAGCCCCATGCCCTGCTCGTCGCAGAGAGCTTAGACAGTCTGGGCCAAAGCCCCCAAATAGATAGACCAATTCCCATTACGAGCAATGCCGTGGAAACCACTGGCATCACTCTGCGAACTCCCGGAAGCCATTCTGGGTAGACCAGCAAATAGAAGGCGGCGATGCCCATGATCGAGCTGAGCACGCCGATGGCGAAGGCGATCTTTTGCCAACCACTCGTTGCTGTTGTCTTGGCTTTGCCCATCCCCCAATATACTCATCCCCGTGGGGTGTGGGAAGTATACAATGGCCCTCTCGAGCCGCCGTGTCAAATCTTCCCTAACCCCCTTGACCACCCCCCAATTTCCGGCGTACCTACAGGTGACATAAGGCCTTCGGGGCGAGGTGAAATTCCTCGACCGGCGGTATAGTCCGCGACCCGTCCCTGCACCACCCATATCGGGACGGCTGAGCCGGTGAAACTCCGGCACCGACGGTTTACCCTGAGCGAAGTCGAAGGGTTCGATCGCAACGGGTTACAGTCCGGATGGGAGAAGGCAGCGCCAGATCGTCATGGCGCAATGCGTTGTAATGCAATGCCTTGTGGCGACATTTGAAATTGTCGCTTAAAGTCATACCATTGCTGCGTTCCAGCCCCGCTTGCCTTTGAGTTCAACGGGATTGGAACGCAGTTTTTCGTTTTGGGATTGTATACATGACAATGGATCAACAAGCCATAGATCGCCATTGGATGTCCGAGGCCATTGCTTTGGCCGAAAAGGGCGCGGGACGAACCAGCCCCAACCCGATGGTCGGCGCGATTGTCGTTAAGAACGGTGTCGAAGTCGGACGCGGTTACCACCAACGCGCCGGCGGCCCGCACGCCGAAGTGATCGCGCTTGAGCAGGCGGGCGAACGCGCCAAAGGCGCGACACTGTATGTCAACCTCGAGCCATGTTCGCACTTCGGCAAAACACCGCCGTGCGTGAAAGCTGTTCTCGATGCGGGGGTTGCCACAGTTGTCTGCGCGATGGAAGACCCCAACCCGCTGGTGAATGGTGCTGGAGTGCGTCATCTGCGAACCCAGGGCGTGGGTGTACGTGTCGGTGAATTGCGACGCTCGGCGATGCGTCAGAATGAAGCGCATATCAAGTTCTCGCTGACCGGCATGCCCTTGGTCACTCTCAAGATCGCGCAAACGCTCGATGGCAAAATCGCCACAAGCGGGGGACGTCGCGAACAGGTCACAGGTCCCGAAGCACAGAAGTTTGTGCATTCGCTGCGCGCGCGGTACGACGCGACACTTGTCGGACGCAACACAGTCATGCTCGATGATCCGGCCCTGACTGTCCGCGATGTTAAAGGACGCGACCCACTCCGAATCATTCTCGACTCGTGGGGCAAGATTCCGATCGGCGCCAAGGTCTATAAAGAGAACACAGATAAGAAGACCGTGCGTGTGGGCCTGATCATGGGTAAACGCCCTGCCACAGCGCCGCATCCCGACTGCTTCGATTGGTATCTCAACCACGATGACCGTCATCAGATCGACTTGCATGAAATGCTGAAAAAGGCCGCGAGCAACGGCATCACCAGCATACTCGTCGAAGGGGGGGGAGAAGTGTACGGTTCCTTCCTGCGCGAGAAACTCGCCGACAAGACACATCTGATAATCTCAACACGCGTGCTCGGCGCCGCCGGTGTGAGCATGACCGGCAAATGGAAGGCGCTGTCGATGGATGGCGCATTGCGCATCATCGACTCGGATGTGCGTTGGCTCGGGCGCGATCTTCTGATCACGGGATATCCTGACTATGATCCGCAATCGCAGGATCAGCCGGTGGTCATACCCGAACCGGAACAGTTGAATTTGGACGCACCCACGTCAATTTCAGAGGACATTGTAGCTGTCACTGAAGTGAACGAAACGGAAGAGGCGTAGCGCGTGTTCACCGGTTTAGTCTCTGATATGGGCAAGGTCAGCGCGATTACGCCATTCCCCGGCGGGATCCGTTGGACAATCGAAGCACCCAAGACAGTCACAGAGTTGAAGCCGGGCGACTCGGTCAATGTGTCGGGCGCGTGTCAGACTGCTGAGACAGTTCGCGACGGTTCCTTTGCGGGCACATCGATCCAGGAGACTCTAAGCGCGACCAATTTCGGCGACTGGACAATCGGACGCATAGTGAACTTGGAATTGGCCATGCGGGCGTCCGATCGCTTCGGCGGGCACATCGTGACCGGTCACATCGACACCACCGGTCGGGTGGACAACGTTCGTATTTCAAGCGAAGGGCACCGTGTCGATGTGTCATTCGACTCGGAGTTTGACCGTTGGGTGCTGGCCAAAGGATCGATCGCGATTGATGGAGTGAGTCTGACTGTAATGGTGAAGAAGCCGGGATTGATGACCGTGTCGTTCATTCCCGAGACAGTGGGACGCACGACGCTTGGTGACCTACGCGTCGGTCAACGCGTGAATCTCGAGTTCGACATGCTGGTCAAGGCCGTGGTCTCCGATCACGCCCGAGCACAAATCGATAAGCAGATGCTGCAGAAATCCGGATGGTAGTGTTCGCATAGTATCGAATCGCAAGGAGCCACGCTCGATGCAAGGCACAATGACGATGAAACAACCGGCCGCGACCCATAACGACAACGTCCGACTCGATCCGATCGAGAAAGCGATCGAGGCGATGCGTCGCGGTGAGACAATCATGGTTGTCGATGACGAGCACCGCGAAAATGAGGGAGACTTCATCCTCGCTGCCGAACATGCCACGCCGGAAAAGATCAACTACTTCGTCACGCATGCGCGCGGCCTTGTCTGTGTTGCGCTCGAAAAGGCACGGCTGGCATCGCTCGATCTGCATCCGATGGTTCGCCGCAATAGCGCCAAGATGCAAACAGCGTTTACCGAGTCCGTCGATCTTATCGCTGGCACGACCACCGGAATTTCAGCGTCTGATCGCGCCCTGACAATCCGCGCGTTGGTGGACCCCGCGACACGTTCGGAAGACCTGGCGCGTCCCGGCCATGTGTTCCCTCTGGCCGCAGTCGATGGCGGTGTCCTCGTACGCGCCGGTCACACTGAGGCGGCGGTCGACTTGGCGCGACTCGCCGGATTGCAGCCTGCCGGTGTTGTCTGCGAAGTCATGGATGATGACGGTTCAATGGCGCGTTTGCCACGTTTGCGTGAGATCGCCGATCGCTTGGGATTATGCCTCGTCGCCATTACCGACTTGATCGCGTATCGTCAGCGCAACGAACGCCTTGTGCAGAAAATCGAAGAAGTGGATATGCCGTCAAGGCTCGGTAACTTCCGCCTGCATCTCTATGAATCCTTGGTCGATGGCGATCATCATGTAGCGCTGGTGCGCGGCGATGTCTACGGCAAGGAAGACATCCTCGTCAGGGTGCACTCGCAATGCCTGACGGGCGACGTGTTCGGCTCCGAACGCTGCGATTGCGGACAACAACGCGATGCCTCGATGCGCTTGATCGACGAGTCCGGCTCTGGCGTGTTTCTCTACATGCGTCAGGAGGGACGCGGCATTGGCCTCGCCAACAAGATCCATGCCTACCACTTGCAGGAGGGTGGGTTGGATACGGTCGAGGCGAATCTCAAGCTCGGGTTCCCCGCCGATCTGCGCGATTACGGCATCGGCGCGCAGATCCTGCGCGATCTCGGTTTGACCACGATTCGACTGCTCACAAACAATCCGCGTAAGATTGTCGGACTTGAAGGTTATGGTCTGAAAATTGTCGAACGAGTCCCAATGGAGATCCCGGCATCGGCGCGCAACCGTGTCTATCTCGAAACCAAACGCAATAAGCTCGGACACTTGATCAACCTGACTGAGGAAGCGCCGGTCTCCGACGAAGTGTTCGGAGCGCCATGGATTATTCCCGATCGTTGGTAAGACTCGACGGGGAGGGCGAGGCTACGCCGAGCCTATTTGTTTCGGCGCGCCAAGGAAGAGCAGGCTCGGCATAGCCTCGCCCTCCCGAAGATATTCTGAGATCGCAGCCGTACTGCTCACATAGCAATTGGAGGAAATATGCCCACATACATCGAAGGTCACTTGAACGCCGCCGGCAAGAAATTTGGCATCGCGGTGTCACGCTTCAACAACTTCATCACCGATCAACTTCTCTCCGGCTGTCTCGACGCGCTGGTTCGCCATGGCGCTGCCGACGCGGACATCACGGTCGTGAGAGTGCCGGGTGCATTTGAGATCTCGCCGGTCGTATTGGGTCTGGCCAAATCGGGCAAGTATGATGCAGTCATCGCACTCGGAGCAGTCATTCGCGGCGATACGCCGCATTTCGACTACATCGCCGCCGAAGTCACCAAGGGCGTGGCGCACGCAGGAATGGCGACCGACACCCCCGTGATTTACGGAGTCCTCACCACCAACACTCTCGAACAAGCCATCGAGCGCGCCGGAACCAAAGCCGGCAACAAAGGCGCCGATGCGGCGGTGTCGGCGATCGAGATGGTCGATCTCAGACGGAAATTGTAGACTCGATCCACGTATTGCAAACACCTCGCGTCATCCGTACCTTGGACTTCCCGCGGCCCCGATCTTCGGGGCCGTTTTGGGATATGACTCTATGAGCCGACGCCGACAGGGAAGAGAACTCGTTTTGGGATGCCTCTACGCCCACTACTCCACCGGAGAGGCACCGGAATCGATTTTCCGCGTGCAGTCGGGGCGCGTTACATATGATGCCGACACTCTGACTTTTGCGAAACGTCTGTTTCTCAAGACCGTCGAAGAAGCCGAGACGATTGATCAGACGATCCGCGACCGCGCTACGAACTGGGATTTTTCGCGCATCGGATATGTGGAAAAGAACATCCTGCGGGCTTCAATTGCCGAGCTGTGGTTCTTCCCCGAGACTCCGGCCAAGGTGATCATCGACGAAGCCGTCGAGATTGCGCAGGACTTCGGCGCGGCGGGCTCGGGCGGTTTCATCAACGGTGTCCTCGATTCTGTGTACAAGCAAATGGAGCCGGACAAAGCCGGCCCGACCGGAACACCGCCCGCTTAGTAACCCCACACCATGCGCCGCTTCTTTGTTGACCCCATACTTTCCGCACTCGGCGGGCTTGTCTTGCTGATCACCTCGGGTGTGTACCTCGCGACAGTTGCGCGCACGGTTTCCTTCTGGGACTGCGGCGAGTTCATCGCCTGCTCCCACATCCTCGGCATACCGCATCCTCCGGGTACACCGCTGTATGTCGTCATCGGGCGAGTGTTCGCGATGCTGCCGTTCGTGTCAGATCCGTCGCACCGGATCAATCTGTTGTCCGTGTTTTCGAGCGCTGCGGCCGCCACGATTGCCTTCTTCGTGCTCGCGCGTCTCATCACCTGGTGGTACTCGGACAAGTACCCGAATCCGACACTGGGCTGGGGCGAACGTCTCTCGATTTACGCCGGCTCATTCTGCGGCGCACTCATGTTCGCATTCGCTTCGACCAACTGGAGCAACTCCGTCGAAGCGGAAGTCTACGGCCTCTCAATGCTTTTGATGATCGCGCTGATCTGGATTGCGGTCGTCTGGGCATCAAAGCGTGAGGAACCCGGATCGGATCGTTATCTGATTCTGATTTCCTTCATCGCATTCCTGTCGATCGGCGTGCATATGACCGTGTTCCTCGTCGTGCCGCCAATCTTCCTGTTCGTCATCATCATGTCCAGACGATTGCGCAAGGATTGGAAGTTCTGGGTGGTGTCGGCTGGCCTATTCCTCGTGACCGGAAATCTGGCCACATTCATATGGGCCGTGTGCGTGCTACTCGCTGTGTCCGGAATCATTTGCGCCAGAGGACGATGGGGTTGGATCGGGGCCGCGTGGACATTGCTGACCTTGGGCGTGGGATTCTTTTGGACGTTTGAGCAGATCGAACCCTGGCTACTATTCTCACGGGTGCCATGGCCGTTGTTCCTTCTGACTCTGTTATGGGGAGCTGGTATCGTGATATGGGTATCGGAATTGTCAGCGTGGCGACTTCCTTTCTTTATGCTTTTGGCGGCACTGCTCGGATACTCGACGCACATGTATCTGCCAGTCCGAGCTCAACTCAATCCCGCGATCAATGAGAACGATCCAAAAACGTGGAACGCTCTCAGCGACTTCCTTGAGCGTAAACAGTACGGCGACGAGTCAATGTTTGAGCGCGCGATGACCAGGCGCGGTCAGTGGTCGAACCAGTTCGGCCAACATCCGCGCATGGGATTCTGGGGATTCTTCGACCGGCAGTATGGCTTCAACGACATCGCATTCATCCCGGTCTTTGGTCTCGGGCTCATCGGGGTGTTTCAACTTCTGCGTACGCATCG
>Ga0307505_10001339_pt1 | contig 20310 bp, 20 predicted proteins | sample 23_S_MG_FD_202183 | JGI IMG/M metagenome (GOLD analysis project Ga0307505, IMG submission 202183) | Soil microbial communities from Populus trichocarpa stands in riparian zone in the Pacific Northwest, United States - 23_S | ecosystem: Environmental > Terrestrial > Soil > Riparian zone > Trees...
CGGCATCCTTGAAACAGAGAGACCAGGCCGGCGCAAGCCAGCCTGGTCCCAGGTCGCTGCGGCCTTTACGACCAGGCCGGTTTCGGGAACTGCAACGGCTTCGCGCCGCCCTTGTTCGATGGGTAGAGGCCCACGACCTCGCCGTTTTGCCATTGCCCCACGGCCCACGGATTGGCGTTGAGTTGTTTCTCGTACTTCACGTCGCCCCAGATGGTCTTGAAGGTCTGGGTAGCGAGCTGTTCGCGGATCGCCTTACGGTCGATCTCGCCCACGGTCTCGATCGCATGCTGCGTTGCCTGCAACGCGGCGTAGACGGAGATCGCGCCCGCTTCGGACTCGCGATTGAACATGGCGCGGTGTGCCTTGTTGTAATCGTCGAGGCCGGCGGCGGTGGAGTCCATGCCGCCATAGAGCAGGATGCCGTTGACCTTGTTGCCGAACTTGGCCTTGAAGCCGGGGAACGGCGTGCCGATGCCGAGATACATGATCTGCGGATTGAAGCTCACGATCTGGGCCTGCTCGGTGAGCATGAAAGTGTCGGGCGGGTAGCTGAAGGCGATGAAGGCTTCCGGATTGGCGCCCATCGCTTCGCGGATCAACGGCTGCAAGTCGGACGCACCGAAAGCGTAGCTCTTGCTGAACACGATCTCGATGCCGTCCTTCTTGGCGGCCTCAAGGAACGCCGTGTGCAGCTCGACGCCGAGCTGCACCGTCGGATGAACGACGGCGACGCGGCCCTTGATCTTTCCTTCCTTCTTCAGGGTCGCGAGCATGGCCGAAATCGGCGCTGTCGCCTCGCGCGGCTGCACCAGGTGCCAGAAGGCCATCGGCAGTTGCGGCGCCATTTCGTAGAGCCGCGAAGCGCCCGCCGTCGAATAGATCACCGGAAAGCCCGCCTTGTTCGTGACCGGAGCCGACGCGAGGTTCATGTGCGTCGCGTAGGGGCTCAGGATCATGTCCACCTTGTCCTGCTGGATCAGGCGCTCGGTGAGCTTGAGCAACTCGTCGGGCTTGCCCTGGTCGTCATACTCGACAAGATCGATCGGCAGCTTCTTGTTGAGTTTCTTGAGCGCGATGCCGCCCGCGTCGTTCACGCGCTTCGCCCAGAGCTTGTACTGCGAGAGCGTCGTGGATTCCGCGCCCGGTCCGAGCGGACCGGATGTGGTGATGGCGTAGCCGAAGCGGATCTTGTCGGGCGCCGCGGCCTGCGCGAACACGCTGCCCGGCAAGGCGGTGGCGCCCATCAGCGCCGCGCCTGACTTCAATATTGAACGTCTGCTTGGATTCCTGCTCATCGTTTCCTCCATCTCCCTTTTTACTTTCCGCCGGCGTTGGCGCGCCGGCGTCTTCCCTCCCAGGCGGACAGCCGCCTAGTGTTTCCAGAGCTTGTCCGAGGCGATGCGTGCGCCTTCGGCCAGCGCTTCCAGCTTGAGCCACGCAACTTTCGGGTCGCAGCCCGACCAGCCGACGAAGGTGCCGAAGCCGCAGTCGGTGCCGGCCATCACCTTTTCCTTGCCGACGATGCCGGCGAATTTTTCGAGCCGCTGCGCGATCAGGCGCGGATGCTCGACGTGGTTGGTGAGCGTGTCGATAACGCCGGGAATCAGGCCCTTGCCGTCCGGGATTTTGGCTTCCTCCCAGACTTCCCATTCATGTGCGTGGCGTGGATTGGCGGCCTCGAAATAAATGTAGCCCGCGTTCGTCTTCAGCACCGGCTCGATGATCTCTTTCAGTTCGACGTCGTGATGATGCGGGCCGGCATAGTTGCCCCAGCACAGATGCAGCCGGATTTTTTCGGAAGGCAGGCCGCGCGTCGCCTCGTTCATGGCCTCGATCGCCATCGGCACATAAGTCTTGATGTCTGCGGCACCCGTGTCGCCGGTCCAGCAGTGCCCGCGCATGGCGAGGTCGGGCGCGTCGAGCTGGAGGTTGAAACCCGCGTCCACGATGGCACGATACTCGACGCTCAATGCCTCGGCAGCGGCCTCGATATAAGCCTCGTTGCTCGGGTAATAGAGATTGGGAAAGTTGAAGAGCATCTGCCCCGGCGTCACCGCCGCGATGAAGGCGGATTCGGGCGACTTGCCGTTGAGCGCGGATTTCAGATTGTCGATGTCGCGCTTCACCGCCTCGTGGTCGGCGAGTTCGATCGGTCCTTCGACATTCGGCATGACGAGGTGGCGGCCGCCTTCGTTCTCGACGAAGAGCTTGTTCACGATATCGGGGAATTCCCCGAGGTCGGTCGCGATGAACTGCGCGCGATTCTTGAAGCCGCTGTAGCGCTGCATGACGTAGTTGCTGAAGCCGACCTTGCTCATCTCGCCGTCGGAGACGATGTCGACGCCGGCCTTGCGCTGGAGTCCGACAACTTCATCGACCGCTTCCTTGACGCGCGCCTGCATTTTTTTCTCGTCAACCTGCTTCTCATCCAGCAGATCCCACATCATGCGCGTGAGATCGTCCGGACGCGGCAGGCTGCCGGCATGCGTCGTCAGGATACGGTCGGGACTGCTCAAGTCATTCCTCCCCAGCGCGTCGTGCGCGCTTTTTTTGCGCGGAGGACGAAGGGAGGCGTCATGTCGGCAGTGGTCTTGTCAGGAATTGCCTGCGACGCGAACGCGTACCCGTAACAACCTCCGACTTGGCGCGAAGCCTACGTCCGGCCTTGGGGTCCGGCAAGCGGACGCGCAAGGAGGCGCTGCCCACCCGTCCCACCCGTCATCCCGGGCGAGCGCGAATGAAACTCGCGCGAGACCCGGGATCGTCCGATGATTGGTCGAGAACGGTCCCGGATAACGCGCGTAGCGCGTTTCCGGGACGACGTGTCAGGCCGCCGTCTTGCGCGCGGCGACGACCTGATCGGCCTGCTTGCCGGTCAGTTCCTGCAAGTGGTCAAACTTGAAATTGAGGCCGCCAACGCCTGCGGTCGCCGAGCGTACCTCGATGATGAGGTCGCCGATCTCGGACTCCGGGAGCATCGCCTTCACGACGTCCCAGCCCGGCCAGTCCTCGCGCGCGTCAAAGCCCAGAATCTGGCCGCGGCGTTGCGAGAGGATGGCGTTGATCTTGGCTGTCGCCTCATTCGGGCAAGCGATCTCGATCGTGTCGATCGGCTCCAGCAGTACCGGCTGGCAGTTCGGCAACGCCTCGCTCATCGCAAGGCGCCCGGCAAGCTGGAACGCCATGTCGGAGGAGTCGACGTCGTGATAGGAGCCGTCGGTCAGCGTGACGGAGACATCGACGACCGGAAAGCCGAGCGGTCCGGTCTTCAGGAAGTCGGCGACGCCCCGTTCGACCGAAGGCACATACTGGTTCGGCACCACGCCGCCCTTGATCGCGCTCGCGAACTGGAAGCCCGCGCCGCGCGGCAGCGGCTTGATGTCGAGCACGACGTCGCCGAATTGCCCGTGGCCGCCGGTCTGCTTCTTGTGACGGCCGCGCTGGCTTGCGCCCTTGCGGATCGTCTCGCGATAGCCGACGCGCGGCGCATGGGTCGAGATCGCGACGCCGTAACGGCCTTGCAGGCGCTCGGACGCGACGCGCAGATGCATCTCGCCCTGGCCCCATAAAATTACGTCGCCGGTCTCGGCATTGTGCACAACCGCGATCGAAGGATCTTCGTCGACGAGCTTCGAGAGTGCGGCGCCGAGCTTCACGTCGTCCTTGCGTTCGCGGGCGGCGATGGCGACGGCCATGACATTGGCCGCCTCCGGCTGGGCGGCGAGGGAAGCGGGCGCGGCCTTGCCGGTCGAGATCGTCTCGCCGGTCTTGATCGCGTCGAGCTTGCCGAGCGCCACGGTCTCGCCCGCCTGCGCGGGTCCGCGCTTGTCGAGCGCGGCTCCTTGCAGCTTGAAGACGCCGGAGACGCGCGCGGACTCGCCGCGCGAGCCGGTGACCGTCGCACCTTCGCCGATCTCGCCGGACAGAACACGCGTGATCGACATTTTTCCGGCGTGCGTCGTGTGCGTCGACTTCAGCACATAGCCGGTGGCATCCTTGCCCGGCTTGATGCCGAGGCGCGCGGCGGTTTCCGCGACGCCCGGCGCTTCGTGACGCAGTGCCTTCAGGAGACGCAGTACGCCGTTGGTGCGCGTGGCGGAGCCGATGAAGACCGGGCAGATCTTCCCCTCGCGCAATTCTTTCACGAGATCGTCGAACACTTTATCGCGCGGAGGCTCGATGTCTTCGAGCAACTGCTCCATGAGCGCATCGTCGTGATCGGCGAGTTTTTCCAGCATCGTGAAGCGCGCTTCCTTCTTGCGGCTCGTGTTGTCGCCATCGACCGGCACCACCTGGCTCTCGGCGTGCTCGCGGTAGATGAAGGCGCGCTCCAGCGCGAGATCGACAAAGCCTTCGACAATGTCGTTCTTCCAGATCGGAATCTGGCGCAGCACGAGCGGCACGCGCGACGCGGGCTGAAGAAGCGCCAGCGTCTCGCGCACGCGCTTGTCGGCCTTGTCGATCTTGTTGATGAAGACGAAGCGCGGGATGTTGCGCGCTTCCAGCTCGCGCATGACGAGCTGCAACTGCGGCATCTTGCGCTCGTCGGCTTCGCAGACGACGATGGCCGCGTCGACGGGTGGAAGGGCGGCGCGCATATCCTGCGCGAATTCAACCGAACCCGGACAATCGAGGAAGGTGTAGGTGTCGCCCAAAAATTCGGTGGTGGCGACTGAAAGTTCAACAGTCATGTGATGCGCGCGCGACTCCGCGCCCGCGTCGCCGACCGTGGTGCCGGACTCGACGGAGCCGGCGCGTTGCAGCGCGCCGGTGCGTTCGAGAATGGCTTCGAGCAGTGTTGTCTTGCCGGATTGGAAGGGGCCGACGAGCGCAATCAGGCGCGGGCCCCTTGCTGGTCTGCCGTTGGTTGCCGTTCCGTTTGGTTTGCCTTCGGGCATCGACGCCTCCCTGGTGCTGTCGCCCCCAAGGCTGCGTTAGGCCGCATGCGGGGGCTTACCCCCGTCTTGCCGGGGGTGTCCCGGCGTCGGCCCGCGCGTTTCCGGTTCTCCGGCACGCGCGACCGGCCGGACGAGTATCGTTTCAGGGGATGGGCGAGGTGGCAAGTGCTCGTTTCGGACGCGCTGCGTTGCGTGGAAAACAAAACAGGCGCCGCTTGCGCGGCGCCTGCAAATGTTCCGAAAATTCTCTGGAATGTCAGTGCAGCGAGAGCGCGGAGCCCGCGATCGCGAAGTTGATGCCGGTCTTTGCTTCCACGCTCACCGGTTGCAGCGAGATCGTCTGCTGCGAGCCGCCGACGAGGACGTTCGCGCCAAGGCCGACGACAATCGCGGCACCCGCGCTCGCGCCAACGTAATTGCCGCGCAAGACGCCCGGATCGACGCGGGCCGTCGGCGCCCAGACGCGCCAGATCAGCACTTCATTGCGCGTGATACCGGCCTGAAGACCGAGGCTCGTGAGACGGGCGCCGTAATTAAAGGCTTGGCCCCAGTCGGTGAAAAAGCGGCAGCTGTAGTCCTTCAGCGAAATAATGAGCGACACGCCGCCGGGCGAGCGGCATTCGAGCGTGCCGACCGCGATCTGATGCGCGGAAGCGGGCGCGTTCATGGCGGCGAAAGATGCAAGCGTGACGGCGGCGAGCGCGAGACGACGGATCATTTCAAAACTCCCAATTCGGACACAGGATTCAGGTCCGGAACCGGCGGCCACCAGCCCCCCAATCCCCGACGAATTGTGAATAACGCGCCCATGCGTGGCGCGAGCGTGGCAGATTTCCGGCGAATGGCGGTTATCCGGAACACTGGCAAATCGGCCACAGGCGACTAAAACACCTCAAGGTACAGAGACGGGGCGCAACATGGCCGGGCCGAAACCGCCTTCCTTCGAGACGCTGAGCCTGCATGCGGGCCAGCATCCCGACCCGGTCACGGGCTCGCGCGCCGTGCCGATCTACCAGACAACCTCATACGTCTTTCAGGATACCGACCACGCGGCGGCGCTCTTCAACCTTGAGCGCGCCGGTCACATCTATACGCGCATCTCCAATCCGACCATCGCCGTGCTTGAAGAGCGGCTCGCGGCGCTTGAAGGCGGCGTGGGGGCGGTCTGCACATCGAGCGGCATGGCCGCGATGCATCTTGCGATCGCAACGCTCTTAAGCGCGGGCGATCATATCGTCGCGTCGGCCTCGCTCTATGGCGGCACGATCAATCTGCTCGCGCACACGCTGCCGCGCTTCGGGATCGAAACGACGTTCGTCAAGCCGCGCGATCACGACGCCATGCGCAAGGCGATCCGGCCGAACACCAAGCTGATGATCGGCGAGACCATCGGCAATCCGGGACTCGAAGTGCTCGACATTCCGAAGGTCGCCGAGATCGCGCATGCGGCGAAAATCCCGCTGCTGATCGACAACACCTTCGCGACGCCGTTCCTCAGCCGCCCCATCGAGCAGGGCGCGGACATCGTCATGCACTCGATCACCAAATGGATCGGCGGGCATGGCGTCGCCATCGGCGGCGTGCTGGTGGATGGCGGCCGGTTCGATTTCATCCAATCGGGCAAGTTTCCGACGCTCACCGAACCATACGGCGGCTATCACGGCATCGTCTTTGCGGAAGAGTTCGGACCATCGGCTTTTGTGGTGCGCGCACGCACCGAAGGCCTGCGCGATTTCGGTGCGTGCCTGTCGCCGACGAACGCCTTTTATCTGTTGCAGGGGGTCGAGACGCTGCCGATCCGCATGGAGCGCCATGTCGCGAATACGGCGGCGGTGCTGGAGTTTTTATCGAAGCACAAGGCCATCGAATGGGTGCTGCACCCGTCGCTCGACACGCATCCCGACCACGAGCTCGCGAAGAAGCTGCTGCCGCGCGGGGCAGGATCGATTGTGAGTTGCGGCATTGCGGGCGGGCGTGCGGCGGGGCGCAAATTCATCGAGTCGCTCAGGCTCGCCAGCCATCTGGCCAATGTCGGTGACGCCAAAACACTGGTCATTCATCCCGCCAGCACGACGCACCAGCAGATGAATGCGGAGCAGTTGAAAGAAGCGGGGCTCGGCGAGGAGCTGGTGCGGCTTTCAGTGGGGCTCGAGGCAGCAAGCGACATCATCGAAGACCTCGACCGGGCACTGCGCGCCTCGCAGAAGGCCTGACCATGCGCTTGCAGGTGAACGGTGCGCAGGTCTATGCGGCGACGGGCGGGCGCGAATTCGATCGCGAGTTGCCGCTGTTCATCTTCCTGCACGGCGCAGGCTTCGACCACACGGTCTGGCAGTTGCTCGCGCGCTGGTTCGCGCATCGCGGCGCTTCCGTGCTCGCGCCCGACCTGCCGGGGCACGGCGTTTCGGGCGGAACGCCGCTGAACAGCATCGGCGAACTGGCCGACTGGACCGCGGCACTGATCGATGCGGCCGGCGCGAAGCAGGCGACGATCTTCGGTCACTCGATGGGATCGCTGATTGCGCTCGAAACGGCTGCGCGTCATCCAGAGAAGGCGACGGCGCTGGCCTTGATCTGTACAGCCGCCGAAATGCGCGTCTCGCAGGCGCTGCTCGATGCGGCGAAGGCGGACGACCATGCGGCGATTGACATGGTCAATCTCTGGGGTCACGGGCAGCGCGCTTCACTCGGCGGCTGCCTCGCGCCCGGCGTCTGGATGCTGGGAGGCGGCGAGAAGGTGCTGGAGCGCAGTGCGCCGGGCGTGCTGCACACGGACCTCGCGGCCTGCAACGACTACAAGGACGCGCTCTCATCCGCCGCGAAGGTAACGGTGCCGGTCACTGTGGTGATGGGCGAGCGCGACCTGATGACGCCCGCGAAGTCGGGCCGCGAGCTGGCGGCGGCGATCTCCGGTGCGCGTGCGGTGGTACTGCCGGGCGCGGGTCACATGCTGATGAGCGAGCGGTCGGACGAGGTGCTCGCGGCCGTGCGGCACCTCGCGCCGGCGTGATGGTCCTACATCCGGCGGAAGCCGAAGTGGAAGAAGCCGGCCGCCAGCAGCAGATTGACGCTTATCGGAATCCAGCCGAGCTGGTTCGACACACCGCCGAGCATGCCGGCGGCGATCGGCACGACCGAGGCGGCGTTATAAAGCGCGCTCGCGCGCAGCACCGCCCTGAGCGCCGCGCCGCCGGCTTCGTTGCGCACCCACCAGTAGATCAGCGCGATCGCCAGCGCCGCGAGGCCGAAGATGCGAGCGATCATCTCGCCGCCGGGATTCAACGCGACCCCGAACGGCGCGAAAAACTGGTCCGGCATGAGCAGAAAGCCGAGGCCGAAGATGGCGCCGATCGCGGCGGCCACGGTCAGGAATGTCGTGAGCGTCATCGCGTCCCCCCTTGCTTAACGACGCAGTAAGACTAGCCGCCGGGCCGCGGGCGCGAAAGGCTGCTCATTTCACCGAAATCTCGTAGCTGTCGTAGCTCTTCATCGAGAGCAGGCAGCGCTTGTCTTTCGCTTCAAAAACGAAGACGTGAACAGAATCGTTCGCGGTTGTGACGCGGCAAAAGACGCCGGGCTTTGCGAGGTCCTTCGGGCATTGTTCGAGATCGAGATGCGGAATCGCGAGTTCGAAATCGTTGTAGGTGAGGGGGCATTGCGTTTGCGCGGCTGCGGGCGTCGCGAGCGCGACGAGGCCAAGCGCGAGTAAGAGCGGCTGACGCATGATGTGTCTCCCGGATCGATTGCATAAAGAGTAGGAGCCGCGATCCGGCGCGTAAACGGCGCAAAGGCCGATTGGAATTTGTCCAAGTTGATGCGCGACGTGGTTCGCGTTCAGAATAGTTACAAAGCAGCGAAGGCTTCGATCTCGGAGAGCATAATCTCGCAGGCCGGTTCGTCCGGCAGGGGAACGTGGTTCTCCGATTCGATCGTCACGAACTTCGCGCCGGGAATCTGCGTGGCGATCAGGCGGCCTTCGTCGATAGGCACGACCTGGTCCCGGCGCGCATGAATGACGAGCGTGGGCACGGTCACGCGCGGCAGATATTCGGTCACGTCGATGTCGTCGGAGGCTGAGCGCAGTCTGGCGGCAACAGGGCCGGTGGTTGCGATGCGCTGCATATCGGCGAACCAACGGATCTGCTCTCGCGTACCGTTCGGCAGATAGAGCGAGCTGAAGGCGCGCATGAAGGCGGAGTCCTCGTTGCCCCAACTCTGGCGCATCATGGCGAGCACGGTTTCGGCCATCGCGACGTCGTCCGGATTGCCGCGCTTGTTGCGCCCGCGCGCATAGGCTCCGTACAGAATCAGGCGGGAGACGCGATCGGGATTGCGCACGGCATAGGTGATCGCCGACGCTGCACCCTGCGAAAAGCCGATCAACGAGAAGCGCTTGAGGCCGAGGCTCTCGACGACCGCATCAAGATCGCGTTCGAAGCCCGCGAAAGAAATGTCCGGGACGTCGAGATCCGCGAGCCCATTGCCGCGGCCGTCATAGCGGATGAACTGGAAGCGTCCGGCGAGCCGCTGCAGTATCGGCGACCAGACCGGGCTCTGCCAGTCGTATTCGAGATGATTGAGCCAGTTTGCCGTCTTGAGCAGAACCGGCCCTTCACCGGCTTTGCCGATGGCGATGTTCACGCCGTCGCTCGTGCGGCAGAAAGAGATCGATTGCGCGGCCGCCGCGCCGGGCGCGGCGGACGGCGCGGCTTGCCCGTCACTTACCTCGCCGACAAAACGAAAGCCTTTCCGCGCGGCGGTCTTGATCAGGCGCTGCGCGGCGCCGTCGTCGCCGATCGCCCTGCGGGCGGCATTGATGCGAGTCGCAAGCGTCGACTCCGACACAATGCGCCCGCCCCAAACGCCTTCGATCAGGTCGTCGCGGCTGACGACGCGGTCGCGGTTCCTGATGAGAAATTCCAGCAGGTCGAAGACCTGCGGCTCGACCGCGACGGGTTTGCCGCCGTCGTGCAATTCGCGCCGTGCGGCGTCCAAAATGTAGCGGTCGAAGCGGTATTGCATGGGCGTCCGGGCGGAATCCGTAGCCTTCAGGGCTTAAATCAAACGCTTCTCAAGGAGAAATCAAGGCCGTCTGAAAGCGGATTGTCCCTGGCGCGGGCACATTCAACGCGACCGGAAATGCACCGAATCCCAAGGAGACTGCCATGGAAATGCTCAGAGACGACTTCCGCCGCCTGCCGGATGGATCGATCGACTACAATTTCTACCGGGCTTCGGCTGCGGAATTCCGCCGGGAAGAGAACAAGCGTCTCATTCTCGCGGCGATCAGGGGCGACGGCGTCCTCCTGCGCGATGCAATGGCCGCCGCCCTCCGGGTGTTCTCGACACCCGGAAAGCTCGGCAGTGCGCGCCGGTAACGACGGCTATTTCAGGTTTCCGCAGAAGCGCTGGATGCGCGCGCAGGATTCCTCAAGCGCCTCGTTCGACGTCGCGTAAGAGATACGGAACGCCGGCCCAAGACCGAACGCGCTGCCATGCACGACGGCCACACCTTCCGCGGCGAGTAGTTCTTTCACGAAGTCTTCGTCGTTCTCGATCTTCTTGCCGCTCGGCGCGGTCCGACCGATTGCGCCTTCGCAGAACGGGAAGACATAGAAGGCGCCTTCGGGCTTCGCGCAGGTGAGGCCCTTGGCCTGGTTCAGCATCGAGACAACAAGGTCGCGGCGTTCCTTGAACACTTTATTGTTGCGCGGGATGAAGTCCTGCGGACCGTCGAGCGCTTCGAGCGACGCCCATTGCGTGATCGACGACGGGTTGGTGGTCGATTGCGATTGCAGCGTGCCCATCGCCTTGATGAGTTGCTCCGGCCCGCCCGCGTAACCGAGACGCCAGCCGGTCATGCAATAGGCCTTCGACACGCCGTTCATGGTCAGCGTGCGCTCGTAAAGCGACGGCTCGACCTGCGCGGGCGTGAAGAACTCGAACTCGTCGTACACAAGGTGCTCGTACATGTCGTCGGTCAGCACCCAGACATGCGGGTGCTTCACGAGCACGTCGGTGAGCGCCTTCAATTCGGCGCGCGAGTAGGCGGCGCCCGTCGGGTTCGACGGCGAGTTGAAAATGAACCACTTCGTCTTCGGCGTGATCGCCTTCTCGAGCGCCTCGGGCTTAATCTTGAAGCCGGTCTCCTGCGTGCCGACGACGGGCACGGGCTTGCCGCCCGCGAACAGCACGATGTCCGGGTAGCTCACCCAATAGGGCGCCGGGATGATCACTTCATCGCCGGGGTTGATCGTCGCGACGAGCGCGTTGAACAACACCTGCTTGCCGCCGGTGCCGACGGTGATCTGCGACGGCTTGTAGTCGAGGCCGTTCTCGCGCTTGAACTTGCGCGCGATCGCCGCTTTCAGCTCCGGCATGCCGTCGACGGCCGTGTATTTCGTCTCGCCGCGCTCGATCGCCGCGATCGCCGCCTTCTTGATGTTGTCCGGCGTGTCGAAGTCCGGCTCGCCGGCGGAGAGCGCGATGATGTCGCGTCCCTCGGCCTTCAGCTTCTTGGCGAGGTCCGAGATGGCAATCGTGGGGGAGGGCTTGATGCGCCCGATCGCATCCGAGAGGAAAGGCATGAGTTTCACCGATCAGCCGGGCATTTCCCGGCGGCGCGGAAACTAGTCGAGGGTGTGCCGCACCGCAACCGCCACTTAAGACATCTCCCATTAGATTTCGTGCGAATTCATCTGGACGGTTGATCGATGGCGGAAATCTGGGCGGCGGTGCGGACGGGCGACTGGCTGAACGCGAGCCGCATCCGCGGCTATTCGCTGATCGTGCTCGCGCTCGGGATCGCGATGCTCGTCGGCCTCGCCGTCTCGGGCGACGGCTTTTCGGACTATCAGGGCCGGCCGATTGGCACCGATTTCTCGAATGTCTATGCGGCGGGACAATGGGTGCTTGAAGGACGGCCCGAGGCGCCGTACTCGCCCGCGCTCCAGCACGAGATGGAAAAGCGAATCTTCGGCGTGTCGACGCCGTTCTATGGCTGGCACTATCCGCCGGTCTTCCTCGGTGTGGCGGCGTTGCTCGCGCTGATGCCCTATCTCGTCGCGCTTGTTGTCTGGCAGGCGATGACGTTCGCACTTTATCTCTGGACGATGCGGGCGATTGTGCCGATGCCCGGCGCGTTGCTGCCCGCAATCGCGTTTCCGGCGGTGCTGATCAATATCGCGCACGGTCACAACGGCTTTCTCAGTGCGGCCCTGTTCGGCGGCGGGCTGGTGTTGCTCGAACGCCGGCCGCGCATTGCAGGCTGGCTGTTCGGGCTGCTGATCTACAAACCGCAGCTCGGTATGCTCATTCCGGTTGCGTTGATCGCGGGCAGGCACTGGCGCGCATTCGTGGCCGCCGCGGCGATGGTCGTCGCTCTTGTAGTCCTCTCATGGTCCCTCTTCGGCGCAAGTTCGTGGTCCGCCTTCCGCGACAGTCTCGAATTCACCCGCACGGTCGTGCTGGAGCAAGGCGGCACGGGCTTTCACAAGATTCAGAGTCCGTTCGCCGCGATGCGCCTGATCGGCGCGCCGGTCGAAGTCGCCTATGCGGCGCAGCTCGCGGCGATCTGCACGGCGGCGGTGTTCGTCTTTATTCTCTGGCGGAGCGAAATCGCCTTCGCGCTCAAGGCGGCGATATTGCTGACGGGCGCGATGCTTGCGACGCCCTATGTGCTCGACTACGACCTGATGATCCTCGCGCCGGCTATCGCATTCTTCGTCGCGCATGGTTTGAAGAATGGATTTCTCGACTACGAGAAAAGCGTGCTTGCCTTCTGCTGGATCGCGCCGCTCATTTCGCGGACGCTCGCCGAGGTTATCTTCGTGCCCGTCGGGCTCATCGCGACCATCCTCCTGTTCGGAATTGTTTTGCGCCGCGCGGCGATTGACCGCGCCGCACTTCCACCATCATTGTCGCGTGTCTAAGCTCGATTGAACGGGGCCGCGATGTTTACTTTGTATTCGATGCAATTGTCCGGGAATTCGTACAAGGTGCGGCTGCTGCTCGCGCGCCTCGGCATCGTCTACCGGCAGATCGAAGTCGACATGCTGAAAGGCGAGACGCGCACGCCCGCGTTCCTCGCGAAAAATCCCGACGGTCATATTCCGCTGCTGGAACTGGAAGACGGACGCCGGCTCGCGGAGTCGAACGCGGTTCTCGCCTATCTCGCCGAAGGGACGGATTATCTCCCGACCGATCCGTTTGAACGCGCGCAGGTGTTGCGCTGGATGTTCTTCGAGCAGCACAGCCACGAGCCTGCGATCGCCGCCGCGCGCTTCTGGCTGTCGCTCATCAAGGGCGGGCGCGAACTGCGCACGCACGACATCGACGTCTGGATGGAGCGCGGCTACGAGGCGCTTGCACTCATGGAGCGCCACCTCAGCAGTCACGATTATTTCGTCGGCGAGCGCACCAGCATCGCCGATCTCGCGCTCTACGCGCACACGCATGTTGCGCCGGAGGGCGATTTCGATCTCGGCGGCTTCCCGGCGTTGAGCGACTGGCTCGCGCGCATTGCATCCGAGCCCGGCCATGTCGGCATGATGCAACTGCCGGAAAGCGCCCGTATCGCCAACAGCTACACCAACGCCTGACGCCAGCCTCATGGTGAGGATCTCTCGAACCATGAGCCGCCACGTTTCGGTCACAAGCGGGACTCATCGCGGACTCGGTTTTTCGTAGCCTCCTGATCAGGCGGGCGCCTGATTCGGAGATTCGCATGTATCATCCGCGCGCCGTGCCCGTTTTGCGTTCACCCCAATCACTGATGCGAGACCTGCGCGACAGGTCGGCCAGGGTCGAGGTCGCCGTGGCGCTCGCTCTTGTCCTGTCGATCTGCACGCTGGTGGCCGCCATGGCCGATTGGCCGCTCATCGCCTGAACGCGTCGTTCAATTCGCCGCGAGACACTGGCGCCTTCGGAACCGGCGACCTAAGTTTGCCGTTCCCGCTCCGGAGCATCCTTTGTCTCGTCATTTGATCCTTCCCCTGCTGATCGCGCTGACCGCGCCCGCCTTCGCGCAGAAGGCCGATGTCGTCTCGAGCGAAAAGGCAAAATTCCGTGTCGAGACGGTTGCGAGCGGGCTTGAGAATCCATGGGCGCTTGCATTCCTGCCGGACGGCCGTGCGCTCGTGACTGAGCGGCCGGGGCGCCTGCGCATCCTCGGCAAGGACGGAAAGCTCGGAACGGTTTCCGGCGTGCCGGACGTGGCGGCGGTCGGGCAGGGTGGATTGCTTGACGTTATTCTCGCGCCCGACTTCGACAAAAGCCGGCGCATCTATTTCTCCTACGCCGAGCCGCGCGGCGTCGTGAACGGCACTGCGGTCGCGCATGCGCGCCTCAGCAACGACGCCACGAAACTGGAGAACGTCACCGTCATCCTCCGCATGGAGCCGGGACGGGGCGGCGGTTTTCATTTTGGCTCGCGGCTTGTGTTCGCGCCGGACGGCAACCTGTTCGTGACGCTCGGCGAGCGCAATGCGATGCAGCCGGCGCAGGATCCCTCCGGTCATCTCGGCAAGGTGGTGCGCATTGCGGCCGACGGATCAGTGCCAAAAGACAATCCGTTTGTCGGCAAGGAAAACGTGCGGCCGGAAATCTGGTCATACGGTCATCGCAATCCGCAAGGGGCCGCGATCAATCCCGCGAGCGGAAAGCTCTGGGTCAACGAGCATGGCGCACGCGGCGGCGACGAAATCAACATTCCGCAGGCCGGCAAAAACTACGGCTGGCCGATCATCTCTTTTGGCCGTCACTATTCCGGTGCGAAGATCGGCGAGGGCTCTGAGAAGACCGGCATGGAGCAGCCGATCCATTACTGGGATCCGTCGATCGCGCCTTCCGGCATGATGTTCTACACGGGCAACTCGTTTCCCGCGTGGAAGGGCAACGCCTTTGTCGGTGCGCTTGTGTTGCGGAACCTGCAGCGGCTCGAGCTCGACGGCGAGAAAGTTGTGAAGGAAGAGCGGCTGCTCACCGATCTCAAGGAGCGCATCCGCGACGTCCGGCAGGCGCCGGACGGCTCGATCTGGGTGCTCACCGACTCGCGCGATGCGCGCATATTGCGGTTGTCACCGGCAGAGTAATTCAACCTGATTGAAGCATTGGTCGTTCCCCGGCCGAGGTGCACCCGGATCGGCGCTTCGCGCCGTCCGGGCGCAGGCCCCGCGCTGAGAGCCGGGGCCCAGAGCCGCATATTCGGAAGTGGGTTGCTCTGGGTCCCGGCTCTCGCCTCGCTCTGCTCGGCTCGGCCGGGAAACGTGCAAGAAGCGCCCGCATTGTCCCGGCACCGGCCGCTTGATATCCCTGTTTTCTAGGGCCCGTAGCTCAATGGTTAGAGCCGACCGCTCATAACGGTCTGGTTCCTGGTTCGAGTCCAGGCGGGCCCACCAATCTTTTCAACGTCTTGTGGCGGTGCCGGTGGGTTCGCTCGGGCAACTGGCAACGATACTGCCAACGATTGCTTCCTGGGCCGCCCACCGATTACTCTTCTTCCGATCCCGAGATGGCAGTTCGACAGATTCACGCTGGTCAGTCACGGGAAAGGTGAGCGCGTCGTCGTCACGCGCGTTACGTTTCGATAAGTTCCGAAAATACGAAAAGTCTCTTTAGCGCCTGGTCTTCACATAGGTCGGCGCGTCAGGATCGTTCTCCGGAATAATGTAGCCTGCTTCCTCAAGGCTCGGCGCCCCGCAATATCCCCAGACGGTTACGAGCGTGTCGCTATCTGAGCCGTTCTCCAGACCATGATAGATGTCGCGCGGGACGAAGCAGACGTCGCCGGGGCGCAGGAAGAACGACTCGTCGCCCACATGCTTGATGCCGACGCCCTGGATGCAGAGCTCCCATTCCTCCGCGTTGGGATGACGGTGCCATGCGTGCTGCGCCTTCACGCCGGGCGGCATGGTCGTGCGGCCGACGACGGTCATAGTCGAGCCCACGCTCTTGTCCGTGATCAGCCAGCGCACGTCCATCTTGTGCCAGCCTTCTTCCTCCTTCAGCGTCGTGTCGGCGCTGCGGTCGTTCGGCTTGATCTTGAAGCGGCTTTCTTCCTTCGCGGTCATGGCGCGTCCTTTGATCGCTTCGGTTGAATCGTTCGCGTTGTATCTTTCACATGGCGGATCATACAGCGTCGCGCCTTGTGAAACAGCAAATGCGCGTTGCATAGTTGCTACAAGCGGTGAAGAAGGTCGCTTCCGCGAAGTTTCAACGAATAAGGGATGAGCGCCGTGCAGGTTGGTTTTATCGGTGTCGGCCGCATGGGCCGAGTGATGGTGCAGAGCCTTCTGAAAGCCGGCCATCAGGTGCGCGTGTGGGACCTGTCTCCCGAAGCCGTGGCTGAAGTCGTCAAGCACGGCGCGGAGAAAGCGGCGAGCGCCGGGGAGGCATTCTCGGGCGATGCCGTGATCTCCATGCTGCCGAACGACGAAGCCATGCGCGGCGTGTTTCTTTCGTCGAAGTTCCTGCAGGCAGAGAGCAAGCCGCCTGTTCACATCAACATGGCGACGGCGTCCGTCCAGTGCGCGAACGAACTCGCGGAGGCGCATGTAGAGGCCGGTATGGAGTACATCGCGGCGCCGGTATTCGGGCGTCCGGAAATGGCGGCGGAGCGCAACCTCAACATCATGGCGGCGGGAGACTCCGCGACGATCGAACGCGTCCAGTCCTTGTTCGACGCAATAGGCAAGAAGACGTGGCGGGTCGGGCCGACACCGAGCCAGGCGAACGTCGTGAAGCTCGCAGGCAACCTGATGGTCGCCGCGATGATCGAGGCGATGGCGGAGACCGCTGCGCTCAGCAAGGGCTACGACATCGACCCGGCGACCTCGCTCGAGATCATCGTGATGTCGCTGTTCGACGTGCCGATCTATCGCATCTATGCCGGGCTCGTGGCGAACGGTCCCTACGAGCCACCGGGGTTCGACCTCAAGCTCGCGCTCAAGGACGCGAGGCTCATGCTCGCGGCGGGGGAGACCGTGAATGTTCCGCTCCCCTTCATGAGCGTGATCCGCGACAACTATCTAGACGCGCTCGCGCACGGCGACGGAGCCAAGGACTGGTCGGTGTTTTCCCGCGTCGCGATGCGCCGCGCGGGGCTCGAGTAACGCCGCTATTTTCCCGCCGCGACGAGCTTGTCCTTGACGTAGTCCCAGTCGCGGTTGAAACGGTAAGAATGCCGCGACGGCGGCTGGGGCGCCTGCGTTTCGAGCCAGCGCACGGTGGTGTCCGAGCGATTGTAGAAGGCGTGGATGCAGCCCACGCCGGTCCAGAATACGTCGCCGGGCTTGAGAATGTAGGTCTTGTCGTCGGCGACGGCTTCGACTTCTCCATCGAGGAGATAGTAGGCCTCCTCCAACGGGTGGTCGTGCAGATGCGCGGCGCCGCCCGGTTGGTATTCGACCATGAACATGGTGTGGCACTGCGCATCGAGGCGCTGGTCAACGAGCATCTTCACGGCGATGCCGCTGTAGACGAGGAGGGCGGTCGCCATGCTCGCGGACACCGTCGGCGCGTCGATGCGGGCACCGGTCGTGAGGCTGTTCACGTCGATGTCGCGGTCGGACATGCGGAAGAAATGGCGCGAGCGCGGGTCGCGGATGTCGGTCTCGTTGCCCGCCGCGGCATCCGGTGGCCCGAGAAAGAATGTGTCGTCGGGCAGACCGGTGGGACGCGGCTGCGGCGCCATCATGTCGAGCCAGCGCGCCTCGCCGGATTTCGGGCCGATCCAGGCATGCGGGACGCCGACGGGCACGAGGCCGCAGGTGCCCGGCGACAGCGGATAGGCCTGACCGTTCAGGATCAGCGTCGGCTCGCCTTCGAGGATGTAGAAGCTTTCCTCGAACGAGTGAAAATGCGTGTCGATGCGCCCGCTCGCGCCGAGCGCGCACAGGCCGAAGGCCATGTGCACCGAGCCGACGGAACGGTCGACCATCGAGCAGCGCGAATAATTCGCGCTGTTCTTCACATAGTCAGGCATAAGTTTGATGTCTGCGGCGCGCCGCATGTGATGCATAGCGGGCTCTCCTTGGTCCCGGATGCGCGGTCCCGCGCCAAAATTTCATCGTTCAGTGACGTTGAACGCTATTGGCCGTGCTGTACAGTGTCAAGGTACAGTCAAGAATGACGGACGCTGACATGGCGCTCACTCGCGCGCGGGACGACAAGACGACACGCCGCCCGCCTTCTGCGCGCGCAACTCGCCGCAACGCCGAAAGCGAACCGAAGAGCGTCACGAGGCTCGGGGCCAAGCTGAAGGCGGCGCGCGAGCGCAACGGCGTCAGCGTGCGCGGACTCGCGCGCAACGTCGATGTGTCGCCGAGCCTGATCTCGCAGATCGAGAACGGCCTGGTGATGCCGTCGGTAGGAACGCTCCACGCGATGGTGAGCGAGCTCGGTATCGGTCTCGACGAACTTTTTTCCGGAAAGCCAAAGCCGCCCCCAAACGGTCATCAGACACCGTTGATGTCCGATCGGCCCGGGCCCGTGCGCCGCCGCAGCAACCGCGAGGTTATCCGGCTTGCCGACGGCGTGCGGTGGGAGCTGCTGACGCCGGCGCCAGACTCCGAACTGGAATTTCTCTACGTCGCGTATGAAGCGGGCGCGGAGTCCTGCGAGGAGGACATGCTCGTCCGTCACGGCGGCATGGAGTACGCCTATCTTCTCAGCGGACGCCTTGGCGTGCGCATCGGCTTCAACCAGTACGAGTTGAGAGCGGGGGATTCGCTCTCGTTCGATGCGCAGAACCCGCACCGGCTGTGGACCATCGGCGACAAGCCGGCTGTCGCGATCTGGGCGATCCTCAACCGCTCGGGCGACAGGCGAACGCGCAAGGCGCACCGGGTGCGGACGTCGCAACTGAGGAGCGAGAGTGCTGCGAAAAAGGCCTCGCGTGGCGGCAAGCGGAGGCGCTAGCGGATGCGTGTCGCGACTGCGGTCTGCCGTTCGAAATTCGCATTCCTGAACCGGAATACGGTTGGGCAGAAGCGCGCACAACGGATTGCACGGCACGCTGCCCAACCGCTCTTCGCGTTGCACCGACAGGGGCGCGTTTTGCGCGCGGCGATTGCAGAAGAATTACACCACGGCCTCGCGAGTCCGCGCGCAGCGCGCTAACTTGTTTTGACTGAAGCATTCAGATCGAGAAGCACAACGCGTAAAGTGAACGTACCAAACGGGAGGAGAACATGAAGTCCAGAACTCTGACGCGAAGGGCGCTCGGCGTTGCTTCGCTGCTTGCGGTGACAGCGCTGTTCGTGGCGCCGGCTAACGCGCAGGAAAAGCAGCCGATCGTCATCGGCGGCACGCTGGGTCTCACCGGCGCCTATGCCGAGCCGTCAACCGACTACAAGGCGGTCTATGACCTATGGCTCGAGAAGGTGAACAAGAAGGGTGGCCTGATGGGGCGCCCCGTAAAAATGATCATCTATAACGACGAGAGCACGCCGACGGTAGCGCAGTCGCTCTACAACCGCCTGCTCGATGAGGACAAGGTCGACCTCGTGCTCGCACCCTACACCACCTTCGTAGGGGGTGCGGTCGTGCCGATCGTCCGCTCGCACAACAAGATCCTGTTCAACGGCGGGTTCGTCGGCATCAACATCTTTAACAATGCCAAGGGTTGGATCGTCGGCAGCTACAACTATCAGGAGCCCGACTACAGCCGGGGCCTATTCGAGATGCTGAAGAGCATACCGGCGGCGGACCGTCCGAAGCGCGTTGCACTCTTCACGGCGCAGAACCCGTTCACGATCGTCGTGCGCGCGGGCGTGAACGGCCAAGGTGGCGTGCTTGCCTACGCGAAGGACGCGGGCCTGGAGGTGGTCGTCGACGAGCAGTATCCGCCGACCACGACGGACTTCACCGGTCTCGTGCAGAAGGCACGCAACGCCAATGCCGACGTGGTGATCGCGGCGGGCCTGCCGAACGACACGCTGCAGATCGCGCGTACGGTCCAGCAGCAGGGCTACAGGCCCGCGGTGTTCTGCACCTGCGGCTCGCAGGTGACGACGCTCAAGGGCTGGGCGGCGCTTGGCGACGCGGCGGAGCGCGGCTTTGGCACGACCATCGCGTGGCCGACGCAGCCCTTCGATGGCATCGCCGAACTCGGCGAGATCTTCAAGAAGCGCGGCTATGCGACACTCCCCACCTACGCGATCGGCGGGACGGCGATCCTCGAGGTGCTCGAGCAGGCCGTGAACGGCGCCAAGACGCTCGATCAGGAGAAGCTGAAGGAGTACATCCAGAAGACCACATTCAAGACGGTCGGTGGAGACTTCAAGTACCGGGAGAACGGGACGCCGGAATACAGCCAGATTCTGCTCCAGTACCAGAAGGGCAAGAACGAGGTCGTGTGGCCGAAGCAGTTCCGCACTGCCGATCCCGTCCTGAAGTAATGAGCGGAGCCGAG
>Ga0307505_10001340_pt1 | contig 20310 bp, 17 predicted proteins | sample 23_S_MG_FD_202183 | JGI IMG/M metagenome (GOLD analysis project Ga0307505, IMG submission 202183) | Soil microbial communities from Populus trichocarpa stands in riparian zone in the Pacific Northwest, United States - 23_S | ecosystem: Environmental > Terrestrial > Soil > Riparian zone > Trees...
GCCGGCCAGCGCCACCGCGATCGAGAACAGCAGCACGGTGATCAGCAGCGCGGCCGCGGCCGGCAGCAGCGCATCGACCAGCGCGCTGAAGCGCTCGCTCAACGGCTGCGGCGCGCTGGTCACGGGGACCGCCAGGGTGTTCATCGTGGCCGCGGGTCAGCCGGGAATCGAACCGACGACGCCTTCGACCAGATAGTTCATCTTCTCCAGTTCGGGGTCGAACTGGTCGATGCTCTTGTCGGCGGCGATGACGACGCTGCCCTTGTTGTCCTTCACCGCGCCCTTGAAGATGACGAAGCCGCCCTTCAGCATCGCCGCCTGGACCTCGTCGGCCTTCTTCTTCGCCGCGTCGGACACCGCCGGGCCGTAAGGCGACATCTTCACGTAGCCTTCCTTCAGCCCCCCGCGCAGCAGGTTGGGCTGCGGCGCGCCGCTCTGCAGCGCCTTGATCTGCGCGGCATAGGGCGTGCTCCAGTCCCACTCGGCGCCGGTCAGGTAGCCCTTGGGCGCCAGCGCCGCCTGGCTGGCGTGGTAGCCGCTGGAATAGATGCCGCGTTTTTCGGCCGTCTCGACCACCACCTTGGGGCTGTCGACGTGGCAGGTGAGCACGTCCACGCCCTGGTCGATCAGGCTGTTCGCGGCCTCGGCCTCCTTGACCGGCATCGACCATTCGCCGGTGAAGATGACGCGCGTGGTGATGCCCGGGTCGACGCTGCGCGCGCCCATCGTGAAGGCGTTGATGTTGCGCAGCACCTGCGGGATCGGCTTGGCGGCGATGAAGCCCAGCTTCTTGGTCTTGCTGGTGTGGCCGGCGACGATGCCCGCCAGGTACTGGCATTCGTCGATGTAGCCGAAGTAGCTGCTGGCGTTCTTCGGGTGCTTGCCTTCGGTCCACATGCCGCCGCAGTGGGCGAAGCGCACCTTCGGGTACTTCTCGGCCACCTTCAGCATGTGCGGGTCGAAGTAGCCGAAGCTGGTGGCGAAGATCAGCCCGGCCTTGTCCTGGTTGATCATCGCCTCCATCGTCTTCTGCACCGCGGCGGTCTCGGGCACGTTCTCTTCTTCGACCACCTTCACGCCGGGCAGCTTCTTCGCCGCGGCGGCCGCCTGGGCCTGCGCCTGGTTGTAGCCGAAGTCGCTGCGCGGGCCGACGTAGATCACGCCCAGGGTCACCGGCGCCTGCGCCAGCGCGCTGCGCAGCGCGCCCGGCAGCGCCAGCGAAGCGCCCGCGAGAGCACCGCCGGCCAGCAGGCGGCGGCGCGGAAGGGTCGAACGGTCTTGGCTCATGGTCAGGGCTCCTCGTGTGAAGTGAAGGGTCAGGCAGACATCAGGCTGACGTGCGCGGCCACCACCAACCAGCGCCCGTCGATGCGGCACCAGGTCTGGCTCTGGCGGCCGATGCGGTCGCCGCCGTCGCGGCGGAACTCGGTCATCGCGGTGCCGAAGTCGTCGCCGTAGGTGGTGATGACGGTGTGCTGCAGCGTGCGTGCCAAGCCACTGGCCGAGCGCGCCTGGCGGAAGGCACGGATCGCGTCGATGCCGTAGAGGTTTTCGTTGACGCCGTAGCGCACGGTCTGCGCGCTGTCCCAGAACAGCTCGTCCAGCACCTCGACGCGGTTGTGCACCAGCGCGTCCTCGTAGCGCGCAAAGGCGGCTTGCAGTTCGGCCAGCACCTCGGGGCGGTTGAAGTCCATGGCGCTACAACCCCTTGGCCACCGGCGCGCTGCACAGGCCATCGGCCTGCAGCTGGGCGGCCACGCGCAGCGCGTGGTCCTCGCGCCAGGGCGCGGCGATCAGCTGCACGCCCACCGGCAGGTGCGGGTGCGCGGCACTCATGCCCCACAGCGGCACCGTCACCACCGGCAAGCCGATGCAGGAAATGGGCTGCGTCAACAGGCCCATGCTGGCGCGCGAAGGCAGGCGGCGCTCGCCGATCTGCAGCCATTCGGTGCCGATCAGCGGCGCCACGCAGGGCGTGGCCGGTGCGATCAGCACGTCGACGGTCTCGAACACCCGCGCCACGCGGCGCGCGAACCACTGGCGCACGCGCTGCGCCTGCTGCACCCAGGCGGCCGGCAGCAGCGCGCCGGCGAGAAAGCGGTCGCGCGACAGCGGCTCGAAGTCCTGCGCGCGCTTGCGCAGGTCCGGCAGGTGCAGCGCCGCGCCTTCGGCATTGGTGATGAGGAAGGCCGCGGCACGCGCGCGCTCCACCTCGGGCAGCTCGACCAGCCGCGTCGTGCCCAGCGCCTGCGCCACCGCGTCGACGGCGTCCGTCGCTTCGGCCAGCGCCATCTCGCGGAACCAGCCGCCGAGCACGGCGATGCGCAGGCCCTGCGCGCCCTGTTCCAGCAGGTGCAGCGTGGGCTGCAGCGGACGCTGCGCGCAGGCCGGGTCGTCGCTGGCCGGGCCGAGCAAGGGGCCTTGCATCGCGTCGTAGCACAGCGCCAGGTCCTGCACCGTGCGCGCGAACGGGCCCAGGTGGTCCAGGCTGGCGACGAAGGGGTAGCTGCCCACGCGCGGCAGCCGGCCGAAGGTGGGCTTCAGGCCGAACACGCCGCACAGCGACGAGGGCACGCGGATCGAGCCGTTGGTGTCGGAACCCAGGCTGAGCGGCACCTGCCCGGCCGCCACCGCCGCGGCCGAACCGCCGCTGGAGCCGCCGCAGATGCGCGTCAGGTCGTGCGGGTTGCGCGTCGGCCCGTAGTGGGTGTTTTCGGTGGAGAAACCGTAGGCGTATTCGTCCATGTGCAGCGCGCCGACCAGCACCGCGCCATGCGCTTCCAGGCGCCGCACCAGCAGCGCGTCGCGCCTGGCCGGCGCGGCCTCGCGCTCGATCTTCGAGCCGGCCAGCGTCGGCAGCCCGGCCACGTCGAACAGGTTCTTCACCGCAAAGGGCACGCCGGCCAGCGGCATCTTGTGGCGCTGCGGGTGCAAGTCGATCAGTTCGGCGCGCTTCAGCGCCCGCTCGGCCAGGCACGCGCTGAAGGCATTGATGCGCTCGTCGGTGGCGTCGATGCGTGCCAGGCAGCTCTCGGCCACGCTGCGCGCGCTGAGCGTGCCGTCGCGCACGCGCGCGGCGATCGAGGCGGCGGCGTCCATGCTGCTCATGAGACGTCGCCCTGCGGCGGCAGCGCGTGGAAGACGCTGCCCGATTCGTCGTGTGTTTCCAGCGGCAGGCCCTGCACCAGCTCGGCCATGCTCGCGGCCAGCGCGAAGAACTGCAGCACGCCGGGACGGTGCTCGGCGGCGATCTTCAGGCCGAGCGTGGCAGCGGCGGCGTCGACGTAGGCGGCGTGGTCCATGCTCAGGACTTGTAGAGCTGCCGGTAGTCGGGCTGCAGATGGAACCAGTACATGTAGCCCATCACGTCCTGCTGCATGGCCACGTCCATCGACGGCTGGACCAGCGGTATGCGCGGCACCTCCTCGTAGGCGAGCTGGATCATTTCGCGCACCGACGAGTCGTAGATGGCCTTGTTCTCGGCGAAGCGCGCGTTGGTGATCAGCTTGTCCAGCTTCGGGTTCTGGTAGCTCATGGTGTTGAACACCGCGTTCTGCCCGTGGTAGCACCAGAAGAAGAAGTACTCCGGATAGTCCAGCCAGCCGCCGAAGCGGTTGAGGATCATCGGCATGTCCTTCTTCAGCAGCGCGGCGCGCCAGGTGGCGCCGGGGATCTTGTTGATCTGCGCCTTGATGCCGATGGCGGCCAGCGCCTCCTGCGTCAGCACCGCCGCCGGCTCGCCGATGGTGGCGCCGCCCAGGTCGAAGCTCAGCGTGGTCTCGAAGCCGTTGGCCGCGCCGGCCTCGGCCATCAGCGCCTTGGCCTTGGCGATATCGCTGCGGTAGCCCGTGGGCTGCGGCCAGGCCGTCGTCTTCACCGGGTCGCTGCCGCCATAGAGCTTGGCGGCGCGCCCGTAGAACGCGTTCTCGTAGATCTTGTCGTAGGGCAGCGCATAGGCCACCGCCTGGCGGATCTTGACGTTGTCGAAGGGCGGCTTGGTGGTGTTCATGCCCAGGTAGAACATCGAGTTCTCGATCGGCATCGCGCTGACCTTGATGCTCGCCTTGTCCTCGCTGAGCTCTGAAAAGTCCTTCGGCGGCAGGTCGTAGGTCATGTCGATGTCGCCCTTGATCAGCAGCGCGCGCCGGTTGCCGGCGTTGGGCACGTCGCGCTGCACGATGCGGCGGATCTTCGGCAGCGGGCCGCTCTTCCAATCGTCGTAGCGCAGGTAGACGATCTCCTGGCCCGGGCGGAAGGCCTCGACCTTGTAGGCACCGCCGCCGGCGGTGTTGTTGCGCGTCCAGACCAGGCCCCAGGGGTCGGCGGCGGTGGCGTGCTTCTTCACCAGCTCGCTGTTGAAGACGCAGGGCACCACGACGGCCAGGTCGTTCATCGACAGCTTGTCCTTGCGGATGAACTTGACGCGGAAGCTGTGCTCGTCCACCACCTCGAACTGCTCGGGCTTCTCCAGCGAGCCGGCCGCCATCTGGAAGGTGGGGAAGCCGCCGACGCTGACGGCACGGTCCAGGCTCCACTTGACATCCTTGGCCGTCACCGGCGTGCCGTCGTGGAACTTGGCGCCTCTGCGCAGCTTGAAGGTCACCGACATGCCGTCGGGCGCGATCGACCAGCTCTCGGCCAGCTCGGGTTCGAGCTTGTTGCGGTCGTAGGCGATGCGGCCATCAGGCAGCGTGCGCTTGCCGTAGGTCATGAGCCGGTCGTAGACCAGCCAGCTGACGCCGTAGCTGGCGCGATTCGCGCCGAGCGTATGGATGTCCAGCGAATTGGGGCCGAACTCGTTGGCAACGATCAGCACATCCTTGGGGCGGGATTGGGCGTGCGCCGCCAGCGGCAGCGCGCCGAGTGCGGCGCCGCTGGTGATGAAGTCGCGTCGGTCCATGGTGTGATGCTCCGGGTCGGTCAAAGGGAAGCGAGATAGGCGCGCCAGCCGCCGAAATGGCTGATGTCCTTGGCCTTGGACAGTGCATGCGCCTCGCACAGGAAGCCGTGCACGACGCTGCCGTCGGCCAGCTCCAGCGAACCCAGGCACAGCGGCGACGGCACCAGCGCAAGAAACGAGCCGGCTTCGGCCAGCGGCAGTTCCCAGACCTCGACTTCGATGGCGGCACCGCCATCGCTGCAGCGCTGCAGGCCGGGTTTGGGCGGCTGGGTGCCGGGCAGCGCGAACAACCGGTAATGCGGCGCCGTCGTCGTGCGCTGGCGCAGGCGTGCACCGCGTTCGAGCAGCTGGCCGTTCAGCGGCAGGCCGGACAGGTGCGCGCCGACCACGGCGACCGGCAGCGTCGGTGCGGTGGCGGGCCAGGGCTGCGGCAATGCCGAGGCTGCGGCGCCTTCCCAGCGCCGGCCGAAGGCGGCCAGCGCGGCATCGTGCGCGGCCGGCGCGATGAAGGTGACGCCGAAGGGCAGCCGGGCGTCGCTGAAACCCGCCGGCAGCGCCAGCGCACACCAGCCGAGCAGGTTGACGAAATTGGTATAGGTGCCCAGCCGCGCGTTGACGCCCAGCGGGTCGGCATCGATCTCGTCGAAGTGCGGGTGGCCGGGCGCGGTGGGCACCATCAGCAGGTCCACCTGCTGCCACAGCGAGCGCAGCGCGCGCCGCAGGTGCTGCAGCCGGTACTGCGCCTCGAAGGTGTCGGTGGCGCTGAAGGCCGCGGCACTCGCGAGGATCTGACGCACCGCGGGGTCGAAGGCTTCGGGCCGGGCGGCGAAGAGCTCGCGCACCACGCTGTGGCGCTCGGCCACCCACGGGCCTTCGTAGAGCAGCGCCGCCACGGCGAACAAGGGCGCGAAGTCCAGTTCCACCACCTGCTGGCCGAGGCTGCGCGCACGTTCGGTGGCCGCGGCGAACAGCGGCGCATAGCCCGCGTCGCCGAAGAAATCCGGCGCCTTGGGCACGCCGATGCGCGCCGCCTTGGGCAGCTGCGCCGGACCAGCAACGAAGTCGCTGTAGTCGTCGAGCGCATCGTCGCCTTCGACCAGCGCCAGCAGCAGCGCGGCATCGTCCACCGTGTGCGTGAACAGCGAGACGCAGTCGATGCTGCGGCAGGCCGGCAACACGCCGGCGGTGCTGATGCGCCCCGGCGTGGGCTTGAAGCCGACCAGGTTGTTGAAGCCGGCCGGCACGCGGCCGGAACCCGCTGTATCGGTGCCTAGCGCGAAGGCGGCCTGGCCGCGTGCCACGGCCACGGCCGAACCCGAGCTGGAACCACCGCTGATGCGTGTGGCATCGAAGACGCTGGCCGGACGGCCATAGGGCGAACGTGTGCCCACCAGGCCGGTGGCGAACTGGTCCAGGTTGGTCTTGCCCAGCCACAGCGCGCCCGCATCCAGCAGCCGCTGCACCACCGTCGCACTGTGCGACGGCAGCCGCTCGAAGGCCTTGCAGGCCGCCGTGGTGGGCACGCCGGCGATGTCGATGTTGTCCTTGACGGCGAAGGGCACGCCCAGCAAGGGGTAGCGCTGCACCAGTTCGGCACGGGTCAGCGGTTCGTGCAGGCGAGCCGCCAGCCGATCCAGCTGGGCCTGCCATTGCGCGTCGCTGGCCAGGCTGATCCAGACGGCCAGCTCGCCGCTGCCCAGTGCCGCCGCGCGGCATTGCTGCAGCCAGGGCAGCGGGTCGTCGCCGGCGGCGACGAGCTCGCGCCACGGCGCGATGCTGCGGGGCGGCGGGCTGGAGCCAGAGGAAGGCGACATGTTGGTGCACGTACTGGTATACCAGTCAGTACATAGCATGTTGCGTGCCAGCGCTCGCGCTGGCGGCCGCGCGTCTCAGTCGCTGTCGCGGGCCAGACGCTCGCTGTGCCAGTAGACGTCGCCGCCGCCCAGGCCGTCGAGGTTGGCGCGGTTGAGCACGCGCGCCAGCACGAACATCAGGTCGCTCAGGCGGTTGAGGTACTGGCGTGGTGCTTCGTGCACCGTCTCGTGGCCGCTCAGGGCCACCAGTGCGCGTTCTGCGCGCCGTGCCACGGTGCGGCTGACATGGGCCAGCGCGGCGCTGCGCGTGCCGGCCGGCAGGATGAATTCCTTCAGCCGCGGCAGCTGGGCGTTGTAGTGCGCCAGCGCCTCGTCCAGGCGCAGCACCGCGGCGGGTTTGAGCAGTTCGTAGCCGGGGATCGACAGCTCGCCGCCCAGGTTGAACAGCTCGTGCTGGATGGTCACCAACAGCTCGCGCACGTCGTCAGGCAGCGGTTCGGCCAGCAGCACGCCGATGCCCGAGTTCAGCTCGTCGACCTCGCCCATCGCCTGCACGCGCAGGTGGTCCTTGGGCACGCGCGTACCGTCACCCAGGCCGGTGCTGCCGTCGTCACCGGTGCGCGTGGCGATCTGTGTCAGGCGTTGTCCCATGGAGAGCCCATTGTGCCCCCATCGCTGCGCTCAACCCGCCAGCCGCACCGCCAGGCGCTGCAGCAGCGGGCGCTGGCGCCAGTTCTCGCAGGCGCGGTCGGCGAAGTCGCGGCCGCGTTCGCTGAGGCGGTAGTAGCGCACGCTGGGAAAACCCTGCGGGTTGTCGAACTCGCGGATCAGCCCGTAGTCGATGAGCGTGCGGTGGGCGCTGTACAGCGGCGCGCCGTCGAGCGTGCAGCCGCCGCTGATGTCGCTGACGCGCACCAGCACGCGGCCCTTGCGCAGCACGCGCAGCGCGTCGATGAACTCGCCGCGATCGGGGATGATTCTTCGGGCCGTCATGGGGTGCCGCGTCGGGATCTCGCTTCGATGCGACCATCTTCACACCGCTGCGGCGCGGCCATGCGCGGAATTGCACGGTGGTGGTCGGGCAGTTCGCCGGCAGCGACGGCCGGCCGCACACTGCCTAGAATCGTGCGTCCCCACACCGAAGGAGTGCACACCATGAACGCCCCCGTTCCGTCCCACGTGTTGCCCGCCTTCGAAGCACGGCCCGTGCCGCCAGCCCTGTTGTCTGCGCTGCAGCAGCGCTTCGGCGCGCGCTGTTCCACCGCCGCCGCGGTGCGCGAGCAGCACGGCCGCGACGAATCGCCCTTCCCGGTGACGCCGCCCGAGGTGGTGGTGTTCTGCGACAGCACCGACGAGGTGGCGGCGGTGCTGAAGCTGGCGGCCGAACACGCGGTGCCGGTGATCCCCTACGGCACCGGCTCGTCGCTCGAAGGCCACCTGCTGGCGGTGCAGGGCGGCATCAGCGTCGACGTGTCGGGCATGACGCAGGTCGTGCGCGTCAACTCCGAGGACCTGACCGTCACGGTGCAGGCCGGCGTGACGCGCGAGCAGCTGAATCGCGAGGTCAAGGACAGCGGCCTGTTCTTCCCCATCGACCCCGGCGCCAACGCCAGCCTGGGCGGCATGGCGGCCACGCGCGCCAGCGGCACGAACGCGGTGCGCTACGGCACGATGCGCGAGAACGTGCTCGGCCTGACCGTGGTCACCGCCGGCGGCGAGCTCATCCGCACCGGCACGCGCGCGCGCAAGAGCAGCGCCGGCTACGACCTGACGCGACTGTTCGTCGGCAGCGAGGGCACGCTCGGCGTGATCACCGAGGTGACCTTGAAGCTGTACCCGCTGCCCGAGGCGGTGAGCGCGGCGATCTGCCACTTCCCCACCGTGGCCGGCGCGGTGAACGCCACCATCCAGATCATCCAGATGGGTGTGCCCATCGCGCGCTGCGAGCTGCTCGACCTGAACGCGGTGCGCTTCATCAACGCGCAGAGCAAGCTGGGGCTGCGCGAGAAGCCGATGCTGCTGATGGAATTCCACGGCAGCGAAGCCAGCGTCAAGGAACAGGCCGAGACGGTGCAGGCCATCGCCGCCGAGGCCGGCGGTGAGAACTTCGAATGGGCGAGCACGCCGGAGGAGCGTACGCGGCTGTGGACGGCGCGGCACAAGGCCTACTTCGCCGGCATGACGCAGAACCCCGGCTGCCGCACCGTGACCACCGACACCTGCGTGCCGATCTCGCGCCTGGCCGAGATCATCGACGCGTCGGTAGCCGAGGCCGATGCCTCGGGACTGCCGTATTACATCGTCGGCCATGTCGGCGACGGCAACTTCCACCTGGCCTACCTGGTGAAGGACGGCGACGAGGCGCAGCGCGCGCTGGCCGAAGGCATGAGCCTGCGCATGGTGCAGCGCGCGATCGCGCTCGAGGGCACCTGCACCGGCGAGCATGGCATCGGGTTGCACAAGATGGGCTTCCTGGTCGACGAGGCGGGCGAAGGCGCGGTGGAGATGATGCGGCAGATCAAGCGCGCGCTGGACCCCAAGAACATCATGAACCCGGGCAAGATCTTCACGCTGTGACCGGCCGCTGACATGCGGCGCACGGCGTTCCTGTTCGCGCTGCTGTTCCTGCCCTTGAAGGCCTTGGCCGGCCTGGAAGAGCTGATCGCCAAGGCCAAGCCCTCGGTGGTGGCCATCGGCGTCTTTAGCCCGACCAGCAGCCCGCGCTTCGGCTTTCGCGGCACCGGCTTCGTGGTCGAACAGGACAATGTCGTCGTCACCAACGCGCATGTGCTGCCCGACCCGCTGCCGGCGGCGGACGCGGCCGAGGGCTTGCGGGTGGTGGTGCCGGCCAGCGGCAGCAACGCGGCCCAGTTGCGCCCGGCCACACTGCTGCGGCTGGACCGCTCGCGCGACCTGGCGCTGCTGCGCATCGACGGCCTGGCGCTGCCGGCGCTGACGCTGGCCGCGCCCGGCAGCGTGCGCGAGGGCAACGCCATCGCGATCATCGGCTTTCCGCTGGGCGGGGCGCTGGGCTTCACGCCGGTCACGCACCGCGGCATCGTGGCGTCGATCACAGCGATCGCGCCGCCGGCGCCCACGGCACAGTCGCTCAGCCCGCAAGCCGTCAATCGGTTGCGTCAGGGCAGCTTCGACATCTACCAGCTCGATGCCACGGCCTACCCGGGCAACAGCGGCGGGCCGGTGCTGGACGTGGCCTCGGGCGCGGTGATCGCCGTGATCAACATGGTGCTGGTGAGGGGCAGCAAGGAAAGCGCGCTGTCCGCCCCTTCGGGCATCAGCTACGCCATACCGGCGCAGCTGATCGCCAATCTGCTGAACGAGCGCTGAAGCGCGCCTCAGCCGGCCGGCGCCGGCAGGCTCCAGCGCTTGCTGACGTCGCCGGCGGCGTTGACGCTTTCCAGCTGCACGCCGAAGCCCCACAGCCGCGCCACGTGCTTCAGCACCTCCTGCGCGGTGTCGTGCAGCGGCCGGTCGTTGTGCTGGAAGTGGCGCAAGGTCAGCGAGCGGTCGCCGCGCAGGTTGACGTTCCAGACCTGGATGTTCGGCTCGCGCGAGCCCAGGTCGTACTGCCGCGCCAGCGATTCGCGCACGCGCTTGTAGCCGCTTTCGTCGTGGATGGCCGAGACTTCCAGCTCGTCCTGCTTCTCGTCGTCGACGATGGCAAACAGGCGCAACTCGCGCATCAGCTTGGGGCTCAGGAACTGGCCGACGAAGCTCTCGTCCTTGTAGTTGCGCATCGCCTGGTCCAGCGCCGGCAGCCAGGGCGTGCCGGCGATCTCGGGGAACCACTGGCGGTCCTCGTCGGTGGGGTCCTCGCAGATGCGCTTCAGGTCGGTATACATCGCGAAGCCCAGCGCATAGGGGTTGATGCCGCTGTAGGCGCGGTGCCCCACCGGCGGCTGGTAGACCACGTTGGTGTGCGACTTCAGCCACTCGATCATCACGCCGTCGGTGAGGAAACCGTCGTCGTACATCTGGTTCAGCAGCTTGTGGTGCCAGAAGCAGTTGTGGTTGATGAAGCACGAGGCCTTGTAGGCGTGGGAATTCTCGACGCTGAAGTCAACCACCGGCCCCTCGTCGAACTCGATCTGTTCGATGACCGTGAGGTCCTCCTTCTTCAAGAACCACTGCGTGCCGTCCAGCACCGTCTGCAGCGCATCGCGCTTGGCGCTCAGCCGAAATCCGATGCCTTCCGCGAAGAGCCGAAGATCCGAGCCCGTGATCACGAGCCGATGCGTGCCATCGCGCTGCGGGCGCACGGAGCACACGATGCCCATGTTCAACAGCAGAAGCTGCTCGGTGCGCAGCAGCGCCAGGCTCTTGCTCACCAGGATCACCTGGCGGTCGCTGATGGAGACACAGCCGTCGGTGTCGAAGTGTCCACGCAAGAAGGCGGCCACCACGTTCTTGGGCGATTGAAGGATGATGGGCAGCACCGTCTTGCGCCCTGCCGCACCAGCCCCCTGGGCAAAACCCAAGCCGTGAACGAACACGCGGGCCAGGGCGGCGCTATGCACCGTGGAATTGAAGTGATTGCGGTCGGGCCGGCGCCGGGCCTTCAAACCGAAGCCGTCCTCCATCGTCCGCTCGAAGAAGTCGAGCAACTCCTCGTCCTGCGACGTGAGGTTGATGCGCCCCGAATGCGTGGTCTCCACGTAGCCGTCGCCCGTCAGCTGCCCCAGCACCTCGGCCAGGTCCGGGCCCAGCGTCTCGGGCCGCATTGCCAGCGACGAGGCGTCGTACAGCGCCAGGGGCAGCGCGGGATCGTTCTTGACGGCTTGCCACTCGCGTCCACAGGCCTGCAACCGCAGCAGCGTTGCGGCGCCGATGCGCAAGGCCGGCGACTTGCTCTGCCAATTGGCGAAGGTGCCGGGCGTCACGCCGTGCCGAGCGCAAACCTCGGCCATTCGCGGCCGCAGCGCGACGTCGTAGTCGATGGCGGCCTCGTGCTGCGCAAAGACCGACAGCCCGCGCCGGATCTCTACTTTGTCGCCCACCCGCAGCGTCTGCAGTTCGACCCATTGACCGCCGACCAGCACCTTGTGGTCGGCACCGCCGTGCAGTTCGTAGCCGTGACGGGTGCGCAACCGCACCCGCTTGCGATGGGGGTGCGAGAACCAGTTGACGATCCGATTGCCGTCTTCCACGGTGCCGTCGAAGCGTGTCTGCACCAGCTCACCGGCGGGCATCAAGCCCTGGTCGGTGACGATGAGCGTGTCGGCAGTCACGCAGGCCCAGCCTTCGTTCATCACCTGTGTCTGGCGCTGCGGGTAGAAATACTGCGCCACCTTGCGCACGATGCGCACGATCTCGCGCTGCCAGGGTTCGAGCAGCGGCGCGTTCTTCTCGATGAAGTACAGCAGGTTCTCCTGCGGCTCTTCGGGGAAGCGCTTGTTCTGCGTCGCTCCATCGGCCTTCTCGGCGCGCTTGGGCAAGGTGCGCCACATGTCGTTGACCTGCGCCTGCGCATAGGCCTCGCGGTCCTTGCGCTCGACCAGCTCCTGCGCCAGGCTCTTGCGGCTGGGGCGGCGGTAGCGGTCGACGCCGTGATTCTGCAGCGCGTGGCAGCTGTCGAGGAAGCTTTCCACCGCGTCCAGGCCGTGTTTTTCCTCGCACTTGGCGACGTAGTCCTTCGCATAGACCAGGTAGTCGATGATCGACGCCGCGTCGGTCCACATGCGGAACAGGTAGTTGCCCTTGAAGAAGCTGTTGTGGCCGTAGGCGGCATGCGCGATGACCAGCGCCTGCATCGCCATCGTGTTCTCCTCCATCAGGTAGCTGATGCAGGGGTTGCTGTTGATGACGATCTCGTAGGCCAGGCCCATGTGGCCGCGCTTGTAGTTCTTCTCGGTGGCGATGAACTCCTTGCCGTAGCTCCAGTGGCGGTAGTTCACCGGCATGCCCACGCTGGCGTAGGCGTCCATCATCTGCTCGGCGGTGATGATCTCCAGCTGGTTCGGATAGGTGTCCAGCCCGAAGCGCTCGGCCGTGTCGCGGATGACCTTGTGATACTGCTCGATCAGCTCGAAGGACCAGTCGCTGGGCCCGGGCAGTGGCGCGGCCGGCCGCTCCTTCAAGGGCAGCGGCTCGCTCAGCGGATTCTTCAGCACGGCGCTCATGCGGCTTTGGCCCCTTCCTTCTTGAACAGGTCGCGGAACACCGGATAGATCTGGTCGGCGCTGATCGCCTTGCGCATCGCGAAGTGCGCATGCAGCGGCGGCAGCTGCGCGTATTCGTCCCACAGATTCTGCTCTTCCTCGGCCACCTGCACGTAGGCGTAGTAGCGGCACAGCGGCAGCAGCTTGTCGCTGAGCAGCTCGCGGCAGCGGCCGCTGTCGTGGTGCCAGTTGTCGCCGTCGCTGGCCTGCGCGCCGTAGATGTTCCATTCGCTGGGCGAATAGCGCTCGCGGATGATCTCTTCCATCAGCACCAGCGCGCTCGACACCACCGTGCCACCGGTCTCGCGGGCGTGGAAGAAGTCGTCCTCGTTGACCTCCTGCGCCTGCGTGTGGTGGCGGATGAAAACCAGGTCGATCTTCTCGTAATGCCGCGTCAGGAACAGGTACAGCAGGATGAAGAAACGCTTGCTCAGGTCCTTTCGCGCCTCGTCCATCGAACCGGAGATGTCCATCAGGCAGAACATCACCGCCTTGCTGGTGGGCACCGGCACGCGGATGCGGCTGCGGTAGCGCAGGTCGATCGGGTCCAGGTAGGGAATGCGCGCGATGCGCGCGCGCAGCGCGGCAATGGCGGCTTCCAGCTCCTTGATGCGCGCCAGCCGCTGTTCGTCCTTCGGCCCGCGCTGCAGCTCGTCGAGCTCGTCCTCCATCTCGCGCACTTCGGCGCGCGAGCCGGCGCCGATGGCGATGCGCCGGCCGATGGCGCCGCGCATCGAGCGCACCACGTGCAGGTTGTTCGGCGTGCCATCGCTGCTGTAGCCGGCGCGCTGGCTCTTCCACTCGGGCGTTTCGGCCAGCTGCGTGCGCACCAGATTGGGCAACGCCAGGTCCTCGAAGAAGACCTGCATGAACTCTTCCTTGCTCAAGGAGAAGACGAAATCGTCCTCGCCCTCGCCGGAATCGCTGGCTTCGCCCTTGCCACTGCCCTGGCCGCCGCCACCTTTGGGCCGCTCGATGCGGTCGCCGCGGATGAAGTCCTTGTTGCCCGGATGCACCACCTCGCGGATGCCGCCGGAGCCATGGCCGAAGACGGGCTCGCTCAGGTCCTTCTTCGGGATGTGCACCTCCTCGCCGCGCTCGACATCGCGGATGCTGCGCCCGTCGATGGCGCGCTTGACCGCATCGCGCACCTGCTCCTTGTAGCGGCGCAGGAAACGCTCGCGGTTGCCCACCGACTTGTTCTTGCCGGCCAGGCGTCTGTCGATGATGCTTTGCAGGGCCATCAGCTGCTCTTTCTGACGCGCAGGTACCACTCGCACAGCAGCCGCACCTGCTTGGGCGTGTAGCCCTTGGCGACCATGCGGGTGACGAAGTCCTCGTGCTTCTTGGCCTCGTCGGCGCTGGCCTTGGCGTTGAAGCTGATCACCGGCAGCAACTCCTCGGTGTTGGAGAACATCTTCTTCTCGATCACCGTGCGCAACTTCTCGTAGCTGGTCCACAGCGGGTTGTTGCCGGCGTTGTTGGCGCGCGCGCGCAGCACGAAGTTGACGATCTCGTTGCGGAAGTCCTTCGGGTTGGCAATGCCGGCCGGCTTTTCGATCTTCTCCAGTTCGGCGTTCAGGGCCGAGCGGTCGAAGACCTCGCCGGTGTCGGTGTCGCGGTACTCGTGGTCCTGGATCCAGTAGTCGGCATAGGTGACGTAGCGGTCGAAGATGTTCTGGCCGTACTCGCTGTAGCTTTCCAGATAGGCGGTCTGGATCTCCTTGCCGATGAACTCGGCATAGCGCGTCGCCAGGTGCTCCTTGATGAAGGCCGTGTACTTCTGTTCCAGCTCGGGCGGGAACTGCTCGCGCTGGATCTGCTGCTCCAGCACGTACATCAGGTGCACCGGATTGGCGGCGACCTCGGTGCTGTCGAAGTTGAAGACCTTGGAGATGATCTTGAAGGCGAAGCGCGTGGACACGCCGCTCATGCCCTCGTCGACGCCGGCGTAGTCGCGGTACTCCTGGTAGCTCTTGGCGCGCGGGTCGGTGTCCTTGAGGTTCTCGCCGTCGTAGACCAGCATCTTGCTGAACAGGCTGCTGTTCTCGGGCTCCTTCAGCCGCGTCAGGATGGCGAACTGGCTCATCATCTTCAGCGTGCCCGGCGCGCAGGTGGCCTGGGCCAGCGAGCTGCCGCGCAGCAGCTTCTCGTAGATGTGGATCTCTTCGCTGACACGCAGGCAGTACGGCACCTTGACGATGTAGATGCGGTCCAGGAAGGCCTCGTTGTTCTTGTTGTTGCGGAAGGTCTTCCACTCGCTTTCGTTGCTGTGCGCCAGCACGATGCCGTCGAAGGGGATCGCGCCGAAGCCTTCGGTGCCCTTGAAGTTGGCCTCCTGCGTGGCGGTCAGCAGCGGGTGCAGCACCTTGATCGGCGCCTTGAACATCTCGACGAATTCGAGCAGGCCCTGGTTCGCCAGGCACAGGCCACCCGAATAGCTGTAGGCGTCGGGGTCGTCCTGCGCATAGGTCTCGAGCTTGCGGATGTCGACCTTGCCGACCAGCGAGCTGATGTCCTGGTTGTTCTCGTCGCCCGGCTCGGTCTTGGCGATGCCCACCTGCTTCAGGATCGACGGATGGCGCTTGACCACCTTGAACTTGCGGATGTCGCCGCCGTATTCCTCGAGCCGCTTCACCGCCCAGGGGCTGAGGATGCGGTTCAGGTAGCGGCGCGGGATGCCGTACTCGGATTCGAGGATCGGCCCGTCCTCGGCGGCGTCGAACAGCCCCAGCGGCGATTCGTTCACCGGCGAGCCCTTGATCGCGTAGAAGGGCACGTCCTGCATCAGCTGCTTCAGGCGTTCGGCGATGCTGCTCTTGCCGCCGCCCACCGGGCCCAGCAGGTAGAGGATCTGCTTTTTCTCCTCCAGCCCTTGCGCCGCATGGCGGAAGTAGGACACCACCTGCTCGATGGCGTCTTCCATGCCGTAGAACTCGGCGAAGGCCGGATAGACCTTGATGACCTTGTTGGCAAAGATGCGCGACAGCCGCGGGTCGTTGCGCGTGTCGATGGTCTTCGGCTCGCCGATGGCCTTGAGCATGCGCTCGGCGGCGGTGGCATAGGCCAGCGGGTTGCGCTTGCACTCGGCGAGGTAGTCCTCGAGGGACAGTTCCTCTTCTCGGCTGCGCTCGAAGCGGGCGGTGAAGCTGCTGATGACGTCCAAAATAACCTCCTGTGTCGGGAAGATGTCGAGCGGCAGCGAGGCCCTCGCCATCTGGGAAGATCTGATGGAGTCCCGGCTGTACGGGCCCGGGCGCCATCAGAGCTTTCCGGTTATTGGGAGTGATTCAGTTCTGTGTCGGTCCGTTCAGCGTCGTCGAAAGTTGAGACTGGCAAGTGCCCGAGAAAGTGCCGTAAAGCGGTGCAGTTCCCGAAGGACCAGCAAGACGCGTTCCAGCATCCACGCGGTGCATGGCTCACCACGATGGTGATTTGAACGCACAGCATGCCCTGCGCGCTGACAAGCCGCGTTCAAGTTGCGTATTTCCGTGTACTTCTCGCAACGTCGCCCTCCGCAACAGAAACGAGGCATGGGATGCCAGCCGGCTGTAAGGCGGCGCACGGTTGGCGCAGCTATGCTTTGTCACGCTTCTTGCTTCAGCCCGACCATCATGACCCAGCGCATCCCTGCCACCCTCATTCCCGGCGACGGCATCGGCCCGGAAATCGTCGACGCCACGCTGGCCGTGCTCGACGCCTTGGGCGCGCCCTTCGACTGGGACTCGCAGGTTGCCGGCCTGGCCGGCGTCAAGGCGGCGGGTGACCCGTTGCCCGATGCCGTGCTGGACAGCATACGCCGTACCCGGCTGGCGCTGAAGGGGCCGCTGGAGACACCCTCGGGCGGCGGCTACCGTTCGTCGAACGTGCGCCTGCGCGAGGAGTTCAAGCTCTACGCCAACCTGCGCCCGGCGCGCACGCTGGTGCCCGCCGGGCGTTTCGACAACATCGACCTGGTGGTGGTGCGCGAAAACCTCGAAGGCCTGTACATCGGCCACGAGCATTACGTGCAGATCGACGACGACCCGCATGCGGTGGCCATGGCCACGGGCATCAACACCCGCGCCGGCTGCCGCCACATCCTGGAATACGCCTTCGAGCATGCCATCGCCACCGGCCGCAAGAAGGTGACGATCGTGCACAAGGCCAACATCATGAAGGCGCTGACCGGCATCTTCAAGGAAACCGGCGAGCAGATGCACGAAGAGAAGTACAAGGGCCGCATCGAGATGGACACGGTCATCGTCGATGCCTGCGCGATGAAGCTGGTGCTCAACCCGTGGCAGTTCGACGTGCTGGTCACGACCAACCTGTTCGGCGACATCCTGTCCGACCTGGTGTCGGGCCTGATCGGCGGGCTGGGCATGGCGCCGGGCGCCAACATCGGCAAGGACGCGGCGATCTTCGAGGCGGTGCACGGCTCGGCGCCGGACATCGCCGGCAAGGACATGGCCAACCCCACGGCACTGCTGCTGGCCGCGGCGCTGATGCTCGAACACTGCAAGCTGGGCGACATGGCGGCGCGGCTGCGCAAGGCCATCGACGACACGCTCAACGCCGACCAGGTGCGCACCGGCGACCTGGGTGGCAGCGCCGGCACCGCCGCCTACACGCGCGCACTGATCAGCCGCGTGCGCAACGGCTGAGGCTGCAGATCAGCGCTCGGCGATGCCGAGCTTGTCGAGCAGGCCGTTGAGCTCGTCCAGCGAGCCGAAGGCGATGGCGATCTCGCCCTGCTCGCCGCGCTGCGTCTTGCGCATCACGCGGATCTCCACCGCGGCGGCCAGCGCATCGGCCAGCTGCTCTTCCAGCCGCACCAGGTCGCGCGGCTTGTCCTTCTTGACGCGCAGCAGCGGCGACTGACGGCCGTTGCTCTGCGTGCGCGCCACCAGCTTCTCGGCATCGCGCACCGACAGCTTCTTCGCCACGATCTCGGTGGCCGACAGGATCTGCTGCGCGTTGTCCAGCGACAGCAGCGCACGCGCGTGGCCCATGTCCAGGTCGCCGGCCATCAGCATCTGTTGTACCGGCGCCACCAGGTTGAGCAGGCGCAGCAGGTTGCTGGCGGCGCTGCGCGAGCGCCCCACCGCGGCCGCCGCCTGCTCGTGCGTCAGCTTGAATTCGCTGACCAGCCGCTGCAGGCCCTGCGCTTCTTCCAGCGGGTTCAGGTCTTCGCGCTGGATGTTCTCGATCAGCGCCATCACCGCGGCGGCTTCGTCGGGCACGTCCTTCACCAGCACCGGCACTTCGTCCAGCCCGGCCAGACGCGCCGCGCGCACGCGGCGTTCGCCGGCGATGATTTCGTAGTCGTTGGCGCTGCCGGCCAGCGGGCGCACCAGCACCGGCTGCATCACGCCCTGGCTCTTGATGCTTTCGGCCAGCTCGTAGAGCGAGCCCTCGTCCATGCGCGTGCGCGGCTGGTAGCGACCGCTGCGCAGCAGCGCCACACGCAGCGTGGTGGGCGTGCTGCCGGCCGGTGAGTCGTTCACCTTCGGGCCGAGCAGCGCTTCGAGGCCGAGGCCGAGGCCCTTGGGTTTCTTCGTGACCATGCGCCGATTGTCGACGATGCCGTATGCTGCGCGGCTGCAACGCGGAGACCCAGATGAACAAGCACGTGGTTTTTGTCGATGGCCAGGAAGGCACGACCGGGCTGCGCATCCACGAGTACCTGGCGCAGCGCAGCGACATCGAGGTGCTGAGCATCGCCGCGGAGCGCCGCAAGGACCCGGCAGAGCGCGCGCGGCTGCTCAATGCCGCCGACGTGGCTTTCCTGTGCCTGCCCGACGATGCGGCACGCGAGGCCGCGGCGCTGGTGACGAACCCGCGCACCTGCCTGATCGATGCCAGCACCGCGCACCGCGTCGCACCGGGCTGGGTGTTCGGCCTGCCGGAGTTGGCGCCGGAGCAGCGCGAGCGCCTGCGCGCGGCCAAGCGCATCGCCAACCCCGGCTGCCATGCCAGCGCCTTCATCCTGCTGCTGCGCCCGCTGGTGGATGCGGGCATCGTGCCGGCGACGCTGCCGATCTCGGCCACCTCGATCACCGGCTATTCCGGCGGCGGCAAGAAGATGATCGAGCAGTACGAGCGCGGCGCCGACCCGAGCCTGGCGGCGCCGCGGCCCTATGCGCTGGCGCTGAAGCATAAGCACATTCCCGAGATGCAGCAGCACAGCGGCCTGCAGGCCAGGCCGCTGTTCCTGCCGGTGGTCGGCAACTTCTACAAGGGCCTGGCGGTGACGGTGCCGCTGCACTTGGCCCAGCTGGCGCCGGGCAGCAGCGGCAAGGACCTGCACCGCGCCCTGGCGCAGCGCTACGAAGGCGAGCGCTTCATCCGTGTGCTGCCGCTGTCCGACCCGGCGGTGCTGGACGCCGGCGGCGGCTTCTTCGACGTGATGGCAGCCAACGACAGCAACCGCGTCGACATCTTCGTCTTTGCGAACGACAGCCAGGCGATGCTGATCGCACGGCTGGACAACCTGGGCAAGGGCGCCAGCGGCGCCGCCGTGCAGACCATGAACGTGCACCTCGGCGTCGACGAGGGGCTGGGGCTGTAGGCTTCAGTCGCCGGCGCTGGGCAGCGCGCGGTAGTGGTAGCTGTAGCCGTCGACGAAACCCAGGCGGTGATAGACCGCCCGCGCCGCCTGGTTGCCGGCATCCACCTGCAGGTAGCCGATGCGCGCGCCCTGCTCCCGCGCCTGCGCCAGCAACTGCATGCACAGCCAGCGCGACAGGCCCTGACCGCGTGATTGCGGCGCGGTGAAGACGTCGTACAGGCCCGCCAGATCGCCTTCGATCGCGACCTGGCCGCAGGCCAGCAACTGGCCGTCCGCGGCGCGCAGCACGAGGCCGTGGTAGGGCACGGGGCTGTGCTGCAGCCGCTCCGCATGCGCCTGCCGGCCGGCCAGCGGCGTACCCCGGAATTCACCAATGATGTGAGCGTACGCTTCCGATGTGGCGGCCTCGACGCTCAAGCCTGCCGGCACGGCCCCGTCGGCCTGGCGCGGCAGGCTGCTGCACACCATGACATGGGTATCGCCGAAGCGCTGGTAGCCGCGCTGGGCCAGCCAGCCGTCCAGGCCCGGCGGCTGCGAAAAGGGCGTCATGCGGAACAGCAGCCGCAGGCCCGCCGCGCGGTACAGCGCCTGGCAGGAGGCCAGCTTCTCCGACAGCGAGCTTCGCCCGTCGGCCACCGCATTGATGCAGCGTGCCCGCTGTGCCTTGCCCGGCGAGAAACGCACGATCCAGCCGTCGACCCAGCGCTGCTGCGGCGGCGCGCTGGCGTTCAGCCCGGCATCCTCGATGCGCGACAGCAGTTCGGCCGACGGCTCGCTCACAGTTGGGCCACGCGTTGTGTCAGTTCCCGGGCGAAGGCGACGAAGGCCATCGCCCCCTTGGACAACGGATCGAAGACCACGCCC
>Ga0307505_10001341_pt1 | contig 20303 bp, 22 predicted proteins | sample 23_S_MG_FD_202183 | JGI IMG/M metagenome (GOLD analysis project Ga0307505, IMG submission 202183) | Soil microbial communities from Populus trichocarpa stands in riparian zone in the Pacific Northwest, United States - 23_S | ecosystem: Environmental > Terrestrial > Soil > Riparian zone > Trees...
GATCGACGCACAGAGCGCCAAGCAGGTGATCTTCCAGAAGGTCCGCGATGCCGAGCGCGAGCGCCAGTTCGAGGAATTCAAGGATCGCGCCGGCGAGATCATCACCGGGGTGATCAAGTCGGTCGAGTTCGGCCATGTGATCGTCAACCTCGGCCGCGCCGAGGGCGTGATCCGCCGCGATGCGCAGATCCCGCGCGAGGCCGCCCGCGTCGGCGAGCGCGTCCGCGCGCTGATCATGAAGGTCGAGCGCAACAACCGCGGGCCGCAGATCTTTCTCAGCCGCGCGCATCCCGATTTCATGAAAAAGCTGTTCGCGCAGGAAGTGCCCGAGATCTACGACAACATCATCGAGATCAAGGCGGCGGCCCGCGACCCGGGTTCGCGCGCCAAGATCGGCGTGATCAGCCGCGATTCGAGCATCGACCCGGTCGGCGCCTGCGTCGGCATGAAGGGCAGCCGCGTCCAGGCCGTGGTGCAGGAACTGCAGGGCGAGAAGATCGACATCATCCCGTGGAGCGAGGACACCGCGACCTTCGTGGTCAACGCGCTGCAGCCGGCGACGGTCAGCCGCGTGGTGCTCGACGAGGACGAGAACCGCATCGAGGTGGTGGTGCCCGACGACCAGCTGAGCCTGGCGATCGGCCGGCGCGGCCAAAACGTGCGCCTCGCCAGCCAGCTGACCGACAGCCAGATCGACATCATGACCGAGGACGAAGCCTCGGAGAAGCGCCAGCGCGAGTTCTCCGAACGCTCCAAGATGTTCGAGGAAGAGCTCGACGTCGACGAGACGCTGTCGCAGCTGCTGGTCGCCGAGGGCTTCGCCGAGCTCGAGGAAGTGGCTTACGTCGAACTGGTCGAGCTGGCGGGCATCGAGGGCTTCGACGAGGAGCTCGCCGAGGAGCTGCAGCAGCGCGCCAAGGAAGCGCTCGACAAGCGCGAGGAAGCGTACCGCGCCGAACGCCGCGAACTCGGCGTCGAGGATGCGCTCGCCGCCATGCCGCACCTGACCGAACAGATGCTGGTGGTGCTCGGCAAGGCCGGCATCAAGACGCTCGACGACCTCGCCGACCTCGCCACCGACGAGCTGATCGCCAAGAAGCGCGAAGCGCCGCGCCGGCGCCAGCCTCCGGCCGACGGCCCGCCGCTGCGTCGCCCGCAGCGCACCGAAGACAAGGGCGGCGTGCTTGGTGAGTTCAGCCTCAGCGAAGAGCAGGGCAACGAGATCATCATGGCCGCCCGCGCGCACTGGTTCGAGGACGAGGATGCTCCAGCCGCCTCTCCCGCAGCAGAGGAGGCCGCCGATGCGGAATCCTCGCAATGACCCGCTAGGGCTGCACGACATCGGCGAGGCGTCCGGGACCGGCGACGGCCCCGAGCGACGCTGCGTGCTGAGCGGTCGCACCGCCAGCCGCGACGAATTGCTGCGCCTGGCGGTCTCGCCCGATGGCGACGTGCTACCCGATGCGCTTGCTCGGGCTCCCGGCCGTGGCGCGTGGATCGGGGTGAGCAAGGGCGAACTGACCGAGGCGCTTGCGACCGGCAAGCTCAAGGCCGCGCTCGCCCGGGCGTTCAAGGGCGCGAAGCTGGCGATTTCCGACGAGCTGCCCGAACGGGCCGAGCAGGCTTTGAACCGCGCCTTGCTCGACCGGCTGGGCCTCGAAATGCGCGCCGGGCGCCTTATCTTGGGCTCGGACCGCATTGCCAACGAGGCCCGCATGGGCAAAGTCGCGGCGCTTTATCACGCCGCCGACGCCAGCGAGGACGGCGCCCGCAAGCTCGACCAGGCGTTCCGGGTAGGCACGGATGCGGAAGGCACTGGCCTTGCGGGCCCGCGCCTGCCACTGGACCGCGCGGCTTTGTCTGTGGCATTGGGCCGCGACAATGTCGTCCACCTGGCGCTGGCCGATAGCGCATCGGCCGAGCGGGTCGCGATCCCGCTGCGGCGACTGCAGACCTTTCTTGGCGGCCCTCCGGCCGCGGTAGCAAGCGGTGAACCGGATTTCCGGCAGGCCGCGACGACGAACTGATTTGAAGGACGAAGTAAGTCTTATGACCGACAGCACCGACACTCCGCGCGAACGCAAGCCGCTTGGCCTCAAGCGCTCGATCGACGCGGGCGAGGTCAAGCAGACCTTCAGCCACGGCCGCACCAACAAGGTGGTGGTCGAGGTCAAGCGCCGTCGCATCCTCGGCAAGCCCGGCGAGACCCCGGCTCCCGCGCCCGAGCCGGTCGCCGCTCCCGAGCCGGTCGCCGCGCCGCCCCCGCCGCCGCCTCCGGCCAAGAAGAAGTCCGCCCCCGCCGGCGAGACCCCGCAGGAGCGCGTCGCGCGCATGCAGCGCGAGGCCGAGGAAGAACGCCAGCGGATGACCGAGGAAGCGACCCGGCGCGAAGCCGAGGAGCGCGCCCGCGCGGTCGAGGACGAAAAACGCCGGGTGAGCGAGAAAGGCCGCGCCGGCACGGAAGCCGAAGTGGTCGCGGCACCCGAACCCGAAGCCGCTCCGGTCGAGGAAGCGGTCAGCGAAGAGACCGGCGAGGCAGCCGCGTCCGACACGGCCGCACCGCGCCGTTTCACGCCGGTAGCTCGCCCCGAACTCAAGCGGCCCGAAAAGAAGCGCGACGAACAGCGCAAGGGCGCCCCTGCCGGGCGGGGCAGCGCCGACGACCGCCGCCGCGGCGGCAAGCTGACCGTCAACCGCGCGCTCAACGAGGACGAGGGCGCCCGCGCCCGCTCGCTCGCCGCGCTCAAGCGGGCCCGCGAAAAGGAACGCCGCGCGCATTCCGGCGGTTCGGCGCAGCCGCGCGAAAAGCAGGTCCGCGACGTCATCGTGCCCGAGGCGATCACCGTGCAGGAACTGGCCAATCGCATGGCCGAAAAGGGCGCCGCGCTGGTCAAGGCGCTGTTCAACATGGACATGATCGTCACCGTCAACCAGACGATCGACCAGGACACCGCCGAGCTGCTGGTCGAGGAATTCGGCCACAACATCGTCCGGGTCAGCGAAAGCGACCTCGACATCGACCGCACCGAGGACGTCGATGCGGACGAAACCCAGCTGCCGCGGGCGCCGGTGGTAACGATCATGGGCCACGTCGATCACGGCAAGACCAGCCTGCTCGACGCCTTGCGCGGCACCGACGTGGTCAAGGGCGAGGCCGGCGGCATCACCCAGCACATCGGCGCCTATCAGGTGACCACCAAGGGTGCGAAAAAGGGCGAGGCCGGGCACAAGATCACGTTTCTCGACACCCCGGGCCACGAGGCGTTCACCCAGATGCGCCAGCGCGGCGCCAACGTGACCGATATCGTGGTGCTGGTGGTCGCGGCCGACGACGGCCTGATGCCGCAGACGATCGAGGCGATCCGCCACACCAAGGCGGCCGGCGTGCCGATGATCGTGGCGATCAACAAGATCGACAAGCCCGAGGCCAACGCCCAGAAAATCCGCGAGCGCCTGCTCGAGCATGAAGTCATTGTCGAGACGATGAGCGGCGACGTGCAGGACGTCGAGGTTTCGGCGACCAAGAAGACCGGGCTCGACGAGCTGATCGAGAAGATCCTGCTGCAGGCCGAACTGCTCGAATTGAAGGCCAACCCCGAGCGCCCGGCCGATGCAACGGTGATCGAGGCGCAGCTCGACAAGGGCCGCGGTCCGGTCGCGACCGTGCTGGTCAATCGCGGCACCTTGCGGCGCGGCGACGTGTTCGTAGTCGGCACCGAAAGCGGCCGCGTCCGCGCGCTGGTCGATGACAAGGGCCAGCAGGTGAACGAAGCCGGGCCTTCCACCCCGGTCGAAGTGCTCGGTCTGGGCGGCGTGCCCAATGCCGGCGACCACCTGACCGTGGTCGAGAACGAGGCGCGCGCCCGCGAAGTGGCCGCCTATCGCCAGCAGCAGGCGACCGCCAAGCGCACCGCCACCGCGCCGGCCAGCCTGGATACGATGTTCTCCAGCCTGACCAGCGAGCTGGTCGAATACCCGGTGGTAGTGAAGGCCGATGTGCAGGGCTCGTCCGAAGCGATCGTGACCGCGCTGCACAACCTGTCGAACGACGACATCAAGGTCCGCGTGCTCAGCTCGGGCGTCGGCGCGATTACCGAGAGCGACGTGACGCTGGCCTCGGCGAGCAAGGCGCCGATCATCGGCTTCAATGTGCGCCCGAACGCCAAGGCGCGTGAGCTGATCGCGCGGTTCAAGGTGGAGATGAAGTACTACGACGTCATCTACCAGCTGACCGAGGAGGTCGCCAAGGAGATGGCCGGCGTGCTCGGGCCGCTCAGGATCGAGAACGTGCTCGGCCGCGCCGAGGTCAAGCAGGTGTTCCCGGCCGGCAAGCGCGACAAGGCGGCGGGTCTGCTGGTCATCGAAGGGATCATCCGCAAGGGGCTCTTTGCGCGCCTCACCCGCGAGGATGTCATCGTCTCGGCCACCACCATCGCCTCGCTGCGGCGCTTCAAGGACGACGTCGAGGAAGTGCGCGCCGGCCTCGAATGCGGCGTGGTCCTGGCCGACACCAACGACATCAAGCCGGGCGACAACCTCGAGGTGTTCGAGGTCGAGGAGCGTGAACGGGTGCTTTAGGCGAGGGGACCATGCCGTACCGACCGAGCCGCTGGAATCCCATTGCCGGCGTGCTCGGCGTCGTCGGGCTTCTCGCCCTTGCGGTCGTTGGCACCGTCGCGTTCATCATGTCCGTTTTCCCCGCGTCGTGACCCGCTACGTCGCCCTGCTCGGCTCGATCAACGTCGGCGGCAATCGGCTGCTGATGGCCGACTTGCGCGAGGCGCTCGAGCGCGAAGACTTCGAGCAGGTGGAGACCGTCGTCGCCAGCGGCAACGTGCTGTTCTCGCATGACGAACGGCCGTCCGAGGGCCTGGCGGAGAAGCTGGCCTATGTCGTGCGCGATCGCTTTGGCATCGACACCTTCGCCGCGGTCCGCAGCAGGGCCGAGCTCGAAGCGACGCTGGCGGAATCGCCGTTCGCGGGGGTGGGCGAGGACAAGTATGTCCACGTCCACTTCCTCACCGGCCAGCCTTCGCCGGCCGATTTCGCCAGGCTCCTCGCCGATCACCAGGGTCGCGGCGAGGAGAAGCTTGCGCCCGGCACTCGCGCGCTCCACGTTGACTATGTGAACGGCGCCGGCGGCAGCAAGCTGACCGGCGACTTCATCGCCCGGCGGCTCGGCTGCAAGGGCACCGCCCGCAATGTCCGCTCGATCCGGCGGATGATCGAATTGATGGAATAGCACGACTGCTCGGTTTTGGATAACTTTGATTGACAATAATTATCCGTATCGTTAAAAACCACTGATGAAGATCCAGTTCTCCCGGACTGCTGCCCGAGCCCTGCTAAGGTCCGACAAGCGGCACTTGATCAGGCAAAAGATCGAGCAATTGGCATCCGATCCGTTGTCGCTGAGTGCGAATGTGAAACGATTGCAGGGGCGCGAGGCCTATCGTCTGAGAGTTCAGGACTGGCGCGTGATCTTCAGGATCGATGATGATACGCTTTGGATAGACGATATCGCTCCGCGCGGTGCGATTTATGAGGGACGATGATGACTGTGCAGATCATCGAGATTGCGGGCCAGAAGATGGCCGTGCTGCCTGTCGGCGATTACGAGCGGCTGCTCGATGCGGTCGAAGATCGTGCCGATGCAGATGCTTCCGACGTCGCGCTCAAGCGGGCAGAGGAAGGCGAGGAGTATATTCCGGCCGAAATGCTTGATCGGATTCTGGGCGGTGAAAGTGCACTGCGTGTTTGGCGCGAGCATCGCGGAATGACGCTCAAGGCACTCGAAGCAAAAGCGGGCGTGGTCTTTTCGACCATCTCGCATCTTGAACACCGGCGCCGGAAGGGAACCCCGAAAGCCTGGCGTGCGCTTGCCGAGGCTCTGGATGTCACCGTCGATGACATTCTTCCCTTGGATTGATGGTTCGCCAGCCCCCCGCCAGCGAAGAACGCTCGGTCCGCCTGCTCAAGGTCGGTGAGCGCGTGCGGCATGTGCTCAGCGAGCTGCTGATGCGCGACGAAGTGCATGACGACACGCTCAGCGCGCATCACATCTCGATCACCGAAGTGCGGATGTCGCCCGACCTGCGCCAGGCACGGGTCTATGCCAAGCCGCTGCTCGGCGGCGACGAGGAGGAAGTGCTGACCGCGCTGCGCCGCAACACCGCCTACCTCCAGCGCGAGGTCGCCCAGCGCCTCGGCCTCAAGTTCGCGCCCAGGCTGAAGTTCCTCGCCGACGAGAGCTTCGACGAAGCCGAACGGATCGAGCGCCTGCTCAACGACCCCAAGGTCGCCCGCGATTTGGGCGAGCTGGGGGAGGATTAGGCTATGCGTAGACTGGTGAAATGGCTTGGCGGTCTTTTGCTTGGCCTGTTTCTCGTAGTCCTGTTCATCTTGCAACTGGGCTTCTCCGACCCGCTCAGCGCTGCGATGAGCGTCGACAAGGCGGGCGTCTGGATAGACGGTCAATGCCAAAGCGTGAATGCGAATGGCGATCTCTGGCGCAACGAGGCGAGCGGCCTGGAGTCCGACAGCGGACCTCTCGAATGGTACGGCACCGCTTGGAGTGCTCTCGACGCCGCGCAGCAGGCCGAGTTGTCGGACAGGTTGAAGGTGTGGGTTGCGGACCCGAGTTCGCAATTCGCCTTTTCGGGACCCGACGCAGCCGAGATCGAGGCGCATTACCGTCCCTGCAGCGAAGGCCTTACCTATTCGCGCGCGGCAGTGCGTGGTGATCTGGCCTTCGTGGCCATGGAATATCGATGCGGCTTCAACTGCGCGAATGGCGGGATCGTTGCGCTGCGGAAGATCGGATTCTGGTGGTTTCCGATTGCCGACCTCGACACCTGGATCACCTGATGGCCAAGCTCTATTTCTACTACGCCAGCATGAACGCCGGCAAATCGACCAACCTGCTGCAAGCCAACTTCAACTACGGCGAGCGCGGGATGGAAACGATGCTGTGGACCGCGGCGCTCGACAAGCGCTCGGAACAGCCGATCGCCAGCCGCATCGGGCTTGGCGCGGACGCGAGCCGGTTCGGGCCGGGGACCAACTTGTGGGACGAGGTGATGGCGTGTCACGCCGAGGGTCCGCTGAACTGCGTGCTGATCGACGAGGCGCAATTCCTCACCGCGACCCAGGTATGGCAATGCGCGCGGCTGGCCGACGAGGGCGGCATCCCGGTGCTGTGCTATGGCCTGAGGACCGATTTTCGCGGCGACCTGTTCCCCGGCTCGGCGGTGCTGCTCGGGATCGCCGACACGCTGGTCGAGCTCAAGGCGGTGTGCCACTGCGGCCGCAAGGCGACGATGAACCTGCGCACCGATGACAAGGGTGAACCCATCGCCCAGGGCGCGCAGACCCAGATCGGCGGCAACGAGCAGTACATCGCGCTGTGCCGCCGCCACTTCGCCGAAGCATTGCGCCTCTACCGCTGAGGCCCGGCACTCCCTATCTCCGGCGCGAATGAACGAAACCCTGCTCCAGGCGCTCGCGCTGATCCCCGCCCTTGTGATCGCCATCGTGTTCCACGAAGTGGCGCACGGCTGGACCGCGCTCGCGCTCGGCGATCCGACCGCGAAGGAACAGCGGCGGCTGAGCCTCAACCCGATCCGCCACATCGACCCGTTCGGCACGGTGATCCTGCCCGGCCTGCTGATGCTGTCGGGCATTCCGGCGTTCGGCTGGGCCAAGCCGGTGCCGGTGAACAAGAACCGCCTGCGCAATCCGCGCTTCGGGATGATGGCGGTGGCGGCGGCGGGACCGGGGACCAACCTCGTGCTGGCGGCGATCGGCGCGGTGCTGCTCGGCCTGATGGTTCGAGGTGGCGTGGAGCCGACCGGCCTGGCCGGCTTCGGGCTGGCGTCGCTCTACTATTTCATCGCGATTAACATCTTCCTGGCGCTGTTCAACCTGCTGCCGATTCCGCCGTTCGATGGCTCGCACGTGATCGAAGGTCTGCTGCCGCCGCGCGCCGCCCGCGTTTACGAGAAACTGCGCCCGTACGGCTTCCCGCTGCTGTTCCTGCTCCTGCTGGTGATCCCGTATTTCTTCCCGCAGCTCGGCATTGTCGAGCGCGTGGTGCTGCCGCCGGTCGAGTGGACCAGGGAAAAGTTCATGATCCTAGCCACATGGGTGGCAGGCGGATAAATTAATCCGGGTATATTGAAATATATAATCCGGGTATATATATGGCCTCCAATGAGAGGCTCTCCATGACTTTGACCGTGTTCCTGAAAAACGAAGTGCTGGCGCGCGGCTCCCGCGAGGAAGTCGTGCCCAGGATGCGCGAGCTGCAGCCGCTCGAGCGGACCAGCGACCTGCTCGCGTTCGACGACGAGACAGGCCGGCAAATCGACCTCGACTTGCGGCCCGAAGCCGACACTCCGCCACGTCCGCGCGGGCGGCCGGCGCTCGGCGTCGAGGCGAAGGAAGTCACGCTGCTGCCGCGCCACTGGGAATGGCTGGCCAGCCAACGCGGCGGCGCCTCGGCGACCTTGCGCAAGCTGGTCGAGGAGGCGCTCCGCAAGGGTCGCACGGCGAAGGACCATCACGACACGGCCTATCAGTTCCTCTATGTCATGGCCGGCAACCTGCCGCATTTCATCGATGCGGTGCGCGAGATGTATGCCGGGAACAGGGTCGGCTACGACCATTTCAGCTATGACTGGCCGCGCGATATCCGCGACCACGGCAGGAGGCTGGCGTTTCCGGAATGAATCCACCTAACGGCTGGCTGATCCTCGACAAGCCGCGTGGCCTCGGCTCGACCCAGGCCGTCGCGGCGGTCAAACGGGTGTTGCGCAAGGCCGGTTACGGCAAGGTCAAGATCGGCCACGGCGGCACACTCGATCCGTTGGCCGAAGGCGTGCTGCCGATCGCGCTGGGCGAGGCGACCAAGCTGGCCGGGCGGATGCTCGATGCCAGCAAGAATTACGCCTTCACCGTGCAGTTCGGCGCTGAGACCGACACGCTCGATCTGGAGGGCCAGGTGATCGCCACCAGCGACCACCGCCCGCCGCTCGCCGCCGTGGCTGCGATCTGCGCCCACTTCACCGGTGAGATCGAGCAAGTCCCGCCGGCCTATTCGGCTCTCAAGGTCGACGGCAAGCGCGCCTACGATCGCGCGCGGGCGGGGGAGGCAGTTGAGCTGGAGAGCCGGGTGGTGACCGTGCATTCACTCGCAATGGCGCACGACGCGCCGCGCGAACCGCTCGCCTCCACTTTCGATACCTCGATGGGCGGCCTCGCGCCGATGGTGCCGACCGCGCCGCTGGAACTGGCCGACAGCGTGACGCTGGTGGCCGATGTCTCCAAGGGCACTTACATCCGCTCGCTCGCCCGCGACATCGCCCATGCGCTCGGCACCTTCGGCCATGTCACCTATCTGCGCCGCACCCGGGCCGGTCCGTTCGCCGAAACGCAGGCGATTTCGCTGGACTTGTTGGAGGAAATCGGTAACGGCGCGCGCCTTGAAGACCACCTCCTGCCGATAGAGGCTGGGCTGGACGGTATCCCGGCCCTGACCCTCGATCCGGAATCTGCGCAGGCGGCCCGACAGGGCCGGGTCATCTCCGGAAGGCTCGAACCCGACGGGCTCTACCTCGCAACGGACGGCAATGTCCCCGTGGCGCTGATGGAGCTTTCGGGCGGAACGGCGAAAGTCGTCCGAGGGTTCAATCTAACCGATACCGCGGAGTAAAATGAATGTCGGTTACCGCCGAAGCCAAACAGAAGATCATCAAGGACAACGCCCAAGGCAAAGGCGACACCGGTTCCCCCGAAGTCCAGGTCGCGATCCTCACCGAGCGCATCCGCAACCTGACCGAGCACTTCAAGGGCCACCACAAGGACAACCATTCGCGCCGCGGCCTGTTGATGATGGTCAACAAGCGCCGCAGCCTGCTCGCGTACCTCAAGTCGAAGGACGTCGAGCGCTACAACGGCCTGATCCAGAAGCTGGGTCTGCGCAAATAAGAGTTTAGCGGAAGGCGGCTCCACAGAGGGTCGCTTTCTTGCATCCGGAAGCATCGCGCGAAAAGTGGGAACCGGTTTTCGCTTTTCGCGATGCGACCAACAAATGGGTCATCCTTCACAATTCGGTGAAGGGGCCTGGGGCTAAGGCCCCGCACCGGACCGGGACGGAACACCCGGCACACGAGGCCCCGCCGCGCAATTGGGCGTCGCGGGACACGAAGGAAATCCAATGTTCGACACGAAAACCGTATCGCTGGAGTGGGGCGGCAAGACCCTCACTCTGGAAACCGGGCGCATTGCCCGTCAGGCCGATGGCGCCGTTCTGGCGACCTATGGCGAAACCGTGGTGCTGTGCGCCGTCACCGCCGCCAAGAGCGTCAAGGAAGGGCAGGATTTCTTCCCGCTGACCGTCCACTACCAGGAAAAGTTCTCCGCCGCCGGGCGCATCCCGGGTGGCTTCTTCAAGCGCGAGCGCGGGGCGACCGAGAAGGAAACCCTCACCAGCCGCCTGATCGACCGGCCCATCAGGCCGCTGTTCCCCGAAGGGTTCTACAACGAGATCAACGTCATCGCCCAGGTGCTGAGCTTTGACGGCGAGACCGAGGCCGACATCGTCGCGCTGATCGCCGCTTCGGCCGCGCTGACCATCTCGGGCGTTCCGTTCATGGGCCCGATCGGCGGCTGCCGCGTCGGCTTCCAGGACGGCGAGTACATCCTCAACCCGTCGATGGCGCAAGTCGCCGAAGGCCGCCTCGACCTCGTCGTCGCCGCCACCCACGACGCGGTGATGATGGTCGAATCGGAAGCCAAGGAGCTGACCGAGGAAGAAATGCTCGGCGCGGTGATGTTCGCCCACGAGGAATCGAAAAAGGTCGTCAAGGCGATCGTCAAGCTCGCCGAACAGGCCGCCAAGGATCCCTGGGATCTCGACGCCACCGACAACTCGGCGATGAAGGCCGAGATCAAGAAGCTGGTCGGCGCCGATATCGCCAAGGCCTACAAGCTGACCGACAAGTCGGCCCGCTCGAACGCGCTCAACGAGGCGCGCGCCAAGGTCAAGGCAGCCTATGCCGAGGCCGACGGCCAGACCGCCATGACCGCGAACAAGCTGACCAAGAAGGTCGAGGCGGACATCGTTCGCGGTGCGATCCTCAAGGACGGCAGCCGCATCGATGGCCGCAAGCTCGACCAGGTCCGCCCGATCGAGGCGAGTGTCGGCTTCCTGCCGCGCACCCACGGCTCGGCGCTGTTCACCCGCGGCGAGACGCAGGCGATCTGCACCACTACGCTCGGCACCAAGGACAGCGAGCAGATGATCGACGGCCTTCCCGGCCTGTCGTTCGAAAGCTTCATGCTGCACTACAACTTCCCGCCCTATTCGGTCGGTGAAGTGGGCCGCTTCGGCGCCCCGGGCCGCCGCGAGATCGGCCACGGCAAGCTCGCCTGGCGCGCCCTGCGTCCGATGCTGCCGTCGAAGGAAGACTTCCCCTACACCATCCGCATTCTCTCCGACATCACCGAGTCCAACGGCTCGAGCTCGATGGCGACGGTGTGCGGCGGGTGTCTGGCCATGATGGATGCCGGCGTGCCGATCGCGCGGCCGGTTTCGGGCATCGCCATGGGGCTTATCCTCGAAGGCAAGGACTTCGCGGTCCTTTCCGACATCCTCGGCGACGAGGACCATCTGGGCGACATGGACTTCAAGGTCGCCGGCACCAGCGAAGGCATCACTTCGCTGCAGATGGACATCAAGATCGCCGGCATCACCAAGGAAATCATGGCCAAGGCGCTCGAGCAGGCCAAGGCCGGCCGGGCGCACATCCTGGTCGAGATGACCAAGGCGCTGGGCTCCGCCCGCACCGAGCTCAGCGCTCACGCGCCGCGGATCGAGACGATGCAGATCGACAAGGCGAAGATCCGCGACGTCATCGGCACCGGCGGCAAGGTGATCCGCGAGATCGTCGCCGAGACCGGCGCCAAGGTCGACATCGACGACGAAGGCGTGATCAAGATCTCGTCCAGCGACATCAGCCAGATCGAAGCGGCCCGCAAGTGGATCGCCGGGATCGTGGAGGAGGCCGAAGTCGGCAAGGTCTATGACGGCAAGGTCGTCAACATCGTCGATTTCGGCGCCTTCGTGAACTTCATGGGCGGCAAGGACGGCCTCGTCCACGTCTCCGAGATGAAGAACGAGCGGGTCGAGCGGCCGACCGACGTGGTCAGCGAAGGCCAGGCCGTGAAGGTCAAGGTCCTCGAGATCGATCAGCGCGGCAAGGTCCGCCTGTCGATGCGCGTGGTCGATCAGGAAACCGGCGCCGAACTGGAGGACACCCGTCCCCCGCGCGAGCCGCGCCCCGATCGTGGTCCGCGCGGCGATGGCGATCGCCGTCCCGGTGGCGGCGGTGGGCGTGACCGCGGCCCGCGCCGCGACGGTGGCGGCGATCGTGGTCCCCGTCGCGACCGCGACGACCGTCCGCCCCGCGACAGCGAGGAAAGCGGTCCGGCTCCGAGCCACATTCCGGCATTCCTCAAGGACGATTGAGGTTTGGCCAAGTAGTGCAAGCGAAAGGGCCGCGGGGGCAACCCCGCGGCCCCTTTTTCATTTCAGTGCAAGGCTTTGGCAATTGAAGCGATGATCGCCCGCGAACTTCTCGGCACCGCGTATCTCTCCGGCGGCGAGGAGCTGCGGTTGTTCAGCCACGGCCGTGATTTCATGATCGTGATGGGACAGAACGAGCTGATGAGCACCCGCATGCGCGGCTCGGAAGAGGCGCTGGCGACCCTGACGCTCGAACGCCTCGCCGCGCCCGCGCCGCACTTGCTGATCGGCGGTTATGGCATGGGCTTTACCTTGCGCGCCGCACTGGCGGCCAACCCGCAAGCTCGCATCACCGTCGCCGAGCTGGTGCCCGAGATCGTCGCCTGGGCGCGCGGGCCGATGGCGGAGCTAACCGGCAACTGCCTCGACGATCCGCGCGTCACGCTGCGGATGGGCGACGTGGCCGCCTACATCGACGATGCCGCCGACGGCACTTCGGATCAGTACGATGCGATCCTGCTAGACGTCGACAACGGGCCAGACGCGCTGGTCCACGCCGAGAACCGGCGGATCTATTCCTTCGCCGGGCTGCGTGCCGCCAAGGCCGCGCTGGCGCCCGGGGGAGTGCTGGCGATCTGGTCGGCGGCGCGCGATCCGGCCTTCACCCGGCGGCTCGACAAGGCCGGCTTCGCGGTGGAAGAGGTGGAAGTCCGCGCCCGGCCCAACAACAAGGGCCCGCGCCACCTGATCTGGTTCGCGCGGGCGCGCTGAGGTTCAGGCCACCGCCAGCCGAGGCCCGCCACCATCGCCGCCCCGATCGTTTCTGGGCGTGCGTGTCGCGGCGGCGCGCACGCAATTGCGGCCTGCCTGCTTGGCGACATAGAGCGCGCCGTCGGCCATGGCGACGACATCGGCGAAACCGGCCGAGGTTTCGGGCACGCAGGCAACCCCGAACGAGGCGCTGATCGCGGCGCCGTGTGTTTCGGACAGGGATTCGACGCGGCCGCGAAGCATCTCGGCCTTGAGCAGCGCGTCATCGAGGTCGCAGGCGGGCAGGATCACCAGCAATTCCTCGCCGCCATAGCGGCACGCCACGTCCGACGGGCGCAGCGCGCCGACCATCTGGCTGGCCACCTCGCGCAGCACCGCGTCACCCTTGGCGTGCCCGTGTTGGTCGTTGAGCGCCTTGAAATGGTCGAGGTCGATCATGATCACCGAGGTCGTGCCGCCGGTCCGTTCGGCCATGCTCAGGTAGCGGTCGAGCGCGTCCTCCATGTAGCGGCGGTTGTAGAGGCCGGTCAGCGGATCGCGCAGCGACTGGGTGCGCAGCTTCTCGCGCAGGGCAATGTTCGACAGCGCCAGCGACATCGAATCCGCCAGCGCCCGGCCGACCCGCGCCACGCTCTTCAGCTTGGCGGCCCCTTCGGGCGTGCCCAGCATCAGCAGGCCATAGACCGTCCCGCGCGCGACCATCGGCAATTCCATCGTCGCCGGCCCCGAATGGTGCATGCAGCACAAGGTGCCCGCCACCGGGTCGTTGACGTGCGGCTTGCCGCGCTTGAGCGCCCAGCAGTTGTCCGGCACCAGCGTCTCGGCCGGGGCGAATTCCCCATGCTGCGACCAGCTGACCGCCAGGTCGAGCCGGTCGCGCGAATTGTTGAACACATAGAGCGCGCCCGAGAATTCCGGCAGCAGCCGCAGGCTGGTCGCCTGCAGCACCGCACCGGCGTCGGCATGGTCCTCGGCGCTCTGGAGCATGTCGGTCATCTCGAACAGCTCCTCGACCCGGTGGCGCGAGGTTTCCGCTTCGACCAGCAGGGCGCCGTGGCAGGCGATCAGGTCGACGCTCTTGTCGCCGAGCCGCCGCGAGATGGAGTGCTGGATACCCATCAGCACCAGGCCGATGGCGCCGATACCCAACATCGCAGCCAGGGTTAGCGACGGCAGCATCGCGGCGACCAGCAACAGCGCCACCAGGCCCTGGCACGAATAGAGCGATTGCCGGTAGCGCCGCGTCTCGCGGCCCCGGCCGGCCAGATCGTCAAGGTTCGCCAATGCATCGCCTCCCGGGATTGAACCCGAGTAGGTAATTAGCCGCGCCCGCCTTAAGGGACCCCCCGGGTTGCCTGCGTATTAACCCTTATGCGAGGCTCGCCCGCCTGGCGCGCGGCATGGCATGGACGGGCCGCCACGGCTCTGCCAAACCTCGGGCAAAGAACACATGGAGAGCCGATGCCGATCGACAGCTTCGAGGGGAAAATCGCCTTCGTCACCGGCGGTGCCAGCGGCATCGGGCTTGGCGTGGCCAAGGTGCTGGTCGGGCGCGGTGCGCAAGTGGTGCTGGCCGACCTGCGGCAGGACCACATCGACCAGGCGCTCGCCGAGTTCGCCGGGGGCGGGCGCTCGAACGCGGTGTCGGCGCTGGAGCTCGACGTCACCGCGCGCGACAAGTACCGCGAGGCCGCGCGGCGGATGCAGGACGAGTTCGGCGGCATCGACATCCTGGTCAACAACGCCGGGGTCGGCCTCGAGGGGCCGCTGCTCGAGGCGACTTATGCCGATTACGACTTCGGCTTCGGGGTCAACCTGGGCGGAGTGATCAACGGCTTCACCGAGTTCCTGCCGCAAATGGTGGCGCACGGGCGCGGCGGGCACATCGTCTCGACCGCCAGCCTCGCCGCCGAAGTGGTCATGCCCACGCAAATGGCGATCTATGCCGCCAGCAAGGCCGCGGTGTGCCATTTCTGCGAAAGCGTGAAACCCGAGCTCGCCCAGCACGGCATCGGCGTCTCGATCCTGCTGCCGGGCCCGGTCAAGTCGAACATCCACGAGACCCAGTCGAACCGCCCGCAGGCGCTGCTCGAAGCGAGCGGGTTCAAGGCCAGCGAGGCCAAGCTGGCTCGCCGCATCGTTGGCGACAACTGGATGGAGCCCGAACAAGTCGGCGAGCTGGTCGCCGATGGCATCCTCGCCGACACCACCTACATCGTCACTCACGGGTTCTACAAAGACGCCATGCGCGCCCGCGCCGAGGCGGTGCTGGGCGCCACCCCCGACACCAAGGAGGAAGCGCCCGACTTCGGGCAGTTCAGGGATGAGTAGTCGTTTTCTCCCGATCCTTGCCGCGTTGGCGATCACAAGCGCGTGCAACGGCAGCGACGAACAAGCTCGGGAGGCGAACCGTCTGATCAGGCCAGAGCAGGTTCGCGCGGATCTTGAATTTCCGCGTGACGGTAAGGAGAAGATTTCCGCGCTTGCTGCGCGCTTGGCCAACGAACTTGGCATGATCTTGGACCAACAAACTTTCGAGTTTGGAGGCGAGGATGGTTCAGACATCGCTTACCTAGTCAGCGATGATGATACCGCAGTCATGTTCCGATCCGACTTTGATAGGACCGATGTGCCCGACAACGTTCCGGTAATCGCCTTTTCAAAGAATTCGTATGTGGTCAGCGTCTATCGGACCTCGAACCGCACGCCAGAACACGGCTTGCGAGAAATCTACGAATTGCTGCAAACCGAGGCTGCCAAATTGGGCGGCACCCTCCGCGCGCGACGTAATCAAAGCAGGAACTAGGGATCATGGAAAACCTCACCGGCAAGGTCGCCTTCATCACCGGCGGAGCCAGCGGCATCGGCCTCGGCATGGCGCGCGCGTTCCTCGAAGAGGGGATGAAGGTCAGCCTCGCGGATTGGAACGACGAGCACATCGCCAAGGCGCGCGAGCAACTGGCGGGCAACAATGCGATGCACTTCGTCAAGACCAACGTCGCCGAGCGCGATAGCCTGCGCGCCGCCGTGGCCGAGACGCTCGACGCCTTCGGCAAGATCCACGTCCTGTGCAACAACGCCGGGGTCAGCGGCGGCGGCACCGCGGTGAGCGACGATTTCGACGCCTGGGACCGCGCCATCGCTGTCAACCTGGGCGGCGTCGTCAACGGCACCAAGATCATCGCGCCCATAATCCGCCAGCAGGGCGAGGGCGGCCACGTGGTCAACACCAGCTCAATGGCCGGCGTAGTGCCGCTGCCGGGCCTCGCCGCCTATTCGACCGCCAAGTACGCGGTGCGCGGGTTTTCCGAGAGCCTGCGGATGCAGCTCGCAAAGGACGGCATCGGCGTCTCGTGCCTGTTCCCTGGCGCCACCCGCACCGCGCTGGTGCCGCTGCCCGAGGACGATCCCGAGCACATCAAGGAGGAAGGCGCGCCGCAGTTCCTCAAGGACCTGTGGGACGCGATGCGCGGGGCGATCGACCCCTACGACACCGGCCGCGCGGTGGTCGAGGCGATCAAGGCCAACCGCTTCTACATTTTCACCAACCGCGAATTCATCGACGAGGTCCGCCAGCGCCACCGCGAGATCGAGGACGCCTTCCCCACCGACGAGCCGACGCCGGGCCGGGTCAAGTTCGAGACCATGCGCGCCGAGATGGTCCAGGACCTGATGGCCCCCGGCAACCGCCCAGTACCCGACAAGAAGGACGGCGACTTCGCGCTCGACCTCGGCTCGGCCAGTCCGGCCGGAGGGCAATGAGCTAGCGGGGGAAACGCGTAGTCGCCTGGTGACTACAACTTAGCGGGCACCTGACAGGGCCTCCGATGACAAATCGGAGATAAAGTGCTGAAATATCTCGCCCGCATCAAGTTTCTCCATCGGAATGAAGCGATCGCAGCGGGCGTAATATGCGCCGGCCTCATCGGCGTCTTCATGACCTTCGACATATTCGACCGGTTTGCGGTCTTCGTCGAACAACATGAAGCATGGCAACTGGACGAGCTGCTGGGCGCGCTCTTCGTCGCGGGCCTGGGTTCGTTGATTCTGCTCTACCGCCGCGCCCGCGAAATGCGCGGCGAGATCGATCGCCGGGAAGTGGCCGAGACGCGGGCGAACGACCTCGCCCGTCACGATCCCCTGACCGGCCTTCCCAACCGCCGCCGGTTCAGCGAAGAGCTTGCCGCGGTGCTCAGTGGCATGGCCAACAACGGCACCGAATGCGCCGCCTTCCTGATCGATCTGGACCAGTTCAAGGTCGTGAACGATACCCACGGCCATGGCGTAGGCGACGCGCTGCTCGTGAAGGTAGCGGACCGGCTGCGCAGCGCTTGCGATCGCGATATCCTGATCGCCCGCCTCGGCGGCGACGAGTTCGCCGGGATCATCAAGTACCCGGCTGGTGGGGATGCCCCGACGCGCGTGGCGAGTCAGATCGTGAAGGCCTTTCGCGAACCGTTCGAAGTCGGAGGCGTTCAGCTGACGACGACGGTGACCATGGGGGTCGCTCGCTGTCCCATGGATGCCACCATCCCCTCCGAGCTGCTCCGCTATGCCGACATTGCGATGTACGAGGGCAAACGCGCCGGGCGCGGTGTCTACCGGATATTCCACGCCGAGATGGACGAGCGCCTGCGCGAGCACGCCGCGCTTGAGGGCGAGCTCAAGCACGCCATCGAGAGCGGGCAGATAAAGCCCTATTTCCAGCCCGTCATTTCACTGGGCGACGAGCATATTTCGGGCTTCGAGGCTCTGGCGCGGTGGGAGCATCCCGCGCGAGGCCTGATCTTGCCCGACCAGTTCATTTCGATTGCCGAGGAACTCGGCGTCATCGACCAGCTTACCTACCGCATCCTGCGGGAGAGCTGCGAGGCATCGCGCTACTGGCCGCCTCATACCACGCTGTCGATCAACATCTCGCCGCTTCAGCTGAAAGACCCGTGGCTGTCGGCGCGGCTGCTGGCGGTACTCGCCGAAACCGGCTTCCCCCCTGGCCGCCTGATCGTCGAGGTGACCGAGAACGCCATCATCGACGACGTCGAGAAGGCGGCGGAAGTGTTCGCCTCGCTGCAAAACTGCGGCGTGCGGATAGCGCTCGACGATTTCGGCAAGGGCTATTCCAGCCTCTACCATTTGCGTCACCTGCGCTTCAATCATCTCAAGATCGACAGCTCGTTCGTGCTGTCGATGGATTCGCCCGAGAGCGAGAAGATCGTCCGCGCCATCACCGCGCTCGGCCAATCGCTCGGCCTGCCCGTTACCGCCGAAGGGGTCGAAACCGCTCATTCCGCAAAAGTCCTGCGCGGCTTCGGCTGCGAACAGGCGCAGGGCTTCTTGTTCGGCGCGGCCGCGCCCGCGGCCGAGACCGCCAAACTGTTTTCCGCCACGGCCATCGCCGCGCGTGTCGGCAAAGCTGCTTGAGGTGTGGGAGGGCAGTAAAGCGCCTACGGCATCGGCGGCAGCTCGGTTTCCGGCCTGGTCGCACCGCGATGGCAACTGTAGCAGGTGACCTGCGGCGCTTCGAGGCCGGGAATAGCCGGCAGGCGCTGGTGGTTGAGAAACTGGACCATGCCGATCATCGCCCGCGCAGTGCGCTTGCGCGGATTGTCGTCGGAAGCGAAATCGCGCTCTTCCAGCGGCATCTCCTCGGTTCCGGTGTGGCAGAAGGTGCACCGCACCCCCAGCGACAGCGCGAAGGTCCGCATCGTGTCGCGCAACTGCGCGCCGCCGGTGCCGGGCGGCAGCACCTGCCGGTTGGCCATTTCCGCCGGGAAGACGGGACGGACTTGTGCTGGTGCTTGAGCAAGCGCCGCGCTCAGGCCGCACATGGCGCCGGCGGCCAGCAGCAACCATGCCGAAACGTTTTTCACCCTGTCCTCCGCCCAATCGAAGCGGCAGTGAGGGCATGAAGAGCAGGTCCGTCGAGGTCGTTTTCGCCGGGTGGCAGGGAAAATTCGCCGAATGGCGCCGGCCGCCGTCCCTGGCCGGTTTGGACGTTCTTACTTGGGCTTGCGAGACAGTTGCAGGACCATGTGGCGATAGCGGCGGCTGACTTTCACCCAGGCGCCGTTCTCCAGCCGTAGCCGCACGGCTCCAGCCATTCCGCATTCGATAGTTTCAATCGCGTCCAGCCTGACGAGGGCGCCGCGATGCACGCGCATGAACTTTGCCGGATCCAATCGTCCGGCAAGCGATCTCAGGCTGTCGTGGATCATGTGCGCGCGGCTTGGTGTGTGCACGACGATGTAGTCTCCGCTCGCCTCGACACGGATTATCGCTTCGACCGGCACGCGCAACCGCATGCCCCTCTCGTTCGCCCACAGGTGCGTCGTGTATGAAGGCGCCTCCACGCCGACGGCATGGCTCACCGGGTCGCTCAGGCCGTATTTCAGCGAGAGCACGGTGCCGGACCAGGCGAGGAAGAACCAGGTCCAGTATGTCGTCACCGAAAGGAACAGGTCGAAACGTGTGTCGCGGTGCCATTCCCAGGTGAGCAGGAAGTGAGTGGCTATCAGCGACAGCGCCGTCAGCATGCCGGCCGCCAGACAAAGCGGCGGCATCATCAGCGCCAGAGTCCGGAAACGGGCGGCATCGAGCCGCTCGATGAACATGTACAGCACCGCACAAATGATCGCGCAGGCAAGCGAGAAGGTGAGTCCGCGAAAGACGATTTCCGCAACCGGTGCCGGGATGTGCGGCGCGCGAAGGGCGGTCAGGAGATGGCCAAACAGCAGGAACCCGACGGTGACGGCCGCGGCCAGCTTTCGCAGGCGAGAGTTTCGGGAAGCATCGGCGCCGGGGTCGAGACCGAGGGTTTGCCGCATCGGCTGAGTATTGCCGATTTTTCCCCCGCTCGCAAACCCGGTCCGGCGCAAGAAAAGCCGCGCGGCAGCTGTGGGGCTGCCGCGCGGGGGGGACTTCAGCAGGGTTTGTTAGCCTTCGCCGGGCGCCGGGGCCGCATGCCTCGACATGGCCGTCTGGACCTCGACGAGCAGCGTGGCGTCGG
>Ga0307505_10001342_pt1 | contig 20296 bp, 18 predicted proteins | sample 23_S_MG_FD_202183 | JGI IMG/M metagenome (GOLD analysis project Ga0307505, IMG submission 202183) | Soil microbial communities from Populus trichocarpa stands in riparian zone in the Pacific Northwest, United States - 23_S | ecosystem: Environmental > Terrestrial > Soil > Riparian zone > Trees...
CGGCTCTCTCGAAGACCTCGGCGCGTTTGAACAGGATCCCTAGCTCTGCGCCCTTCCCGCTCCCCACCATCACTGCCGTGGGCGTGGCGAGGCCCAGGGCACATGGGCAGGCGATTATCAGGACGGAGACGGCGATACGGACCGCGGTGCCCACATCCTCCCCGGCGAACACCCAAAAGCCGAATACGGCCAAAGCGACCAGCAGTACTCCCTGGACGAACCGGCCCGAGTAGACGTCTGCGAGTCTCTGGATCGGTGCCTTGGAGCCCTGGGCCTCCTCGACCAAGCGAATGATCGAGGCCAGGGTGGTCTCCGAGCCGACCCTCATCGCACGAACCACCAGTTGGCCCGCCTGGTTCACGGTGGCCCCGATGACCTCGTCGCCCGCCTCCTTGGTGACGGGCCGTGGCTCGCCTGTGAGCATCGACTCGTCGACGGTGCTGACACCGGACTCCACCGTGGCGTCGGTGGGGATCCGCTCGCCGGGTCGGACCACCAGGAGGTCGCCGGGGAGGATCCGATCGATCGGGACCCGCTTCTCGCCCGATGTCGTCAGCAGGGTCGCCTCGGTCGCCCCGAGCTCGAGTAGCCGATGCACCGCCGAGGAGGCTCGTCCCTTGGCCCGGGCTTCGAACACCTTCCCCAGTGTGATCAGGGTGATGATCATGCCCGCCGTCTCGAAGAAGACAGGCTCCATCGAAGACAGGACGGCGAGCGAATAGAAGTACGCCGCGAGTGAGCCGAGGGAGATCAGGGTGTCCATGTTGGCCGATCCGACCCGAGCCAGCCTCAGGGCGTGACGGTGGTACTGGGCTCCTGACCAGAAGACGACAGGGGTCACCAGCACGGCTTGGGTCACCTCGTTCCAGAGGGCGTGGGGGCCGAAGAGATGGAGAACCATGGCCGGAAGGGTGAAGACGAACGCCAGCCAGAAGCGGCTCCGCTGTGCCTTCTCTTCGGCGGAGTACATCTCGACGACATCCCTGGTTTCGTGCTCGTCGTCGTGGACCGTCAGTCCGTAGCCGATGCCGTCGATGGCGGCGCGCAGGGATTCCGGGTCGACCGACCCGTCGGTCCTCACCCTGGCGGTTGCCGATGCCAGGTTGACCGAGGCATTCTCCACGCCCTTCTGTTTGCCGAGGGTCCGTTCGATGCGTACCGCACAGGTGGCACAGGTCATCCCCTCGACGTCGAACCCGAGGTTGGTTACGGGATTATCCGAAGACGGCGTAGCCCTGCTCCTCGATCGTCTTCTTGATCGTGGCCAGATCGACAGAGCCTTCGTCGAAGGCCACGTCGATGGTGGCGCTCGGGATCACCACCTCTACTCGGGAGACGCCGGCGAGATCGCCGACGGCACCCTCGAGGCTGGACTTGCAGTGGTCGCAGTGGACTTCGGGAACCTGAAGGGTGGTTTCAGTGGTCATGACTCTCCTTTGGGATGGTCTGGCATCGGTTGGGGTCGGTGCAGTCGGCAGGGTCGAGTGAGCGGGCACGGTCGATGATCTCGCTGAGTCTCTGCTTGGTACGCCCCAACTCGATCATCTGTCTGTCGACCTCGTCGAGGTGGGTCTGGAGGGACGCTATGACATGGCCACACGTGGCCTCGCCGCCGTCTCGGAGCTCGAGGACCGTCTGGATCTCCACGAGGGAGAGACCGGCGGTCTGGGCATCCCTGATGAACGCGATCCGCTCGGCTGTCGCCGGTGAGTAGCTGCGGTATCCATTGGGGGCGCGTTCGGGTTCGGGGAGGATCCCGATCGTCTCGTAATAGCGGATGGCTTTGGTGGATAGCCCCGCTCGCTCGGCCAACTGCCCGATCTTCATGGGCTCATCATAGCAGGCAAACCTTCTAGTCAGCTGGAAGGTGTGCTCGTCTGGGTGTCAGCTCCCTCGGCTCTCACACGGCTATTTGAAACAGAGGGGTCTCGGGAACTGAGAAGGCCCCCGGCGGTGCCGGGGGCCCTCTGTTGTCGTGGGAAAGTGGGCGACTTACTCGTCGCTGTCCACGATCTTGCCGCGGACCCGGGGGAACCGGACCGGGGCATGAGCGTGGCAGTACTCAGCCTTGTTGTACTGCGAGAGCTTGGTCTCACAGCCCGGCTTGGAGCACACGCGTCCGTCGGCGAATCGTTTCGATGGGCGGGTCATGCCTTTGATAGCTGCCCCCCTGACTGTATCTGTTGTCATCTTCTTTCAGGCCCTCCTGGTCTGGGCCGGCACTTGTCTTTGGATCTATCGGGAGTTCAGGAGCGATTCCTGACCCTGCAAGGCAGAAAACCTTGATTGTGCACTCAAATATTGTGCGTGCCGGAACGCTAATCGGGGGTAAACCTCCGGTTAGAGATCGGTAATGAGACGTCGGGAACGCTCTAGTTGGTTCCCTCGATACCGAGCTTCTTGAGGAACGCCTCATTGCTCGGTTCTCTTCCCAGGAAGTTTACAAGCATCTCGTCCGCGTCCAAAGCCCCGCCGCGGCCCAGCACCTCGCGCCGGTAGTCCAGACCCACCTTCGGGTTGGTCACACCCTCCTCCTCGAAGCGGGAGAACATGTCATCACCGAACACTTCGGCCCACATGTAGCCGTAGTAGCTGGCGTCATAGCCACCCATGAGATGCCCGAACGAGGCCAGTGCGAAGGTCCCTTCATGGGGCGGTAGCAGCGAGGTCTTCGAGCCCTCGACGTAGATGGTGTCGAGGTCACGGTCGGGGCCGCCATGGATCTCCTGGTCCCACCATCCGTATGTCATCTGGCGAAGCTGGAACATGGCCTTGTTGAGCAGGCGCGCCGCCACCAGCTGATCGACGAGCTCGGTGGGAATCGGCTCCCCCGTCTCGAAATGACGGGCGAAGCGCCTTAGAACGTCGGGACGCCAGGTCCAGTGCTCCATGATCTGGCTCGGTGCCTCGACGAAGTCACGCTCAGTGCTCGTTCCCGAGAACCGGGCCAGCTCGGTCCGCCCCAGGTTCTGATGGAGCACGTGGCCGAACTCGTGGAAGAGGGTCTCGACCTCGCCGTGCTGGAGAAGTGACGGCTGGTCTTTCGTGGGCTTGGTGAAATTGGCCACCATGGCGCACGTCGGGTTCTGATAAGAGCCGTCTTCGAGGAGCCGACCTCGGATCAGGGGGAACTCGGCCGCGTGGCCGTACTTGCCCTCCCTAGGGAAGAGGTCGAGGTAGAAACGGGCGATCTCCTCACCTGTGTCGGCCTCGTGCATGGCGTAGAGCTGGACGTCGTCGTGCCACGTGTCGAACCCGGTGATCTCCTCGAAGCTGATCCCGAACATCTCCGAGGTCAGCCCGAACATCCCGTCGAGGACCTGTTGCAGCGGGAAGTACTTGGCCACCTCGAAGTTGTCCACTCCGTAGTCGGTCTTTCGTTGCTGAGTGTCGTAGTAGGACCAGTCCCAGCCCTGGACTTCGGTCTCCCCGGTATCGGCTTCGAGTAGCTCCGACACGACGCCCTTCTCCTCCAGGCCCTTGACAGTGAGTGGATCACGCAGCTGGTCATACATCTCCTTGACCCGTTCCGGTGTCTTGGCCATGCGCGTCTCGAGACGGTGATGGGCCCAGGTCGGGAGTCCGAAGGCCTCGGCGATCTCCTGACGGAGCCCGATCGCCTCTTCGAGGATCTTGCGGTTCTCCTCGATGGCGACGCAGTTGTACTTGAAGCGGAGCTGCTCGCGGAGGTCGCGGCGCGGTGAGTTCTCGAGAAAGGGGATGAGGTCGGGGTAGGCGATAGTGACCTTGTACTTCCCGCTCTCCTCGTCGACGTCGAGCCCATCGATCCAGCTGTCGGGCATCCCCTCGAGATCGTCACGGTCGGCGAGGATCCAATCGTCCCACTCGTCGATGTTCTGCTGGAAGCGGACACCCAATTCGATCTCACGCTGGGTCAGGTTCTTGACTCGGTCCCGGGTCTCGGCGTCGAGGTCGTGACCGGCGCGGCGGAGATCCCTGAGTACGTGGTCGAGGAGACGGGCGTGCTCTCCATCCAGGCTCTTGGCTTCCTCGGTGGCGGCGTACTCCTGGATCGCTCTATTGAGATCGTCACGGAAGAAGATCTCCGACGCCCACTTGGTGATCTTCTCTTCGCACTCCTTGGCCGCGGTGCGCACATCCTTGTCGGGGTGCACGTAGCCCATGAAGTAGAAGTCGTGGTCGGCGTGGGCGATGATGTCGGCGATCCGGTCGAGCGGTCTCATGGTGTTCTCGAAGACGCGCTCGCTGGTGACGTCGATCAGGTCTCCAAGCACTTCTTCGGCCTGTTCGATGGCGGTGTCGACACCGAGGCGGATCGTCTCAGGGGTGAGTTCGAGGTATCGGGACATGAACTGGTGAGGGTACTGCCGGCGGCATGTTTGGCAGTCAGGTCGTCGGCGGAGCGAACAGCGCTTCGGCCTGTTCGCGGGTCAGCCTCTGATCGGGATTGATCCCGTGTCGTTCGACGGCGGCGGTTATGCCGACCATAGGGTCGGGGAGCTCGACCGGAGAGTCGCTCCCACCGAGCAGGGGGACACCGGCCTCGAGAAGCGAGCGGAACGGGTAGGCCCGGGTCATACGATCGGGGCCGAGACGCTTCTCCAGCCAAGTTGCCTCAGACGCCAGGAAGGCCGGCTGCACCGAGGCGGTCACACCCAGACGGGCCATGCGCTCGATGCTGGCATCGGTGAGCACGGAGACGTGTTCCACTCGCAGCCGACCCGGGTCAGCCCCACCCCCGACCAGGTCTTCGTGGACGTCGAGGGCGAGATCGTTGGCGCGGTCGCCGATGGCATGGATGGCCACGGTGCCGCCGAGCCGGAGAGACGTCTGCGCCATGTCCACCATGTGCCCATGGCGATAACGTTCGGTGCCCGTTGTGTCGGGTCGGTCGGCGAAGGGCTCGTACATGGCGGCGGTGTGCCCGCCCAAGCTGCCATCGATGAAGTCCTTGTAGCCCACGAACCGGATCGGACCATCGGCACGGTCGATCCGCTCCTTGGCCTTGATCAGGTCGTCTTGGGAGCTGGCGATGAGCAGGACGTCGATGTCGATGGGCAGGTCCGGTCCCAACCGCAGCAGGGTCTCCACCTCGTCCTCCACCGAGCACCACACGGCGCTGGAGATTGAGATCATCCCGGTGATCGACCCGATCCCCATTCGACGCAGTCCGGCCAACGCCGTGAGGATGTCCAGGTCGGATGGCGGCCGGGTGAGTGGCTCGAGAGCGTTGGAAACCGGTGTGACCGCGGTCTCCCTCAGGATCCCATTGGGTTTGCCGGACGGGTCGCGGTCGAACGAGCCCCCTTCGGGGTCCTCAGTGTCGGCATCGATTCCGGCGAGGGTGAGGGCGGCGCTGTTGGCCACCGCAATGTGCCCGCAATAGCGGTAGAGCAAGACCGGGCGGTCGGAGATCGCGTCGTCGATGTCCCCCGCGGTAGGCAGGCGTAGATCGCTGACTCCTTCGTCGTTGAGTCGTTGTCCGATGATCGGCCCCTCGACACGGGCTCCGTGTTCGGCCACCCGGCTCATCACCGTCTCCAGGTTGGGTGAGTCCATCAGCTCGAGCCCGTTGACCAAAGCTGCATATCCGAAGGGGTGGAGATGGTGGTCGTGGTACATCACTTGAGGTGCTCGGGCATCGTGCGGGCCACGATGGCACGCAACTCTTCGTGGACCTTCCCGTTGCTCGCAACGTGAGCCCGTGCCTCCAGCTGGTTTGTCTGCCCACTCTCGTCGGTGTAGGTGCCGCCGGACTCGGTTACCAGGAGCATCCCTGCCGCGACGTCCCACGGCTTGATGCCCTGGGTCCCGCCGTGCTCCCAGTAGGCGTCGTATCGACCAGCGGCGAGCCAGGCGAGGTCGAGGGCGGCGGCTCCGAGACGTCGGGTGCCCTGGCTGTTCAGCATCACCTCCTCCACGACGCGGAGGTAGGCGCCGGCGTGCTGGCGCCGGTCATAGGGGAAACCGGTGCTGACGAGGGACTGGTCGAGGGTGGCGGTCTGCGAGACGGTGATCGGCTCCCCGTTGAGAGTGGCACCTTCGCCCGTGACGGCCACGAACTCGTCGTTGCGGGCTACGTCGATGATCACCCCCACGAGCGGGTGGCCCTCGTTCCAGAGGGCAACGGACACCGCCACCTGGGGTAGGCGGTGTACGAAGTTGACGGTGCCGTCGAGTGGATCGACGATCCAGATCCGGCCACTCCGCCAGTCGTCACCTCCGCCCTCCTCACCGAGGAAGCGGTCGGTTGGGAAGTGGGCCGCGATCACCGACTGGATGGCGTCTTCGGCATCTCGGTCGATCTGGGTGACCGGGTCGACGGCGCTCTTCATCTCAGTGTCGAAAGCGGAGAAGAAGCCCGCCTGCACGATATCCGCACCGGCGCGAGCCGCCTTCGATGCAACCCAGACGTCACCTTCCCACATGCGTAGTGACTCTAGGTTTCCTACCGTGCCGGTCGTGAAAGCGGTCCTCCTCGCACTGACCGGCGCCGCCCTGTCCGTGCTGGCCTTTCCCCCTTTTGGGCCGGGGTTTCTCATAGTCCCGGGTGTCACCCTCTTCCTGATGGGTCTGCGTCTGGCGGAGAGCAGACGACAAGGGCTCGTGGTGGGGTTGATCTATGGGCTCGGCTTCTTCGCTGGGCTCATGTGGTGGCTCGCCGAGTTGGAACTCATCGCCCTGGTCCTGGTGCCCGTAGAGGCCGCCTTCCTGATGATCTACGGGTGGTGGCTGGCGCGTTACAACGATCGGACACCTGGAACGTGGCTCGTCCTCGCCGTCGGAGGATGGGCCGTCATGGAGCTGATCCGCTATCACGTCCCGGTGGGTGGCCTGGAGTGGGGCGCGGCGGGATACGCCCTCTCTGACAACCTCTATCTGCGGCTTCCCGCCGCCGCGGTCGGGACGAGCGGTCTGACGGTCCTCGTCGTCTTGGTCTCCTGTGCCCTCGCCCTGACCTCGACCAGGAATTGGGATCGTCGGCTCCTTTGGTCGGTCCCGATAGTCGGTCTAGCGATCATCGCCACCCTTCCCTCGGCCATCTTTCAACCGGACCACGGCCCGCGCACCGTACAGATCGTGCAGGGCTCGACTCCCTGCCCGTTCGAGCACTGCCCCCCCGACGAGCGTCTCCGGACCTACGAACAGCATCTTGCCGTCACCTCCACAATCGAGCCAGGGACAGCTGACCTGGTGGTCTGGTCCGAGGGCTCCACCGGGTCGACCAATGCCGATCCGGTCCTGAACGAGGATGTCAGAGAGGCCATCGGCGAGCAGGCACGTCGGATCGAATCCCCGATGCTGATCGGTGGTGACCGGGTGATCAGCGAGACCGAGTGGATCAACGCCAACGTCTACTTCAACGCCGAGGGCCAGATCCTGGGCGAGTACCGCAAGCAACATGGGGTGCCGTTCGGCGAGTACATCCCGTGGCGCCCCTTGTTCGACTGGATCCCCGCGTTGGAGAGGGTGCCACGTGACATGGTCCCCGGGTACGGCCCAGCCGTCTTCGAGGAGATCGGGTCGGTGATCTCGTTCGAAGGTGGCTTTTCCCGTTACGCACATGAGGTCCGCAAGGCGGGTGCCACGGTGATCGTCGTGGCTACCAATGAGGCCTCGTACGGCCCCGATGCGCCGACCTCCGACCAGTTCATAGGGATGACACGAATGCGTGCTGTTGAGCTTGGGGTCTCAATCGTGCATGCGGCGGTGACCGGGAAATCGACGGTCACCGACAACCAGGGTTCGTTCCAGACCACCACCGAGCTCGGCACCGAGGAGATCTTCATCGGTGAGCTCGACGCTTCGGTCTCGACGCCATACATGGCAATCGGCAATGCAGTGATGTGGCTCGCCGCGCTCGTCGGGATCGTCATCTGGTGGAGAGCCCGGCGGCTGGTAGGTTCCCCGACCCCAACCAAGACCCAACCTTAGGTACTACGGCCCAGATATGGGCCGTAGTACCTAAGGTTCGAGCAAAAGGAGTGACCATGTCGCAGGCTCTGGAGAACCTGCTTCGGGAAGACCGCACGTTCCCGCCATCCCCGGAGTTCACCGCGCAGGCCAATGCCAAGCCAGGGATCCACGACGAAGCGGCGGCCGACTATCGAGCCTTCTGGCAAAAGCAGGCCCTGGAGCGGATCACATGGTTCACCGAGCCCACCGCGGTGCTCGACGACTCCAATCCGCCGTTCTTCAAATGGTTCGAAGACGGTGAGCTCAACCTCTCCTACAACTGTCTCGACCGTCATCTCACCGATCACGGCGACCAGGTCGCCTATCACTGGGTCGGCGAGCCCGGTGACACCCGGACCCTCACCTACTCCGATCTGGCCAGGGAGGTCAACCGTTTCGCCAACGCCCTGAAGGGTCTTGGGCTGAAGAAAGGGGACCGTGTCGCCATCTACATGGGAATGATCCCTGAGCTGCCGATCGCAATGCTGGCCTGTGCTCGCTTGGGTCTGGTCCATTCCGTGGTATTCGGCGGATTCAGTGCCGACGCACTCTCCTCCCGCATCCTCGACGCCGAGGCTCGCCTCGTCATCACCCAGGATGGGGCGTGGCGTGGGGGCAACGTGATCCCGCTCAAGGACAACACCGACGAGGCCCTGGAGCGCACCCCGGGCATCGAGCACGCCATCGTCGTGAGACGCACCGATCACGGTGTGAGCATGAAGGAGGGCCGTGACCACTGGTGGCACGACGTCGTCGAAGACCAGTCGGAAGAATGTGAAGCCGTCGTCCTCAACGCCGAGGACCCTCTCTACATCCTCTACACATCGGGCACCACAGGCAATCCGAAGGGCATCGTCCACTCTCAGGGTGGATATCTGACCGCGATCAGCACGACCCACGACTACGTGTTCGACATCAAACCGGACACTGACGTCTACTGGTGTGCGGCAGACATCGGCTGGGTCACCGGTCACAGCTACATCGTCTACGGCCCGTTGGCCAACCGCACCACCGGAGTGATGTATGAAGGCGCCCCGAACTTCCCCGAGTTCGACCGGCTGTGGCAGATCATCGACGAGTACGGCGTCACGATCTTCTACACCGCACCCACTGCCATCCGCGCCTTCATGAAGTGGGGCGACGAGCACGTCGACAAGCACGACCTGTCGACGCTGCGGGTCATCGGGACGGTCGGTGAGCCGATCAATCCCGAGGCATGGATCTGGTACCACGAGCATGTCGGCAAGGGCAGCGCACCGATAGTCGACACCTGGTGGCAGACCGAGACCGGTGCCATCATGATCGCCCCTCTCCCGGGCATCACGTCCACCAAGCCTGGCTCGGCGACCAAGCCATTCCCGGGAATCTTCGCCGACGTGGTCGACGACGACGGCAACAGTGTCCCACTCGGTGGCGGCGGCTATCTGGTGATCACCGAGCCACATCCCGCGATGGCACGGACCATCCACGGCGATCCGCAGCGGTTCATCGACACCTATTGGACCCGTTTCCCCGGCAAGTACTTCCCCGGCGACGGGTGCAAACGCGACGACGACGGCTACTTCTGGCTGTTGGGTCGGGTCGACGACATCATGCTGGTGTCGGGTCACAACATATCGACGACCGAAGTCGAGTCGGCCTTGGTCAGCCATGTCGCCGTCGCCGAGGCCGCAGTCGTGGGAAGGGCCGATCCGATCAGCGGTCAGGCAATTGCCGCCTTCGTGACCTTGAGATCCACGACGATCGGCGACGAGGCGCTCATCGAGGAGTTGCGTGACCACGTGTCGCACGCCATCGGCCCCATCGCCAAACCCAAGTCGATCGTCTTCACCGGTGACTTACCCAAGACCCGCTCGGGCAAGATCATGCGCCGGCTCCTTCAGGACATCTCAGAGCATCGACAACTCGGTGACGTGACCACCCTGGCCAACGCCGATGTGGTCGCCGAGATCGCCGAGAAGGCAGAGGACGTCACCGAGGACGCCTGATGAGATCAGGTTCTAGCCCGATGCAATCGGGCTAGTCATTTGTGGGGGCGACCCCCACACGCCCGTCGGGGCGTGTCCGCTGATGTAGCCGACGGCGACTTCAGACACGCCCTAGGCCAGCAAGGCGCCACTGAAGAAGACCAGTGTCACGAGGAAGGCCCCGCCCAATTCGATCCCGATCGACTGGAGGACAGCGTTGAGGGCAGTCTTGGTCGACGGCCAAGCACGCTCGGGGCCTTTTCGTGCTCTCTCGAACACGTAGACGGTGACCACGAACCCGATCGGCCCTCCCACCACGGGGATGGGGAAGAAGCAGATGATCCCGACGATCACCGCGGCGAAGAGAACCCATCCGGGCACCCCGCCCTCCTTGAGTTGTCGTCCCGGATAGAGGTACTTGAGGATGCTGGCGGCCAGCGCAATGACTATGACGAGTGCCAATACTGCCCAACCTGTGGCCGAGGACTCTTCGAGGGCCCAGACGGTCACGGCCACCACTTGGAGGAGGAGACCGGGAAGCACGGGGATGACCGTGCCCACCAGCCCGATGAGCACGGCCAATCCGGCCAGGACATCGTGTAGCTCCAAGCACCTCAGGCTAGGACGCACGCTGGTTGGCGTGGGCGTAGGGTGTCGCGGCCATGACGACAAAGATCATCCTGCCCGAGTCGGAAATGCCCACACACTGGTACAACATCGTTCCAGACCTGCCGACGCCGCCTCCCCCTGTCCTCCATCCGGGTACGCACGAGCCGGTGGGACCGGACGACCTGGCGCCGCTGTTTCCGATGGACCTCATCCTTCAGGAGGTGACGACGGAGAAGTACGTCGCGATCCCCGAGGAGGTTCTCGAGATCTACCGGCTGTGGCGTCCGTCGCCCCTGTATCGCGCCCATGGACTGGAGAAGCTGATCGGCGGCCCGGCCCGGATCTACTACAAGTACGAGGGTGTCAGCCCGGTCGGGTCACACAAGCCGAACACCGCCGTTCCTCAGGCCTACTACAACGCGAAGGCCGGGGTGAGGAAGCTCTCCACCGAGACAGGCGCCGGTCAGTGGGGTTCGGCACTGTCGTTCGCTTGTGCCCTTTTCGGTCTGGAGTGCGAGGTCTACATGGTGGCTGCTTCCTATCACCAGAAGCCATACCGCAAGGCGCTCATCGAGAGCTATGGCGCGACCATCTATGCGTCGCCGTCGACCAACACTCAATACGGTCGCAAGGTGCTAGAGGACGACCCGGACACCCCGGGAAGCCTGGGCATCGCCATCTCCGAGGCGGTGGAGGTGGCCGCCACCAACGACGACGTCAAGTACTCACTGGGGTCAGTGCTCAACCACGTTCTGATGCACCAGACGATCATCGGAGAGGAGGCGTTGAAGCAGATGGCGATGGTCGACGAGAAGCCTGACGTCGTCATCGGCTGCACAGGTGGAGGCTCCAACTTCGCTGGTCTCGCCTTCCCCTTCGTCCGGGAGAAGATCGCAGGCACCATGGACCCGGTCATTCGGGCGGTGGAGCCGGCGGCGGCGCCCTCGCTGACCCGGGGCAGCTATCAGTTCGATTTCGGCGACACCGCCGGGATGACCCCGCTGGTGAAGATGCACACACTGGGTCACGACTTCATCCCCGACCCGATCCACGCGGGAGGTCTCCGCTACCACGGCATGGCTCCCCTCGTCTCCCACCTAGTGGCGGAGGGTCTCGTCGAGGCAGTCTCTCTCCATCAGACCGAGACCTTCGAGCGGGCCGTGAAGTTCGCCCGAACGGAGGGCATAGTTCCCGGCCCCGAACCGACTCATGCCGTCGCCGAGGCGATGAAGGAGGCGGAGCTTGCGAAGGAGGCGGGCGAAGAGAAGGTGATCCTCTTCAATCTGAGTGGCCACGGACACTTCGACATGGGTGCCTACCAGGCCTACTTCAACGGCGAGATGGTCGACTACGAGCACCCCGAGGAGCGCATCGCCGCCGCCATGGAGCGGGTGCCCCAAGTTCAGAGCTAGGTCGACTCCCAGCTGTCCAGACCCTGGTCCACCAGGTCGATGGCCCAGTCGAGCTCCTCCATCGTTGTGATGAGCGGTGGGATGAACCGAAGGACGTTCCCATCGGGTCCGCATTCGATGATGATCAACTCGTTGTCGAAGGCATGGGCGGCGACATGTTGGAAGGCCTTGGCATCAGGTTTGCGTGACCCGCGATCCTCGACGAACTCGACACCGATCATCAGACCCATGCCACGGACGTCACCGATGGTCTCGTGCCTCTCCGCAAGCTCATCGAATCTCGTGAAGGCGTGATCGGCCAGCTCGCGGGCATGCGGGAGCAGATCACCCATCGTGTCGATGACCGCGGCGCTGGCTGCGACTGCCACCGGGTTGCCCCCGTAGGTGGTCCCGTGCGATCCGATCGGCCAGGCGTCAATGATCTCGCTACTTGCACCGTACGCGGAGAGCGGGAAGCCGTTGGCGATTCCTTTGCCGAGGGCCAGGATGTCGGGCTTGGCATCGAAGTGGTCGGTTGCGAACCACTCCGCGGTGCGCCCGAAACCGGTCTGAACCTCGTCGTAGACCAGGAGGATTCCGTGCTCGTTGGCGAGAGCACGCAACTCCGAGAGGAATGCCGCCGGCGCCGGGTAGTACCCGCCCTCACCCTGTACCGGCTCGACGAGGAAGGCCGCCACGTTCTGCGGTGACACCACGTGCTTGAACATCATCCGTAGCTCGTGCAGCGACATCTCGACGGCAGTGTCCGTATCCACGCCCCACCGGTAGGGGTGGGGGAAGGGGGCCACGAACACGGAGCCGAGAACGGGGTGGTAGCCATCGCGGTACTTGGCGTTCGAAGTGGTGTAGCTCACCGACCCCATGGTCCGTCCGTGGAAGCCGCCGCGGAAAGTGATGACTACTTGACGTTTGCTGGTGTACTTGGCGAGCTTCACTGCGGCTTCTACGGCCTCGGCGCCTGAGTTGGCGTAGGCGAACTTCTCGATGCCCGCGGGGGTGATGTCACGCAGCTTCTCGGCAGCCTCGACCAGTGCCTCGAAGTGAACGATCATCCCGGAGTGGATCATCTTGTCGAGTTGGGCTTTCGCCGCCTCGACTACTGCCGGATGACGGTGACCCAGGTTGGTTACGGCGGTTCCGCAAGCGAAGTCGGCCCATCGGTTGCCGTCGGGATCGGTGATCCAGATCCCGTCGGCTCTCTCCGCGTGAATCTTGGTGTCGAAGGCGATTACGGGGGCGAGGACGTCGTTGTGACGCGAGAGAAGGTCGGCCATCGACCAGAGCCTAACTAATCGCGCCTCGCCCTATTTCTTGGTTACGGCGAGGAAGATGGCGATGACACCTTCGACGATGAGGATGATCCCGATGATGGTGACCATCACGTCGAAGGAATCGGACGGAAAGAAGAGGAGGAGGAGGCCGATGGCCGCGCTGACCACGCCGAACAGGATCGAGGCAGTGCCACCGCCTCTGAAACCGCCAACTATCGCGATGATCCCGGTGAGCAGTCCCATGACGCCCAGCACTATCGCAAGGGCGCTTCCCAGCAACTGGCCGGTCTGCACCGGGTTGGCGAGGACGACGATGCCGGCGGCGACACCAAGGAGGCCGAGCAGGATCTTCCACACGGCGTCCGTGCGGTCGATGAGGACCGAGAAGAGCAAGAAAGCTCCCTGGATGAGCCACCACAGACCGAGAAGCAGGGCAACGACTCCGATCGCCGCCTCCTGACGGAACGTGAGGATTGCGCCGAAGATGAGGGCGGTGATGCCTCCCGCCAGGAAGGCGTAATTGACTAAGCGGTCTGGGGTCTGCTCGGTGGTCATGGTCGAGCAAACTAGTCGACCGACACAGCGGTAGGTTGGCGCGATGCCGTCTTTGCGTTCGAATCGGGTGTTCTTTGATGAAGGGCCGAGGCCGGCAACCGTGCATTGGGACCGCGGCGTGATCGTGGCCATCGACCAGGAGGCCGCCGATCAGGACTATGGAGACCATGTGGTCCTACCAGGCCTGGTCGACTCCCATGTCCACGTGAACGAGCCGGGACGCACCGACTGGGAAGGTTTCACCACGGCGACGAGGGCGGCGCGCGCCGGGGGGACTACCACCATCGTCGACATGCCGCTCAACTCGATCCCACCCACGACCACCGTGAGCGGGCTCGAGGCGAAGCGCCGTGCCGCCCTGGGCCAGCTGAGCTGCGACATCGCCTTCTGGGGTGGAATCGTGCCCGGCTCCATCGACGAAGTCCCCGGACTGGTCACCGCAGGCGTCTGCGGGTTCAAAGTGTTTCTCACCGACTCCGGTGTCCCCGAGTTCCCACCTGTAGACGTAGGCGAGCTTGGCGCCTTGCACCTCGCGGTCCCGCTGTTGGTCCACGCCGAAGCCGACGAGCATCTGGGCACTGCAGGCCCGTCCTACACCGAGTACCTAGCCTCCCGGCCACCCATCTCCGAGGCCGTCGCCATCGGTCGGCTCAGCGGGCTCGGCTCACCGGTTCATGTTCTCCACGTCTCCTCGGCTGATGCCGTCGCCGCCGTCGCATCCAACCCGGGGATCACTGCGGAGACCTGCCCCCACTACCTCACTTTCACCGATGAGGACGTGACCGGTCCGGAGTTCAAGTGTGCACCGCCGATCCGGAGCAGGGAGCATCGTGAGGCGTTGTGGGAAGGGCTGAGGACGGGGGTCCTTTCAATGGTGGTCTCTGACCACTCTCCATCTCCACCCGAGATGAAGACCGGTGACTTCGCCAGTGCGTGGGGTGGCATCTCGTCACTTCAGATCCGCCTCCCGGCCACATGGACCGGGGCAGTCGAACGTGGGTTTGGGCTGAAGGACATCGTCGATTGGCTGGCGCTTGCCCCGGCTCTGCTCGCCGGCCTCGACGACCGAAAGGGCTCGATCGAAGTGGGCAAGGACGCGGATCTGACCGTGTTCGATCCCGACGGCGAAACCATCGTGAAGGGCAGCGAACTCATGCACCGACATCCGGTCACGCCCTATGAGGGCATGAGACTGAGAGGTCGTGTGATCGACACACTCGGGGCCGCTCCTGGCAGGATGTTGGCTCGAAAATGATCGATCTCATCTCCGAGAGGGTCGGGGGGAGGATCGTCGCCTCGAACGACGAGTTCTTCGCCCCGGCAATCAACCTGATCAGCGCCCACGCCCCGGTGTCCAACGACGACTACACGGATCGTGGCAAGTGGATGGACGGGTGGGAGACCCGGCGACGCCGTGAGCCCGGTCACGACTGGGTCATCATGGCGTTGGGGATCCCGGGCCGAATCCGCACCGTCACGGTGGACACGTCCTACTTCACGGGGAACTATCCCGAGTTCTTCTCTCTCGATGCCACCGGCGGAGACGACCCAGAAGGCGAGTGGGTCGAGATCATCCCCAAAGCGGGGCTTCGTGGAGCTTCCGTCGCCGAGTTCACGGTCGACGACCCTCACCGGGTCGCCATGATCCGTCTCAACATCTATCCCGACGGTGGTGTGGCGCGGCTCCGGGTGGAGGGTGAGCCGATCCCGGCCATGGATCTCGTCTGCCCAGAGGGGGAAGTCGATCTGGCGGTGGCCACCGTTGGAGGAGAGGCGGTTGACGCATCCGATCTGCACTACTCGCCCCCCTCGAACCTTCTCCGGCCGGGACAGTCGGCCGGGATGTGGGATGGATGGGAGACCAAGCGACGTCGTGACGATGGCCACGATTGGGCGACGGTTCGGCTCGGGATGCGTGGGTCGGTGCATCGATTGATAGTGGACACAAGTCACTTCAAGGGGAATGCCCCGGGTTGGGTCTCAGCCGACCTGTCCGAGGACGGGACCTCCTGGGTCCGTGTCGTGGAGCGGGTCGCTGTCTCGCCCCACGAGTCCAACATCGTCGAGATGGACGGCGCGGCCGGCAGGTATCTCCGTCTCTCCATCCACCCCGACGGAGGGCTCGCCCGGCTCCGGGTCCTGGGTCGGCCCGATCGGGCTGCTGCCGGGGCTAGACGTCTCGTCTATCTCAACAGTCTGTTCGACGACATGGCGGTGCGGTTCTTCCGGACCGCTTGCTTCGCCGAGGCATGGGTCGGGGAGATGGTCCGCCGGCGACCGTTCTCGTCTGTCGAGGCGGTCCTTGCCGCAGGGGAGGAGGTGTTCGCCTCTTTGGGCGAGACCGATTGGCTGGAGGCTTTCGGTGGGCATCCCCGCATCGGGGAGAGGGGCGACGCAACGTCCAATCGCGAGCAGGCGGGCGCTTCCACGGCGTCGCGGGAGACCATCCGTGAGCTGATCGACGTGAACCGCCGGTACGAGGACAAGTTCGGGTTCACCTATATCGTCTACGCCACCGGGAAGACCGCCGACGAGATGCTGTCCATCGCCCGGGATCGACTCCACAACGACCGGTCCCAAGAGATCGCCAACGCTGCAGGTGAGCAGCGGAAGATCACGTCTACCAGGCTGGCACGTATGTTGTGTCAGGAGGTGAAATGACCACGCTGAGCACACATGTACTCGACACGACGACCGGCGAGCCCGCCGTCGGGATGCGGATCCGTCTCTCTAGGTGGTTCGGCGGGGCCTGGGAACCTCTCGGTGAGGCGGTCACCGATGGAGACGGCCGGGCAAGCGGGTTCGGCGACCTGGTGGGGGGTCGTCATCGGCTGGGTTTCGAGACCGGCGAGTACGGCAACGAGTTCTATCCCTTCGTGGCGGTGGTGTTCGAGGTCGACGAGGGCCGGCCGCACTATCACATTCCGTTCCTGTTGAGCCCGTTCGGATACAGCACCTATCGGGGGAGTTGAGTTGCCGCTGGGTGCCAACCGATGGGGCAAGAGCCGGGTTCGAGTCTCCAAGGTTCTTCCCGGCGAGAGGGAGGACGGCTTCATCGACGTCGACGTCCAGGTGCTGCTGCAGGGTGATGTTGCCGCGGCGCATGTCGAAGGCGACAACACAGGCGTCCTCCCGACCGACACCATGCGCAACACCGTCTATGGGTTGGCCCAATCACATCTCACCCACGATCTCGAGCGGTTCGGGAAGGTTCTATGCGAGCACTTCACCGCCAAGGACGGCATCGACGACGCTTCGGTCCTCATCGAGGAGCAGATGTGGCAACGGCAGACCAGCCACGGCTTCGTCGGCGGCGCGGAACAGCGGGTGGCTCGGGTGGTGCGGGGTAATGAGTCGTCCACCGGGGCGGGTGTTCAGGGTCTGATTGTCTTGAAGACCACTGGTTCGGCCTTCGAAGGGTTCCCGAGAGACGAGTACACCGTTCTCCCGGATGCGACGGATCGGCTGCTCGCCACATCGATCACTGCAGACTGGATCTATTCGATCCTGCCCGAAGACACCACTGCTACCTGGGGACGGGTGCGTCAGGTGCTGCTCGATCACTTCTTCGGGGATTGGTCGGCCTCGGTCCAACATCAGGGCTATCTGATGGGTGAGGCCGTCCTCGAGGTCGTGGATGAGATCTCCGAGATCAGCTTCCGACTTCCCAACCAACATCATCTGCCCTTCGACCTGACCCGATTCGGCCTGGAGTGGGAGGGCACCGTCTTCCACCCAGTTTCCGAGCCTCACGGCGACATCTACCTCACGGTCACCCGCTGATAAACGCTTCTGTGAAGGGAAAACTCGCCGTGAACGCGTTCTCCCTTCACAGAAGCGTTCTTGTCCCTGGCTGGGAGCAGGGTGGGAGCGATGGATGGACTGGAGTCACAGCTGCACGAAGCGGCGGGCACACAGAAGTTCCTGATCACGCGGGCTGAGGTCTACGAGCTCGGCGGGGATCAACACGTCATCGACAACAGAGTGGACCGGGGCCTCTGGCTCAGAGTGCACCCTGGCGTGTACCAGGTGGATCGCCGCCCGCTGAACTGGGAGTCGAAGCTTCTGGGAGCAGTCTTGGCGTGCGGCCCGGATGCCCTTGCCTCGCATCGAGCGGCACTCGTCCTCTGGGGTCTGGACGGTCTGACGTCGGCTCCGTTGGAGCTGACCGTCCCCTACGACTCGCGTCCGATTCCCGAAGGCATCGTCGTCCATCGAACCCGACGGCCTCAGCAGCCCGATGAGACAAGTGGGATCCCCGTCACCACCGTGGAGCGGAGCTTGCTGAGTTGTTCAGCCCACCTCCCGGCGATCCTGATTGGGAAGGCTCTCGACTCGGCGATACGCAAGGGGTTGACCACCGTCGACCGCTGCTACGACACCCTGGTTGCCGAAGGTGGTCGCGGAGTCAACGGAACCAGGAGGTTTCGTTGGGTATTGATGGAGCGCATCCAGGAGACGGCAACCGGCAGTGGCGCGGAGTTCGAGCTGCTGTATCACATGCAGATGGCTCTCCTGCCCCGTCCTGAACTCCAATACGAGCTCCGGGTCGCCGATGCGCGACGCGTCCCCGACTTCTACTGGCCCGATCGGAAGAAGGCCGTGGAAGTGGATGGCGTCGACGCCCATGCCTCCGGCGACCGCCTCGACGACGACCTGGTCCGACAGAACGAATTGATGGATCTCGGCATCGAGATCCGTCGGTTCAGCGCTCGCCGGGTCCGCCGCCATCCCGACCAGGTCGTCGCCGAGATCGGGAAGTTCCTGGAAGGCTGACCTCCTTCTGTGAAGGGAAAACCCGTTCAGACCGGGTTTGTCCTTCACAGAACGGTTTCAACCCTCCCGTCTCCCCTCGAGGATGCGGAGGAAGGAGCGGGTTCTCAACTCGTCGACCGTGAGCCCGGTTCGGGTGGTGGCTTCTGACTCGTCGATGGCCCCGCAGTTGATCGCCCGCAGGAAGTAGTTGAGTAGGCCCTGACCGGTGGCGGCATCGTCGAATACTTCGCCGACGAGAGTGGCCTTGGCCGCCGAATCGACGAAATTCGACAAACGAGCGCCGGCGGCGTCGAGACCCTCGAGAAAGAAGGCATAGACCGCGGCGTATCGGGTCACCAGCTGTGCGGGGTGCAGGTCCCATCCCTGGTAGAAGGCATGGGCCAGCGAGTGTCGGATGTGGTCGTAATGGAGCCTCATGGCGGTGTGGACGACCTCGGGGTCGTCGCCGATGGGCATGACATTGGTCGCCCCGTCCGACAGCCATATCCCCGTCCCCGCCAGACTCACCTGGAGGACGTGTTTCGCGAAGTCACACGCCGGGTGGTCCATCGTCTGATAGGCGGCTGTGATATTGAGCGAAGCCGTGTAGTCGTAGGTGCCGAAGTGGGCACCCCGCACCCGGCCACCAGCGGCGTCGACCCACCTGCGCACACCGGCGTTGCCCTGGCGATCGATCACCATTTGGGGCGTCTCGATCATCAACTCGATGGGGATGGGGTCGATCCCGAGTTGGGACTCCAGTTCGGTCAGAGCCTCCACGACCACCTCGATCTGCACCGGGTCCTGGATCTTCGGGACGGTCACCGTGAACCCATCGGGGAGACGACCGGCCTCCTCGACCACGGTGGTGACGAAGAGGTCGGTGGTGCGAAGGGCCCGGCGATGGAGGTCGCCGCTGAGGGACTTGATCCTGATCCCGGAGAAAGGGGACAGGGCCCCTGATCCCATCGCATCGGCCATCTGCTGCGCCGTCCCCACCGCGTGCTGGTCTTCTTCATCGTCGGGGCGATTCCCGTAGCCGTCCTCGAAGTCGATGCGGAAGTCTTCGACCGGCTCCCGATCCAGCTTCGAGGTCACCGCCCCGTGGACCTTCTCGGCCAGCCCTGTGTCCATACCGAGGATCGACTCGAGGTCGGCCGGCCCGGCGGCCCATTCGGCGGCGAAGCCACGAGCCAACTCACCGAGTTTCGCGATGGTGTTCGCCGAGAACAGCTGGGCTCCCCCGTAGACGGTATGGACCGGCTGGCGGTCGGGCCGTTCTCCGGGGAAGTCGACGACAATCTGCCCCCAGGCGTCCTGCAACCGGTGGGACCACGTCTCGAATGATTCAGGCGTCAACGTCATGGTCGGAACTCTATGGACACGGTTAGCTTGATGTCGATGTCGACCCTGCTCCTCCACAACGCCCACCTCGTGGTCACGATGGACGGACGGGAGATACCAAACGGCGGTATCTACGTCAGGGATGGCTGGATCGAGAACGTCGGCCTCAGCGATGACATCCCCGCCGTCGCCGACGAGATGGTCGACATGTCTGGTCACATCGTCCTCCCCGGGCTGGTCAACACCCATCACCATCTCTATCAGACCCTGACCAGGGCCTTCCCCGGCGCCCAGGACGTGGGTCTCTTCGACTGGCTGCACACCCTGTACCCGGTGTGGGCCCGTATGACTCCCGACCATGTGCGCACGTCGACCCGGCTCGGTCTGGTCGAACTGGCCCGTTCCGGCGCGACGACGGTCTTCGACCATCAGTACCTATGGCCCA
>Ga0307505_10001343_pt1 | contig 20273 bp, 12 predicted proteins | sample 23_S_MG_FD_202183 | JGI IMG/M metagenome (GOLD analysis project Ga0307505, IMG submission 202183) | Soil microbial communities from Populus trichocarpa stands in riparian zone in the Pacific Northwest, United States - 23_S | ecosystem: Environmental > Terrestrial > Soil > Riparian zone > Trees...
CTAACCTGACCCCATTACGCGGCAGCCTTGATCGGGATCCGCTTGGCGGCAGCCGACGGGTTCTTCCACTGGTCGAGCAGGCTGGCCTCGCGGGCCTTGGCGTCCTTGAGGTGGCGCTCCTTGACGGGGCCGTAGCCGCGGATGAATTCCGGGATGGCGGCGATCTCGGCGGCGAGGGCGAAGTTGGCGGCCGTGAGGGTATCGAGCAGGCCCTCGACGGTCTTGCGGTACTCGTCGATGAGGGCGCGCTCGCCGCGGCGCTCGGCGCTGTAGCCGAAGACGTCGAAGGCGGTGCCGCGAAGGCCCTTCATCTTCGCGAGCAGCCCCATCGCCTTCAGCATCCACGGGCCGTAGAGGCGCTTGCGCGGCTCGCCGGTCGCCGGGTCGTTCTTCGCCCAGAGCGGCGGAGCGAGGTGCAGGTTCAGGCGATAATCGCCCTCGAATTGCGCCTCGACGCGCTTCAGGAAGTCGGTGTCGGTGTACAGCCGCGCCACCTCGTACTCGTCCTTGTACGCCATCAGCTTGAAGAGATAGCGCGCGACCATCGAGGTGAGCTGCGTCGATCCGCCCGCCCTCGACGCCTCGACATCCCGCACCTTGGCCACGAAGTCGGTGTAACGCTTCGCATACGCCGCATCCTGGTATGACGTGAGGAACTGGCGCCGGCGCTCGATCGTCTCGTCGAGTGTCTGCGAAAGCCGCTGGGTCTCGGCCCGCGCCTCGGGCGGGGTGGCGGCACGCTGCACCGAGGCCAGGTCCACGGCGGCGCGGCGCCCCCACTCGAACGCGCGCTTGTTCGACTCCACCGCGGCGCCGTTCAGCTCGATCGCCTGCAGGATGGACGACTCGTTCAAGGGGATGAGCCCCTTCTGCCATCCGTAGCCGACCATGAAGAGGTTGGTGGCGATGGAGTCGCCCATGAGGCCGGTCGCAAGCGCCGTCGCAGCGACGAAATCGGCGGCATCCGCGCCGCATGCTTCCACGATCGCGTCCGCCATGCCGCGCGTAGGCACCTGCAGGTCGGGATCCCTGGTGAAGCCGCCCGTGGGCGCCACATCGGCATTGATCACCGCGCGCGTGTGCCCGGTGCGCATCTTCGCGATCGCCTCGTCCGAGGCCGCCACGATCATGTCGCAGCCCAGCACCGCGCGCGCCTCGCCCGCGGCGATACGCACGGCATGGATATCCTCCGGCCGCTTCGCGATGCGGATGTGCGAGTAGACCGATCCGCCCTTCTGCGCGAGGCCCGTCATGTCGAGCACCGCGGCGCCCTTGCCCTCGAGGTGCGCGGCCATACCGAGCAGCTGGCCGATGGTGACCACACCCGTGCCGCCCACGCCGGTCACGAGGATGCCGTAGGGCCGCTCGAGGGTCGGGAGCGTGGGAGAGGGAAGGCTCAATTGGGCCCCGGACCGCTGCGGCGTTGCCGCGTCCGGGGTGACGCGCTTGCGCAGCGTCCCGCCCTCCACCGTCACGAAGCTGGGGCAGAAGCCCTTGACGCACGAGTAGTCCTTGTTGCACGAGCTCTGGTCGATGGCGCGCTTGCGGCCGAATTCGGTCTCCACCGGCACCACGGACAGGCAATTCGACTTCACGCTGCAATCGCCGCACCCTTCGCACACGAGCTCGTTGATCACCACGCGCTTCTGCGGATCGGGAAAGGTGCCGCGCTTGCGGCGGCGGCGCTTCTCGGCCGCGCACGTCTGGTCGTACACCATCACGGTCGTGCCCGCGATCTCGCGCAGCTCGCGCTGGATCGCGTCCAGTTCGTCGCGATGATGCACGGTGGTCCCCGGCGCGAGGTTGGTCACCTTCGCGTACTTCTCCGGCTCGTCGGTCACGACCACGACCCGCTTCGCGCCCTCGGCCAGCACCTGTCGCGTCACCTGCGGCACGGTGAGCTGGCCGTCGACGGGCTGGCCGCCGGTCATGGCGACCGCGTCGTTGAAGAGAATCTTGTAGGTGATGTTGACGCCCGAGGCCACGGCCTGGCGCACGGCGAGCAGGCCCGAGTGGAAGTACGTTCCGTCGCCCAGGTTCGCGAACACGTGCTTCATCTCGGTGAAGGGCGCGACACCCACCCACGGCACGCCCTCGCCGCCCATCTGCGTAAAGGTCATCGTTTCGTCGGGACGGATCCAGATCGCCATGTAGTGGCAGCCGATGCCGGCCAGCGCCTTGGAGCCCTCGGGCACGCGCGTCGACGTGTTGTGCGGGCAGCCCGAGCAGAAGTACGGGATGCGAGCGACCTTGGCGCGCGGGCGCGCGAGCTCGGCCTCCTTCGCCTCGATGAACTTGAGCCGCGCCTCGATGACGGGCGAGGTATGGAACCTGGCGATGCGCCTGGCGATCACGCGCGCGACCATCGCGGGGGAGAGCTCGCCCGCCGCCGGCAGCAGCCATTCGCTCCTCGCCACCTCCCACTCGCCGTGCTCGTCGTACTTGCCGACTACGCGCGGGCGCTCGCTGTCGCGCCAGTTGTAGAGCTGTTCCTTCAGCTGGTACTCGATCAGCTGGCGCTTCTCCTCGACCACGAGGATCTCTTCCAGCCCGCGCGCGAACTCGCGCACGCCGTGAGGCTCGAGCGGCCAGGGCATGCCGACCTTGCAGAGGCGGATGCCGATCTCGCCCGCCGCCTTCTCGTCGATGCCGAGGTCCTCGAGCGCCTGGAGCACGTCGAGATAGCTCTTGCCCGCGGCGATGATGCCGAGACGCGGCGTGGGCGAGTCGATGGTGACGCGGTTCAGGCGATTCACCCGCGCGTAAGCGAGCGCGGCGTAGACCTTGTCGCGCTGCAGCCGCAGCTCCTGCTCCATCGGCGCGTCGGGCCAGCGGATGTTCACGCCGCCTTCGGGCAGCTGGAAATCGTCGGGCAGGATGATCTTCGGCGAGTGCGGATCGGCGTTGATCGAAGCCGACGCGTCGACGGTCTCCGATACGACCTTGAAGGCCACGTAGCATCCCGAGTAGCGCGACATCGCGAAGCCGTGCAGGCCGAGCTCGATGATCTCCTGCACGCCGGTGGGATAGAGCACCGGGATCATCGCGGCGTCGAAGGCGTGCTCGCTCTGGTGGGGAAGCGTCGAGGATTTGCACGCGTGGTCGTCGCCGGCGAGCATCAACACGCCCCCGTGCCTCGAGCTCCCCGCGGCATTGGCGTGCTTCATCGCATCGCCCGCGCGGTCCACTCCCGGGCCCTTGCCGTACCACATGGCGAAGACGCCGTCGTACTTCGCGCCCTCGAAGAGGCCCAACTGCTGCGATCCCCACACCGCGGTGACCGCGAGCTCCTCATTCACGCCGGGCGTGAAGTGGATGTGGTGCTCCTCGAGGTGCTTCCTCGCCTTCCACAGCGACTGGTCGAAGCCGCCGAGCGGGGAGCCGCGATAGCCCGAGATGAAGCCGGCGGTGTTCAGGCCGGCGGCCAGGTCGCGCTCGCGCTGGACCATCGCGAGCCGCACGAGCGCCTGCACACCGCTGAGATAGATGCGGCCGGAGGCGAGGGTGTACTTGTCGTCGAGTGTGACCGGCAGCGCGGACATCCCCAAATTATAGCTGCCGCCGCTGTCGCACCCGCGCAGGCGGGTGCCCAATTACCCTAGAACAGAGCGGCTTGCCCCTTCGGTCCCGGCGGGCGGAACTGCGTGCAATCGAGCTCGAATGCCGACGCGCGGTTGTTCAATCCGAAGCGCTCGCACGCCTTGTCGAAGCGCTGCTTGAGCAGCTGCGCGAACAGGCCCTGCCCCTTCATGCGGGTGCCGAAGTTGGGATCGTTGTCCCGGCCGCCGCGCATGTCGTGCACGCGGGACATCACGTGGGCGGCCTTGAGGGGAAAATGCTGTTCCAGCCACGCACGGAAGATGTCCTTCACTTCCCAAGGCAGGCGCAGGAGCGTATACGCCGCAGTGGAGGCGCCTGCCTTCGCCGAGGCTTCGAGGATCGACTCCAGCTCGGAATCGGTGAGGAACGGGATCACGGGCGCCACGTTCACGTTAACCGGAATCCCCGCCCGACTCAGGCGTTCCACGGCGAGAAGCCGTCGCGCGGGCGCGCTCGCGCGCGGCTCCATGTAGCGCGAGATCCCGTGGTCGAGCGTGGTGATCGAGAGCGTGGTCGAGACAAGGCCCCTCTTCGCCATCGCTGCGAGGATGTCGATGTCGCGTTCGATCAACGCGGACTTCGTGATCAGGCCGATGGGCTGGTTTGCCTCGGCGCACACCTCGAGGACCGCGCGCGTGATCCGGTGCTCGCGCTCGATCGGCTGGTAGGCGTCGGTGTTTACACCGATGACCAGGTTCTCGCAGCGATAGCCGGGCCTCGAGAGCTCTTGGCGCAGGAGCTCGGCGGCATTCGTCTTGGCAAAGAGGCGCGTCTCGAAGTCGATGCCGGGGGAAAGGCCAAGGTAGGCGTGGCTCGGCCGTGCGAAGCACCATACGCACCCATGCTCGCATCCCCTGTAGGGGTTGAGTGATTGCGAGAACCCGAGGTCGGGCGAATCGTTGTGCGAGATGATCGACTTCGCGCGCTCGATCGCGACGACCGTCTTCGGTCGCGACGGCTCCTCGCCGGGATCCTGGAACCAGCCATCATCGGCGGCGTCGCGCGCCCACCTCTCGAAGCGGCCTTCGGGATTGATGGGCGAGCCGCGCCCCTTGGAGGCCTCGCCGTGATTGCCCGCCGTAGTCTTGAGAGGCATCGGGCAAGTCTACGCGCGGCACACGTCGCTTTGCGCGTCAATTTCAGCCTGAAACGCAGGTGTGGATAACGGCCGCCGACAAGGCGACAATGATCCCGTTTATCCACAATGAGACAAGCGAAACTGGAGCCGATCCGTACCGCGAGCCTGTCCGAGGCCGTAGAGGCGGTGATCCGGCGCAGCGGCGAGCGGATCGTCTGCGGCGCGCCGCTGGGCCTCGGCAAGCCGGTCCCGCTCCTCAACGCCCTCTATGCGCGCGTCGTCTCAGACTCCGCGCTGAGCCTTTCCATCGTGACCGCGCTCTCGCTCGAGGTACCGCGCGGGGCGAGCGATCTCGAGCGCCGCTTCCTCGAGCCGATCACGCGACGCATTTTCGCGGGCGTCCCGGAGCTGGACTACGTGCGCGACCAGCGCGCCGGAAAGGTGCCGCCGAACATCTCGCTCATCGAGTTCTACTTCCGTCCCGGCGCGCTGCTCGGAACCCCGATAGCGCAGCAGAACTACATCAGCAGCAACTACACACACGCCGGCCGCGACATCGTGGCGCGCGGCGCGAACGCGCTCCTGGTGATGGTGGCGGAACGCGGCGGGCGGTACAGCCTGAGCTGCAATCCCGACCTCACCGTCGACGTAGCGCAGGCGATGCGCCGGCGTGGTGCGCCCTCGACCATCGCCGCGATGGTGAACCGCAACCTGCCGTTCATGACCGGCGACGCCCTGGTCCCCGACGACTTCTTCGACGTCGTCCTCGACGCGCCCGAGCACGAGCACGCGCTCTTCGGGGTGCCCAATCCGCCGATCGAGCCGGTCGAGCACGTGATCGGCGTGCGCGCGAGCACGCTGGTGAAGGACGGCGGCACGCTGCAGCTCGGCATCGGCTCCCTCGGCGACGCGGTCGCCCACTGGCTGCGGCAGCGGCATGTGGCGCCGGCGTCGTACGCCGAGGCGTGCAACGCGATAGTCGACGGCGACGCCAGGGCCGGACTCGTCGCGATCGACGGCGGAATCGGCGTGTTCGACGAGGGGCTTTTCGCCTCGAGCGAGATGTTCACGTGGGGCATGATGGTGCTCATGCGCGCGGGCGTGATCCGCCGGCGAGCCGACGGCGCGACCGGGCCCGTCCTTCAGGGTGGCTTCTTCCTCGGTCCGCGCGAGTTCTACGACACGCTGCGCGGCCTCTCCGACAGCGAGCGCGAAGACATCCTCATGACGTCGGTCGCGCGAATCAACGACATGTTCGGCGAGGAAGGCGTGGTGCGCCGCCAGCGACGCGACGCGCGCTTCATCAACACCTGCATGATGGCCACGATCTCGGGCGCGGCGGTCTCCGACGGGCTCGCGGACGGGCGCGTCGTGAGCGGTGTCGGCGGGCAGTACAACTTCATCGCGATGGCCCACGAGCTCGAGGGCGCAAGGTCGATCCTGCTGCTGCGCTCGACGCGCGAATCGGGCGGCCGGACCGAATCGAACATCGTCTTCAACTACGGCCACATCACGATTCCCCGCCACCTGCGCGACGTCTTCGTGACGGAGTACGGGGTCGCGGACCTGCGCAGCCGCACCGATGCGGAGGTGGCGGCGGCGCTGATCGGCATCGCCGACGCGCGGTTCCAGGAAGACCTGACGGCACGCGCCAAGGCGGCCGGGAAGCTGCCATCGAGCTGGCGCATCCCGGACGCCGTCCGCCGCAATACGCCCGACCATCTCTCGCGAAGCATGCGGCCGCTCGCCGCGAAAGCGCTGTTGCCGGAATTCCCGCTCGGCACCGATTTCGATGCGCAGGAGATCCGCCTCATCCATGCGCTGCGCTGGCTCAAGGCGCACTCCACGGGTTGGCGCCGGCTCGAGCTCGCCGCCGCGCTCGGCGCCGTTCCGGACGAGCGCGAGCGGGCAACCCTCGAGAGACTGGGGCTCGCAAGGCCTCGCGGCCTGCGCGAGGCGCTCCTTTGCCGGCTGGTCACGCTCGGCCTGCGGCGCGATGCCCTTAAAATCGACGCATGAGCGATCCCTGCGCCCGCGACAACCTCCACTTCAAGTCGATTTGCTTCACCTCCCCCGCCGATGGCGCGCGGCTCATCGTCACCGGCGCCGTCCACGGCAACGAGACCTGCGGCACGAAAGGAATCATGCGGGTGATGGGAGAGCTCGATTCCGGAGCGCTCGCGATCGCGCGCGGGCGGGTCACGTTCGTCCCGGTGACCAATCCCCTCGCTTACGCCAAGCGCGAGCGTTCCGGCGAGCGCAACCTCAACCGCAACCTCGGGCCGGTCGAGAATCCCGCCGACTTCGAGGACCGCGTCGCCAACTGGCTCTGCCCACTGCTCGCGCAGCACGAGGTGCTGCTCGACCTCCATTCCACGCGCGCTGATGCGGGCCCCTTCGCGATGCTCGGGCCGCGCGACAATGCCGGCCCACTCGAGCCCTATCGCCACTCGGCGAAGGAGCGCGGACTGGCGCGCGCGCTCGGCGTCGGCCGCTTCGTCGAGGGATGGCTCGCGACCTACGAGAAGGGAGTGCGCCGGCGCGTAGCCGAGGGGAGAGGCAGCCGCCTCAACACCGATCCGCGCTACGGCGTCGGGACCACGGAGTACATGCGCTCGGTCGGCGGTTGTGCGATGACGCTCGAATGCGGCCAGCACGAGGACCCGCAGTCGCCCGAGGTCGCGTATCGCGCGATCCGCAACGCGCTCGCATTCCTGGGCCTCGTCGACGCCCCCGTTCCTGCGGCCGTGGACCGCTACGTGGCCCTCAGGCTGAACGACGTGATCGACCGCGACCATCCCGACGACAGGTTCGCGCGCGAATGGAGGAGCTTCGATCGCCTCGCGAAGGGCGACCTCATCGCCACACGCCACGACGGCACGCGGCTCACCGCGCCCGAGGACGGCTGGATCGTGTTTCCCGATCTCGAGGCGCAGCCGGGGCACGAGTGGTACTACCTCGCGGCGGAAAGTCCGTCGATCTAGTGGAAGAAGATGTACGCCACCCCGATCGCCGCGACGACGGCGGCGAGGTCCGCGAGCAAGCCGTAGCCGACCGCGTAGCGCGTGCGCTTGATCCCGACCGAGCCGAAGTAGAGCGCGATGATGTAGAAGGTCGTGTCCGAGGCGCCCTGGAGGATCGCGACCAGGCGCCCGACGAACGAATCCACCCCGTAGGTCTTCATCGCCTCGATCGAGAGCGCCCGCGCCCCGCTTCCGGAAAGCGACTTCATCAGCGCCGTCGGCATCGCGGGGGCGAAGTCGGCGTTGAGCCCCATCGCCGTCACCGCCCAGGCGACGAGCCCCACGAGGAAGTCGAGCACGCCCGAATTGCGCAGCACGCTGATCGCCACGAGCATGCCCACGAGGAAGGGGATGATCGTGAACGCCATCTGGATGCCGCCCTTCGCGCCCTCGATGAACGCGTCGAAGACGTTCGCCCGCTTCCACATGGCGCCCGCGATGAAACCGACGATGACCGAGAGCAGGATCAGGTTCGCCGCGATCCGCGACACGAGCTGGATCTCTTCCTTCGTGAGCCGCTGGCTGAAGAACCAGACCATGCCCAGCATGAAGACCGTGAGGCCTCCCAGCCATGCGAGCACCACGGGGTCGAGCAGGCGAATGCGCTGGCGCAACGCCACGGCGATGAGCGCCACCAGCGTCCCGGCGAAGGTCGCGATCAGCGTCGGGATGAAGATGTCGGTGGGGTTGGCCGATCCCAGGATCGCGCGCTGGGCGATGACGCTCACCGGGATCAGCGTCATCCCGGCCGTGTTCAGCACCAGGAACATGATCTGCGCGTCGGTCGCCTCGTCCTTCACCGGATTGAGCGTCTGCAGGCTCTCCATCGCCTTGAGGCCCATCGGTGTCGCGGCGTTGTCGAGGCCGAGGAAGTTGGCCGAGTAGTTCATCACCATGAGCCCGTTGGCCGGATGGTCGCGCGGCACGCCGGGGAAGATGCGCGAGAAGAACGGGGCGATCACGCGCGCCACGGCGTCGATCGCGCCCGCCTTCTCGCCGATCGCCAGGATGCCCATCCACAACGTCATGACGCCGGCGAGCGGCAGCGAGATGTCCATCACGGCGAAGCGCGCGGCTTCGAACGTGCCGTCGACGATCTTCTTGAACACCTCGGTGTCGCCGAGGAAGATCCACTGACCGAGCGCGGCGAGGAAGCCGACGATGAAGAATCCCGCCCAGATGTAGCTCAGTGCCATGGGGTCGGTAGTATAGAGGCTGCATGAAGATACCCGCCGCGGCGCTCGTCCTCGTTCTCATCGCCGGCTGCGCCACCGGCCCGCGCATCGACGACAGCTACAAGTCCGGTGCGCAGCGCGGCCGCGTCCGCGCCCTCGTCATCCACTTCACCCACGCCGACTTCGAGCGGACCATGCGGATCGTGACAGGCGACGACGTCACCTACCACTACGTCGTGCGCGACGATCCGCCCACGATCTACCGGCTGGTCGACGAAGGCCGCTCCGCGTTTCACGCTGGCGCCAGTTCGTGGCGAGGCTACACGCAGTTGAACGACAGCTCCATCGGCATCGGCATCGTGAACGGCGGCCCCGGAGATACGAGGGGCGGCGACCAGCCCTCGGCGTGGGCCGACTATTCCGAGGCGCAGCTGGAAGCCGTCATGGACCTGGTGAAGGACATCGTGAAGCGCCACGGGATCGGCCCGGAGTGGCTCGTCGGGCACAGCGACATCGCGCCGCAGCGCAAGGTCGATCCGGGGCCGAAGTTTCCATGGATACGCCTCGCCGACGCGGGGCTGATCAGGTGGCCCGACGCACGCACGATCGCCGAGCGCCTGCCCGCTCACCAGGCCACGCTTCCCGACGTGGAATGGTTCCAGGTGATGCTCCAGCGTCACGGCTTCGCAGTCCCGATTCACGGCGACCTGGACCAGGCGAGCCGGAACGTGCTGCGCGCCTTCCAGATGAAGTACCGGCCGGCGAGGTTCGACGGCCTGCCCGACGCCGAGACCGCCGCGATCCTCGACGCGCTCGTGAACCCGTGAGGCTGCGCGGTGCCGTCGCCTGCGCCGGTGTCACCCTGATGGCCATCTCCGGCTGCGCATCGGCGCCCTCGGACCCCGGGCACGCCGAGCTCGCGGCCATCGTGAACGATCCGTCGCTGCCGCTCGCGAGCCTCTCGGTGCTCGCGATCCGCGGCGGCGAGGTCGTCTACGAGGCCCAGTTCGGCCGCCGCTACCTCCACCCTTCCGACGCGTCGCAGGACAAGCCCACCCATCGCGACACCCTCTACCGCATCGCCTCGATCTCCAAGCTCGTGACGACGCTCGGCGTCATGCGGCTGGTCGAGGATGGCCGCCTCGCGCTGGATACCGACGTCGCGGAGTACCTCGGGTGGCCTCTGCGCAACCCGCACTTTCCTGGCGCGCCGATCACGCTGCGGATGCTCCTCACGCACACGTCATCGCTGCGCGACGACGGCGGCTACCACTGGCCCGCCAGCACGAGCCTGCGCGCGGTGCTCGTTCCCGGCGGAGCCCGCCACGGCGAGGGGACGATGTGGTCGGCGCACGCGCGGCCCGGCGCATGGTTCAGCTACGCCAACCTCCCGTGGGGCATCGTGGGCACCGTGATGGAGAAGGCCACGGGCGAGCGCTTCGATAGGCTCATGCGCCGTCTCGTGCTCGATCCGCTTGGCATGCGCGGCGGATTCGAGCCCGCGGAGTTTTCGGCAGCGCAGCTCGACAACCTCGCCACGCTCTACCGCAAGCGCTCCGGACCCGAGGGCAAGGAGATCTGGGATGCGCGCGGGCCGTGGGTGGCGCAGGTCGACGACTACTCGTCCGCGCGCCCGATGCACCGCGCGGCTTCGGGATACACGGTGGGCAGCAACGGCACGCTCTTCGGCCCGCAGGGGAACCTCCGCGCCTCGGCCGCCGACCTGGGGCGCGTGATGCGCATGCTCATGGCGGGCGGCGTCATCGACGACAAGCGCTTCCTGCGGCAGGAAACAGTCGGGCTGATGCTGTCGCGGCAATGGCGCCACGACGGGTCCAACGGCAACTCGACCTACGGAGCCGGGAAGGGCCGCTTCAACGCGTGGGGGCTCGGCGTGCAACACTTCCTCGACGTCTCCCAGGACGGCGCCGGGGATCGGCTGGTCGAGGGCGGCGGCTTCGCGGCCGTAGGGCACCACGGCGACGCGTGGGGCCTGCAAGGAGCGTTCGTCTTCGACCCCGCCGCGCGCAACGGCCTGATCTACCTCGCCGGCGGCACGGGCTTCGATCCGGCGCTGGATCCGGGCGTTTACTCCGGCTTCCACCGCTACGAGGAACGGATCCTCACGGCCCTGCACCGCCACCTGTTGGCCAGCCCTTGACCCTCAGGTCACGGCGCTCTCGAGGAGCGTGATCGTTCCCGCGTCGGCGTCCATGCGCGCTCGAATTCCGACGGGCAACGTGAACTGCGGCGTCACATGCCCGAACGAGAAGCCGTACGCCGCCGGCACGCGCGTGGCGCCGAAGTGGTCCTGGAGCGTATCGGCGAGCGAGAGCGAGGGCTCGTTGTCGGTCGGCTCGCAGCGGTCGAATACGCCGAGGACCACGCCCGCCGCCCTGGGGCTCATGCCGGATTGGTGAAGCTGCGTGAGCATCCGGTCGATCCGGTACGGTGGCTCACCCACTTCCTCGAGGAACAGCAGGTGGCCGCGCGTCGTCGCAGGTGCATAAGCCGTCCCGGCCAGCGCACACAGGACGCTGAGGTTGCCGCCCACGAGCCGCCCCTCGGCTGCGCCGCCACGAAAGACCCTGCGCGTGGCTGCATGATCCGGCGCGGGACGCATGACGTGACCCGCCTTCGGCTCCATCACCATCGCGCGCAAATGCTCGACGCTGAAATCGGCGAACGTCGACCCTGCCGTCGGCCCGTGGAAAGTCACCAGGCCGGCGTGGCGGTACAGCGCCAGGTGCAGCGCCGTGATGTCCGAGAATCCGATGAGCACTTTCGGCTTCGCCCGCACGAGGTCGTAGTCGATCGAGGGCAGCAAGGCGTTGCTTCCCGAGCCGCCGCGAGCGGCCCAGATGCCCTTCACCTCGGGGTCGCGGAACATCGAGTGCAGATCGGCGAGCCGCTGCGGCACGGTCCCGGCGTAGCCACCGCGGGCGGCGAGCAGGTTGCGACCCAGGCGCACGCGCAGGCCGAGCGACTCGAGATTCATCACCCGCCGCTCGACGCCGGCCGGGTCCAGCACCCCGCCGGGAGAGATGAGGCCGACCACGTCGCCGGGCCTCAAGCGCGGCGGCTTCACCAGCGGTCGGCTGACCTGCGCCGCGTGCGCGGGCACGGAAAGCGCCGCGGCCGCGCCCGAAAGCGCGGCCGCGGCGGCCAGCCTGGCGAGGTCGCGGCGCTTCAGAACCTGTACGTCGCGCTCAGGACGAAGGAGCGGCCTCTCGGATCCCCGATGCGCGGATCCCAGCCGGCGCCTGAAATGAAGTCCGTCGCGTGCGCGGTGAAGGGCGGATCCGTGTCGAGCAGGTTCTTGATGCCTGCGCGCAGCGTCAGGTTCCTGATGCCCGTGTAGGCGACCGTCAGGTCGTACAGGATGTACGCCTCGACGTCCGGATCGAAGCCCGGGGGCACGACACCCGCGGGCCTTTCGTCCTTGTAGCTGCTCACGTAGCGCTGCAGGAACGTCGCGCTCCACGGACCGGTGGCGTAGCTCACCGACGCGGTGTGCTTCCAGCGCGGGAAGATGGTCCTGCGGGTCCATTCGCCCACGAGCTCGGTGTAGGGTTGCGTCTCGAAGATGCGCGACTCGTAGGTGTCGATGTAGGTGCCCTCGAGGCTGGCCCGCCACCTGCCGTTGAACCCGCTCCAGTCGACGCGAGCGCCCAGGTCGATCCCGCGCACGTTCTCGTCGGCGGCGTTCACGAGGCCCGCCTGGATGTGGTCGATCGTGCCATCCGCGGCGCGAACGATGTAGTCGGGGAACTGGGTGTAGTTCGCGACCACCTCCTGCGGCGTGAGACGCGTGACGAGGTCCTTGCGCTTGACCTCCCACACGTCGACGGTCGCGCTCATCCAGTTCACCGGCTCCACGACCAAGCCGACGTTCCACTGCCTGGAGGTCTCGGGCCCGAGATTCGGGTTACCTCCCGTGCGCGCGTTCGGCCGGATGGCGCAGTACACCGGGTCGTTCGGATGCTGCGGGCACAGCACGGGATCCGCGATGTTGCCCGGCACCGGTCCCTCGATCGTCAGGCCGTATAGCTGCACGAACGTCGGAGCGTGGAAACCCTCTCCCCAGGACGCCCGCACCATCACCCGCTCGGCCGCGCGCCACGCCAGCGACACCTTGGGATTGGTGGTGCCGCCGAAGTCGCTGTACTTGTCGTGGCGCACGGCGAGCGTCGTTTCCAGCCCCCTCAGGATCGGCACCGCGAGCTCGGCATAGAAGGCCGTGACCTTCCGGTCGACCTTCGGCTGCGGCGTATCGCTGGGGACGTCGCCGATCACGTTGCCTGAAGAGTTCGTCACGATGAACTCGTACGTCTCCTTGCGCCAGTCGAAGCCCGCCGCCATGGCGAGCGGCCCCGCGGGCAGCTGCCAGATCTCGCCTGAAACGGCGCCGTCGAACTGGGTGAGCGTGGTCTCGCCCCCGACCAGCTTGGCGCCCGTCGCGCTCGCCGCCTGGAGCGCAGCCAGCGCCGCCGGCGTCTGCGACTGGCCCGGCAGGAGCCAGGGGTTCAATTCCCCGCTCGCGAGCAGGTCGCGGAACGGCACCGAGTAGTAGTAGCCGCCGACGAGAGTCGAGTCGGCCTCGCTGCGTCCCAGGGTGATCGCCGTCTTCCAGTCCCAATTGCGGTACTCGCCCTGGAGTCCCGCGAGGAAGCGGTAGGTGTCGGTGATGTGCTCGATCTTGCGCGGGCCGCAGTCCATGCAGCGCCAGCGGTAGGCGATCGGGAGGTTGGCGTTGAAGCTGGGGATGAACTGCGAGAGGTCCTGGTAATACGGGCCGTTCACCGGATACGCAGGCAGGAATGTTCCCGCCGTCGTCACCGTCGTGATCTGGCGCTCCTCGAACTCGTTCACGGCTTCGGTGCGCGAGGCGACGAACTCGGCGATGCCCTGGATGGACGGCGTGAACTGCATCGTGCCCCGCGTGAGGAAGGTCACGGCATCGAGCGGCTGCTGCATCGCGCGGACCGCCGTGTAGTCGTAGGCGCAGGCATACCGTGCCGACGGTGCGCCCCACAAGGCCGACTCGTACTGCGACATCATCGGGCCGCCTTCGGCGCAGCGGCCCTGGAACGACAGCAGGTTCGCGCGGTTGTAGGCCTGCGTGTCTCCGGGCAGCGTGAACGACGCGCCAATGGCCGAGCCGGCCGCGCCGGTGTGCGTGGCGAACGGGGTGCCCGCCGTGTCGGGCGAGAGGCCGCGTTCGGGCTGGTAGCCGTTCGAGAACGCGCGGTCCCTCGAATGCAGCACCTCCGAGCGGTCGAAGGCGATGGTGGCCATCACGTTGAACTTGTCCTTCGACAGGTCCCCGAAGCCCCCGAGGATCGAGGCCCGGTAGCGGTTGGCCCCTCCGTCCTGCGTCACATCGGCGAGCGCGGTCACCTCACCGCCCGTGAAGTCCTTGCGCAGGATGAAATTGATCACCCCGCCGATCGCGTCCGTGCCGTAGATCGCGGAGGCGCCGTCCTTGAGGATCTCGACGCGCTCCACGGCCGAGAACGGGATCGAGTTCAGGTCGACGGCCGCGGACTTCATGCTGTGCAGGGCCACCCGCCGGCCGTTCAGGAGCACGAGCGTGCTGCCGGCGCCGAGGCCGCGCAGGTTCGCGCTGGAGTTCGAGGTGCTGTTGCGGTTCTCGACGTCGGTGGCGCCGACGATCAGCGTCTTGGACGACAGGTTGTCCAGGCCGTTGCCGTTCGCGGAGATGAATTGCATCATCTCCTCGGCGCTGAAGATGCCGGCCTTGTCGATGTCCTCCCGGGTGATCACCTGGAGGGGCAGCGCGCCTTCCGTGTGGATGCGCTTGATGTTGCTGCCGGTGACCTCGATGCGCTCCCTCGGAGGGGCTTGCTGCGCGAAAACGGGCGTTGCGATGCAGATGAGCGATATGGCCTGTGCGAGCTTGGTGAGCTTCACTCGTTGTTCTCCCTGGGGATTTTTTTGGGCGTTCGGGCGCGGCTCGGGGCCGCTTCGCGGATTCTGGGCAATGTCGTGCAGAATTACAACGATGTTCGCGCGCGCCGCCCTTTTCCTGCTCGTGCTGGCCGGTGCGCCGGCGCACGCCGAGCTTCCGCCAGCCGTCGCGGCGCGCCTCGCCGCCGCGGGAATCCCCGACGACGCCGTGGGTGTGATGGTGCAGCGGCTGGAGGACGGCGGCGTCGTCCTCGCGCACGGCGCCGAGCGCAGCCTCGCCCCCGGATCGACCATGAAGGTCGTCACCTCCTGGATCGCGCTCGATCGCCTCGGGCCCGCCTACCGCGGCCGCGCCGAGCTGCGGAGCAGCGCGCGCATCGCCGACGGCGTCGTGCACGGGGACGTGGTGCTGCGCGGACTGGGCGACGTGGACCTCGACTGGCGCGCCCTCGAGCGCATGCTGCAGGTGGCGCGGCACGGCGGCGTGCGTGAGATCCGCGGCGACTTGATCCTCGATCGCTCGTTCTTCCGGCCGGCACGGGCGGACGTCGGCGTGCCACCCTTCGACGAGGCGCCCGAGTTCCGCTACAACGTGATTCCCGATGCGCTGCTCGTCAACACCAACCTGCTGCAGCTGGACCTCGTGTCCGACGGCAGGCGCATGCAGCCGGCGATCGCCACCCCCATCGACCGGGTGAGCGTCGAGTCCGCGATGACCCTCGTCGATCGCGGCTGCGAGGACTGGGAAGACGGCTGGAAGATCCCCGCGGTGGTCGCCTCGAAGACGGGCGAGCTGCGCATCGTGCTGCTGGGCGAGTTCCCGCGCCGGTGCACGGCTTCGACCTCGATCAACGTGATCGACCGCGTGACCTTTACCGAGCGACTCTTCCGCGCCTTGTGGAAGCGCCTGGGCGGCGTGCATCGGGGGCGCGTGCGCGAAGGCGAGATGCTCGAGGAAGGCGCGCTCCTTGCCGAGCACCGGTCGCGCCCGCTCGGCGATGTGGTTCGCGACGTGAACAAGCGATCGGACAATCCGATCACCCGCACGCTGTTCCTCACGCTCGGTGCGCTATCCCTCAGCGATCCGGCGCTGCCGACGGCGCAACGCGCGGAGTCCGAGATTCGTGCCTGGTTCGAGCGCAACGGCATACCGCAGGAGGGCCTGGTGATCGAGAACGGCTCGGGCCTTTCGCGCGCCGAGCGTATCCGGCCGTCGCAGCTCGCCGCGGTGTTGCGGGCGTCCGGCCGCGCGCAGTGGTCACCGGAGTTCGTCGCGAGCCTCCCCATCGCGGGCGTGGACGGCTCGATGCGCAGGCGCCTTTCCTATCCGCCCGCGCTCGGGCGCGCGCGCGTGAAGACCGGGACCTTGCGCGACACCTCGGGCGTTGCGGGCTACGTAGCCGGTAGCGGCGGAGGCACCTACGTGGTCGCGGCGATCGTGAACCATCCGATGGCCACTCGGGCGGTGGCGCGGCCGATCCTCGACGAGCTCCTCGACTGGGTGGCGCACCTGCCCTGACCCGCGCGATCCGCCCCGCCGCTGCTGTACAGTGGGGCTTCCATTCGAGCGCGACCGAGGATGCCGCCAGCCAGCGACCGTAACGCAATAGCCGAAGCCCTGCTCGCAGTCGACCGCCGCGACCACGCGGACCTCGACCGGGCGTTCGCCGACCACTACCCGGAGCTGAAGAAGATCGCCCATGCGCGGCTGCGCGGCAGCGGCCTGGACGGATCGATGCAGACCACCGCGCTCGTCCACGACAGCTACCTGCGCCTTGCCACGGGCCCGGGCATCGCCTTCGGCGACCGGTTGCAGTTCTTCGCGTATTCCTCGCGCGTGCTCCGCAGCATCGTCGTGGACCTGGTGCGCGAGCAGCGCGCGCTGCGCCGCGGCGGCGACAAGGACATCGTCACGCTGGACACCGCGGCCGGCGAGGGCCTCGCCGAGCCGGTCGACGTCGAGGTGGTGAACGATGCGCTGACCGACCTGGTGAAGCTCGATCCCGCCCTGGCGCGCCTGGTGGAGATGCGCTTCTTCGGCGGCATGTCGGAAGACGAGATCGCCGCTGCGCTCGGGGTATCCAAGCGGTCGGTGTCGCGCGAATGGCAGAAGGCGCGGGCGCTCCTCCTCACGCTGGTCGGGCCGTGAAAGTCTCCGCCGAGCTGTGGCGCGAAGTCGAGCCGCTGCTCGCCGCCGCGATCGACATGGAAGCGCACGCGCGAGTCGCGTGGCTCTTGGGCATCGACGCCGCGCATCCGGGCGTGGCACCAGTGCTGCGCGAGATGATCCGCATCCACGAGCGCGCGCAACGCTCGGGGGAGCTGGAATCGGCCCCCGGGAGCGGGGGCGGCGCGCCCTGGTCGAGCACCCATGTCGCGGGAATGCGGATCGGCCCTTTCGAGCTCGTGCGGCTCCTCGGCCATGGCGGAATGGGCGAAGTCTGGCTCGCGCGCCAGGTCGATGGCCGTGTGCAGCGCGAGGTGGCGCTCAAGCTGCCCGCCATCTTCCAGCCCGGCGGCGCATGGCGCGAGCGCTTCCGGCGCGAGCGCGACATCCTCGCCCGCCTCGAGCACCCGAACATCGCGCGCTTCCACGATGCCGGCGTGACCGATTCGGGCCAGCCCTGGCTCGCGATGGAGTACGCAGCGGGCATGACGCTCGGCGCCCACCTCGCCTCGCGCCCGCACCCGCTCGCGGAACGGCTCGCGCTCATGCGCCAGGTGCTGTCCGCCGTGGCTCACGCGCACCGGCACCTCGTCGTGCACCGCGACCTCAAGCCCGCGAACGTCCTCGTTGGCGCCTCGGGCGTGGTGAAGCTGCTCGACTTCGGCATCGCGAAGCTGCTCGAGGAAGGTGGCGATGCCGAGGTCGCCGGCGACCTCACGCGACTCGGGGGGCGGGTGATGACCCTGCGCTATGCCGCGCCCGAGCAGGCCGCGGGCGGCAGCATCACCACGGCAACCGACATCTACGCGCTGGGCGTCATGCTGCACGAGGTCGTGACCGGCCTTTCTCCCTACCGGGCGGTCCGCGCCGGCAAGCCGCTCACCGATGCAATGCTGCTCGACGAGCACTCGACGCTGCCCTCCCGGCTGCCCCTGGCCGAGGACTTCGCACGCCAATGCAGCCTTGCGAAGCCCCGGCAACTCGCGCGCTCGCTTGCCGGAGACCTCGATGCCATCGTGCTGAAGGCGATGCGTCGCGATCCCACCCAGCGCTACGCGTCCGTCGAGCTCTTCGATGCGGACATCGCCGCCTATCTGGAGCGCCGGCCGGTCAAGGCGCGCGCGGGAACCTCGCGCTATATCGCGGGACGTTTCGTGATGCGCCACAAGCTGCCGCTCGCGTTGGCCGCCTCGGTCCTGGTGACGCTCGTCACCGGGCTCGTCGTGGCCGAGACGGAGCGCCGCAACGCAGTCGCGGAAAAGGCGCGCGCCGAGCGCCACCTCGCGAGCGTGCGCAAGCTCGCCAACACCTTCATCTACGAGGTCCACCCGAAGATCGAGCGGCTCCCGGGCTCGCTCGCGGCGCGCCAGATGCTGATCGCGACCTCGCTCGAATACCTCGACGCGCTGGCCGCCGAGCCCGGACGCGATCCCACGCTCCTGCTCGAGGCGGCCATCGCATATCGCAGCATCGCGAACACGCACGGGCAGCACCGGGTGGGAAGCACCGGCAACTACGCCGCCTCGATCGCCAATCTCCAGAAGTCCAGTGCGCTGCTGGCGGAGCTGGAGCGGCTCAAGCCCGGCGACATCGCAACGGTGCGTGAGCACTGGAGGACCAGCTCCGCGCTGGCCGAAAATTACTACCAGGTCGCCGATGGGCGGTGGCGGGAGGAGTTCACCCGAGCCATCCGGCTCGCTGGGGAGATCGCGGACACACCGGGGGCGAGCCATGACGATCGCGCGCTTCGTGCTTTCACCACGGGCCGGGAGGCGCTCCTCACGGTGCTCGCGAACGGGCGCGCACCGGTGACCATGGAGGCGATGCTCGGAGCCATCGCGCAGATCGAAGCTCTCCAGGTGGAGGCGCCGCCGGAGGCCATGCTGCGAGAACGCCTCGAGGTCCTGTATGGCAATGCCGGCGTCATGCTCGCGGGGCCGGGAGAAGGCGCACCCCGGACCGAAGAGGGCATAGCCCATCTCGAGAAGTCGCTCGCGCTGGCGCGAATCCTGCGCGCCGAGGCGCCCGGCGACGCGCGGCGGCAGGGTCGCGAGCGTGTTGCGGCCTTGATCCTGGCCCGGCAACTGGCCGCGACGGGCGAGCTGCGGCGGGCGAGCGCTCTCATGGCCGAGGCGACCGCGCTCATCGACGAAAGGGTCGCGCGAGATCCCGACGACGTGTCGCTCGCCATCCATCAGCTGGAGATCCTGGTCGCCGCGGCCGATATCGCGCATCGCCTCGGCGAGCATGGCCGCGCCGTCGCCATGACCCGGGATCTCCTCGCGAAGGCGGCGAAGCTGCCGGGCGAAAGCGTGAACACGCGCGACGCTCGGATCCATGTGATCGAAGCGAAGGTGGTCCTCGGCTACGCCCTTGTCGCAACCGCCGATGGAACCGGCGATCGGGGCCGGAATCTCCGCATGCTCCTGGAAGCCCGGTCGCTCTTCGCCGAGGTGTCCCTCTTCCTCGAGGCGGTCCGGGCGCAACCAACGTTCGGCGCCGTGCCGGAATACAAGTTGCGCGAGTTCGCAGTGGCGCGCGCGCGGCTGGCGCGGGCCCTGGCGAAGCACGGGGTGTCGTAAACAGCCGGTTGGCGTGTTTGCCGGCGGGATTTCGTTCGGGGGGATGAAGCCCCTAACCGGAGACCGCCAATGATTTCCGCAAACCGACCGAGTCGCACGCGCATCGCCGCCGCCATCGCCCTCGCATTGATCCTCGGGGCGACGACCCTCACGACCTCGCTGCCAAGCAGTGCCGCTTCCGCGCAGCAGCCTCTGATCACCGAAGTTCAGCCCGCGGACGGGCTGCTGCGTGTGACCGGGTTCAACCTTGGCGGGGCATCGACGACCGTCACGCTCGGCGGCCGCGTGCTTCGGGTGCTGTCCGCTTCCGCCACCGGCGTAGAGGCGGTGCTGCCCGAAATCGCACCGGGCACGTACCTGCTGATGCTCACGGTGGGAACCAGAGGTCAGGAGAGGCATGACGAGTTCTGGGTCACGCTGGGCGCAGTCGGCATGCCGGGACCTGCGGGCGCAGTCGGCATGCCGGGACCTGCGGGCGCCATCGGACCGCAAGGGCCCGCGGGACCGGCAGGCGCGACCGGCCAGCACGGACTCGCCGGTCCCATCGGACCGCAGGGCGCGCAGGGCGCAGCGGGCCCTGCGGGGCCGGCGGGGCCTGCGGGCCCGCAAGGCTCACCGGGCGGCGGGCTGACTTCGATCCAATCGCTCGTGGGGCTATCGTGCACGGTCGCCATGTGTCCCGGCACTAGCGCCGTTGCCATCGATCCTTCGAGCGCA
>Ga0307505_10001344_pt1 | contig 20263 bp, 18 predicted proteins | sample 23_S_MG_FD_202183 | JGI IMG/M metagenome (GOLD analysis project Ga0307505, IMG submission 202183) | Soil microbial communities from Populus trichocarpa stands in riparian zone in the Pacific Northwest, United States - 23_S | ecosystem: Environmental > Terrestrial > Soil > Riparian zone > Trees...
GGCGATGTCGGACCGACTGGCCCTGTCGGTGCGACGGGTGCTGCCGGCGCCACGGGCGCAGCTGGCGCCACCGGTGCCGCGGGTGCAACTGGTGATGTCGGTCCGACGGGTCCTGCTGGCGCTACAGGCGCAGCTGGCGCGACGGGCGCCGCTGGTGCAACTGGTGATGTCGGTCCGACGGGTCCTGCTGGCGCCACAGGCGCAGCTGGCGCGACGGGCGCCGCTGGTGCGACTGGTGATGTCGGTCCGACGGGTCCTGCTGGCGCTACGGGCGCCGTTGGCGCGACCGGTGAGATCGGTCCGACGGGTCCTGTAGGCAGCACGGGCGCTGCCGGTGCCACGGGTGCAGCAGGTGCGACTGGCGCCGCTGGTGCAACTGGTGATGTCGGGCCGACTGGTCCTGTCGGCGCCACGGGCGCTGCTGGTGCCACGGGTGCCGTCGGCGCAACTGGAGCTGTTGGCGCCACTGGTGAGATCGGTCCGACGGGTCCTGCTGGCGCTACCGGCGCAGTCGGCGCAACGGGTGCTCCTGGCGCGACTGGTGATGTCGGACCGACTGGACCTGCCGGCGCCACGGGCGCTGCTGGTGCCACAGGTGCCGTCGGCGCAACAGGAGCTGTTGGCGCGACTGGCGATGTCGGACCGACTGGTCCTGCTGGCGCTACGGGCGCCGTTGGCGCTACAGGCGCAGTGGGCGCAACTGGAGCTGTTGGTTCGACCGGTGAGATCGGTCCGACGGGTCCTGCTGGCGCTACAGGCGCAGTCGGCGCCACGGGTGCTCCTGGCGCGACTGGTGATGTCGGCCCCACTGGTCCGGTCGGCGCCACGGGCGCTGCAGGTGCTACGGGCGCGGTCGGCGCGACGGGCGTTGAGGGTGCCACAGGTGCAGTTGGCGCGACGGGTGCCGTGGGAGCAACTGGTGAAGTCGGACCGACTGGTCCTGTCGGCGCGACGGGCGCTGCTGGTGCCACGGGCGCCGTCGGTGCAACGGGTGCTGTCGGTGCAACGGGTGCAGTTGGAGCGACGGGTGACATCGGTCCGACTGGCGCGGTCGGCCCGACGGGGGCCGCTGGTGCGACTGGAGCCGTCGGTGCTACGGGTGCTGTTGGCCCCACAGGTGCCGCAGGCGCCACGGGTGCCGTCGGCGCAACGGGTGCAGTGGGTGCCACCGGTGCGGTCGGTCCGACAGGAGCTGTCGGCCCGACTGGAGCCGCTGGTGCCACGGGCGCTGCAGGCGCCACAGGTGCCGTTGGCCCCACAGGAGCTGCAGGCGCCACGGGTGCCGTTGGCCCCACAGGAGCTGCAGGCGCCACGGGTGCCGTTGGCCCGACGGGCCCCGCTGGTGCGACCGGCGCTGCTGGCGCAACTGGCCCCGTGGGCGCAACGGGTGCGGTCGGTCCGACTGGCGCGGTGGGAGCGACGGGTGCTGCTGGCGCGACCGGCGCCGCTGGTGCAACTGGCGCCGCGGGCGCTACCGGTGCCGTTGGACCCACTGGGGCTGTCGGCCCTACCGGTGCGGCTGGTGCAACTGGCGCCGTCGGCGCCACCGGTGCCGTTGGTCCAACTGGCGCCGCGGGTGCTACGGGCCCTGCGGGCGCGACCGGCGCCACGGGACCCGCCTCGAGTCAGATCGTCAGCAACACGGTGAACGCAAGCGCCACCACTCAAAATGCGACCACCACAGCCGATGCGTCCTGCCCTGGCGGCACCGTGATGCTCGGCGGTGGCGCGTTCACCCAGTTTCCGACAGTCAACTCCAACAACATCACGCGCTTCCAGCTCAAGGGCTCATACCCGCTCAACGCAAATACCTGGCGGGGCGTCGCGATGAATACCGCGGGCACGCTCTCGGCGACGAACGCTGTGACCCTCACGGCGTATGTCATCTGCACGCAATGATGCGGCGAAATATTCGCGCGTAGGTATGATGCGGCGCGCCGTCCTCGCTGCACTTCTCGCCGCACTTTCGTTTGCCCTGTACGCCAACGGCTACCATCACGAATTCGTCCTCGACGACGCCTACACCGTCGTCAGCAACACGAATGTCCGGTCCCTCGCGAACATCCCGAGGTACTTCGTGGACCCGGGCACCTACACGAGCTTCACCGAGCAGGCCGAGTACCGCCCACTCGTGCAAACCACCTTCGCGCTCAACTACGCCATGGGTGGCTACGCCATGTGGTGGTGGCACTTCACGCAGGTGCTGCTGCACGCCGCCGTCACCGTCGGGATCTTCCTGCTCGCGCGACGCATCCTCGTCCTGCTGCGCGCGCCCTCCCTCGACGGCCCCGCCTTCGCCGTCGCGCTGATCTTCGCCATCCATCCCGGCGCCTCGGGCGTCGTCATGTACATCAACGCCCGATCGTCGCTCCTCACCGCGGCCTTCCTGCTTCCCGCGTTCCTGGCGTACCTCCGCAGCGTTGACACGCCCCGCTTCCCGCGGCCGCAGTGGGGAGCCGCGCTCTTTCTCGCGCTCGCGCTCTGGTCCAAGGTGGAAGCCATCGGAGCGCTCGGCGCCTTCTGGGCGTTCGAGCTCTGGCAGCGCCAGCGGGAACAGCCCGACAATTCGCTTCTGCAGTCGTTCGTCGGTGCGTTCGACGGCCGCACGCTCCGGCGCATGGCGCCCGCGCTCGCCGTCGTCGCGATCTACACGCTCGTTCGCTGGCGCGTCATGGCGCCGTTTCCCTTCGCCGAGGCGCGGGCCGCCGCCGACGTCGGCGCGTACGAGTACCTCGGCACGCAGTTCACCGCCTGGTGGTACTACGCCGCGCACTTCGTGGCGCCCGTTCGGCTCATTGCCGATCACCTCGCCTACCCGGTGTACCGGAGCTGGCTCGAGCCCGTGGTGCTCCTCGCGCTCGCGGGCTGGACCATCGTCGCGACGCTGCTCATCGCCAGCTGGCGCCGGGCGCCGTATCTCCTCGCCTTCGCGATTGCGGCGTTGGCGCTCCTGAGCCCCACCTCCAGCATCGCGCCGCTCGCCGAGATGGTGAACGAGCACCGGCCATACCTGCCGCTGGGCGTGCTGTCCGCCGCGCTGTTCGCGCCCCTCGCCGTTCACGCGCAGGCAGCGCTCGCGCCCCGGGCGCGCATCGCCGTGATCGCCGGCGCAGCCACCGCGTCCCTCGCGCTGGCCGCGCTCACCTGGCAACGGAACGGGGTCTTCGCCACCGGCCGCACCTACTGGGCGGACGTCCTCGCGAAGGCGCCGTCGTCGCGCGCGTACATGAACTACGGGCTTGCCCTCATGCGCGAGGCGGACTTCGACGGCGCGATTCAGAACTACGACCGCTCGCTCGAACTGGCGCCGAACTGGTTCTTCACCCACATCAACCGGGGCATTGCGCTCCAGCACCTGCGCCAGACCGACGCCGCTCTGGCCGCCTTCGACAAGGCGGTGGCGCTGGACCGGTTCTCGGGGCTGGCCCTGACCTGGCGGGCGGAGTTCAAGCTGGAGCAGGGAGACCTCGCCGGCGCGCGGGCCGACCTCACCGCCGCGTCAGCCGTTGCGCTTCACCGCTATCGGCTGGCGAAGGATTTTGCCCTCCTCGCGGCCAGGAGCGGCGACGCCGCCGGGTTGCAGCGACACGCCGTCGAGATGCGCACCCTCGACCCCATCGCGGCGGCCACCGACCTCCAGGCCATCAGCGCGACCGTGGCTCTGGCGGGTGGGACGTCGAATGAGCAACGTCAGGGCGACTTGATGCGCGCCGGACTCGCCTCACTCCAGCGCGCCGACAACGCCACCGCCGCCCAGCGCTTTCGCGAGGTCATCGCCATCAACTCGACGCACTACGGCGCGCACTACCAGCTCGCGGTCGCCCTCGACCGGCTCGGTCGCGCCGGCGAGTCCCGGCCCGTGTGGGAGCGGGTGCTGCGGATGGCGCAGGAGTATGCCGACGAGCCCACCGCGCGCACCGCGCGCGAGCGCCTCGCCCGGAACCGGTGATGGCGCCGCGCATCGCCGTCCTCATCCCGTGCTATCAGGAGGAACGCACCATCGGCCAGGTCGTGGCCGACTTCCGGGCCCAGCTGCCCGGCGCGTCCATCTACGTCTACGACAACAACTCCACCGACGCCACCGCGCAGCGCGCCCGGGAAGCCGGCGCCCTCGTGCGGCGCGAGAAGCGGCAGGGCAAGGGGTTCGTCGTCGCCAGGATGTTCGAGGAGGTGGACGCCGACATCTACGTCATGGTGGATGGCGACGACACCTACGATGCCGCATCGGTGCAGAAGCTCATCGCGCCGATCCTCGAGGAGCGGGCGGACATGACGGTGGGCAGTCGCATCCCCGACGCCGAGACGTCCGCGTTCCGGCGGCTGCACGTGCCCGGGAACCAGCTCGTCTCCAGGATCATCAACGTCATCTTCGACGCGCGCATCACCGACCTGTTCTCGGGATACCGCGCCTGCACCCGCGAGCTGGCCAAGAGCGTGCCGGTGCTGGCGCGCGGGTTCGACGTCGAGACCGAGCTGACCCTGCAGTCGCTCTACCGGCACTTCGTGATCCTCGAGGTGCCCACCCCGTATCGCGCCCGGCCGGAGGGGTCGTTCTCGAAGCTGCGCACCATTCCAGACGGGTCACGCGTGCTCCTGCGCCTCTTCCTGATGCTCCAGGCGTACAAGCCCCTCACGTTCTTCTCGCTGATCGGGCTCACCCTCGGCGCGCTCTCGCTGGTGATCGGCTTCCGTCCGGTGATGGAGTTCGTCGAGCTGCGGTACGTGCACACCCTGCCGCGCGCGGTCCTCGCCGCGTCGCTCGGCATCATGGCGCTCCTGAGCGCCGGGATCGGCATCATCCTGCACAGCACGAACTTCCGCCTGCAGGAGATCGAGAAGGTGCTCGTGAAGCGCGCGCCACACGGTCCGCCTCCCGCGTGAGCTCCTCCACGCCGCAGGACATCACGGTCGACCCGTTCTACGAGCGCGACCTCCAGCAGATGGCCGAGGCGGAGAACTACCTGGCCTGGCAGTTCGCCCTGATCCGTCCCTACGTCGGCGGCCGGGTGCTCGAGGTGGGCGCGAGGATCGGCACCTTCACCCGCCGGCTCGCGCTCATCGCCGATCACGTCACCGCGCTGGAGCCGAACCGCTACTGCTTCGAGCGGCTGCAGCGGGAGACGGGAGCGCTGGCGAACGTCACCCGCCGGGAGCTCACGGTGGAAGTGTTTCACGCGGGCGAGGCGCGCAGCCAGCGATTCGACACGATCGTCTGCATGAACGTGCTCGAGCACATTCGCGACGACGCCGCGGTGCTGCGCGAGTTCCGCGGCATGATCGCGCCCGGCGGGCGCCTGGTGCTGCTCATCCCGGCGATGCCGATGGCGTTCGGCGAGATCGACCGGCGGCTCGGCCATTTCCGCCGGTACACCCGGTCCGGCGCGCGTGACCTGCTCGCGCGCACGGGATGGCGCAGTGTTGCCCAGCGTTACTTCAACGTCGTTGGCCTGCTCGGCTGGCTCTGGAATACCAGGGTATGGGTGAGGCACGCGCAGAGCGACTCGCAGATCCGCGTGTTCGACCGCATGATCGTTCCGGTGATGTCGCGCGTGGAGCGCATCGCGCCGATGCCTGTCGGACAGTCACTCCTGGCGGTGGGCTCGCCCGCCGCCCCATGACGATCGTTCCGGCCACCCCCGGTGACCGCTTCGCTCTCCTCTTCGCGGCCGGGCTCGCCCTCGCCGTCGCCCTCGCGTGGCGACATCGGTGGGGACATCGGATCATTCTCGCCCTCGCCGTGCTTCCCGCGCCGATCGTGGCGCTCTTCTCCACGCAGTTCACGCTCGCGGGCTGGCACGGCTTCATGCATGCCGCGCCCATCTACCAGCTCATGGTGCGCGGCACGGTGCCGCCGGAAGAGCCGCTGTTCGCCGGCGGAGCGCTGCGGTACCCGTGGATCGAGCACTGGCTGACGGCCGGGTTGTCTTCCCTCACGGGCACGAGCGCTCATGCGGTATCCATGGCAATCGGGCTGGCCGCCCTCGTCGTGTTTGTCGGCGGGGTGTGGTGGCTTGCGGCCGCGCTGACGGACGACCGCGTCACGCGCGCGCTGGCGGCGCTCTTCGCGGTGTACGGCGTCAGCGTGCTGCACATGAGTTTCCTGGCCGAGCCGCTGCAGCGCCTGTTCGCTGGCCTCTGGCTGGAAACGCGGGTCGTGGCGATCGACAAGTTCCTGAATGTCAGCGCGGCCCCCCTTGGGCTGGCTGCCGTGGCGCTTTCCGCGGCCGCAGGCACGCATTTCGTGCTCCGCGGAGGCCGCCGGCTGCCGCTCGTCATCGCGGCTTGTACGCTCGCTGCCGCACTCGTGCATCCGCTCAGCTGGACCGGCGTGCTCGTGTGGCAGGGGGTGATCGGACTCGTGCTGCTCGCGGCGCGTCCGCTCGACAAGCGACCTGTGGCGGCGCTCGCGGCGGCCGTGATCCTGCCGAGCATCGCGGCATTGCCGTACCTGCGCGCCGTGGGCGCGTCGGAATCGTCGGACGGGTGGACGGGGCTGACGCCGCTGACGCTGCTCGGTGCCAAGGCGGCCGACGTCGCCTTCTTCGCGATCACGCTTCTCGCGGCCTGCGCTTTCGTGTCCGCTCAACTCCGGGAGCGGCTGCGCCGCCGGGATCGCCCGACACTGATCGTTCTCGGGGCGGTTGCGGCCTGCATCGCCGCCTACCTCGCGGTGCGTTTTCCGGGCCGCAATGAATACAAGTACCTGCTGTACGTGGCGCCGGCCGCGGCGTTCGTCGTTGCGATGGCGGTGCGCGCGCTGCTGTCCCGCTCCGTTCTGCTGGCCGCCGTCTTGATCGTCCTCCTGACGATTCCCGGCGGTCGGGTGCTCGGCTCGCGGCCATGGTTTGTCGTGACCGATCCGGTGCGAACCGAGGGACCCTGGCTGCGGGCCCTCGACGCCTCGGCGGACTCGTTGTATCAATGGGTCGCCACGCATACCCCCACCGACGCGGTGTTCATTGCCGACGACCTTCGCATCCCGCCGCTGGGCCGCCGCTCCCTGTACATCGCCGCCGACGCGGCATGGCGCGGCCGCGACGGCTGGGGATTGCCGCGCCATCTCCTGCTCCAGTGGCACGTGCGGCGCCCCGACGACGAGATGCGTCGCAGGCAGCGATACGCCGGCATCGTGCTGGGTGGCGGCTGGCCCATTCCCGCTCCGGCGGCGATGACGCTCATCGCCTCCGATGTGCGCGGCCGTCCGCTGTTCATTCATGCCACCCAGGGCGCGACCATCGACAAGCTCGCCCGCACAGCCGGCTTCGAGCGCACCTTCGCGGGTGGCACGGGCGCCATCTTCGCCTGGCGGGGAGCACCATGAAGGCACCCCTGGCCGTTCTCATGCCCGTGTACGACGACTGGGAGTCCGCGGTGCGGGTCATCGAGCGATTGCGGGCCGCGCTGTCGCCGGCGCAGGCGCTGACGATCGTCGTCGTGGACGACGCGTCGCCGCGCCCCGCGCCACCGGAGCTTTCCCTGGCCGACATCCGGGTGATCCGGCTCCGTCGCAATCTCGGCCACCAGCGCGCGATCTGCGTGGGGCTCTGCTGGATCCAGGAGCACCTGGGCGGCGTGCCCGTGATGGTGATGGACGCCGACGGTGAGGACGCCCCCGAGGACGCCCCTCGCCTGCTCGCGGCGCATGCGGCAGGCGGGGGACGGGTGACGTTCGCCGCGCGGCGGCGCCGCTCCGCCAGCGGGTTGTTCAAGGTGCTGTATGCCTTGTACCGGTGGATGCACCACGCGCTCACGGGCATCCCGGTGCGGGTCGGCAACTTCAGCGTGATCGACGCGGAGCATGTCGCCCGGTTGACCGTGTCCGCGGAGCTGTGGAGCCACTATGCGGCCGCGGTGTTCAAGAGCCGGCTGCCCATGCACTCGCTGCCGATCGATCGTGGCAGCCGCGTGAGTGGGGCATCGCGCATGAACTTCACCGCGCTCGTGCTCCACGGACTTTCTGCCATTGCGGTATTCGCGGAAACGGTCGTCGTCCGGTTGTTCGTGGCGCTGGCGGTCTTCGGCGCGCTGCTGCTCCTGCTGCTCGCCGTGGTTCTCGGCGTCCGGTTCTTCACGCCGCTGGCCATCCCGGGATGGGCGACGGTCGCATTCGGCATCCTCGCCGTGCTGCTGTTCCAGGCGGTCGGGATTTCCCTGGTGCTCGTGATGGGCCTCCTGGCGTCACGCCAGGGCAGCAACTTCATCCCCATTCGCGACTACCAGGTGTTCATTGCGGATGCGCCGTAGGGTCTGGCGCACCGTCACGCTTCGAGTGCTGTTCGCCGCGCTTCTGGGCGTGCCGGGATGCGCGAAGGAGCCACGGCCGGTTGATCCCGCCGGCGACCTGATCGCGCGCGGCCTCACCCTGATGCACCAGGCGTCGGACCCGGTGAGCGCCGAGGCGGTGTTTCGCGAAGTCCTTCAGCGGAACCCGTCGCACTACGGAGCGCGCTACCAGCTCGCGGTCGCGCTCGACAGGGGCGGCAAGCCTGCCGAGGCGAGGATCCAGTGGCAGCAGGTGATGCAGGCGGCGCAGGCGATCCACGATACCATCACGGTGCGATCCGCGCGTGCGCGCCTGGAGGCACCGGATACTGCCTCGCAGGCCGCGATGATGGCGTTGGGGGTGGACCTCCTGCATCGCCAGGGCGATGCGCAGCGCGCGATGGAGGAGTTCCGCCGGGTCCTGAGCCGAAACCCGGCGCACTATGGCGCCACGTACCAGCTTGCAGCCGCCCATGACCGGCTCGGTGAGCGCGGCCGCGCGCGCCCGTATTGGCAGCGGGTGCGTCAACTCGCCGAGTCGTTTGGCGATACCGCGGTCGCGCAGGCGGCGCGCGCCCGGCTCCTCAGTCCCTAGCCTACGTCCGCCGCAGGATGGCCACGAGGCTGGACCCTCTGGCATAGGGCCGTGCGTCGCCGCGCATGGCTCGCACGAGGCGCGCCGATTCGCCCGCGAACAACCGGGTGAGCAGGCCGTTCACCGGCGGCGGGGGCACCGCGAAATCGGTGCCCCGCGAACCGAAGGTCCCACCGGTGGCCCGCGTGATCGCGCGAACCGCGCGCACCGCCGGGTACAGACGCGCGGAGAAGTGCGAGAGCAGCAGCGTCGTCACCGGCAGGCCGCTCCAGAGCGCGCCGAGGCTCTCACGGTCGTAGCGCCGATGGTGCCCGAAGCTCACGTCGTGCGTGGACCACAGCCGCATGTCCGCCGGCACCGTGATGAGAAACACGGCGCCGCGACGCATCGGCCGGACAAGCTCCGCGAGCGTTGACGCGTCATCCTCGAGGTGCTCGAGGACGTCCATCATCAGGAAGGCATCCGCGGCCGGGTACATGTCGCCGATCACCGCGGGCGCGGCTCCAAGCCGGAACTCCACCGACGGGTGCCGCGAGCGCGCGAGGTCGATCGCGGCGGGGGTGGTGTCCACGCCAAGACAGCGGTAATCCCCGCTCAGCGAGGCGATGTTCGCCCCGGTGCCGCATCCGATGTCCACGACCGTGCCGCGCTCCCGGCCCAGGAGCTCACGAACGAGCGCGCCGAGGATCGCGCGCCGCCCGACGAACCACCAATGGGTGAGCTCGATCTCGGAGTGAAGGTGGAACAGCTCCGGGTTCATGTCACGCCACCCAGTAGCTGCCGGTGTGCATGAGGAAGAACAGGAGCTGGAGCGCGAAGAAGGGTGGCACGAGCGCGAGCGCCGACTGCTCCCACCGCGCGCCGAGATAGATGAAGAGGGGGAACACCACCAGGAGCATCCTCGTGTACGACATGAACGACCCCGCAAGCGCGGGAACGAGCAGGGTCACCAGCGCATAGGCGAACAGGGCCTTCGGCTGCTGCCGGAACACGCCCACGAGCACCATGAGCGCCAGGCCGAATCCGACGCGGTCGATGATGCTGTTGGTGTATCCATGGACGGCGAAGCTGGTGTTCAGGAAGTTCCGCTCGAACCAGGCGCGCGGCGCCAGCAGGTTCCCCAGGGAGCTGTGGTTCACGTACAGGTCATGCGCGTTGAGCCCGGCGAGGTAGCCGCCGATCTGCCACTTGCTGAACGCGAAATACGCGAGCAGCCCGGCGACCGTTCCTGCCGCCGGCAACGCGTACCTTCGGGCGGCGGCGCGCCATCCCTGCCGCCAGCCCATCTCGTGCCTGAGCGCATCGCGCAGCGCCATGACACCAATGGGGATCACGAACAGGAGCGCCTGCGCGCGCGCCAGCGGCAGCAGGAAGCAGCACGCCGTTGCCACGGTTCGTTGGCCGGCGAGCAGGTAGTAGAACGCCATCAGGGTGAGCGCGAGGAACAGCGCTTCGGAATACGCCACGCTCAGGTAGAACGCGGTGGGGAAGGCGAGCAGGATGAGGGTGGCGCGGAACGCCTGCGCGGGCGTGACGAAGCGCGCCGCAATGCGGTACATGAATACAGGCACGGCCAGCGAAGCGATGTTCGATACGAACAGGGCCGCGAGGAGCGTATGCCCCAGGAAGAGCGGCTTGAGTGCGCGGATGATCAGCGGATAGAGCGGGAAGAACGCGTCACTGAAACGGCTGGCGCCGTATCCGCGATCCGCCAGCATCACGTAGTGCTGCGTGTCCCAGGTGTTGAATGGTCGCAGCCACCCGGGCAGCCCCCGCAGGTCCAGCAGGAGGTTCGTCTGGTACAGCGCCTGATTGAAGGGGAGCAGCGCGTGCCCCAGGAGGGCGACGCCGACCAGGCCCGCCTTGATGGCGAGGAACAGCAGCAGGAGTCGGCGTTCGTCGGTCGTCACGGTTCAGCTTGACCCTCCCTCGGGCGCCCAATACTATGGCCCGCTGGGAGAGCGGTAAACGCCCATTCACGTCTTGCTCAGGAACCCCGTGCGCCTGTTCCGCCCTGTTCTGGTTGCGTCACTCTGCGCGGCGAGCGCCTGCGCCCCGTCCGACGCATCCCGCAACGACACCTCCTCCCCTGAGAACCGCATGATGGGCGAGGGGCTCCAGCAGCTCTACCAGGGGCAGGATCCCATGGCCGCGGATTCGCTCTTTCGCGCGGTCCTGGCCCTGAACCCAACGCACTACGGCGCCCGTTACCAGCGCGCCGTGGCGCTCGACATGAGCGGGCGCCCCTCCGAAGCGCGCGCCCTCTGGACCGAGGTGCTCACCCAGGCACAGTCCTACAGCGACAGCGCCAGCGTCCGGATCATCCAGGCCCGGCTTGCGGCGCCGGACACCGCCAGCCAGGGCGGGCTCATGGTCCGCGGGCTCGACTTGCTGCACAAGCGGAATGACCCCGCCTCGGCGGCCGAGCAGTTCCGCGCGATCCTCCAGCGGAATCCGAGCCATTACGGGGCAAACTACCAGCTGGCCACCGCGCTCGACCGCCTGAATCGCCGCGCCGAGGCCCGCCCCATCTGGCAGCGCGTGCTCGGCATGGCCACGGGGTACAAGGACTCCACGACGATGCGCATCGCCCGCGAACGGCTGGCGACGCCCTAATACTGGCCCGCGGACCGGTCGCCCCAGCACCACACGCGGCGATCGGTGCCCACGGCGCACGCGTGGGCCTGCCCCACGCGCAGCCGCATGAACGGCCCGCCGTCCACGCGCACCGGATGCCCGATGCCACGCGCGTTGGTGGTTCCGGTCGTGAGCACGCCGTGGTAGTTGCCGCCCCAGCAGTAGCCGTCATTGTTGGCGGTGCGCGCGCAGGTAGTGAGCGCGCCAGCATTCACCACGGCGAACCGCACGCCGCCGCTCACCGCCGCCGGCACGCCGCGATGCGTCACCCGCGAGTCGTCACCGAGCTGGCTGGCGTCGTCGTTCCGGCCCCAGCACCAGGCCAGCCCGCGCTCGTCGAGTGCGCAGCTGTGCTGCCAGCCCGCCGACACGGTGGTGAAACGCACGCCAGAAGGAACCTGCACCGGCGTCGGCATCTCTCGCGCCTGCCCCATGCCGAAGGGCACGGGGCCGACTCCGAGCTGCCCCCAGCGGTTGTCACCCCAGCAGAGCGTCGCGCCGTCCGTGGTGACGCCGCACGTGTGGTACGCGCCAGCGGTCAGCGACCGAAACGTCCGCCGTGGCGCGACCGCGACCGGAAGGGGCCTGTCCTCGGTGGTGCCGTCACCCACCTGACCAAGGCTGTTCTGCCCCCAGCAGAGCGCGGTGCCGCCGGCGGTGAGCGCGCACGCGTGGCCGTCACCGAGGGTCACTGACGCGATCGCCGAATCGGTGGCGATGCGAACCGGCGCCAGGGACCGTGACAGCTGGCCGTCGCCGAGATATCCGCGCCCGGCGAAGGGTCCGCCGCCCCAGCACCAGCCCGCCCCCTCGGCTGTGACGCCGCAGGTCGTCACCCACCCGGCGGCGATCGTCTCGTAGCGCCGGCCACCGGCCACCGGCACAGGGTCGATGCTGCACGGCCGGCCCCCGCATGTGGCCGTGGTGGCGGCGCCGAGCTGCGAGTAATCGTTGCTTCCCCAGCACAACGCGGCGCCCTCCTCGCTGAGCGCGCACGTATGAACGAAGCCGGCCACGAGCTGCTTGAAGTCGCTCGCTCCAGCGAGCACGCGGCCCTGGAGGTCGGGCTCCCCATCCACGGGGGCAACGGGAGGCGCCGCGCACGACGCGAGCGCGAGGCAGATCAGCATGCAGGACCAGCGACCAACCGTGCGGCTCACGATTCCCGGGACTTGGCGTTCAGTGCCAGACAGGGGCGGAGTCGCCCCTGGGGGGAAGTATCGGAGCGGCTTGAGTTTTCTTTAGTGAGGTTGAATGATCAGCGCGCGGGCCCCGGCAGGGGGCGCAGTTCCATGACCGAGCGGCCGTTTTCCACGGTCCGGATCATCCCGAGCCCGGTCCGGTTGGTAATGGCCTGGACGGCCTCCTCGGCGGTGACATTCCGCAGGGACAGCGTGACGCGGCGGCGCACGCGCGGGTCGAGCGCGATACGCGTGTGGGTCGCGCTGGCGATCCCCGCCAGGACCTCCGCCAAGTCCACGTCGTCGGCATCCACGCTGATCCGGATGGCCGCCGGGACCTCCGGGACCGGAGCCGTGGCGACCGCGGGAGTGGGGAACCGCTGGGGGAACGGCGCACTGGCCACCGGGCGCGGCTGGGCGGCAACGGGAACGGCAGGCATCGGCTGGCGGATGCGGCGGAGCCTCGCCAGCGGGACGGACGCGCCAACCATCGCCGACCAGCCCGTGCTCCGGGCCTGGGTGGAGTCGATGGGGAGAATGTTCGTGGACAGGCCGCGGCTCGCCCGGGCTTCCGCGGTGAGGGCCAGCAGCCCGAGGTCCAGGCGGAGGCCGGCCCCGCCAGCACCCCCGATGTCGATCCGGTTCGACGTCACGCCGCGCGCCGCGTCGCACTCGTCGTCGAAGGTCACTCCGCCTCCGTCGAACTGCAGCCGGCACCTGTAGCGAAAGGTCACCAGGGGCCCCCCGGTGAGGTATGCGGCCAGCCGGCCGAAGCGCAGGGCATCCCACTGCATCATGAGCGGGAACTCCACATAGTCGGCTTGCATGGTGAGCACCGTACCGGCCACGACGGACACACCCACCCGGCGCGACATCAGCGCCTCACCCTGGAGGGCAACGTCCTCGTTCGACAGCCGCAGGAACGCCGCATTGCTCCCGGTGGACCGGTTCCAGGTGAACTCCCTGCCGCTGCTCAGGGCGTTCCGCGCGAACCCGGATTTCACCCCCACATCCCAGCGCAGGACCTGTGCGGATGCCAGCGATGCCCCGCCAGGGAGCGGGCAGGCCACAAGCAGGGCGTAGAGCAGAGGCCGGCGGGGGATCGGCACGGGCAACGGCGCCACGAAAGAAAACCCGGGCGATGCCGATACATGGAGGGTGACCCTCGCAGACTGGACACCGTGAGCACATGGAACTCCGCACCACCCAGAGTGCTGTTCGTGGACGACGAAGTGACGATGTCGCGCGCGACCGGCCGCCTCCTTGCCCGCATGGGCTTTGACGTCGTCATGGCGGAGACACCCCTCGACGCCATGTCGGTGGCGCACGACGAACCGGTGCACGTGGTCGTTGCCGACATCCACTTGCCGAATTTCTCCGGTGTGGAGCTCGCGCACGAGTTGCGCGCGAACGGGCTCGACGCGCCCATCCTGTTCATCTCGGGCGACCCGAACGCGCTGGACGCGGCGAATCGCGCCGGCTTCGCGCGAACGACCATCCTGCCAAAGCCCTTCACCGTCGCCCAGCTCAACGCGGCGATCTGGGAAACGCTCGCCGACCGGCCCGCAGCGTAACGGGCTCGCGGCCTACGGCTGCGGCTCGGGAGGCTTGACGATCTGGAACTCGCGCGTGGCCTCGCGCAGCACGCCCTTGCTGTCGCTGACCTTCACGGCGAGCGTGTAGTCCCCTTCGTCGAGCGTGCTGACGTCGATCTGCTTGCGCAGCCGCATCCGCGAGCTCGAGGAGACCTCCACGAACGGGAAGTTCACGGGCTTCATGGCCGCGCCCACGAGCCGCCGGATCCGTCGCTGGTTCTTGCTCACGGTGAAGTGCGCGTTGTACGGCTGGCCCGGCGGGATGGCGCACACGTCGTAGTGCACCAGCAGTCGTCCACCGGCCCTGACGTCCGCGAGGCTGTCCACGAGGAGGCCCGGAACGCCCATCTCACGCGCGGCGGCGGTGCCGGCGCGCGGGCAATTCGACGCGGGTGCCCGCGGCACAGGCGGGCGGGCCACCGGGTTGGACGTCCTGGCCGCCAGTGCGGTGGCAGGGGTGGGCGCCCCGGTGGTCTTCGATGCGACAGCGCCGGCGGAGCCCGCGCTCGTGGGGCTCGCACCGAGGCTCGCGCTGGTGGTGGCACCTGCGGCCGGCGCCTGTGGCCGAACGCTGTCCGTCGGCGCTGCCGCCACGCCCGACAGCGACGGTTGCGCCGCGGCGATGGTGTCGATGCCTCCCACCGAGGGCCCGAATGCGGAGCGGGCCATGCTCACGAACAGCACCAGCGCCACCAGCGCCGCCCCCGTTGCAGTCCACGTCCCGTTGGTGGCGGGTCCGAGGCGCCGCATCCGCCACGGCATCGGTGTCGGGATGATCTCCGTTGGCCCGAACGCCGCCTGCTGTGCCGCCTGCGGGTTCACCAGGGTGATGGTCTGCACCTCGCCGCCCAGCGCGTGGATCAATTCCTCCGAGTCCTGGAAGCGGTCCGCCGGCTTCTTCGCAAGCATGCGCTCGATCACGGCGTACAGTGCCCACTCGTCCTCGGTCTCGAGCTCGGGGCGGGGAATGGGCTCGTTGATGTGCTTGAAGAGGACGGCGAAGGGATCGTCGGCGTCGAAGGGCGTCTTCCCCGTGAGGCACTGGTACGCCACGACGCCCAGGCTGTAGATGTCGCTGCGCCCATCCACCTGCCCGCCCTGCGCGTGCTCCGGACTCATGTACCGGGGGGTGCCCATGCTCGTCCCCGCCGCGGTCATCGGCCCGTGCGCCGTTTTCGCGATGCCGAAGTCGGTGACCACGCAGCGGCCCTCGCTATCGAGCAGGACGTTGTCCGGCTTGATGTCGCGATGCACCACGCCGCGCTTCGCCGCGTAGCCCAGCGCGCTCGCGGTCTCCAGCACGATCCGGCGCACCTCGCTCACCGTCAGCTTCTTCCGCTCGCGCAGCACCGTGGCCAGCGACTGCCCGGTGAGCAGCTTCATCACGAAGAAGATGACGCTGCCGTGGAGACCCGCGCGCCCCACGCGGTAGATCGGGACGATGTGCGGATGCTCGAGCCTGCCGGCGGTGCGCGCCTCGCGCTGGAACCGCTCGACGAAGTCCGAGTCGAAGGTCATCGCGGCCGGGAGCACCTTGATGGCCACCTCGCGGTCCAGCTCCTTCTCGCGCGCGCGGTACACCACCGCCATCCCGCCGCGGCCGAGCTCCGTGAGGATTTCATAATCCGCGGCCAGGGCGGCGCGCACGGCCTCGAGCTCGAGGGGCTTGCCGTCTGGCGGCGGAGTGACGGTCGCGGTCTCGTCGTTCACATGCTCAGACTACTCGCTGGAACGGGGCGGGACCAGTGCGCCAACAGTGCGTCAGGTCCTAGTGTGACCTGCCGCACAGGGGTCAGGCCTGCTGCTCCGCGTCCAGGCGCTGGCGCAGCGAGATCGCCTGCTTGGCCGCTGCGCAGGCGAACGAGAGGGTTTCCTCGATCTTGATCAGCTCCTGCGTCGGCGAGGCGGCAATGGTGACGTCCTCGCACACCTCCTCGAGGGCGTTCTGCAGCTGGTTCTCCGTGACGACGAGCGTCTGCCGCAACGGGTGGTGGCTGTCGCGCTCCGACATTGGTTGCTCCTCCTGGTGCGCCTTGCGAAAGCAACCGCTGTGCCTTGCTCGCGGCCCGCCGGCCGTTCTCTCACTCACCCGAAGCGGTCCCGTCCGTGTGAGGCCAGCGCGCGTGCTATCGGTCGATCGCTTCCCGCACCCGCTCCACCAGCTGCTGCGCGCTGAATGGTTTCTGGAGCAGGTCCAGATCCGGTGTGCCCAGCCCGCGGCTCATGACCTCGTCGCTGGCATACCCCGAGACGAAGAGGATGCGCGCGTTCGGGATGAGCGCCCCGAGACGCTCGGCCAGGGCGGGTCCGCTCATCTCCGGCATGACGACGTCGCTGAGCACGAGCCGGATCTCCGACGCGTGGTCTTGCGCGAGCCGCAGCGCCTCGGACGGCGATGGGGCTTCCAGCACCCGGAATCCCGCGCGCACCAGCACACGTCGCGCGAGGGCCCGCACCGAGCCCTCGTCCTCGACCACGAGGATCGTCTCATTGCCTCCCGGTGTCTCTGCCACGCGGCCTCCGCTCTCGTCTGGGGGAACAGCTGCTTCAGCCCGCGGCAGGTACACCGTGAAGGTGGACCCGCGCTGGAGCTCACTGTGGACCGCGATCACGCCGCCGCTCTGCGCGACGATGCCGTGCACCGTGGCGAGGCCAAGGCCCGTGCCCTGTCCCACCGCCTTGGTGGTGAAGAAGGGCTCGAACACCCGATTCTGCGTCGTGGCGTCCATCCCCGAGCCCGTGTCGGTGACATGGATGGCCACGTATTCCCCGGGGGTTACCACCCCGTGCCCCGTGTCCACCGCCGCCGGCACGACCAGGTTCTCCGCGCGGATCGCCAGCACCCCGCCCGATGGCATCGCGTCCCGGCCATTCACCGCCAGGTTCACGATCACCTGCTCGAGCTGGCCGCGGTCGGCCTTCACCGGCCAGAGGTCCTCCGGCACGGCCACTTCGAGGGTGACGTCCTCGATCATCAGCCGGCGCAGCATGGCGTGCAGGTCCAGGAGCACCTCGCGCGTATCGATCACGCGTGGCTGCAGGAAGCTCTTCCGACCGAAGGCCAGCAGCTGCGCGGTGAGGGTGGCCGCGCGCTCGGCCGCGCGGCGGATCTCCATCATGTCCGCGCGCTTGGGATCATACGGAGGCATGTCCTCCAGCATGAGGTCCGCATACGAGCGGATCGCCGTGAGGAGGTTGTTGAAATCGTGCGCCACTCCCCCGGCGAGGCGCCCGATCGCCTCCATCTTCTGCGACTGCCGCAGCTGAGCCTCCAGCGCCTGCCGCTCCGCGACGCGGTCCGACATCCGCTCCACGGCGAAGCGCAGCCGCGTGATCTCGTCCCCGTTCTTGATGGCCGCGGGCATCTCGTCGGTCTGCGGCATCGAGTGCGAATCCCGCGCGACCCCCTCGGCAACGTCGGTCAACTGCGCCAGAGGGCGGGTGATGTTGCGCGCCATGCGCCACATCAGCAGTGCGCCGAGCACCGCGATGCCGAGGCCGATCGGGATCGCGTTCCACAGCATCGAGCGCACGGGGGAGAGCACGCCGCTCACCGGCTGCGCGAGCCAGACCAGCAGGTCCGTGCCGGGCAGCGGGGTCACGACGGTCATCGTGTCGCTGCGCACATGCAGCCCTTCGGTGCCCGCGGTGCCGCCGGTCATCAGGGGCTCGGGCACGACGCGCTCGAGATCGGTCCAGACGCCGCTGCCGCGACGGCCCACCCGCAGACTCACGCCGCCGCCAACGATGTCGCGGAACTCCTGCGCGGTGGCGCTCCCGAACGGGTAGGCTGCCACGAAGTAGCCGAGCAGCGTCGTGTCGCCCACGGCACGGAGCGGCCGCACCCGCGAGTAGCCTGCCCCGGCGCCATAGGGTTCGAAGGGGCCGATGGTGGTGCTGTCACCGCGCACGTGCCGGAGCGCGATGGCGCGCTCCGGCCAGCGCGGCGCGGGGAAGCTGTCGCGCCGGTGCTCCAGCACCACCCGTCCACGAGCGTCCAGGAGTGCCGCGTACGCCTTGTTCTCGCCGGTGACCTGTCCGGACCGGAGCACCTGGAGCGCGAGATCGCGTCCGCGCCCATCCTGGAGGAACGTGACGAGGGGCAGGTACACGGCGGACCCGCCGGGCTCGCGGCGCAGGCCCGGGCGCACGAGCAGCCGCGCCGTGGTTCGCCCGGTGGATACCAGGCGCTGCTCGGCCGTCGCGAGAAGAGCGCGCTCCACGCGGTAGTACGCCGTCGCCACCAGGGTCAGGGCCGTGACGAGCACCAGCCCGGACGCGAGCAGCGGAAGCTTGCTATCGAAGGAGTGCCACCTGCGGGGGAACAGGGACATCGCAACGAGGTATCGGCATCGGCGGCCGGAACTTTAGGGGCTGCCCTGCGGTCCCTTTTTTGCAACCCGAGCGCAGCATAGGTTTTCGATCAACACGGACAGGATGCAATGGACAGAATCGGCATCGCTGCCCGCCTCCGGGGCCTGATCGGGGGGCAGGAGCACGGCGACCTTGGCGCGACCGCGACGCGGCTCGGCGTGGACGAGGTGTCGCTGCGCATGAGCATCGATCCTCTCGCGCCGTACCCCACACTCGACGTCCTCGCCGCGGTGGTGTCCTCCTACGGCGTTGACCCCACGTGGCTCGTCACGGGAGAATACAACCCGGCCACCCACCGCATGGCCGAGTCGGAGCCCAGCCGCGCCATGGAAAACCTGCGCGACATGCTGACCGCGTCCCATCCGCTTGCCCCCGCCGCACCTCCACAACCGCTGCGCCTCCTCAAGGACGCCTGACCGGATTTTCCACGCTCCGGCGGGTCGTCGCCTGGAGCAGCCTGTGCGCCGCGGTTCTCTCCTGTAGCGAACCCCCACGCGCGGCGCCGCCCCCTCCACTGCCACCGCGCATCGCCGAGCGACTCGATACGGTCGCATTGCGGCGCGCCGAGCAGCGCGCGCGCGAGATGCCTCGCCTGCGGAGCCTCCTCATCCAGTGGCGCGGCGAGACTGTCGCCGAGCACTATTTCCACGGCGCCACCGCCGGCCGCCGCGTGAACATCAAGAGCGCATCGAAGAGCATCCTGTCCGCGCTCGTGGGCATCGCCATTGCCGAGGGCCACATCCCCGGCGTGCACTCCACCCTCGGGGAGCTGCTGCCCGCCGAGACGCAGGGGCTCGAGCCCGAGAAGCGTGACATCACCGTCGGCGACCTGCTGTCCATGCGCGCCGGGCTGCGCAGCACGAGCTTCGACAACTACGGCGAATGGGTCACCAGCAGTAACTGGGTGCGCAGCGCGCTCGCGCAGCCCATCGTCGCCCCCCGGGGCGACCGCGGACCGATGATCTACAGCACCGGCAGCACGCACCTGCTGTCGGCGGTCGTCGCCCGCCGCACCGGGATGAGCACCCATCGCTTCGCGCAGCGTCACCTCGCCCGGCCGCTCGGCATCGACCTCCGCCCGTGGCAGACGGACCCGCAGGGCATCCATTTCGGCGGCAACGACATGTACCTCACCCCACGCGAGCTGCTCCGCTTCGGGGCGCTCTACCTGGGGCGCGGATCCTGGAACGGCACGCAGGTGCTCCCCGCCGCGTGGGTAGACAGCTCCTTCGTCCAGCGAACATCGTCCCCCTGGAACGGGAACGGCTACGGGTACGGCTGGTGGACGCGAACCGCCCGCGGCGTCCGGGTCCACTACGCCTGGGGCTATGGCGGGCAGTTCGTGTTTCTCGCGCCCTCGCTCGAGCTCGTGATCGCAATGACGTCGGACGCCGAGACGCCGCGCGAGGGCGGGCACAACTCGGCGCTGCACCGCCTGGTGGACGACGACATCGTCCCCGCGGTGTCCATTCCGTAGCGCGCTCCAACGCGGCAGCGCCGGCGGGCGTCTTAACTTCATCCCGCCCCATGAGAGGAGTCACCGCCATGCGCTCAGTCGGTCTGCTCGTGCTCGTCGCCGCTCTCATTGCCTGCCGGAATGCGCCGGCGCAGGAGGCCGC
>Ga0307505_10001345_pt1 | contig 20261 bp, 16 predicted proteins | sample 23_S_MG_FD_202183 | JGI IMG/M metagenome (GOLD analysis project Ga0307505, IMG submission 202183) | Soil microbial communities from Populus trichocarpa stands in riparian zone in the Pacific Northwest, United States - 23_S | ecosystem: Environmental > Terrestrial > Soil > Riparian zone > Trees...
TGAGCGAGCGACCCAATTACATCACCCCCGACGGCTATCGGCGGCTGCGCGAGGAATATGACGCGCTGTATGGCGGCGAGCGCCCGAAACTGCTCGAGACGATCGCCTGGGCGGCGGCCAATGGCGACCGGTCGGAAAATGCCGACTATCATTATGGCCGCAAACGGCTGCGCGAGGTCGACCGGCGCATCAACCATCTCGCGCGACGAATGAAGGATGCCCGGGTGACCGACCCGGCCCGGCAGGAGGATCGCAGCCGGGTCTGGTTCGGGGCGACGGTGACCCTGGCCGACGAGGACGGCAATGAGCGGATCGTCACCCTGGTCGGCGAGGACGAGGCCGACGCGTCGTCCGGCCTGATCAGCTTTCATTCGCCGCTGGCGCGGGCGGTGCGCGGCGCCGCGGTCGGCGACCTGCGCAGAGCCACCCTTCCCTCGGGCGAGCGCGAATATGAGGTGATAGCGATCCGCTATCCGGCTCAGCGGACGTAGCGGCCCGCAGCATTCACCAGCGCGGTGCGGATTTCCGGATCGGTAATGCGCATGTCCTCGTTGTGGTCGGCATAATGGCGAAACCAGATGTTGGCGCGATGGGCGACATCCTCGCTGACCACGCCATTGCCGGCTTCGCGCCATCCTAATGTGACGATCGCCCTGCCCTCGGGCGTCTCGAGCAGCCACGGATCGAGGATCTCGACGCCGGGACCCTGGAGATCGCCCTGATAGGGACGGCGCGGCTCGAGCCACTCGTCGCCCTGATAGGCGCGGTCGCTCGGCGGACGGCCATAGTAATAATCGTCATAGGCGCAGGCGCCGATGGTGAGGAGAACCCCTCCGGCCAGGATCGAAACCAATGCGTTCTTGCCCATAATCGGCCTCCCGATTTCGCGACCCCTGCATAGCAGGTTCGGCCGGATCAGGCCCCGGTCTGACGCAGCCGCTGTGCCATTTGTGCCAGTTCGGGACGGTCGGGTGGCGGATCGTCGGGCAGGGCCGCGGCAAGTGCCTCGGCGACATGTTCGAGCGCGGCGATACGAGCTGCCCTCTTGTCGTTGCCGTCGATCGCGGCCCATGGCGCCCAGCGCGTGTCGGTGGCGTCGAACATGTCCTTCATCGCCGCGAGATAGTCTTTGCGACGCGTGCGGTTGCGCAAATCCTCCGCACTCACCTTCCATCGCTTCCAGGGATGATCCAGCCGCGCCCGGAAGCGGGCGTCCTGAACCTCCTGGGTGACGTGGAAGAACAGCTTCACCAGGACAGCACCGTCGGCGCTGAGCTGGGCCTCGAATTCATTGATCTCGTCATAAGCGCGCCGCCATTCGGCGAGGCTCGCAAAGCCCTCGACGCGTTCGACGAGGACGCGGCCGTACCAGGAGCGGTCGAAGATCGCGACCTCGCCCGCCCGCGGCATGCACTGCCAGAAACGCCACATATAATGGCGCGCCTTTTCGTAGTCGCTCGGCGCGGCGATCGGCCAAACCTGGTAGGTGCGCGGATCGCATTGCGCAGTCATCCGCTGGATCGCACCGCCCTTGCCGCTCGCGTCCCAGCCTTCGACGACGACGATCGCCTTGCGGCGATGGACGAGATTGGCGACGAACAGCCGCGACAGCCGCTCCTGGAGCGCGTCGAGCGTCTCCTTGTAGCGGCCGCGATAAGGCTTTCCCGCCTCAAGCTCGCGCAGGTCGATCGCCATGCGGGGAAAGTAGCAGCGCGCCTATTCCGGCGCCACGACCTTGGCCGGGTCCTTTGCAGCTGTCCCGGAAGGGGGCACTAGCCGGATGCTCAGCTCGCGCAGCTGCTTGGCAGTGACCTCGCCCGGCGCGTTCATCATCAGATCCTCGGCGCGCTGGTTCATCGGGAACAGCACCACCTCGCGAAGATTGGGCTCGCCGGCGAGCAGCATCACGATCCGGTCGATGCCCGGAGCCGACCCGCCGTGCGGCGGCGCGCCGAACTTGAAGGCGTTGATCATGCCGGAGAAGTTGGTGTCGACATCGTCGCGACTGTAGCCGGCAATCTCGAACGCCTTGTACATGATGTCGGGCCGGTGGTTGCGGATCGCGCCCGACGACAATTCCACGCCATTGCAGACGATGTCGTACTGAAAAGCGAGAATATCGAGCGGACCCATGGTCTCGAGCGCCTCGAGCCCGCCCTGCGGCATCGAGAAAGGGTTGTGGCTGAAGTCGACCTTCTTCGCCTCTTCGTCATATTCGTACATTGGAAAGTCGACGATCCAGCAGAATTTGAACGCCTCTTCGTCGATCAGTCCAAGCTCCTCGGCGATGCGGGTGCGAGCGGCCCCGGCCAGTTTCGCTGCCTGGTCGGGCTTGCCGGCGGCGAAGAAGATGCCGTCGTCGGGGCCAAGGCCAAGCTCGGCGACCAGCTCCCGTGTCGCTTCCTCGCCATGATTCTTGGCAATCGGCCCGCCCAGCTCGCCGGCTTTCTGGGTGATGTAGCCAAGGCCCGCATGGCCTTCGGCACGCGCCCATTCGTTCATGTCGTCGAAGAATTTGCGGCTCTTTTCGGCGGTACCCGGCGCCGGAATCGCGCGGACGGCGCCGCCGCCATCGACGATGCGCGCAAACAGGCCGAAGCCCGAGCCGGCGAAGTGAGAGGAGACGTCGGAGATCAGGATCGGATTGCGCAGATCGGGCTTGTCCGAGCCATATTTCAGCATCGCCAGCTTGTAGGGAATGCGCGGGAACTGGCCGGCGGGAGTCACCGACTTTCCGTTTGCGAACTCTTCGAAAACGCCCGCCAACACCGGCTCGATCGCTTCGAAAACATCGTCTTGGGTAACGAAGCTCATTTCGAAATCGAGCTGATAGAATTCGCCAGGCGAGCGGTCGGCGCGGGCATCCTCGTCGCGGAAGCAGGGCGCGATCTGGAAATAGCGGTCGAAGCCGGCGACCATGATCAGCTGCTTGAACATCTGCGGCGCCTGCGGCAGCGCATAGAACTTGCCAGGATGGACCCGGCTGGGCACCAGATAGTCGCGCGCGCCCTCGGGGCTGGACGCCGTCAGAATCGGGGTCTGGAACTCGGTGAAGCCGGAATCGATCATACGCCGGCGAATCGAGCTGATCACCTGGCTCCGCAGGACGATATTGGCGTGGAGCCGCTCGCGGCGCAGATCGAGGTAGCGATAACGAAGCCGGATCTCCTCGGGATATTCCTGATCGCCAAAGACGGGCAGCGGCAGCTCGTTGGCGGCCGACTGGATCTCGACCGTATCGGCATGAATCTCGACCTCGCCGGTGGCGAGGCTCGGATTGACCGCCTCGGCATCGCGGCGGACGACCGCTCCCTCAACGGTAATCACCGATTCGACGCGAATCCCCTCGAGCAGCTTGAAGGCCGCGTCGGCGACGTCGGCAACGATCTGGGTCAGCCCGAAATGGTCGCGCAGGTCGACGAACAGCAAATTGCCGTGATCGCGCTTGCGATGGACCCAGCCGGACAGCTTGACGCGTTCGCCGACGTGGCTGGCGCGGAGTTCCCCGCATTTGTGAGTGCGATAGGCGTGCATGATCGGTGAACTTTCGGAAAAGATTGCTGGCAGCAATGCGCGCGAGCGCTTCGCTGTTACGATGGTGCTTTGTCAAGCGAAGAGCCCGTCGTTATGAGGGCGGCCAATGCGTATTCACCCTCTCATTACCGATACCGAGTCCCTCGAAAAACTCTGCGAACGGCTGGCGCGATCCGACTTCGTTGCGGTCGACACGGAGTTCATGCGCGAGAACACCTATTGGCCCGACCTGTGCCTGCTGCAGGTGGCCAATGGCGAGGAAGCGGCGGCGATCGATCCCAAGGCGGAGGGCATCGACCTCACGTCCTTGCTCCAGCTGCTGGTCAACAACGAGCATGTCCTCAAGGTCTTCCATGCCGGCGGCCAGGACATCGAGATCGTCTTCAACCTAACCGGCGGCACCCCCCACCCCCTGTTCGACACCCAGGTCGCAGCGATGGCGCTCGGGCTCGGCGAGCAGGTCGGCTATTCGAATCTCGTCGAATCGCTGCTCGGCCGCAACCTCGACAAGGGCGCCCGCTTCACCGACTGGGCGCGCCGGCCGCTCGACAAGCGCCAGATCGACTATGCGATCGGCGACGTCACCCACCTCGCGGAACTGTTTCCGAAGATGCTCGAGCGGCTGCGCCGGACGCGGCGCGGCGATTGGCTCGACCAGGAAATGGAGCGACTCGCCGACCCGGCAAATTACATCAACGACCCGGCGACGGCGTGGAAGAGGGTCAAGATCCAGACCCGGCGCGCCGACGCGCTCGGTCGGTTGAAGGCGCTGGCGGCATGGCGCGAGGTCGAGGCGCGCGGCAAGAACCTTCCGCGCGGTCGAATCATGAAGGACGAGACGCTCGCCGACGTCGCCTTGCATCCCCCGGCCGGCCAGGACGCGCTCGGCCAGGTACGCGGACTCTCGGCAGCCTGGCGGACCAACGACATTGGGATGCGCCTGATGGAGGCGCTCGCGGCCTCCGATCCACTACCGGCGGACGAGCTTCCCGCGCGCGACGATCGCGGGCCCGGCCTTGGCCGCGAAGGCGCGCTCGTCGCCGATTTGCTCAAGCTGCTGCTGAAGATTCGGGCGCGCGAGAGCAATGTCGCGCCGCGGCTGGTGGCGCGTTCGGAGGAGCTGGAAATGCTCGCCGCAGGAAGGCGCGAGGGGCTCGCAATCCTCGAGGGCTGGCGGTTCGAGGAATTCGGCCGCGATGCGCTCGACCTCGTCGAGGGCCGCCTCGCCTTCGCCATCCTCAACGGCAAGCTGGTGATGACGCGCACGGAGCTGGAGGTGGACGCATGAAATTGACGATCGCCCTCGCCGCCCTGGTGGCCGTAGCTTGCGTGAGCGCGCCGGAGCCGGCGGCATCGCGCACTTGCAATACAGAAGGCCTGCAGGACCTGGTGGGCCGCGAGGGCAATGTCGCGCTGAACGAGGAGGCCATGCGGCGCAGCGGCGCGCGGCAGTCGCGCCGAATCCGCCCCGGTGACGTGGTGACGATGGATTTCAGCGAAGATCGGCTGAATATTTATGTCGACGCGCAGGGCCGCGTCGAACGCTTCACCTGCGGGTGATTCGGATTTCCGGTTCGAGACCCAAGGCGCCGGCGAGACCTCCCAAGCGACGACGTACGATCTCGGTCGACAAAGCGGCAATTTCGGTATCGAGTTCCAGCCGCAGCTTCTCGGCCTTGCGCACCAGGCGACTGCCCTTGAGACCGGCGGCGACGCCGCCGCTGAGGCGTTGTCCGAGCCGCATCGCCAGTCCCCATGAAGCCGCGCGCACCAGCTCGGCGTCGGTGCACAAGGCCGCAATCGCCGGATAGGGCAAAGTTCGACCGCCGCCGAACGCGAAGAACAAGGCCTGGGCCAGCATTACCCGACCCGGCGCATCGATCGCGACCCAATTGCCGTGCAAGGCCATGTCGATACCGCGCTCGGCCCGGAAATCAGGGTGCGCGGCCCAGGCGATGTCGGAGAGCAGGCAAGCGGCAAGGCGCAGGCGCGCTGCCTGGGGCCGGTCGTCGAACACCGGCGCGATCCAGCGGTCGACGAGGTCGCCATGGGGAGCGAAGCGGCCCAGCCCGACGCCCGCTTCGCGCGCTGCCTCGATCAGCGGATCGTTGCGACGCTCCGCATTGCCGAGCTCGTTGTAAAGCAGGCCCTCGCGAATGCCGAAGCTCGACGTGACCAAGGCGGCTGGACCAAGCGCCCCCACCAGATTGTCCAGCAAGTGCGCCGCGCGCGGCAAGCTCGGTACGCGCGACACCGATATTTCGGCGATCGAGCGCACCTCCTCGCTGCCGACCCGGCGGAGTGTCTCGCGCAACTCGGCTGGGCGCTGGGGGCTCATGTCATGCTGATGGGTGATCGGAAGCGGATGGCCGATCAGCGCCAGGTCGAGCCGCGCCAGCGCCCGCCAGCTGCCACCGACCAGATAGAAAACCCGCCCCTGTGCCGCTCCGCCGAAGCCCGCGGCCTCGACTCGTTTCGCGACCACCTTGGCGATGGCGCCTCGGCCCGACGCGGCCAGGTCGTCGAGCCGGAGCACGCCGAATGGCAGGGTCGCGCTGCGCTTGACCAGGCCACCCGACACTTCGACCAGTTCGAGGCTGCCGCCGCCGAGGTCGCCGACGATGCCGTTCGCCTCGGGAATGGCGGAGAGCACGCCGAGGCCGGCGAGGCGGCCTTCTTCCTCTCCGGACAACAGGCGCGGCTCGAAGCCAAGTGCACGAATGCGGCCGAGAAAGTCCTTGCCGTTGCTCGCCTCGCGCACCGCCGCGGTTGCCACAACCCGGACCCACGCCACGCCCATCTGGCCGAGCAGCAGGCGAAACCGCGCGAGCGCGCCCAGCGCCCGTTCCTGGGCGGCATCGCCGAGCGCGCCGCCTTTGCCGATGCCGCGGCCGAGACCCGCCATCACCTTCTCGTTGAAGATCACCGACGGGATCCGGGTCGCGCCCGAATAGACGACCAGGCGGACCGAGTTCGAACCGATGTCGATGATGGCGACCGGTGCCCGGGCGGTCATCTGAAGGGTCCAGACCCGCTACTTATGAGGCCGTGACAGGGCCAGGCCGGGATGCATGGCAAGGAGGTGCGTGAAGAGCGGGCTGTGTAGCCCGCTTGAGCGGTCCGACGCCGCCAGGCGCCCGGAAAGGCCCTGCCCCGAAGGGGTGGCACGCAGAAGCGCGCTGGCGCGGTCGATCGCTTGCCAGCCACTTCCAGGTAGCTGGCGCCATAAGCAGAATCGCGATGTCCCCCGGACATCGCTGCGTAGTGCGGGGCACTGCGCATCTGCTTATCTTCCTCCCAGCGCACTTCTGCGTCCCATCACGGCCTCATAGGTAGCGGGTCTGGACCCTAGTGGGGTCCGCGCGGCAGCCGCAGCTTCCTCGGCCCGGCACCGCCGTCGCGCAGCGCGGCGCCGCGCCCGGACAGCGACGGATTGGTCATGAAATAATGGTGGAGGTTGAACGGCTTCTCGCCAGGGCCGGGGCGCAGCCGCCGATAGGAACCGTCTGCAAGCAGGCGCCAGCTTTGCTCGTTGTCTATGATGTTCGCGACCATCACCTGGTCGAGAATCTGGGCGTGGACGGTGTCGTTCTCGATCGGCAGCGCATATTCGACGCGGCGGTCGAAGTTGCGCGGCATCCAGTCGGCAGAGGAAATGTAGACCCGGGCGTTGCGATTGGGGAGCTCGTCGCCATTGCCGAAGCACCAGATCCGGCTGTGCTCGAGGAAGCGGCCAACTACCGATTTCACCTGGATATTGTCCGACAGTTCGGGGACACCGGGCTTGAGGCAGCAGATGCCACGCACCACCAGGTCGATGTCGACCCCGGCCCGGCTTGCCTCGTAAAGCTTGTCGATCGTGCTGGTGTCGACCAGCGAGTTCAGCTTCGCCCAGATGCTGCCCGGCCGTCCGCCGCGAACATGGTCGATCTCGCGGTCGATCTGCTCAAACAAGCGGTCGCGAAGGTTGGCGGGCGACATGTCGACCAGTTCAAGGCCAGGCGGCTCGATATAGCCGGTGATGTAGTTGAAGATGTGGGTGACGTCGCGTCCGACCCTCGGGTCGGCGGTGAAAAAGCTCAAATCGGTGTAGGTTCGCGCGGTCAGCGGGTGATAGTTGCCGGTGCCGAGGTGGCAGTAACTGCGATAGGCCCCATCCTCCCGCCGCACGACCATCGACATCTTGGCGTGGGTCTTCCACTCGATGAAGCCGTAGACGACGACCACGCCGGCGCGCTCGAGCGCGCTCGCCCACATCAGATTCTGCTCTTCGTCGAACCGCGCCTTCAACTCGACGACCGCGGTCACCGACTTGCCGGCCTCGGCTGCGGCGATCAGCGCGTTGATTACTGCGGATTGCTTGCCGGCGCGATAGAGCGTCTGCTTGATCGCGACGACGTCGGGATCCTCTGCCGCCTGGCGAAGGAACGCGAGGACGACGTCGAAGCTCTCATAGGGATGGTGGACAAGAATGTCCTTGGCACGGATGGCGGCAAAGCAATCGCCATCATATTCGCGAATTCGCTCGGGAAAGCGGGCCGAGAAGGCCGGAAATTTGAGGTCGGGCCGGCCTTCGTCGACCAATTGCTCGAGATCGGCGATGCCAAGAAATCCGGTGAGCTCGAACGTCTGCGCCTCGCGCGCGTCGAGACCCTCGCTGACCAGAGCGGCAAGATCGTCGGGCATGTCGGCTTCGCGCTCGAGCCGGATCACGCGGCCGCGGCGGCGGCGCTTGATCGCCGAGCGGAAGTAGCGAACCAGATCCTCGGCCTCTTCCTCGATCTCGATGTCGCTGTCGCGAATGATTCGAAACGCGCCGCCACCGAGCATTTCATAGCCGGGAAACAGGGTGCCGGCCTGGCGCCGGATCAAGGTCTCGACCGCGACGTAGCGGCTCGCGTCGCCCGGCAGGCGGATGAAGCGCGACAGGCTGGACGGCACCATCAGCAGCTCGCGGATCGGTTCGCCGTCGGCCAGCCGCCGGAGATCGAAGATCAGCGAGAAGCCCTTGTTGGGGATGAACGGAAACGGATGGGCCGGATCGATCGCCTGCGGCGTCAGCACCGGGAAGATGTGATCGGCGAAATGGCGATCGATCCAGGCTGCCTCGCTATCGTCGATCTCGTCAGCGCCGAGGACGGCGACTCCGGAATTGCGCAGCAGGCCGCGCAATTCGGCCCACACCACCTGGTGGCTGGTCGACAGCGCATCGGACTCGGCGGCCAGAGCAGCGAGCTGCTGAGCGGGCGAAAGGCCGTCGGCAGAGCGTTCCTCGACCCCGAGCAGTTGCTGTGCCTTGAGGCCGGCGACCCTGACCATGAAGAATTCGTCGAGATTGTTTCCCGAGATCGAAAGGAATCGAAGCCGCTCGAGCAACGGGTGAGCGGGATTGCAGCCCTCTTCGAGCACTCGGCGGTTGAAGGCGAGCCACGACAGTTCTCGATTGAAATAGATCGGCGCGTCGCTGCCCGCTCCTGCGGGCGTAGCGCTGTCATTGGCAGGCGTTGGCCGGGCCGATTCCATCTTTTCAGCCGCGACTTGCCGCGCGTCTCAACATGCCGGCCTCCTCGAGCACCTGCTTTGCCGTCGCAATCGTCATCCGCCGATGGCGCGACAGCGCGAACCGATCGAGCAAATCGACCGTCCTCAGCGCGGCGACATAGCTGCGTTCTATGCGCGGGACCAGAAAATCGGCAAGATCAGGCGGGACAAGGATGCCGCGATCGCCGAGCAACTTGACGATCAGATCGCCGAGCAGACTGTCGTTGGGCAAGGCGATCTCGATATGGGGCGTTGCGGCAAGTCGCGACCTGAGGTCGGGCAGCGCCGCCTGCCAGTGCGGTGGCGGGAAATCCGCGACTATCAACAGCGGCTTTCGCCGCTCCTGCGCCTCGTTCCAGGCGTGGAACAGGGCCTCCTCGTCATGATCCTCGGCATCGTCGAACAGTCTGCCGCCGGTCTTGCGAACAAACAACCGCCCGAGCAGGCTGCGGCCGGACTTGCGGGGCCCGGTGAGCACTGTCGCCATAACCGGCCAGAGCGACCAGCGGCGGAGATGCTCGAACGCGCCGCGATTGGCGTCGGAGAGCAGGAAATCCTCGTCGCGGTCCGCCACCGGCCAATCGAGAGGGAGTGCGATCTGGCCGGCCGCCGTCATCGGCGGTCCTGGTTGGCGCGATGTTCGTTGCAAAAAACCGGAGCCACTTTTTCGCACATCGCCCTAGCGCGAGATCCGCAGGCCGCCGCCGACGGCCTCGACCCGCCAGCCCTGTGCCCGCAGCGCTGCCTGCAGCGCCCCCGCATCGCCGGCATAGGTGACCCGCATGATCGACGTGCCGCCGAGCGCCAGACTGGTGGTGATCGCCGAGGTGACGCCGTCGACTCGGCTGACGGACAATTCGGCGCGCTGGACAGAGCCTGCGTCGGGCGTGTCGACCTGGACGCTGAAGGTCGAGACAGGGCCCGTTGGGGCCGGGGTGCCTTCGTCGAGCTCATAGTCGAGCGTCGCCGCCTCCTCGATTTCCTGCTGGACCTCGGGCGCGATGATCACCAGCGACGGATCGGGCCGAAGCAGGCCGGCATCGAGCGCGCGCGTGTAGATGACGTCCATCTGACGCACGCCGGCGTCGAGCATCCTCGGCAATTGCTCGCTGTTGGCGGCGCGCAAGGTGAAGCGGCCAAGCACCTGGCCGTCGGGACCGAACCGGGCCGTGAAATGGCCGATCGCAGGCCCGCCCGGAAAGACACGCCGCAGGTCGACCTCGGCAACGACGATGTCGGCCGCGCCATATTGATCGAGGATCATCCGCCACCAGCCGCGGCCGCGACGACGGGCCTGGGAGAGATTGAGCAAAAGCGGATCGATCCCGGTACCGGAGGTGCGGACATAGTCGATCGGACTGCCGGCAGTGCGATATTGCGCCCAGGCGCGCTGCCAGGGATTCTGGAACTCGAAGCTGTAGGCGCTCGACCCGGTCTTCATGACCGGGATGACCAGCACCGGCGCCGATCGTCGGACCAGACCCTGGACGCCGAGCATCTGGCCAGTACGGGCGCGATCGAACAACACGCCGAGCCGGGCGATGTAGCGCCGCGGGCCGATCTGCTCGGAATCGATGATGATCCCCGAAACGATCGAATTCAGAACCGAATCCGGGAGGTTGGGCGCCTGTGCCGGCGGGCGGCCGGTGGTGCGCGACCACAGGCCCCGCCAGCCCTCGCGCTGGGCGCGCCGCCAGCCCTCGACGCGGGCGCGGTCGGCATTTTCCGCAACGACGTCGACGTCGATCCCCATCACCTCGAAATTGCTGGTGCTGTCGATCGGCGCGATGCCGCGCTCCGAGCCGTCGAGCTGGGCATAAAGCAGCCCGGCCCCCAATGTGAGGGACAGGAGCACGGGAATCGCAACGAGGGAAATGCGGCGGGACAACGTCACCGGCGCCTTTTGGCGAGTTGGCCGTGGAAATCCAAGCCGCTTGTGGCTAGGGCCGCAACCAAAATGCCCTCCCCCTTGATGGGATTGGCGCCGCTCTTGGCTTCGTCCGGGGGGACGAAGCTGCGGCGTCAATGGTTGGGTGGGGGTGAACAGTCGAGTGACGCCGAGCGCGTGGAAGCCTTCACCCCACCCCAAACCCCTCCCCTTCAAGGGGAGGTGCTCCAGAAGTGCCGAGCCCCCACTATGAACGAAGACGAACCATACACCTATGCCAGGGCGGGCGTCGACATCGACGCCGGCAACCGGCTGGTCAAGGCGATCGCTCCTCTAGCCAGGGCGACGGCACGGCCCGGCGCGACCGCGGACCTTGGCGGCTTTGGCGGCTTCTTCGACGTCAAGGCTGCAGGCTATCGCGACCCCCTGCTGGTCGCTGCCAATGACGGGGTCGGCACCAAGCTCAAGCTTGCCATCGATGCCGGCCGTCACGACGGCGTCGGCATCGACCTGGTCGCGATGTGCGCCAACGACCTCATCGTCCAGGGCGCCGAGCCGCTGTTCTTTCTCGACTATTTCGCGACCGGCAGGCTCGAGGCCGGAATTGCCGAGCAGGTGATCGCGTCGATCGCCTCTGGCTGTCGCATCGCCGGCTGCGCCCTGATCGGCGGCGAGACTGCGGAGATGCCCGGCATGTACGCACCGGGGGACTACGACCTTGCCGGCTTTTGCGTCGGCGCGGTCGAGCGAGACGAGGCTTTGACCGGCGCTCGCGTCGCCGCGGGCGACGTGATCCTCGGCCTGGCATCGACCGGCGTCCACTCGAACGGCTTTTCGCTGGTACGCCGTCTCGCCTCCGACCGGGAGTGGAAGCTCGATCGCCCTGCCCTGTTCGATCCGGACCGGCTGCTGATCGAGGCGCTGCTCGCCCCGACCCGGATCTATGTGAAGCCGCTGCTGCCGCTGGTACGCGCGGGCCGGATTCGCGCGCTCGCGCACATTACCGGCGGCGGACTGCTCGAGAACGTCCCGCGCGTGTTGCCGAAGGGGCTGCATGCCCGGATCGCCGCCGATTCCTGGCCACAGCCGCGGCTGATGGCCTTCCTGCAGGCGCAGGGAAATATCGAGCCCGCCGAAATGGCCCGGACCTTCAATTGCGGAATCGGCATGGTCGCGATCGTCGCCGCCGACGAGGCCGATGCGATCGCCATCGCGCTCAGCGAGGCCGGCGAGACGGTGTTCACGATCGGTCGGATCGAGCCTGGCGAGCGCGGCTGCACGGTCGCCGGTGCCGCCGGCAGCTGGTTCGGGCGCGACGGCTGGAGCGCGACCCACCATGGCTGAGCGGGTTCGCGTCGCGGTCCTGATCTCGGGCCGCGGCTCGAACATGCTCGCACTGTCCGAATATCGACGCCGCGACCCCGACCGCGCCTATGACCTCGTGCTGGTCGCATCCAATGTTCCGGAGGCGCGCGGCCTGGTGCTGGCGAAGAGGCTCGGGATCAAGTCATGGTCGTTGTCGCACAAGGGCATGGATCGGGCCGATTTCGACCGCAAGCTCGAAGCGGCGCTGATCGACTTTGACGTCGAGATCGTCGCGCTCGCGGGCTACATGCGGCTGCTGTCGGACGATTTCGTCGGCCGCTGGGAGGGCCGAATCCTCAACGTCCACCCGTCGCTGCTGCCGTTGCACAAAGGGCTCGATACGCATCGGCGCGCGCTGATGGCCGGGGACGAATTTGCCGGCTGCTCGGTCCACCTCGTCACGAACGACCTCGATTCCGGGCCGGTGATCGCGCAGGCCAAGGTCAAGATCCTGCCGCGCGACGACGCCGACAGCCTTTCCGCTCGGGTGCTCGAGGAAGAGCACCGGCTCTATCCGATCGCGCTCGACGAATATTGCCGGGCCCTGCGGGAGCAGCGCTAGGCGTCAGCCGACGATCTCTTCAGGCTTGAAGAAAAAGTCGATCTCGATCTTCGCATTTTCGACGCTATCCGAACCGTGCACCGAATTGGCCTCGATCGACTCGGCGTGCGTGCGCCGGATCGTGCCCTCCTCGGCATTGGCCGGATTGGTCGCGCCCATCACCTCGCGGTTGCGGGCGACCGCATTTTCGCCTTCGAGCACCTGCACGACGACAGGTCCGGAGGTCATGAAGGCGACGAGATCGTTGAAGAAAGGCCGCTCGCTATGGACGGCGTAGAAGCCCTCCGCGTCCTCCTTCGACAGCCGGACGCGGCGCGAGGCGACGACGCGAAGGCCCGCCTCTTCCAGCATCCGTGTGATCGCGCCGGTGAGGTTGCGCCGAGTGGCGTCCGGTTTGATGATCGAAAAAGTGCGCTCGGTGGCCATGGCCCGATGAAGCTCCGTAGATGAAGGATGGACTTGGCGGGCTCTCTAGTGAGGCCCGCCGGCAAGGGCAAGCGCCCGGATTGCGCGTCAGCCCTCGTGATTGTCGGCGAGATAGCGATCGAGCAACGCCACCCCGAAGCCGGTCGCGCCCTTGTCGTAAAGGTGGCTCGCCTTGTCCGACCAGACCGTTCCGGCAATGTCGAGATGCGCCCATTTGACGCCTTCCTCGACGAACCTGCCGAGGAAGCAGGCGGCGGTGATCGAGCCGCCCTCGCGTGACGCGCTGTTCTTCATGTCGGCAATCTGGCTGTCCATGATCTTGTCATAGGCCTCGCCCATCGGCAGCCGCCACAGCCGGTCGCCGCTCTCGGTGCCGGCGCGGAACAGCCTGTCCGCCAGGCCGTCGTCGTTGACGAACATGCCGGCATATTCGTGACCTAGGCTGATGATCATCGCGCCGGTCAGCGTGGCGAGATCGATCATCACCTCGGGCTTGAACCGGCGCTGCGCCCAGGTCATCGCGTCGGCCAGGACAAGCCGCCCTTCCGCATCGGTATTGATCACCTCGATCGTCTGCCCCGACATCGACGTCACGACGTCGCCGGGCCGCTGCGCATTGCCGTCGGGCATGTTTTCGGCCAGCGCACAGACGCAGACGACGTTGACCTTGGCCTTGCGGGTGGCGACCGCCTTCATCAGGCCGGCGACCGCGCCGGCGCCGCCCATGTCCCACTTCATCGCTTCCATGCCGGAGGCCGGCTTGATCGAGATGCCGCCGGTATCGAAGGTGATCCCCTTGCCGATGAACACCACCGGAGCGGCTTTGCCGCCACCGTTCCATTTCATCGCGAGCATCCGCGGCGGACGAACCGATCCCTGGGCAACGCCGAGCAAGGCGCCCATGCCGAGCTTTTCCATCTCGTCGCCTTCGAGCACCTCGAATTCGACACCGAGACCGTCCAGCGCGGCGCTGCAGCGGGCGACGAAGCTCTCCGGGTAAACGATGTTGGCGGGTTCGGTGACGAGGCTGCGGGTCAGGTCGAGCCCGGCCAGCACCGCCGCTTCGTGGGCCCATTCGGCGGCCGCGCCGTCGGCGGCGCCGACGACGACGAGTTCCTCCAGCGTCGGCTTCTGCTTGCGCCCGAGCTTGGTGCGATAATGATCGTAGCGCCAGCTGCGCGCGGCGGCGCCAAAGGCGAGCCGCGCCGCAGCGCGCGCATCGAGACCAAGGCCGGATAGGTCGACCACAAGCCGCGTCTCGCCCGAGGTAAGCAGCCGCGCGGTTAATGCACCCCCGGTGCGTTCGTAAAGGGCGACCTCGTCCGGCTTCGGGCCGAGGCCAACCAGCATCAGCCGGCGCGCGCCACCCTCTTCATTGAGGAAGGTCTCCGCGATCGCGCCGACCTCGCGTTCGAAGCGCTGGGCCTCGGCCGATCGCGCGGCGAGAGTGCGGGCGGCATCGTCGAGACCGGCGAGGCGATCCTGGAGCATGTCGTCGCCGCGAACCGGGATAGCGAGGGCGAAAGCGCCCTCGGGGCGCTCGGCGACAAAGCTGACCGTAAGCAAGGCGTGAATCCTTTCGTGGCGGCGGCTGATCCCCACCGGCAATGGCTTGCGGTCGCCATTGCAGGCAGAGGCCTCAGGTGCAATAGGCTGGCCGGTCCTCGAGCCGGGCAGCGGGATTTGTGAAGACGCTTCGAACGATCTGTCGGACGGCCCTGCCCCTGATGCTGAGCATGAGCTGGCCGGCGGTCGCGCAGGATAGCCCGCCCGCCGAAGAAGCCGGATCCGAGATCGCGTTCAGCGCCGACCAGCTGGTCTACGAAGAGAATGTCGACACCGTCACCGCGCTTGGCGAGGTGCGGATGAACCGCGAGGGCTACAACCTTCGCGCCGACCGCGTGGTGTGGAACCGCGGCAGCGGCGAGGTGCGTGCCGAAGGCGGCGTCAGGGTGATCAGTCCGGGCGGTGATGTCGCTTATGGCGACAGCGTCGTGCTGGAAGACAATCTGCGCGACGGCGTCGTTCAGAACATGCTGCTGATCCTGGCCGACGGCGGACGCCTCGCTGCGATCCAGGCCCGCCGCGACGAAGGCATCACCACCCTCGACCGCGCCGCCTACACGCCGTGCGCGGTGGTCGATGCCAATGGCTGTCCGAGGGACCCGACCTGGCAGATCAGCGCGGTGCGCGTCATCCACGACCCGGCGCGGCATCGGATCAGCTACGAGGGCGCCACATTGAGCCTGTTCGGCCAGCCGATCCTCGGCCTGCCGGGCCTCTCCCACCCGGACGGGTCGCAGGGCGGCGGCTCCGGCCTGCTGGTGCCAGAGATCCGCTTCAACCGCCGCAACGGGCTGGAGCTGGCCGCGCCTTATTATGTCCGGCTCGGCCCCAATCGCGATTTCACGGTCACGCCCCACGTCTATTCCGAGGTGCTGCCGATGCTCGAGGCCGAGTATCGCCAGCTGACCAGCATCGGCGCGTTCCAGCTGCGGGGCTTCCTAACCCACGGCTCGCGGGTGCCGATCGACCCGTTGGCGCTGCCGCCGCCGGGACAGAACGAAGGCCTGCGCGCCTATTTCGAGGGCAATGGACGATTTCAGCTCGATCCGGTGTGGAGCATCACCGCTTCCGGCCGCTACGTCACCGACCGCACCTTCATGCGCCGCTACGACATTTCGCGCGACGACCGCCTCCGCTCGTTCGTCGATGCCGAGAGGATCAGCGAAAACAGCTATGTCTCGATCGCCGGTTGGGCGTTCCAGGGCTTGAGGCTGACCGACGTCGACGGCCAGCAGCCGATCGCATTGCCGGCGATCGACGCGCGCTGGCGGATCGCCGACCCGTGGCTGGGCGGCCGTTTCGAGCTTCGGGCCAACAGCCTCGCCATCCTGCGTCCGGAGGGACAGGACAGTCAGCGCGCCTTTGCCAGCGCAATGTGGGAGCGGCGCGGAATTACCTCGTTCGGCCAGGAGGTCGTCCTGACCGCCTTTGCCCGCGGCGATGTCTATCATGCGACCGACACATTGCTGACCCAGACCGAGATCTATCGCGGCAGCGAAGGCTGGAGCGGCCGTTTCATCGGCGCAGCCGCGGTCGACTTCAAATGGCCGCTGATCGGCAATTTCCTTGGCGGCACGCAGCGGCTGACGCCAAGGCTCCAGTTCGTCGCCTCGCCGCCGACGGAAAATCTGGACATTCCGAACGAGGATGCGCGCTCGGTCGACCTCGAGGATTCCAACCTGTTCGCGCTGAACCGCTTCCCGGGCCACGATCGCTGGGAAGACGGCGTGCGGGTAACCTATGGCGCCGACTGGGCGTTCGACCTGCCCGGCATCTCGGTGAGGACCAATATCGGCCAGAGCTACCGGCTCAGCACGCGCCAGACGATCTTGCCATCCGGCACCGGCCTGTCGGGCCGTTTCTCGGATTTCGTCGGGCGGACGACGGTTCGGATCGGCCGACGGGTCAACCTCATCCACCGCTTTCGGATCGACAAGGACAATGCCGCGATCCGCCGCAACGAGATCGACGCGACCGTCGGCGGCCGCCAGACCTATATAACGGTCGGCTATTTGCGGCTCGACCGCGACATCGATTCATCGATCGAGGATCTGCGGGATCGCGAGGAAGTGCGGGTCGGCGGACGGGTCCGCTTCGCGCGCTATTGGTCGATCTTCGGTTCGGCGATCGTCGATCTGACCAGCCGTCGCGAGGACCCGTTCTCGCTCTCCGACGGTTTCGATCCGATCCGGCACAGGCTCGGCATCAGCTATGACGACGAATGCATCGAGCTTGGCCTGACGTGGCGGCGGGACTATGAGACCAGCGGGGATGCACGGCGAGGCAACACCTTCCTAATCCGGGTGGCGCTTAAGAACCTGGGCCGCTAGTGTGCTGGATTTGAAGTTCGCCAGTTTTTTGGGTCAACATCGGAGCGAACTTCAAATCCAAAAAGCACACTAGTTTCAAACATTTGCTAGCGTGGCTAGAGATTCGGAAATTCGCTCCGGGCATGCCACAGCGATCAGGCGAATTTCCGAATCGCCACGCTAGTGGTCGCACGGGGCGCGCTAAGCTGCGGTTCAGCAATTTACCGGCAGGGTAGATGCCTGCATTCATTGGAGGAATGATGAAGCTCGTAAGGTTTCCAAGGGCAGCGATCGTGCTGGCCGCGTCGCTCTTGTCGGTGGTAGCCGCGGCGCAGGGCGATCAACCACAGCCCCGGCTCAACATTCCCAGCGACATCCGCGTCCTTGACCAGCAGCAAACCGGCATTCGCAAGGCAACTGCGATCGTCAATGGCGAGGTCATCACCGAAAGCGACATCGACCATCGCGTCGCGCTCGTGCTCGCCGCGCAGGAGGTGCGCCTATCCGCCGAAGACCAGCAGCGGCTGCGCGCCCAGGTGTTGCGCAACCTGATCGACGAGTCGCTGCAGATCCAGGCGGCAACCCAGAACGAGATCACGGTCGAAGCCCGCGAAGTCGACCAATATTTTACGCGCTTCGCCGGCAATTTCGGCCGCACGGCCCCGGATTTCACCAATTACCTGCGCACCGTCGGCTCGTCCGAGCGTGCGCTCAAGCGGCAGATCAGGGCCGAAATGGCGTGGCAGAGGCTGTTGCGCCGCCAGATCGAGCCGTTCGTCAATGTCGGCGACGAAGAGGTTCAGGAGATCATCGACCGGCTCAACGCATCGCGCGGCACCGCCGAATACCGGGTTGGCGAGATTTTCGTCTCGGCGACGCCGGAAACGGCGGGCGAGGTCCAGAACAATGCGGGCCGCATTGTCCAGCAGGTCCGTTCCGGCGCATCCTTCCCTGCCTTTGCCCGGCAATTTTCGGAGGCTTCGACCGCCGCGGTCGGAGGCGACCTCGGATGGGTGCGGGTCGAACAGCTTCCCGGCGAGCTGGCGACCCTGGTCCAGCAAATGCCGGTTGGCGCGGTCAGCGATCCGATTCCGGTTCCGGGCGGCTTCTCGATCGTGTGGCTGACGGATTCGCGCCAGATCCTGGTTGCAGATCCGCGCGACGCCCAGCTCAGCCTGATGCAGATGTCGATTGCCTTGCCCGCCGGAACCACCGAGGCGCAGGCGCAGGAGCGCGCGCGCCGGCTTGGACAAGTGAGCCAGTCGATGGGAGGCTGCGGGGGTGCGCCGGCAGCCGCAGAGAGCGCCGGTGCCGAACTGATCACCAACGACCAGGTTCGCGTGCGCGACCTTCCGGCGGCGCTGCAGCCGATGCTGCTCAATCTCAGCCTCGGCCAGGCGACGGCGCCGTTCGGCTCGCCCGAGCGGGTCAGCGTGCTGATCCTGTGCGGCCGCGACGATCCCCCGCCGGTGACCGGACCGACCCCGGAGCAGGTTGGCGAATCGATTCTTCAGGACCGCGTCAATCGCCGCGCGCAGCGCTACCTTCGCGATCTCCGTCGCGACGCGGTGATCGACTATCGCTGAGATGGAGGTGGCGCCCCTCGCGGTTTCGCTGGGCGACCCGGCGGGAATCGGCGCCGAGGTCATCGCAAAGAGCTGGGCTCGACGAGCGAGCGATGGACTGCCGTCATTTTTCGCGGTCGGCGACGTCGGTGCGTTCGAACGAGCCAGACATGGTCCGATCGAACTGATCGCCGAACCCAACCAGGCCGACGCCGCGTTCGACCGGGCCCTGCCCGTGATCCACGTCGCCGACTCGACGGTTCCGCCCGGCAGCGTCGACCTGGTCGGCGCGCGCAACGCCTTCGACGCGCTCGAGCTTGCGGTCGGCCTGGCCCGGTCGGGCGCCGCGTCCGGCCTGGTCACCGGGCCTGTTTCGAAAGCGCGCCTCTACTCGGTCGGCTTCGTTCACCCCGGCCAGACCGAGTTCATCGCCGAGCGCTGCGGCGTGTCGCCCGAACTGATCGCGATGATGCTCGCCGGGCCGACGCTTCGCGTGGTTCCGGTTACCACCCACATCCCGATCAGCGAGGTGGCCGGCGCACTGACGATCGATGCGATCGTCAACAAGGGACGCGCGGCGATCCGAGGCCTGCAGCGCCAGTTCGGGATCGAGCAGCCGCGGGTCGCCGTCGCCGGGCTCAATCCGCATGCCGGCGAGCAGGGCCAGCTCGGCCGCGAGGAGATCGACATCATCGTCCCGGCGATCGAGCGGCTTCGCGATGAGGGTTATGCAGTCTCGGGACCGCACGCCGCGGATATGATGTTCCACGAGATCAGGCGCAGCCGCTACGACCTCGCTTTGTGCATGTATCACGACCAGGCGCTGATTCCCCTGAAGACGCTCCATTTCAACGACGGCATCAACATGACCCTCGGGCTGCCGATCGTGCGCACATCGCCCGACCACGGCACGGCGTTCGACATTGCCGGCCAGGACCGCGCCGATCCCGGCGCCATGATTGCGGCGATCCGCACCGCGGGAGAATGCGTGCGGCGCCTGGCGGCCGCGTGACATCCGCACCCGACGGGCTGGCGGGCCTACCGCCGCTTCGCGAGGTCATCGCCAGACATGGGCTCAGCGCATCGAAGGCGCTTGGCCAGAATTTCATCCTCGACGAGCAATTGCTCGACCGAATCGTGCGGATCGTCGGGCCGCTGGAAGGCGAGCAGGTCTATGAGGTCGGACCCGGGCCGGGCGGGCTGACGCGGGCGCTGCTGCGCGCCGGCGCAAAGGTGACCGCTGTCGAGCGAGACCGGCGCTGCCGCGAGCCGCTTGCCGAGATCGCGGCGGCGTCGGGCCGGCTTCGGATTGTCGAGGCCGACGCGCTGGCGATCGACGAGCAAGCCGAGATCGGCCCGGCCCATGTCGTCGCCAACTTGCCCTACAATGTCGGCACGGCCTTGCTGGTGCGCTGGCTGGGCGGCGAAGCCTGGCCGCCCTGGTGGCGATCGCTGACCCTGATGTTCCAGCGCGAAGTCGCGGAGCGCATCGTTGCCGCGCCGGG
>Ga0307505_10001346_pt1 | contig 20248 bp, 17 predicted proteins | sample 23_S_MG_FD_202183 | JGI IMG/M metagenome (GOLD analysis project Ga0307505, IMG submission 202183) | Soil microbial communities from Populus trichocarpa stands in riparian zone in the Pacific Northwest, United States - 23_S | ecosystem: Environmental > Terrestrial > Soil > Riparian zone > Trees...
TTGCCGTAGTTGCCGATCCAGCCGATGTTGAATTCCGCCCAATTGCCCGTCATGTCCGGATGCCCGCCGATCCGCGGCGTGGGTGCCGTCGTGTTCGTCGCCGGCTCCGTTCTTGCCCACACGATGGTTGGCGCCTTCGTGGTGACAGTCATCGCCGTCTGCACGCTGGGCGGTACCGGCGCCACGACGTACACGTTGCCGGTCTCCGTTTCGCTCGTCGTCAGATCGCGAACGACCGCACCGTTCTTCCGCTCGGTCAACCGCCCGGCGTAGTACACCTCGATCTTGTGCAGCGGGTTGTTCCAATCCTGATAGTTGCTGTACGTAAACTCGGTCGTCGTCGCGCCCTGCGTCACCACGACCTTCTCGGTCATGTATCTCGCATCGAGCGTTGCCGTTCCAGTCGCGCCTGCAAGGCCTGGAATCGGGAAGGTCAGGACTGGCTTGCCAGCGACATCAAACGAAAGAGACGTGTTGCCGGCCTTCATCACGCCGTCGGGGATCACCGTGCCCGGGTTGGCACCCAGCCTCCAATCGTCCATGGTCCCGGCCAACGCAGACTTGGCCGCGCCCTGCGGACTCGCCCAGATGCGGATCAGCCGCTCCTGCACTGCCGCGGGCATCGCCGCCACCTTGCCCTTGGTTCCAGCGATCTCCGCGCCACGCGTGTCTTCGTTCCACGCGTACTGCCAGCTGACCACTTCGATGTTCGAGTAGTTCTGCTTGTTCGGCCGCGTGCAGGTGTATTGAATACGCTGACTGAACGTCTGGAAGTTCGTGCTCTCACGGAACTTCGACAGCGTGCACGGCTGGCCGTCCACCTGGATCGTGCCGCCCTTGGCCTGATATTCGAGCATTGCGACCATGTCGCGCTCGTCGGCCCCCTTCAACATGCCCTGGTGCCACATCCAGTTGAACAGCACGGCTCTCAGGTCCTTGGCGCCCGCTGCGGGTGTGTACGGTGCACCGCCACGACCCGGCCCCGGTGCGCCGGCCGGAGCCTGCCCGCCGCCCGGTCCTTGCGCACCGACAGGAGCCTGCTGCGCGCCGGCTGTCGATGCCACACCGATCGCGAGGGCAAGGGCGAACGCGGCCGCTGTCCAACCATTCCGTCGACCAAACTGCATGGCGGTCCTCCGTCTTGTGGGGTGAGCATGCCCGTCCGGCCGGACGAGGTCAAGGCCCAATACTGAGCGCTCGAGTCGAACGGCGGTGCTAGAATCCCGCGCGTGCGACGTGTGCTCAGCGGCGTCCTCGCGTTCCTGCTCCTGCCTGCCACCGCGTTCGCCGGCGAACACTGGACAATCGGGCTGTCAACGGGCGGAACAGCAATTGATGCGGTGGCGATCGCGGGCCGATCGGGATCCTCACCGACGGTACTCGTCGTCGGCGGGCTCCAGGGACGCGATCAGTCCAGTGACGCGGTCGCTCGTGAAGCAGCCGCGTTCGAGGCGATGCCGCAGCGCCGCCGGCCGTTCCGACTGATCGCGATCGCCGTCGCCAATCCCGACGCGCAGCCGCTGCAGTTCCCGCCCGTGGGAGTGGCTTACCGCGATCAGGTCGAGTCGCACGTGTTGTGGCGATGGGCTGGCACGCACGCGCCGGACCTGGTCCTCGTCGCCGGGCCGGATTCCGGATTGACCGAGGCGTTGTCACGGCACGTCGTCGCCGACGTCGGCCAGATTCCGGCGCGCCGGGTCGATGCGTCGACGCGGTTCCTACAGTCGCTGACGGCCAGCATCATCGCCTCGAGGGCACACCAGGAAATCGACCGACGTCGGGCTCGTTCCCCGCGCGCGTTCGCCACGCAACTGGCGCGCGTCTACGGCCGCGAGTTGACCCAGCCCACCTACATCGCCGCGATGGCCCTCATCAGCCGACTTCGGCTCGGCGAGCAAAACGACATCGCGCTCTTGCTGGCGCCGTACCTGGATGGCACGAAGAACAGCCTCGCGCGCCCCTCCCAATCATCCGTCGCGGCACACCTCGTGTTCTTCGATTACGCCCGCCGCACCGGCGACGACCGCGCGCAGGCGCTGGTGCAGAGCGCGGCGGCGGGCGGCTTCACCGACAGCGGCGAACTTCGCGAGTTCATGCCGCTGCACGGCGGCTGGAGCGACTCGCTGTTCATGGACGTCCCGATCCTCGCGAAGGCCGGCGCCCTCACCGGCGATCGGCGGTACTTCGATATGGCCGCGCGCCACGTCGCGTTCATGCAGCAGATCGTGCTGCGGGCCGACGGCCTCTACCGCCACCAGGCCTCGGCCGACGCCGCGTGGGGGCGTGGCAATGCGTTTCCCGCACTCGGTCTGGCGCTGACCCTCTCCGAGTTCCCACGCGATCATCCTGCGTATCCGCGTCTGCTCGCAACGTTCCAGGCGCACATGCAGGCACTCGCGCGCTTCCAGGATGAAAACGGCATGTGGCGCAACGTGATCGATCGGCCCGGCGCCTATCCCGAGTACTCGGCCACCGCGATGATCGCCACGGCGATGCTGCGGGGGATCCGGCACGGCTGGCTGGAGCGCAGCACGTACCAACCCCTGGTCGACAACGCGTGGCAGGCCATCCTGGCCCGCACTAGTGCGGACGCACGAATCGTCGACGTCTGCGAGAGCACCGGCACGCGCGGCCTCACCGACGACGACTACCTTCGCCGCGCCGCCCTCCTCGGCCGCGACGACCGCGGCGGCGGGATGGCCATGTTCTTCGCGACAGAACTTGCCGGCCTGTAAGAGCGGCAGAGCATCCTGAGCGCCCGGTCGTTCTCTTGGCGGTTCGAGGCGAGGCTTCGCTAGTGCATCCGCCCTTGGCGGAGTTCCATCTCGGCGGCATCGATGTAGGCGCGATAGCCCTCGGGATCGATGAACGGATCCACCGGGTTCTTCGCGGTGGCGCTCGCGACGAACTTGCGGTACCTGCCCCACGCACGCGCATGGTTCGTCACCCAGATGTCGGCGGGAAGACTTCGCAGCAGGCGCACGCTGCGCTCGCGATCGGCCCCTTGTTCTGGATACTGCGACATGGCCAGCACTCCGGGGTCACACACGCTCACGACGTTCAGCATCCGGTCGCCGTCGCGGACGGGGAACGACCACGAGGTGCAGCCGCGCGTATGGCCGGCGGTGACGTGCGCGGTAAGCACGACCGGCCCGACTCGGACCGTCTCGCCATCCTTGAACCGGTGGTCGACGCGTGCGGGCGGATAGCGGCCAATGACGCCGAGCCAGACGAGGGCTCTGATAGGCAGGAACACGTCCGGGTCGTCGCCGCCAGCGACGATGGAGTCCGCGCTGGCTTCGCTGGCCCACAGCTCGGCGCCCGACGCCTCCTGCAGCACCTGCAGCCCACCTGCGTGATCGGCGTGCGGCTCCGAGTTCACCAGGGCTTTGACGTCCTTGATGTCGAAGCCGAGCTTCGCGATGTTCGCCATGATCAACCGCGCGGTGGTGGGATAGCCGCCATCGAGCACGACGTGGCCCTCGGGCCCGGTGATGAGGAAGGCCGCGACGTCGCTCGCCCCAACGTAGTAGAAGTTGCCAGCGATGCGGAACGGTTCGGCGGGTTGCTGCCCGCCGACCTTTGTCGCGTTCAGCCACCGGCCAACGAATACAAGCGCGAGAACACTCAGCACTCCCAGGAGTACCAGCACGCGTCGCCTGGCTAGACGTCTTGAACGGTCAAATCCTTGCAGGTCAGTCAAGTTTCCGCCACCGTTCAAGACGTCTATGCCCGCGCGAACACGCGGGTAATCAAACACTGGGCTAGCGAGGCGGAGCCTACAATGCGTACCGGTTCGAGGCGCAGCCTCGCTAGCATCTACCTGTAGCCGAACACCGGCGGGAAGACGACGACCACCAGCGCCGCCCATATTGAGTACACCGGCAGATAGGCGACCTGCCATCTTTCCAAGGCGGCAAACGAGCCCCGGCGACGCAGGAAGGACGCATAGAGCCACGCCGACCACGCCAGGTTGACGAGCAGAATGAGATTCTCGCCAAGAGCCGCGACTCGGTTGGGAGTGAAGCCGAACTCGGAGATGCGGGCGGCGATCGCCGCCAGGGCCACCCCGTCGACCACGAGCGCGCTGACCACGAGCAGCAACTGCAGGCCGTCGAAGAAGTCGGGCGGGGCCTGCGGGTCGCGTGCTGAAGCAGCGTAGAGCACCAGACCGACAACCAGGGCCAGGAGCAGGTCGAAGCCGATCAGCACTTGGCGTTCGACGTTGATGGGGCTGCCCGTCCACGCCATCGTGACCAGAAACACCAGCAGCAGGACGGTGAACAGCGGTGTGAACAGCCTGGTCAGCACCGGGGCCATGTTCTCGATGACGCTCTGCTTCGCCTCCACCAGCCACGACCCGACGATGACGGCCCCTGCCGCCCCGCACGGGAGCAGCCAGCCCGCGACGAACCACGCAGGGTTCATGTCGATGGCCGAGAACATCATGAACGTAAAGGCGGTGACGACGCCCCCGCCCAGCGCGATGAGCACGTAGTAGATCGCCAGCTCGCCCGAGAACCGGACGAAGTTCATGCGCCCGCCGTCGGCGAACCAGCGGCCTCGGACATACGCGAAGCCGACGGCTATCCACAGGGCGATTGGCAGGTGCAAAGCGGTCAGCACCTGGGTGTCGCTGCCCACCGGGGAGTTGTCGAGCCGTTCTGGAGTGTGGAAGGGGTAGACGTTGGCGAACGCAGCCCCGGCCACGAACGCCAGCGCGAGCCAGAGGCCGCCTGCAACGCCCGGCCGACGCTTCCACACGAAGTAGATCGCCAGCAGCGGAAAGGCGAACAGGCTGGCGTTGCGGAAGTAGAACGGCGGCAGCTCCTGATCAGGGTCGAGGGGAACGCCGAACAGCGCCGGCACCTTGACGGCCAACCCGGCGGCAACGGCGAGCCCCAGGACGACGAGGGTCTCGGTGTGTGAGGTTTTCGCAGACTCGTCAGCGCCGGGGGCGATGACCAGCTGCTTCCACAGCCGCTCGGAATGCGCGCGTGCGAACTCGCGCGACAGCGCATCGAGGCTGCCCATGCGCTTGACCGCGACCAGAAAGGCTTCATCCCCGGCCAGGCCGGCGTCGGTGAGGGCCCCCAACTGGTCGCGTAAATGTCCCTCGAGCTCGTCCACGTCGGGACCGTGCACGGCCTGCCGCCGGCGCAGGTACGCTCGCCACTGGGCGATTTGCTCCTCGAGCGGTCGATCGGCCAAGGTCGTCATACCGAGACCGCCCTCAGCCAGATACCTCGCATGGTGCTGTCCACAACCTGCCACTGCCGCTGTTGGGCCGCCAGCTGAGCCCGGCCCTCTTTGGTGATGCGGTAGTACTTGCGCTTCCGCCCGTTCTCGGACTCGCTCCACTTGGCCACGACGTGACTTTGGCGCTCGAGCCGGTGCAGCACGGGATACAGCATGCCGTCGGTCCACTGGAGGTGGCCGCCCGACAAGTCCGCCACTCGCCTGATGATGGCGTAGCCGTAGCTGTCACCTTCGGCAAGGATGGCGAGCACGAGCGGCGTCGCGGAAGCAGCAACCAGGTCTTTGCTCATGTCCATACGTAGAAGTCTTATACATTGCACTTCTATGTATGTCAACCGAGCCCGCCCGCAGGCAGGCATCGAACACTGCACTAGCGAGGCTGAGCCTGCATGCTCGACGGTCCGAGGCGGAGCCTAGTGCGCCAGTGCGTAGAGCACCACGTTGATCCCAAGCGCATAGCCGCGAGGCGAGAACCGGGAGAAAAACTCCGGATCGTCGGCTTCGCGTTCGAAGGCGTCGGCGATGTCGGTGTTGTGCGTCATCGCCAGCATGATGCGGCCGTGATGGTCGCGGATGGCATGGAAGCGCGGCACGGCGCTATCGGCCCCCTGCTCCGAGGTGTCGCCGCCACTCCGCCGCCAATATCCGATGTTGGGAATCTGCGGCATCTCCGCCACGACGAACTGCGATTTGAAGATCGGATCGGCGGGCGTCACTTCCTCGATCGGGTACTCGGCGGGAGGGAACACCTTCGCGATCTCCTGGGTCCAGACCTGCCACTCCTCGGATCCCCAGTGGTCATCGGTCCACAGGAAACCGCCCTTCAGCAGGTACTCGCGCAGCCGCGCGCCATCGGCCGCGTTGATGCCCATTGACCCGACGTCACCCGCCATGAGAAAGGGGCACCCAAAGAGCTGGTCGTCGCTCAGACGGACCAGGTAGTGATTGGGCGACCGGTCGCGCCCCATGCTGACCCGCGTGCGGGTGAGCTCCGATAGCCGGATGCTCAGGTTGCGCTCGCCCAGCGGGTAGTCCGTGCGCCAACCGACGCCGAATCGGCGTACCTCGTTGTAGACGAGCCGGCAGATAGCCACGTCCCCGTCGGGGAACTGGGCAGGAGCAAGCGCGTTGCGATCCACGCCCCCGCGCCGGAACTGCGCCAGCGCGCCCAAGGTCGAGGCCAGCACGAACCCGCCGGTGATCAGGGCGACGAGGAGGGACGGCGGACGACGAGGACAACGCACGGGGCAAGTCTATCGCGGGGCGGAGCCACACGCTCGTTGGTCCGAGGCGGAGCCTCGCCAGGTTTGTGCCGTCGCGAACTTCCGTCGTATCCTGCGCGAAGGGCACATGCGCCAACCGTTCGTCCACCTGGTCGCGGCATTCGGGGTCGGTCTGGCACTGGTCTGGACCACAACGTCCGCGGCCCGCCAGGACGTCCCTCCAACGAACATCACGTCGATCGGTGCCGCGGATTTCTTCGCGCCCACGAAGGTCTGGAAGGCTCATCTTTCGATGTCCGCCGAGGCCTGGCGGGCTATGCAGCCGCGGCAAGGCAGCGGTGGGTTTGGATTCGGCCGCAACCGGTTCCTTGGCCCGCCTGGAGGCCGCAACGGCGTCGCGGCGCGGCAAGGCATCGAGTTCGACTACGCCCACGCCACATTGCAGATCGACGACTGGACCTTCCGGGACGTGGCGGTCCGGTACAAAGGGAACGGCTCGTACCTTCGAGCCACTCGCGCCGGCAGCGACAAGATCTCGCTCAAGGTCGATCTCAACAAGTACGTCAAGGGCCAGAAGCTGGCCGGTCTCACCACGCTCAACTTCCAGAACAACATCACGGACATCGGCTGGATGAACGAAGCGGTCGCCTATCGGCTGTATCGGGACGCGGGCGCCCTCGCACCGCGCACGACCTACGCGCAGGTGTACCTGACCGTCGACGGCCAGGGCGAGAAGCGCTACCTCGGCCTCTACTCGATCTCCGAGAACGTGGACGAGAACTTCGCCGAGGACAGATTCGGCACGAGGACGGGCGCGATCTTCAAGCCGTCCACACAGGCTTTGTTCACCGATTGGGGCTCGGAGTGGCCGGCCTACAACCAGTCGTACGATCCCAAGACGGAGTTGACCGACGCGCAGAAACGGCGGGTCATCGCGCTCGGCACGCTCGTGACGAGCGCATCGGACGAGGAGTTCGCGGCGAGCATCAGCGACTACGTGGACCTCGACGGCTTCGCCCGCTACGCCGCCGTCCTCGTCTGGCTTGCAAACCACGACAGCCTGCTCCAGAACGGCCAGAACTTCTACACCTACCTCCACCCGGCCACCAACCGGATGCACTTCATCGCCTGGGACCAGGACTTCTCGTTCGGGAACTCGCGGAACCCCACCTGGCCCATCTACACCCCCTGGCCCGGCAACAACCGGTTCCTGTCGCGCCTGCACAACCTCGAGGCGTTCCGTTCGAAGTATCTCGCACGCATGACCGAGTTCTCGGAGCGGCTGTTCGTGACCGAACGTCTCAAGCAACAGGTCAGCGAGATCGGGCCGGCCATCCGCCCGTCAGTCGAACTCGAAGGCATGGAGTGGCTGGCGGGCTTCGACCAGATTGCCGCCGGCACTTCGGGCATCGTGCCGTACGTCACCACTCGATCCACGTTCGTAAAGGCGGAACTCGCAAAAGGGGACGCCAAGGGCGCTGGCCCACTCGCGGCGCGGTGACGACTCCCCTCGACCACGTCCGCATCGCGCTCGCGAACCTTCGCGTGCCCATGACGCCTGACGATTCGGTGCTCCTCGCCACATCCGCGGTCGCTGACGCCGGGCGTACGGGCGCGGCCGTGATCTGCTTTCCGGAATGCTTCGTCCCGGGCTATCGGTGGCCGGACCAAGAGGCACCAGCGCCCGATCCCGTTTTCCTCGAACGCGCATGGACCGCGGTAGCGGATGCGGCACGACGTGCGCGGATTGCGGTGATCCTGGGGACGGAGCGCGTCACCGATCGCGGCCTGCAAATTTCGGCGTGCGTGATCGATCCGGACGGTGCCGTGGCAGGGTGGCAGGACAAGGGCCAGACGGATCCAGGAGAGGAAGGCATCTACCCCGCGCGCGGCACCGATCGCCATCTGTTCCGCGTGGGGCCGCTGACGTTCGGCGTGGTGATCTGCCACGAAGGCTGGCGCTATCCGGAAACGGTGCGGTGGGCCGCGCGTCGAGGTGCGCAAGTGGTGTTTCACCCACACGCGCACGTGGCCGAGCCCGGGAGCTATCGTCCCGTGACGTTCGCGGATCCCGCCAACACCTTCCACGAGAAGGCCATGCTCTGTCGCGCGGCGGAGAACACGTGCTACTTCGTGTCGGTGAACTGTGCCAGCGAGGGCTCAGGCACGACGTCGGCGGTCGTGCGCCCGGACGGCACGCTGCAGTGCTATCAGCCGTACGGCCAGGAAGGCCTTCTCGTGGCGGATCTGGACCTCAGCGCGGCCACGGGACTCCTTGCCTCGCGGTGCCGCGTCTCACCGTTGTAGGCGTCTTTCCACCAGCAGCGGATCAGCGCGGACTCGGATACCTGGCGAGCTTTCGCTGCAGGGAGCGGCGATGCATGCCGAGCTGTCGCGCCGCCTCCGACACGTTGCCGTCGCAATCGGTCAGGACACGGTTCAAGTGTTCCCACTCCACGTCTGCCAGCGAGGGCGGGTCGGTGGGCAGGTCGCGTGGCCGCGAAGCCAGCCCGTGCTGAAACGCCGCCAGGATGCGATCGGCGTCCGTCGGCTTGGTCAGGTAGTGCACCGCCCCGAGCCGCACGCTTTCGAGCGCGGTGGCGATGCTGCCGTATCCAGTGAGGACGACGATCGCGGTTGACGCGTCGATCGCCTTCAGCTCCCGCACGACGTCCAGGCCGGACCGATCCGGCAGCCGCAGGTCGACGACGGCCATCTCGGGGCTCTCCTGCTGCGCCGAGCGGATGGCCGACGCGCCGTCCGCGGCACCCTGGGCTTCGTAACCTCGGTCTCGGAATGCGTTCATCAGCAGGGTCCGGAAGACGTCGTCGTCTTCGACCACGAGCACGGTGGGCACGATGCGCGACATCACGAGCGAGGCTCCGCCTCGCTCGAACGGTGTCTCTTTGCCCGGCCTTGCCGGGCGGAGAACACGTGGCTCCTTTGGTTGGAGTTCTCGTGGTCACGTTTTCTCGCGGGCAGGTCCAACACGGCAGATGTGCCCTCGCCGCGTTTCGATTGAAGCCTGAGGGTACCGCCCATCTGGTCGGCGAACGCCCGCACCAGGAACAGCCCCAGGCCAAGTCCCGCGCCCGCCGGCTTGGTCGTGAAGAAGGGCTCACCGGCGCGCGACGCTTCCGCGTCGTCCATGCCACGCCCGCGGTCCAGCACTTCCACGCGCACGCCTCCGGCCCGCTCGATGCGCATGGTCACGCGCTGTCCGGGGCTCGACGCGTCGAAGGCATTTCTCAGCAGCGCGATGAGGGCCTGACGAAGCGGCTCCGCCGGTGCGTCGATGGCCTGAGGCGACCCGGGCAGCGCGACGTCGAGACGGTTCGCCAGCGACTCACCGAGCCGGTAGCGAAGGTCATCGACGAGCTGTGGCAGGGCGATCGGGGCCTCGGCCGCGGACGCGGCGGCCGCGCGGCCGCTCAACTGATCGAGGACGCTCGTGCAACGGTCGACTTCCCCGCGGATGATGCTGATGTACTCGCCGGCCGGCCCGACGGCGTCGCCGTGCTGCAGCACCGCGCGTTCGAGTTCGCCGGCCGCCGTGCTGATGGTGCTGAGCGGCGTGGCCAACTCGTGCGCGGCTCCGGCACCGAGGGAGAACAACGCCGCCAGACGATCGCTCCTCGCCGCCGCGGCGCGTGCATCCGTCAGCTCGCGCTCGCGTTGGGCAAGCGCCTCCGACACACGGCCGACGAAGTACGCGATGAGGCCGGTCGCGGCCGCCAGCGCCACCGCCATCCCAGACAGGTGCAGCGTCAACATCCGGTCGCTGAACGCGGGGTCGATGAACTGGAGTGGCCGGTTGTAGAAGAACGTGAACCCGTAGGCCGCGTTGGACAGGAGTCCGAGCGCGATCGCCCATCGGTGTCCCAGTGACACCGCGGCCACGGTGATGCCCACCAGGTAGACGATGCTGAACGGGTTCATCGGGCCGCCGACCAGATACAGGATGCCGGTCAGCAGGCCGACGTCGATGCACAGCACCGTGCCGATCACCGCGCGGCTGGGGGCCGGTTGCCGGAGTTGAACGGCCAACGCGGCGTTGGTCGCGGCCAGCGCGGCCAGCAGCGTCGCCAGCGGCAGGACCGGCAACCTCACCCGCCAGAACTCGCCGGCAGCCCACGCGGCGCCGGCCAGCGCAACTACCGACACCCACCGGAGCCGGACCAGCCACGGCATCACGACGTGCAGCGCCTGGTCTTGCCTGGGGCGTGGGACAGCTGGTTCGAGGACGGTGCTCATCGGGATCGAGCCGGGCTCGGCGGCCTGCCGATCCTACAGGATCGATCGGTGGCCTCAGAACGTCAGCCGCAGGCCGACTTGGAACGTCCGGGATTCGCCCACCGCGGTGATCTGATTGAAGGTCGGCAACGGGTTCGTGGGATACGCGCCCGACCCGAAGTTCGCGTTCCGCGTCAGGTTGTTCGTGCGGTTCGTCACGTTGAACACCTCCGCCAGCCCTTCCACCTTGGCCCGGCCGCCTACCGCGACGACTCGGCTGACCCGCAGGCTCATGCTGAAGAAGTCGCTGCCCACGCCGGCATTTCGACCGATGAAGGACCCATTCACGATCGGCCGCCCGGTGGTGCCCTGCACGGTGGTCGCGCCTGAGGTGATGTTGAACGGCAGCGACGAATACGCCTGGAGGAGGCTACTGACCTGAAAACCGTGCGTGAGCCTCTCCCACAGCGTGGTCCCCGCCGCCATCGACGTGTGGACCGACCCGTTCAGCACGAACCGGTGCCGCTGATCGCCATCGGAAGGGCCCCAGTCCTTCGACAAGTCGAACGGATCGATCGGCTGGCTGAAGAAGGCTTCGCCGACGTTGTTCATCGATTTCGAGAGGGTGTAGCTGACGCGATAGTTGCCCCATCGCGCCGGACGCTGCACGAAGGACACGTTCAGGCCGTGATAGGTGGACATCCCCAGCGACATGTACCGGTTGTCGTTGGCGTAGCCGGAGTTCGGCCGGCAACCATTGTTGGTCCCGGCGGCCACGCACGAGGGGACGTTCTGGTTGATCGCCATCAACAGGTTGGCCCCGCGCAGGTACTGATAGCCAACGGCCACGGTCCCGAGATCGCCCACCTGTCGCTCGACCTCCACGTTGCCCTGACGCGAATAGGCGTTCTGCAGGTCACGATCCATCGTGGTCAAGTTGACCAGCGTGACCAGCGGCACGGGGGCTCCGAGAAGATTGGGAAAGGTCGGCGCGCCGGACTGCGCCGGCGACAGGCTGATGTTGACCTGGCGGAGGTTGGCGATGTCCGTGGTGTTTCCCGCCGACAAGAGGGCGTTGGCAACCCCGCGCAAGGGGACGCGATCGAAGAAGAGCCCGGCACCGCCGCGCACCACGGTTCGACCGCCCGCCCAGGGCGACCACGCAAGCCCCACGCGCGGCGACAGGTTGTTGGTGTCGGTGTTGACGGTCTCGAGGAACTGCAGGTCGTACCGCAGCCCGAGGTTCAGCGTGACGCCGGGCGTCACCCTCCATTCGTCCTGCATGTAGACGCCAAGGTTCGGGTTGTTCTGCGCCACGTCCACGGCACCGAACGTCTGGGTGAAGCCGGCGTTGTTGTAGACGCCGGTCAGGAAGTTGGCCATCGACGAGAACGTGTACTGGCCCCTGACAGAGCGGAGGAAGTTGATCTCGTCGTGGTTGTACAGGAAGTCGAGGCCCGCGCGGAGCGCGTGCGCGCCCGCCAGGAAGGAGACGTTGTCCACCACCTGGTACATCGTGTTCAGGCGACCGGTGGGGCTGCTGGCAAACGTACCGAACGTGGCCGCGCCCGCGATGTTGACGCCCGGCCCGAACGGGTCCGTAGGCAGCGCCACCAGATCGCTGTGGACGAACTGGCCGCGCGTTTCGTTCATCAGCCGGGACGACAGCGCCATGGTGTTGCCGATGGCCACCCCCTGGTCCCGGTTGTCCAGCCCGGCGGATCCGGACGGCGTGCTGAGGGCGCCCGCGCCGCGAGCGTTGTCGGACGCGACGTTGTAGAAGCTGTAGCGAACGGAGAGCTGGTCGGCGCCGCCGATCTGCTGATCGAGCTTGACCAGGAGGTTGAGCGAATCGACGGGATTGGGATAGACGCCCGTGGATACCCTCGCGCCCGGATAGCCGACGGCATTCAACCGGGCATTGATGGTGTCTACCGTCCCCGCCGGCACCGTGACCAGGCCCGTCTGGTCCAGCTTCCGCTGCTCGACGTTCATGAAGTAGAACATCCGGTCTCTGCGAACGGGCCCGCCGATGCTCCCGCCGTACTGCTGTTGCGACATCGGCAGCGTGGTCCCGGACAGGGCGTTGGGCGCGTTGAAGTCGTCGTCCCGGAAGTAGCCGTAGAGGTTGCCGCGGGCGACGTTGGTGCCGCTCTTCGTCACGACGTTCACGTAGCCGCCCAGTGCGCGCCCGAGCTCGGCCTGCCCGCCCGACGTGACCACCTGGAACTGCTCCACGGCGTCCACGCCGAACGGCATGCCGCTCAGGCCGGCGGCGTCGTCGTTGGCCGACAGGCCGTCCACGATGAAGCCGTTGGAGAAGTTGCGCTGGCTTCCGATGGACAAGCCCACGCCAGGCACCGCCGATGTTTCGGCGAAGAGCTGCGTGCTGCTGATGTTGGGCGGCGACACGCCGGGCACCAGCAGCGCCAGGTCGAGGAAGTTGCGCCCGTTCATCGGCAGGTTCGCCACTTCGGCCTGGGTGATCGTGCCGGCGATCTGGCTGCGTGCGGTCTCGATCACGGTGGCCTGTGCGGTCACCGAGACCGTCGTCGCCACGGACTCCACGCTGAGCGCCATCGACAGGTCGAAGGCCGAGCCCACCGTCAGCATCACGGGCCTGGTGGTCGGAACAAACCCCGGCAGGCGCGCGGTGACTTCGTAAGGGCCGATCTTCAGCGACGGGAAGCGGAAGCGTCCCTCGTTATCAGTCACCGCCTCGGCGGTCAGGTTGGTTTCGGTCTGTCGAGCGGTCACAGCGGCGCCGGGAACGACCGCGCCCTGCGGGTCGGTGACTCGCCCGCCAACGGTTGCCTGGTTCAGGCTTTCTTGTGCCTCGGCGGCACGCGCGAACACGGACACGCACAACGCCAGCACGACCGCGCGTGTCAGACAACGGGCTTCCATGGGTTCAGGGACTCCTGCTCAGCCAGGCATCCGAAGAAGGCGGATGTCCAAGCTCAGGCGGATACTAGGTGCGCTGCGCGCGCACTTCCTGCGACAAGGTGTCGCAGGGGGCTGGATTCGGTGCCCTTTCGCCCTCGTCGTTACACGTTCGCAACAGAAACGTTACGTGAACTCTCACGGCACTCGTGGTTAGATCCGTGAACCATGTATCGCCGTGAACTGCAACGCGATGGTCACACGCACCGATTCCTCATCATCCCGGTCAGGGGACAGGGGTGGGAGGTTCGCGAAGAACGAGACCGGGAGATCCTGAGCCGCCGGCAGCTCGACGACTGGCACCGCGTGGAGGGCGCGCGGATGTTGTTTGCGACAGAGGTCGCGCAACTTCGCGCCGCCGGCTGGATCGAGGTATAGCAGGCCCGGCCCGCCGGGGTTCACCAGAGCCGCACGCCAACGAAGCCGTTGACGCGGAGGTGCAACTCCCAGCCGATGCGGGCGTCCACCCCAACGGTGGTGCGGTTTCCGTTGGCGATCCTCACGCCGCCACCGGCGGTAAACGCGCCCTCGCCGGACGTGAACCTGCCGGTCGGAAACGACTGCCGCGTCTGAAAGAGTCCGCCGCCGGCGACGAGAAACGGTGTCACCTGTCGCGGCTTGGCACCACTGGGGGCCCTGATGTCGTAGGTGAGGTTGCCCGTCGCCACCAGGTGACTATGGTTCTGTCCCACGATGTGGACAACCTCGGGGCCCACCGCGAGCCGGGGCGACAGATAGAACCGCGCGTTGCCGCCGACGAACCCCTCGCTGACGAGGCTGTCGTCCGCGAATCCCACCCAGCCACCCGAGACCTCGGCCACGGGCCCTGGATTTTCCTGCGCGCCGGCTTGGTGAACCGTCACCACCAGCAGCGCACACGCGCCAAACGTCGCTCTGACCACACCTGGCATCTGTCCCTCCGAACACCAAGGTGCAAAGCGCAGCCAAAGGGGCTCAGGGAGCGGGAGCGGACACGGCCGTGGCGACGGCGCCCAGGCCCAGGCGACGCAAGCAGACGTGTGCGTTGGCCGTAGGTGAAAGATAGCGTTCGGCGAACTCGCGGCCCGCACGGCCCACGTCCTCGCGCAGGGCCGCGGACGCGGCAAGGCGGCGCAGCTGCTCGCACACGCCATCAGGCGTCTCGGCGTGCAGGCCAGGCAGCGGCTCGGGATACAGCCCGGCAAGCAGTTCCGGCCGAAAGTTGGCGAGCACCGGACGGCCGATGGCCAGCGCGTCGGTCATCACCAGTCCCGGCAGCGAGTGGCCGAACTGATCGGTGACGACGTCGGCCTGACGCATCTCCTCGTACACCTCGGCCAGGCTCATCTCCGGCAACCAGGTGACGTTGTCCTCCACGTCCAACTCGCGCACGAGCGCCACGGCGTCCTCCACGTGGTAGCCCTTGGCGACCAGCCGCAACTCCGCATCTCCGCGCCCGCGCACGAAGGCCGCGAAGCCGCGGATGAGCACGTCGGTGCCCTTGTGATCCTGGGCCGAGAAACCGGGCGGCATCGGGAACCTGTAGTTGACGCGCGTCGGGTTGAAGATGCGCAAGCGGGCGTTGCCGGGCGCCGGCCGGAAGGCCAGCCGCATCGTGTCGGAATTCCAGGTGAAGAACCGCCGGCTGTCGGTGACGCCGATCGACTCGAGCAACGCGTCGCCCTGCGGCACGAGACCCTTGTGCGCGAAGCTCACCGCCTCGGACCCCAGGATGCCGTCGCGCTGGCGCGTGATGAGGTTTGCGAGCTGGCGCTGCGCGCGGCGCCCGGGCGGCGAGCGATAGAATTCCGGATCGCCTGCGCCACGCCGCACCGCGATCATGCCGTAGTCGGCGTAGTGGGTGAGGTCCGACCCCGTCAACAGCGAAAGAGCGGGCAGACCGAGCTGCTGGAACAGGCTGGGGCCCAGGTCGTTCAGCAGCACGCCGCGCGTCCCGTCGGTCAGGAACGCGATCACGGGCGCGACGGCGGCCGACTCCCGCAGGTACGCCTCCTCGGTGACGGCTGACGCGTCGAGGATCCACTCCGGGTAGCCTCCGGCCAGGTCCGCATCCTGGCTTTCGGGCCGGTGCAGGCGTTCGGTGCGGTTCACGACCAGCACCGCTTTCACGCCCAGGCTCCGCAGCCCTTTGGCCAGGACGTAGGGATAGTTGTTGGTGTTGCCGAAGATCCCGATCTTCATCGTGCGGGCCTGAACGGGCGCGCCATCCGAAGAGCATCATAGCGCGCCGGATCCGCGCCGCGAAGCACGCAGCCGTCCGGCAGTCGCATAAGATCAGGCCCGTGCCGCACACCGACGCACCGCTCAAGCCCCCGCCAACCGCCGCATGGCGGTGGGCGGTGCTCGTCGCCATCAGCGTGGCGATGTTCGGCAACTACTACGTGTACGACTCCATTGCGCCGCTGACCGATACGCTCCAGCGCCTGCTCGGGTTCACCGACACGCAGATCGGCACGCTGAACGCGATCTACAGCCTGCCCAACGTCGTCATGGTGCTCGTCGGCGGCATCATCGTGGACCGGTTCGGCACGCGGCTGGCCACGCTGCTCTTCTCGTTCGTCTGTCTGCTGGGCGCCGTGCTCACGGCGCTGTCGCCGCTCTTTCCGGTGATGGCCGCCGGCCGGCTCCTGTTCGGCCTGGGCGCCGAGTCGATGATCGTGGCGATCACAGTGGCCATCGGGCAGTGGTTCGTCGGCAGCCAGCTGGGCTTCGCTTTCGGGGTGAACCTGAGCATCGCGCGCATGGGATCCTACAGCGCGGATCTGTCCACCAGCTGGTTCAAGCCGCTCTACGACAGGGGATGGCAGCCGCCGTTGTGGCTGGCAGTGGCCTTCATGGCGTCCTCGGTGCTCGCGTGCATCGTCTACTACTGGATGGAGGGACGGGCCGGCCAGAAGTTCCAGCTCGCGCGGAGCAACGCAGATCGGTTCGTGTGGTCCGACCTGTGGCGCTTCGATCGCTCCTACTGGTACATCGTGGGCTTGTGCGTGACGTTCTACTCGGTCATCCTCCCGTTCCGCAGCACGTTCGCGATCAAGTACTTCCAGCACGCGCACGGCCTGTCGCTGCAGGAGGCGGGCGCGCTGAACGGATACGTGTACCTGGCCGCCATCGTCGGGACGCCGCTCTGCGGGCTCCTGGCCGACAAGCTCGGCCGCCGGGCGGCGTTCATGGCCGTCGGGACGTTCCTTCTCACCGCGGCGTTTCCGATCCTCGTCTACACCACGTGGAGCATGTGGATCACCACCGTGATGATCGGCGTCGCCTTCTCGCTGGTGCCGGCGGTGTTGTGGCCGGCCGTGCCGCGCCTGGTGTCGGCTCAGAGATTGGGTACGGCGTTCGGCCTGATGACCATGCTCCAGAACATCGGCCTGATGGTCTTCAACGTGGCGGCTGGCTCGCTGAACGATCGGGCCGGCGCGAGCGCCGAGAACCCGGGCGGCTACACGCCGATGATGTGGATGTTCCTGCTGCTCAGCCTGATGGGGTTCGTGTTCGCCCTCGCGCTCCGCGTGCGCGAGACCGGACCGGCCGGGCACGGCCTGGAACGGGCGGCATCGAACTAGAACGTTTTCGCGGCGCTGTAGTGAAGCGGCACCCGGAGTGCCGGATGACGTTCCGGCATTCGGTCGGGGTGGAGCGCCCGCGCGATGCGGAGATCGGCAACCCGCGCCTCGCCCAGGTTCGCTGGACCGCCGGGCTCTGCCCCGAGGTCAGGCTTGGTCCTCCCGCTCGACGGCCGCGGCGTAGGACGCCGGCGTGAAGCCGAGATACCACGCGCCGTCGACGTTCAAGACAGGCCGCTTGATGATCGACGGCTGCCGCAGCATCAGGTCCACGGCGCTCTTCGCGTCGAGGTTCCGCTTCTCGGCATCCGGCAGCTTGCGGAAGGTGGTGCCGGCCCGATTGCACACCGCCTCCCATCCGAACGCCAGGCACCACCGCTCGAGCCGATCCCGATCGACTCCCGCGGTCTTGTAGTCGTGGAAGTCGTACGCCAGGCCGCGCCCGTCGAGCCAGGCGCGAGCCTTCTTGATCGTGTCGCAGTTCTTGATGCCGTACATCGTGATCGTCATGACGGTCCACGGCCGCTCCCGCCGGCCGTCACTCGACGAGCGTCGCGAACCCGCCGTACACCATCCGCTTCGGGTCGAACGGCATGTCCTTCGGCGGGCCGCCGAGCGCCGCCATCTCCTTCATCACCTTGGCGTTCACGCGGTCGCGGTGCGCGCGCGACTTGAACACGATGTAGGCGAAGACGGCGGTCTCTCCCGGCTTGAGTTTCAGCGCCTTCGTGAACGGCGTGCCCCACTTGGCCGCCAGGTCGTCGCCCACGCATTCCTTGTAGTCGAGCGCGCCGTGCTTCATCCACGCCTGGCGACCCTGCCGCGCCATGGTCCGGTACGTGCGCACGTGCTTCTTCGGGATTGGCAGCACATAGCCATCTACGTAGCTCATCGGATCTCCTCCTCGACGGCCAGTATGTAGCGCGCCGGCGGCCGGCGTCGACACCAACCTCTGCAGCGCGTCCCGTCCCTTCTCCGCGTTGCACCCGCCGCGCGGCAGTACGAAGGGCGAGTGGTATGGTGTTTGACGAGGGAGGCAACGACGCATGGCCGCATGGACAGTCGTACCGCTGTTGATGGTGGTGCTGTTGCAGTCCGGCTGGACGCTCACTCAGGCACCGCCGCGTGAGGTACGTCGCCTCTACTGGGAGCTGATACCGGAGATGGAGGTCTGGGTCCGGCTGGTTCCCGAGAACCCAGACGGAAAGCCCACGGCCATCAACCTCGTGTTTCACGCCTTCTATCCGGGGCGGGCGCAACGGGACTGGTTCACCGGGCTCCCTGCGTGGCCGAAAGGCGCGCCGACGCGACTCACCGTGAGCGCGGAATCGTCGCCGCTCGTGCTCGTCCGGGAACTGACGCTGCGGTTCGCGGTCGACGGTCGGATGATCGACCTGACCGGGCCAACGAGCCGCTACCGGCAGCTCCCCTGCCCCATCGCAAGCGAAGACTGCAGTCCCAACGGGGTCGAGGCGGAGCTGGACGCGTCGACGTTGCGATCGCTGACCGCCAGCGCGTCCATCGGCGGACAGGCCCTGGGATTGCCGATCAGGCTGACCGCGGCCGATCAGCACGCGCTCGGAGAATTCGCGGCCAGGACTGGACTGTCAGGAGACGAAGCGCAAAAACCCTGACCCGGCCGCTCCTGGCCGCCCGCGTACCGCTGAAGGGCCTCCCATGTCGTCCATACTCGCCATCGCACGCGCAAGCTTCGCAACGATCGATAAACGCTCCTGACGCCAGCGGAACGGCCGGACGCTTCCTGTCCGTTTGCGGGAAAGCCAGTCCCGCAGCCGGACACGCCTTCGCGCCGGTCGTTCGATTCCCGGCCTGTTTCGTGCGGTACAAGGCTTGAATCCACTCCTGCTGGTTCTGCGTTCAGGAGTCTGCCGCCCATGTTGCTCCTCCACGACCTCCGCCATGCCGCGCGCACGCTGGTCCGCGCGCCCGTCTTCACGCTCGTCGTCGTGCTGATCCTGGCGCTGGGCATCGGGGCCAACGCGGCGATCTTCAGCATCGTGAACGCCGTGCTGATCCGGCCGCTGGGCTTCGCCGACGCCGAGCGCCTGGTCGCCCTGTACGAGGGCGTCCCGGCCGCGGGGATTGCACGCGTCGCGTTCTCGCCCCCTGACATGCTGGACGTCGAGCGCGAGGCGAGGTCGTTCGACGCCGTCGGCGCATTCCGTAACGCGGCGCTGGAGCTGTCCGGCGGCGGCGACCCGGAACGCGTCTCGGCCGCACGAATCACCGCGGGGCTCTTCCCGATGCTGGGCGTCGAGCCGGCGCTCGGGCGGCTCTTTTCGCCGGACGAGGACCGCCCGGGCCACGATCTGGCCCTGATCAGTTGGGGGCTCTGGCAGCGCCGCTACGCCGGCAATCCCGCCCTGATCGGCCAGGCCATCCAGCTCGATCGCCGGCCGTACACGGTGATCGGCATCATGCCGGCCTCGCTCGAGTTCCCGCGCCGGGGCCCGCAGTTCAACGGCGAGCCGGCGGACGTGTGGATTCCGATGGCGTTCGACCAGCAGAACATGTTCCGGGGCGGTGGATTCGAGACCAGCGTGATCGCGCGGCTGGCGAACGGCGTCACGCTCGCGCAGGCGCGAACGGAACTCGACATCCTGGCTCCGAAGATCCAGGCCACCTACCCGCCGGGCCTTCGCGACGCGAACCAGTTGAAGCTCTTCGCGGATCCGCTCCGGGAGGAAATCACCGGTCAGGTCACACGGCCGCTGCTGATGCTTCTGGGCGCCATCGGGCTCGTGCTTCTGGTGGCGTGCGCCAACGTGGCCAACCTGCTGCTCAGCCGCGCGGCGCTGCGCGAGCGCGAGATGGGCCTGCGTGCGGCGCTCGGCGCGACGCGATTCGACCTGCTGCGGATGCAGCTCTCGGAAGTGCTGGTGCTGGCCACGGCCGGGGGCCTCCTGGGCATCGCCATGGCCCGTCTGATGCTCGCCGCCGTGCCGGCCGCGATCGCCGAACGGGTCCCCGGGCTGTCGAACGTCCCGCTCGATCTGCGCGTCG
>Ga0307505_10001347_pt1 | contig 20235 bp, 18 predicted proteins | sample 23_S_MG_FD_202183 | JGI IMG/M metagenome (GOLD analysis project Ga0307505, IMG submission 202183) | Soil microbial communities from Populus trichocarpa stands in riparian zone in the Pacific Northwest, United States - 23_S | ecosystem: Environmental > Terrestrial > Soil > Riparian zone > Trees...
CCGCCCTCCTGTGGAAAAACGGAGTGCCTACGGAAACGTCGGCGGGCCGAAGCGGATCGGCTCGGATCCTTCGACGTGCTCAGCCGACAGGAATTGCGTGCCGTCGAACATACTCGCCACGTCCCCCGCCGACTCCTGATTTCCGGCGGTCAACAGTCCGGTCAGGCCCGACAAGTAGGCGCCGAATACCGTCACCGTGAAGCGGACCGGAACGTAGAACACGTTCAGCCCCGCGGCGGCCAACGCCATCCCCGGCTTGCGCTCGCGCAGCTCCAGCGGGTTCGAAGCCGACACCTGCGCGGCCGCGAGTGCGACCAGGCAAACCGCCATCACCATGTTTCTCGTCACGCGCACCATCATCATCATCTCCTCGTTGCCGACGTTCGCGCAGGATAGCCGCCTCAGGAGCGCCTGTCATCCCGATTTTCAATGTCCGCACAACGTTTCTACCCGATGACGTTTGCTGTGCGGGAGCGCGGGAAAGGCCAAAAACTCGACTCCCCGCAACATACGCGGTACTTAGTCGCCCCATGAGCGTCGCCGCATGAGCCGGAGTTGTGTCGTCGTCGGCGGGGGAATCGCCGGCCTCACCGCTGCCCTGCGGCTCTCCAACGGCGGCATCCGCGTCACCGTCCTCGAGGCCGATTCCGCGTTTGGCGGCCGGGCGCGCAGCGAAGTGGTCAACGGCTGCGTCGTCAACACCGGCGCCGGCTTCGTCACCAGCTTCTACGACGCCACGCTGGCGCTGTTGCAGGAGCTGCGGGTCGGAACCTTCGAACCCGAACACCAGAGCGGTGTCGTCGCAACTCCGTTCGGCAAGATCCCTCTCGATCTGCGGTCACCGCGACGCCTGATCCGCTTCCCACTGATCACGTTCACGGGCAAGCTCCGGGCGTTGTCGTTGTTCGCCCAATCGTCGCTGCGCCGCCCACTCCACATCGGAAAGCCGTCGAGTCTGGCCCGCATGGACGGCGGATCGACGATCGAGAGCTGGGGTCGGCGAACCCTCGGGGAGACCGGCTACCAGTACCTGCTGCGCACCGGCATCGAGCCCTTCTTCTACTTCGGCGCCGAGGACGCCTCGGCCGCGCTCGCCAAGGCGCTGGTCCGACATGCGCGCGGCTGGCACATGCTGGCGATCACGGGCGGCATGGGCGGGCTGTGCGATGCCCTCGCCGAGCGCATCGAGGTCCGCACGGGATGCAAGGCGAGCCAGGTGGAGGAGCACGCCAACTCCGTCGTCGTCCACCACTCGGGCGGCAAGATCGAGGCGGACCACGCCGTCCTCGCCATCCCGGCGCCGGCGCTCGCGCGCCTGCGCGGGAGCTTCAGCGAAGAGGACCGGCAGCAGATCCAGGCGGTGCGTTTCGTGCCCAACCTTCTGCTGTACTTCGGATACGAGCGGCCGATCACCGTGCAGCATCCGTTGGTGACTCCCGGCGGTCCGGGGCGGCACGCCATCGCGCGCATCCGCACCATCTCGCCATGGGCGCCGAGCTACGTGCCCGAGGGAAAGGAGCTGGTGTCGATCCATGCCTCGAGCTGGCGCAGCGCCGAATTGGTGGGCGAGGAGCCGGAGCGCGCCATCAACGAGCTGCGGCGCGATGCCGAAACGATCTTCGGCCGCCTCGCCGATCCGGATTGGATCCGGCTGTATGCGCGGCGCGAGGCGGTGGTTCTGCCCGCCCCCGGCCACTTCCGCCGCACGCGCGCCTTTCTCCGACGACCGCGCAAGCGCGTACATTTCGCCGGCGACTGGCTGACCGGATCGACGATCGAGGGGGCGGTGCGCACCGGCACCAACGCGGCGGAAGCGATCCTCGCGCAGCGGTGAACGGGATTGGCTTTGCCAATCCAGGGGCGAGGGGCGGGGGACGAGGGACGAGGGGAAGCGGTAGAGATGACCCTCTTCCTCCGTCGCCCCCTGATTCGGGGTCGGGGTCGGAATCGGTATCGGTATCGATCCAGCCCCCCTCGCGGCGGTCTCCGTGCACCGAATCGATTCGCAAGGCGATCGACGAGAACTCGAACAACATCGTTTCGATTCCTTTCGACCCCGATTCCGATACCGACCCCGACCCCGATTTTGTGCCCGGCAGTAACGGCGTTCACGCGCAACCCGTGTGCTTCACCCATCAACACGAGAGGGACCCTCTTCCTCCGTCGCCCCCTGATTCGGGGCCGGGTCGGAATCGGTATCGGTATCGATCCGGCGCCCCTCGCGGCGGTCTCCGTGCACCGAATCGATTCGCACGGCGATCGACGAGAACTCGAGCAACATCGTTTCGATTCCTTTCGACCCCGATTCCGATACCGACCCCGACCCCGATTCTTGCCGGGCGCAATCCCCCTTCGTATCAGGGGGTTATGCGCAGACCCGTAAAGGCCTGCGCGAAGCCCAACAGGGTCGCGGCGACGCCGAGCCAGACGTGGATTTCGCGGGCGTTTTCGCTGCCGCGCAGCGCCGCTCGCGACGTCCACAGGCCGGCCCCGAGCACCGCGACCAAGCTGGTGCCGAGTTGGAAATGGGTGCTCTCGGCAAGTTTCATGTCGTCGCGCAGCAACACCGTCGACACCGCGCCGGCGACCCACGTCGCGGCGACGAGCGCGAAGACCACCGGGGCGATTCGCGCGTGGCTCGCGAGCAATCGGGCGCGGTGCCGGCTTCGCCCGCGCGAGCGGATTCCGAGCGACGCCGTGTAGAGCAGCAGGGTCAGGACGACCCCGCCGAGAAGCGGGTGAAGGTAGATCACGGTGCCTCGTCGGCCGGATCAGCGCTGCCGTCGCGGCCACCGCGCCGCCGGCACGCCGTTCAGATCGGCGTCTCCACGTCGCCTTTGCGCAGCCGTCCGGCGATGACCATCTGCTGCACTTCGCTCGAACCGTCGTACACCCGCGCGACCCGCAGATCGCGCCAGATGCGATCGATCATGTACTCGTTGCGGATGTAGCCGTTGCCGCCGAACATCTGCATCGCGTCGTCCACCGTCTGCCAGGCGCCCTCGGCCGCCAGCAGTTTCGCCGTCGACGACTCGCGGATGGCGGCTTCGCCGCGCTCGAGCAACCACGCCGAGCGGTGCACGGCGAGGCGCGCGGCTTCGGTGCGCGCGCTCATCTGCGCCAGGCGAAAGGCCAACACCTGGTGGTCGATCAGCGGCTTGCCGAACGTTTCGCGCGTCGCGCCGTACTCGAGGGCCAGCTCCATCGCCTTCTGCGCCGAACCGACACAGCGCGCCGCGAGAGTCGTCCGCCCCTCGGACAGACATCGCTTCGCGTAGTCGAACCCCCTGCCCTCTTCGCCGACGAGCGCGTCGGCGGGGATTCGCGCGTTCTCGAAGACGACCTCCGAGATGTACGAGCCGCGGTGGCCGAGTGTGTCGAACACCTGCCCGATCGACACGCCCGGCGTGTCGGCGTCGACGAGAAAAGCGCTGACGCCGTCGCCTGTGCGGGCAAAGGTGAAGAAGTGGTGCGCCTTGGGCGCGTTGGTGATGAACGTCTTGTGTCCGTCCAACACGTAGCCGTCGCCGCCGCGCTCCGCGCGCGTCTTCATGTCGCGCGCGTCCGAGCCCGAACCCGGCTCGGTCAGCGCGAACGACCCCAACCACTCCCCGGTCGCCATCTTCGGCAGGTAGCGCTGCTTCTGCTGATCGTTGCCGAAGCGGACGATGCCGACGCAGCCGATGCCGGTGTGGACGCTGATGTAGCTCGCCAGGCCCCAGGGTCCGCGCCCGAGCATCTCGTGTACGAGCACCTTCTTGGTGATCGGCAGGTCGATGCCGCCGTACTCCGCCGGTATGCTCAGACCCAGCAAACCGAGATCGCGCGCTCCGGCGATCAGGTCGTCGGGGAGCTCGTCGGTCTCCTCGATCTCGCGCCAGACGCGATTGGCCTCGTTCTCGACGAAGTCCCGCACGGACTGCCGCAGGATCCTGTCTTCCTCTGAGATGCTGAAGTCCAGTTGAGCAATCTCCGAGAGACGTCGGCCTCAGAGGGGCGCCGAGCCGCAGAGGACACGGCGCGAAACCGCGCGCATCGGGTCAGCCGGCCGCGGGCTCGTCCGCCGCGACGGCCGGCGCCGGAGCATGAGCGTCCCAACCTTTGTCGATGCAAGGCCTACACACCGCGACGATGTGACGCTCACGGCCCGTCCCCACCATCACACCGCGCAACAGCTCGACCGAAAGGTCTTTGCCGCACGCGGCGCAGGCCGCTTGCAGTGTCGTGTTCTCTTTCGCCTTCTCGCCCGCCATTCGAGTACGTCTCCCTGCAGCTGACTATCGTCCGGGTTCAAACACATCCCCGGCGGCTTCGCAACGCACCTCGCCATCGACCTGATCGTAGAGAAAACCGATTCGCAATCGGCCGACGCGTGGTATTCTGCCAGGTCATGTTCCGCAGAACTGCAGCGGCCCACCGGGACCCGGCGTGGTGACACCGCGTATCCTGATCGTCGAGCGCAACCAGGCGCGAGCCGCACGGCTCGCCCAGGTCCTCGCGCCGCGCAGCCCGCTCACATGGGACTGGACGGCGAACGTCGGCGACGTCGCTGAACGCGTCGTGGCCGCGCCCGTCGACGCGATCGTCGCCGATTGGGACGTCGTCGGCGGCGTCGACGGAGTGCGTGCCATTGCGTTTCATCCCGGGACCCCACTGATCGTCACCACCGGTCGGCTGACGCACGAAGACCTCGTGGCATGCCTCAAAGCGGGTGCCGCCGATTGTGTGCGCAGAGCCAACCCCGCTCGCCTGCGCGCGGCCGTGGCGGAAGTGCTCGAGCAGGCCCAGCTGGAAGCCGACGGGATGTTCGACACCGGCCGTTATCGCCAGCAGATCCACGACCTCGCGCGAGCGGAGCGCTCCAGGGCCGAGTTTGTCGGCAACCTTTCACACGAGCTGCGCACGCCGCTGAACGTGATCATCGGCTACAGCGAGATGCTGCTCGATCGCGCGTTCGGCGAACTGGTCGGACCTCAGCAGGTCCCGATCGACAAGATCAACCGGCAGGCGCGCGAGCTGCTCGACCTGGTCGACACGACGCTCGAACTGAGTCGCATCGAGGCGGGACGCATCCCTCTGCAGGTGGAGCCCGTCGACGTGGGCGCGCTGGTCGCCGAGATCGAAGAGGAAACGCGTCTCCTCATCAACGGTAAACAGATCGCGATGGGGCGGGATTTTCCGCCCGGCATCCTGCTGCCGCGAACCGATGCGATAAAGTTGAAGGTGGTGTTGAAGAACCTGGTGACCAACGCGCTGAAGTTCACCGAGCGCGGCTCGGTGCACGTGACCGGTCGCAACCTCGGCGAGGGCGTCGAGGTCAGCGTCACCGACACCGGACCGGGCGTGCCACCGCACCAGCTGCGCACCATCTTCGACGCCTTCGCGCAGGGCGACAGCGCCCGCGGCCAACGCGGCGCCGGCCTCGGCCTGCACATCGTCCAGCGCCTGCTCGCCATCCTCAGCGGCAAGGTCTCCCTGGAAACCGAACTCGGAGTCGGTTCGACGTTCCGCGTCTGGATTCCAATCGAGAGGCCGCAGGCAGATCGTTGAAACGATCGAACTCACCACAGAGGCACCGAGAACACCGAGAATAAAAGGCTCTGAAAGACTCGCCCACACTGCGGCGAACCCATCCCCAATTAGGGTCGATGTCGACGATTTTCTGTCGGAATCCTCTCTGTGTTCTCCGTGCCTCTGTGGTGAGATCTTTTATCTTTTGAGCCTACGGGGCCAGCACCGCGGCGTCGGCGCCGGCGGTCGTCGCGTCCTCCGCGTCCGCGCTCCAGGCGAGCACGGCGCACCCGAAGAGCACGACCGCCGCGACTCCCCACGCCATCGGCGCTCCCCACGCGCGAGCGACGACGCCGACGACGAGCAGACCGGCCGATCCGCCGAACATGAACGCCATCGCCTGGATCGACAGGACGGTCGCGCGCTGCTCGCGCATCGCGTGTTCGTTCATCCAAGCGCCGAGCAGAGGATCGCTGGCACCCATACCGGCGAAGTGCGCGACCAGCCCGACCGTCGCCTTGCCGAAACCGACGGACACGGCGGCGAGCGCGATCCCGACGGCACGAACCAGCGTCACGACCACCGCCGTCGTCCGCCGCGACATGCGCCGGCGCAGCCACGGCAACGCACCGCTGCCGGCGAGCGCGGCGACGTTGATCGCCGCCCACACCCAGCCCATGCGCGAAGTGCCTGCCGAGGAGATCGCGGTCAGGTGGGTCGGCCAAAGCTGCATGGCCGGCATCTGCGCGAACGCGATCAACCCAGTCAGCAGGCAGAGAAAGCGCAGCGTCGGGTTGCCGAGCACCGCTCCCAGCCCGCCGCGGATCTGGCCGCGAATCGCGGGCAACGGATTCAACGCCGCCAGCGCCGAGATGCCGCGAACAGCGGGCCGCGCCGCGGGGCGCGTCTCGCGCATGATCGCGCCGGCGACCACGCCGGTGATCGCGAAGCCGACGACTCCCATCAACCAAGGATAGGCAATGTCGACTTCCGCGGCGTACCCGCCGGCCAGGCCGCTGGCGATCATCGCGGTGTGCGAGATCATCTTGCCGCGCGAGAACAACCTGTCGGCCGGACCGTCGTCGCCGTCGTCGCGCATCCCGTCCACCGCCCACGCGTCCAACGCCCCGCTCGCCAGGGTGTTGCCGATGGCGTCCACCACCTCGGCGACGACGAAGTCGCCAAACGAGTCGGCGTGGAAGTACATCCCGAAGGCAACGGCGCGCACCGCGCAGGCAAGCAGGAACGAAACCTTGCGGCCGAACAGGTCCGCGACCGCCCCGGTCGGCACCTCGAAAGCGAAGTTGGCGAACAGGAAGACCGCCAGGATGGCGTTGATCTCGAACAGGTCGAGTCCGCGCGAGAGCAGAAACAGCGGATACACGGCGCCGAGAAACGCCCACGAGAGATTGTAACCGGCGAAGACCAGGTAGTATGTGCGTTCCGAGCGGGTCATGGCACGACTAAACCTTTGAAGTACGAATGGATCTCACCACGGAGGCACGGAGAACACAGAGAACGAGAATTTTTAAGAGACTTACCCGAACGGCCGCGAATCACCTCACCGACCCAGACGCCGGATTCCGTACCGAATCGCCTCGCGCCCGATCCCTATTGGTTCGATGCCGACGATTGGATCCGCGTCTCTTCGATGTCTTCTCTGTGTTCTCGGTGCCTCTGTGGTGGAGGTTGTTTGTCTTTTGAAGGGCGCCATCGTCGCGCCGCCGCGCGCAATCCACAACGGCGGCTGTCTCCACGAACGTAGGACGTGCTGGAACCGACCTGGGCGAGCCTGCGATGTCACCGGGGAACAATCATGGAAACGCTGCGCATCACCGACAAGGTAGAAATCCCGCTGTCCGAGATCGAGCTCTCGTACGCGCGCTCGGGCGGCCCGGGCGGCCAGAACGTCAACAAGCTCGAGACCAAGGCCGTCTTGCGCTTCGACGTCGCCGGCACCGCATCGCTCGGAGAAGACGACCGCGCGCTGGCGATGCGGCGCCTGGAGAGCAGGCTCACCAAGAGCGGCGAGCTGCTCCTGCGCTGCGATCGCCACCGCGATCGCGAGCGAAATCGCGTCGAGGTCATCGAACGCCTGGCCGAAGTTCTGCGCGCGGCGCTGCACCGCCAGCGCAAGCGCAAGGCGACGCGTCCGTCCCGCGCCCAGCGCGCGCGGCGCATGGACGAGAAGAAACAGCGCGGCGAGCGCAAGCGCCAGCGCTCGCGGCCGGGTAGCGATTCGGATTCATGAAGCGGACGGGCCGGTGGCGCTGCGGTTTGGCGGCGGCACAACGCCGGCCAGCCGCGCGACCCGACGCGCCAGTCCGGCCGCGGTGACCTCCTCCGGCGCGACGGGAGGGCCGATGACCAGCGTCACGCGCGACCAGACGCGGCGAAACGGCTGCCGCAACGCCCCCTCGCCCTGGCGTGAAAAGTAGCTGCCCCACATCCCTTGCAAACCCATGGGCACGACCGGCACCGGCGTGCGGGCGACGATCCGCTCGACCCCGGTGCGGAACGCGTTCATCTCGCCGTCCTTCGTCAGCTTACCCTCGGGAAAGATGCAGACGACGTTGCCGTCCGCCAGTTCCTCGGCGATGCGGTCGAACGCCTCCACCATCGTGTCCAACGACTCGTGCGCCGGCGCGATGGGGATGACCTTGGCGTCGCGAAACACCCAGCGCAGCACGGGAATGTCGCGAAACCCGTGGTGCATGACGAAGCGCGGCGGTCGGGCGCTGGCGCTGGCGACGATCAACCAGTCGACGAACGAGACGTGGTTGCACACCAGCAAGGCGGCGCCATCGTCCGGAATGTTGTCGGCGCCGACCACGCGAAGGCGGTACATCACGTTCGCAACGACCCAGGCGACGAAGCGGTAGAGGAACTCGGGGATCGTCTTGTAGATGAACGCGGCCACCGCGGCGTTCATCACGCCGAGCACGGCGAAGATCTGCGGCACCGTCAGCCCGCAGTACAGCAACACCGTCAGCATCAGGGACGACGCCACCATGAAGAAGGCGCCGAGGATGTTGCTGCCGGCGATCACGCGCGACCGGTGCGACGCGGCCGATCGCTGTTGCACGAGCGCGTAGAGGGGCACGATGTACAGACCGCCGAACAGCGCGATGAGGACGAAGTCGACCATCACGCGCCAGCTCTCGGGCTGGCCGGCGAACTCGACCAGCCCGCGCAGCGCCGCGCCGTCGCCGGCCGCCGGAGCCCCGGCCAGAAACAAGTCGACAGCCGCCGCGGTCATGCCGAGCGAACCGATCGGGACCAGCCCGAGCTCCACCTTGCGACGCGACAAGCGCTCGCACAGGAGCGAACCAATCGCGGTTCCGACACAGAACAGCGCCAGCAGCGCCGTGACGACGTACTCGGTGCCGCGCAGCACCGATTTGCCGTACTCGGGAAGAATGGCGATGAAGCAGCTGCCGAAGAACCAGAACCACGAGATCCCGAGAATCGACAGGAAGACGGTGCGGTTCGACCGCGTCACGCGAACCGTCTCGCGCAGCGGCGTCACCGGGTTCCACGAGACCACCAGGTCCGGGCTCTCCGCGGGCAACGGCGGAATCATCATGCTGGTCGCGAATCCCGCCACCGCCACCGTGCAGACGGCCGCCGCCACCAGGGACAAACCGATGTCGTCGACCGCGACGAGCACTCCGCCGGCAATCGTGCCGAGCAGGATCGCCAGGAACGTTCCCGAACCGACCAACGCGTTGCCGCCGACGAGTTCCTCCCGCCGCAACAGCTGCGGCAGGATGCTGTACTTGACCGGCCCGAAGAAACTCGACTGCGCGCCCATCAGGAACAATACGACCAGAAGCAGGGGCAGGTCCTCGCGCAGCAGTCCGACCGCCGCCACCGCCATCAGGACGATCTCGACGAACTTGGTCCAGCGCACGAGCGGCGGCTTGCGGTGCTTGTCGGCGAGTTGCCCGGCGAACGCGGAGAAGATCGCGAAGGGCGCGATGAAGATCCCCGCGCTCAAAACGACGACGTCGCGCGGCTCCATGCCGCCGACCGACATGCCCCGGTACATGATGAGGATTGCGAGGGCGTTCTTGAAGATGTTGTCGTTCAGCGCGCCGAGGAACTGAGTCCAGAAGAACGCGGCGAACCGCCGCTCGCCGAGCAGCCCGAGTTGCCTCATCGGGCAGTGCCGCCGTCAGAGTCGATCGCGCAATTCATCGCGCCCTTCTCCACTCCCCGGCGAGCGCGCGCAACTCCCGCGTCCCACGACTGAAGCGCGGTCCCTTTGCCTTTCAACGGGTGGCCTGTCGCCCGTAGGCGCAGGTCTTTAGCCTGCGTGGCCGGCCGCCGGGGCGCAGGCTGAAGACCTGCGGCTACAGATGACGGGTGGCCCGGTCGCTCGTCGGCCCAAAACTTAGCTCGCTTGGCTTGCCTCGGCCTCCGACCGAGGCGAGCTTCCCCTCAAGTATGCGACATCGCCCGTCAGGCGATCTCCTCGAGATTCGCGTTGACTCACTGCGCACGCGCTCCTACCCTGAGGTTGATTCTTCCTTCTCTGCTTCACCTCCGGCATTGGGTCGGGGGCCCACACCAACGAAAGCCCCGGCGACGGCCGGGGCTTTCGCCTTTGGTACCCACTCGTCACTTCGGCGCGGACCACGTGCGCAGATGGTCGACGATCCGCCGCGCGTCCGCTTCGCTGAGCTGGCCGCGAAAGTGCGGCATCGTCGGCTTCTCCCGATTCAACATGTGCCAGACCGAATCGCGCAGGCGCAGCGGATCCACGGTCGCGAAGTACTCCTTGTCGAAGGAGACCGCCGGCGCGCCGACCGATCCGTCGAAGTTGCCGATGCCGATCCCGTCATCGCCATGGCACTGCCCGCAAAAGTTCGAGTACATCTCGAACCCCGGACCGAGTACGCGCACGAAGGCCGCCACCCGCTCGGCTTCGTCTGTGCTCAAGCGCGGCACCAGCGCCGGCATGCCCTTTCGTCCATGCCGCACCGCCTGCAAGAGCGACGCATCGTCGACCGACTTCTTGAAATCTTCCGAGGCGAGATCGCGCGGCGCGCGCACGCCCTTGGGCAGATCCCCCGTCGGCCTGCCGAACGGGCCGTGACAAGCCGCGCAGCGCTCGGCGTACACCGACCAGCCGTGCTCGACGACAATCCAATCCAGCGACGGCAGGCGGCGCAGGTGCGCTTCGATCACGCCTACCTCCGAGGCGTGTCGCTTGAGCGCCGCGATATCGAGCGCGAGTTCCAGTTGCTTTCCGTCGAGGATCCGCCGCGTCAGGTCGTCGTTGGAGTACGCGCCGAGAAATCCGTCGCGCAAATTGCGCGGTGTCGAAACGAACAGCGAGGCGTTGACGCCATCGCCCCGCCCCTCGTCGCCGTGACAAGGCGCACAGTTTCGCATGTACAGCCCGCGACCGGTGATTCCGGTTGCGTCGTCCGCAGGCGCCGGCGCCACCCATGCGAACGCCAGTACGACCGCAACAATCCAAGCCCGCTCCGACATGCCCTGCCTCCCAACGCTGATCGAACCGAGTCTCTGTACCAGATACCGGTCCACCCCACGAGGCGAACGCCTCCGCGCCGATTCCGATTTTCGAGACACAGCGGGGCTCCCCGCCCGTCCCCTGCTGACCGCGCCAATCAGTCTGCTATGAACGCGCGATGCACAAACTCGCGATTGGCGCCGCGCTCGCGGCTTGCACCAGCTTCGCCGCCGGCTGCGCCGTCTCCGGCGGCCCGGCCCCGCATGACGATAGCGCGCCGCTCGGAATCGCCATCGGCGAAGTCTCCCCACGCGCCGCGACGATCTGGGCGCGTTGCGCGGAGTCCGGACCGGTCCGCGTCGCGCTGGTGAGCGAGGACGCCGTTCACAACTCGGATGGCCCCGCCGAGGCCGAGCGCGACGGCACCGCGCGGGTTCGAATGCGCAGCCTGACACCGGCCACGGAGTACGCTCTTGAAGTGCGCTGCGGCGACGGGGCGGCGGCGAAGGGCCGGTTCGCGACGGCGCCCGATCCGGCGGCGGCGCACCCCGTGCGGCTGGTCTGGGGCGGCGACATCGGCGGTCAGAACGTCTGCCGCGATGCCACCCGCGGCTATCCCATCTTCACGACGATCGCCGCGGCGCGGCCAGACTTCTTCATCGGCCTCGGCGACATGGTGTACGCCGACGCCCCCTGTCGAGCCACGGGTCGCTACGGGAATCAACAAGTCGAGGGCCCGCCGGTCGAGGCGACAGTGGATGGATACCGCGCGCACTGGCGCTACAACCGCGCCGACCCGGCGCACCGCCAATTGCTGGCGACGGTGCCCTACGTCCCGGTCTGGGACGATCACGAGATCCGCAACGACGCCGGCCCGCACGACGACCGACCCGCCGGCGGCGGAGAACCCCTGATGCCGATCGCATTGGAGGCGTTTCTCGACTACCAGCCGCGCCGCGATCGCCCCGGCGACGCGCAGGTACTGCACCGCACCCTGCGCTGGGGACGACATCTCGAGATGTTCATCCTGGACACGCGTCAGTACCGCGATCACAACGACCAACCCGACACCGGTCTCGAGCCGAAGTCCCTGCTCGGCGCGGAGCAGCGCGACTGGCTGCTCGAGCGCGTGCGCCGCAGCGACGCCACCTGGAAGGTGATCGTCTCCAGCGTACCGTTGTCGATCCCAACCGGACGCGGGCCAGAGGCGCGCGACGGTTGGGCCGACGAGGGCGGCGAGACCGGATTCGAACGCGAGGCCGCCGCGCTCCTCGACGGACTGCGCGCGGCGGGCGTGAACCACCCCGTCTTCATCACCACCGACGTCCACTTCGCCACCGCCTTCGAGTACCGGCCGTTCGCCGACGCGCCCGACTTCCGCGTCCACGAGATCGTCACCGGCCCCCTCAACGCCGGCGTCTTCCCCCGCCGCGACCTCGACACGACGTTCAAGCCCGAGCGCCTGTTCCTATGGGGCCCAGAGGGCGAGTCGATCAACTCCTTCGACGACGCCCTCGAGTGGTTCAACTACGGTCGCATCGACATCGACGCCGCCGGCCAACTCACGGTGAGCGTCGTCAACGCCCTCGGCGAAACCATCTGGGAGACAACGCTGACAAAGTGAGCGCCCGCACGAGCGTGATTCTCAAACCACGGATCGCACGGATGGGCACGGATGGAGAACCGTCGAGTCCGGCTCCTATCCGTGGCCATCCGTACGATCCGTGGTCAGCAGAGCGCGCATGAACCCTCGTTTTCGCTCTCCTCCCTGTCCGCGGGACAGGACGACTTCGAGGCAATGAGCGATACTCCGAGGCGCGCGCGCGGCAGTGCCTCACCTGGTCCCCGGCGCCCCTCAGCCGTCTAGTCGGTCCACGAACGCCGCAGCCAAGACCCGTTCCGGCCCTGCAAACCCTTTTAAACCACGAAGAACACGAAGTTCACGAAGGCACCCCCGACAATCCGGCCCCTTACTTCGTGGCCTTCGTGTTCTTCGTGGTGTCGTAGGTCGTTCACGTTTCAGCGTGGAACCGTATGGTGGTTCGCTTGGCTCACAGGGGACGCCCCTACATGGCCACCCGTGGCCCAAAAATTCGGCCCACCATCGTCTCGCCTCGTGCGACGCACCCTCAACACCAGCACCGACGCCGACATCGTAGGCGCGGTTCGCAGACCACCCAACCGGCCCTCAGCCGTCCAATCGTTCCACGAACGCCGCGGCCGCGGCGGCGGCGTTGCGCGCGGCGAGACGGTAATACGCGAAGAACTGGAACGGGAATCCCGGCAGGTCGAGCGGGTCGCCCTCGCCGTCCGATACGGCGCGAAAGGCGATGAACGGTAGGCCGCGGGCGACCGCTTCGGCGGCGATGGCGGCGGTCTCCATGTCGACCGCGGTCGCGTCGTTCGCCGCCGCGCCAATTCGTTCGGCCGGAGCCGATGGGAAGGACGACGGGAATTCACCCGATGCATCGCAGCCGAAGACGTCGTCGCCGCCCGCGGTACACGACAGCGCCGTGCCGCCGAACGGATCGTCGCTCTCGCCGACACCGCCGATCACGACGCCCGGCTGGTGCGGCATGCAGACGGGATCTTCGAGGGGCGCGTTCGGACGCTCGGTGCAGCGCTGGAGATGTACTCCCCCGGCGTCAGCGACCTCAGCCACGCGCTCGACCCACTCGCCCTGCGCATCGTACGTGGCGCCGCCGGCGATTGCCCAGCGCTCGGAAACGACGACGTCGCCGATGCGAAACGGACTTCCGGCCACGCCCGAGATCACCACGCCGCGCACGGCCGTGGTATCGAATAGCGCGCGGGCCGTCTGCGCCGCGTTGACCAAGCCGATGCCGGTCATGCCGACGATGACGGGGACGTCGCCCATGCGGCCGGTGCGAAACGTTCGGCCAGCGATGATCACCGTGTCGTCGATCCGCGTGTGCTCGAGCAACGCCGCCAACTCCGCGGGGAACGCCGCGAGCACCGCGACCGGCACGGACGTCTCCCCGCCGTCGTCGTCGCCGCACGCGCCGATCGCAAGCACGCCAAGCGCCAACAGATAGCGGACGATGCGGGTCACGACGTCGCCACCGCCACGGCCCAGCGGTAGTCGGGCTTGCCGACCGGGCTGCGCTCGATGCGGTCCCGGTAGATGAAGGCCTTGGGCAGCTTGTAACGCGCCAGGTGCTCGCCGCATGCCGCTCGCAGCTCTTCGTCGCTCGCGCTGGAGCCCGCGCGCAGTTGCACGATGGCGACGACTTCCTGCCCCCAGCGCTCGCTCGGCCGGCCGCACACCACCGCGTCGTAAACCGCGGGGTGGCGCTTGAGAACGCCCTCGACCTCCTCGGCGAACACCTTTTCGCCGCCGGTGTTGATGGTCACCGAGTCGCGGCCGAGCACCTCGATGGAACCGTCAGGGCGCAGTCGGGCGCGATCGCCCGGAACCGCGTAGCGCACACCGTCGATCACGGTGAACGTCTTCTCCGTCTTCTCGCGGTCGCCGAAGTAGCCGAGCGGGACGCGGCCGTACTGAGCGAACCAGCCGGTCTCGCCGTCGGCGTCGAGCAGCCGGCGCGCGCGGTCGGCGCTCAACACGCACGCGCCCGGCGCCGGATCGAACGTCCCGGTGCTGGCGCCGCGCGCGAGCGAGCTGGTCTGCGTCGCCTGCCGTCCGGTCTCGGACGAACCGACTGTGTCGACGATGCGCACGTGATCGGGCAGCAACTCGAGCAGCCTCTGCTTCACCGTCACGCTGAGAATGGCGCCGCCACTGGCCAACACCTTGAGGTGCGACAGATCGTAGGAACCCTTCTCGAGCTCGTCGATCAGCGGCCGCGCGAACGCGTCGCCGATGATCTGCACCAGATCGACCCGCTCGCGCTCCGCCGTCCGCAAAATCGACCGCGGGTCGAGGTGTCGCGTCTCGCTCTGCAGCACCACCGTGTTGCCGGCGTGCAGCGCGTCGTAAGCCGACCAGTGCGCCGCGTGCATCAGTGGAGCCGTCGGCATGGCGCGAAACGAGCCGCCGCGCGCCCGCGCCGTCAGCTCGTCGAGCGACGCGAACTCACGTCCGTCGCGGTCGCGCCCGCCCATCGCCGCGACGAAGATATCCGCCTGGCGCCACAGCACGCCGCGCGGCATGCCGGTCGTCCCGCCGGTGTAGAGAACGTACAAATCATCGGGCGACCAGTCGCGCCGCGGCGGGCCGGCGCTCGCGGCCGCCAACGCGTCCTCGTAGTCGACGGCGCCCGGCAACAACGCGTTGTCCGACTCGTCCGCCACCTGCAGCAGGATGCGAAGCCGTGGCAGTCGCGGCAGGATGGCCGCCAGGGTCGGCGCGAACGCCGCGTGGTAGACGATCGCCTGCGCGGCGCAATTGTCGAGCAGGTAGAGCAGCTCCTCCGCGACGTACCGGTAGTTGACGTTGACCGGCACGGCGCGCGCCGCGAACCCGCCCGACATCGTCTCCAGGTACTGCGGGCAGTTGTACAGATAGAGCGCGACGTGCGGCTGCGCCGACTCCCACCCGGCGCGCCGCGCACTCGGCCCGGCGTCCGGCAGGCCGCGTTCGATCAGGCAATTCGCCAACCGCCACGCGCGGTCGTTGAACTCGCCATACGTGCGCCTGACGTCGCGCCAGACGATCGCGGTCTTATCGGGCACTACCGCCGCGACGGCGTCGCCCACCGCTGCAAGGTTGAACTCCACGCGGCCGATGTAACGAACTGCTCGCCCCTCGGCAAATGCGATCGAGGGGCGATGGGCGATGGACGAGGGGCGGGGGACAGCGGAGGTTCCCCACTAGATCGACGGTGTATGGAACAACGCGACGAGCGCGCCGGGAGATCAGAGATCGTCCGAACAGGAACCTTCGATCACGCCGTTGTCGAACAGGTCGCAGTCGACATTCGTGCCGTCCGCCTCGTTCAGCGCATCGCAGACCCGGCAGTTGACCCGTTCCTCGATGCAATCGGCCAGCCCCGGTGCGCTGTCATTCAAGACCGCGGAGAGACATACCCCGGGATGGGGAGTCTGCAGTAGCCCTGGAAACGTCTGTCCGAAGAACAAACCGGCGCACACCGACGTCACATCCTCGATCAGCTTGCCGGCTTTCTTCGCGATTTTGCCGGAAGGATCCGGAATGGCCGGTGTCATGCAGATACTCTCGAGGTTCACCGAATTCATCACCGCGCCAACTTCCATGCCGTCCTGTTTGCACTTGCGAAACTCCTTGAGGTTCTCGGTGAACAGCTGCTGGGCCCGCTGGTGGGCCTTGCCCTGGCACTTCGCCTCGTCTTTGCCGGGGTTGACGACGCCGCCGATCGGATTGCCGAAGAGGTCGCGCACGAGCTTGTGTGTCGCATCGATCGCCGCGTCGCTGCCCACCGTCGCGCCCTGCTGGATCGGTTCGAGGCCCGTGCACTTGCCGTCCGCGTACAACGCGACGAGTTTCGCCGTCTTGCCCGCGATCTTGCCCGGGATGTCGTCGTTCACACAATGATCCGGGTCCAGCTCCGAGCCCTTGCCCGCGTTGCGAATACACTTGCCGTAATCCTTCCCAGCTTGCTGCCCGACCAGACGCACTCGGTTGTTGTACTCGTCGATGCACTTCTGCTCGGCGACGCCAAGTTGCGCGCCAGCACTACTTCCGAGCAATAGGGCCAAGGCCACCACCGCGACCGGTACGGCCACCGCGACGGAATCAGGTTTCCGCATGCCCACGTTACCCAAGGTCATGACCATCCCTCCCCTTCTGTTCGTGCTGTTCCGGGGGTTCAGCTAGCCCCCACTCGCCTGCGCCGACCCGGCGCCGCTGGGACAGAATGGAGCGCAAGAACCGCGCCACGAAACGGGAGCGAAGCGCGGCTCCTGGATCCGCAATCCTGATCGCCGCGAGTTCCGGGCTGCGAGAGAAAGAGCGAGCGACCGGCGCCACTTCGGAGAATCGATCGACGCCTGGAGTTTACCTACGGCGACGCAGGGAGTGGGCGCACGACGGGAGCAACAACGCATCGCCCCTTGAACGACATCGCGAAAGGCGAAAGGGTCTCCCGTCCGCCGCACGCGAAGGAGTGAGCCATGAAATTCGGAATCAGCATCTTCCCCACCGCCGATGCGATACGGCCGGCCGAGTTGGCGGTTGCCGCCGAGGAGCGCGGGTTCGATTCGTTCTGGGTGCCGGAGCACTCACACATCCCCGTTTCGGACATGACCCCGGGACCGGACGTACCCGGTCTGCCGGCGATGTACTACCAGACCATGGATCCGTTCGTCGTGCTCGCCACGGCGGCACAGGCGACCAGCACGATCCTCCTCGGCACCAGCATCTGCCTGGTGGTGCAGCGCGACCCGATCCAACTCGCCAAGGACGTGGCCAGCCTCGATGTGCTGTCGGGTGGTAGGTTCCAGCTCGGCGTCGGCGCCGGTTGGAATGCGCCTGAGATCGAGAACCACGGCACGCCGTTCGGCAAACGCGTCGCCGTCATGCGCGAGCGCATCGAGGCGATGAAGGCGATCTGGACCGAAGAGCGGGCCGAATACCACGGCACCTATGTCGACTTCGGGCCGATCTTCGCCTGGCCGAAACCGGTGCAGAAGCCGCACCCGCCGATCATCGTCGCCGCCAACCTGCCGAGCGGGCTGAAGCGCGTCGCCCGCTACGGCGACGGCTGGATGCCGATGCCGGGCGCCGGTGAAACCGAACCGACGCAGCACATCGCCGCATTGCGCGCACAGGTGGCGGCGAACGGCCGCGACCCGGCGACCTTCGAGATCTCGATGTACTACTGCCCGCCGGATGACACCGTCATCGCCCAGATGGCCGACCGCGGCGTCGACCGCATCATCTTCGTCCTCGATCCCAACCCGCGCGATGCGGCGCTGCGGCAGCTCGACGAGCTGAACGCCGTCGCGCAGCGCCACCGATAAGGCGGCAGCATGGTGGACCTGCGCGACAAAGTGGCCGTCGTGACCGGCGCGGCGAGCGGCATCGGCCGCGCGCTGGCCTCGTGTTTCGCCCGTGAGGGCATGAAGGTCGTGCTGGCGGACATCGCCGCCGGCGATCTGGAGGTCGTCGCGGGGGAACTCGCGGCGCACGGGACCGAAACCCTCGCCGTACGCACCGACGTCGGCAAGGAGGCGGACGTGCGCGCCCTCGCCGAACAGACGCTCGACCGCTTCGGCGCCGTCGACATCCTCTGCAACAACGCGGGGGTCTTCACCGGCGGACTGGCCTGGCAGTCGCCGCGCCAGGACTACGAGTGGCTGATCGACGTCAACATCTGGGGCGTCATCCACGGCGTGCGCGTCTTCGTGCCGATCATGCTCGGCCAGGACAGCGAGGCGCACATCATCAACACGGCCTCGATGGCCGGGCTGACCAACGGGCCGTACACCGCCGTGTACACGATGACCAAGCACGCCGTCGTCGGCTATTCCGAGGCCCTCTACCACGACCTGGCGATGACCGGCTCGAAGATCGGCGTGTCGGTCCTCTGCCCGGAGTTGATCCAGACCCGCATCGCCGACGCGCGGCGCAACCGCCCGGCGGATCTGGCCGGCGCGGAGTTTCAATCGCCCGAACGCGAACTCGTCGAGCAGAGCCTGCGCCGGCTCTCGGTCGAGCAGGGTGTCGACCCGATGGTGATCGGCGAACGCGCGCTATCGGCAATCCGCGACAACCGTTTCTACGTCCTCTCCGACGACGGCTGGCGGCGCTCCTGCGAGGTCCGCCTGGAGGACGTGCGGCTCGCCCGCAACCCAACCTTCTCGATCGCCACGGAGTCGTCATGACCGAAGGTCGCGCAGAAACCAGAGAAATCCGGAGGCAGTGCCGGCTTTGCCGGCACTGCCGAGCTCATCGGCGCGCGTAGCGCGGACGGGGGCGAATTTCCAATGGAACCCTTTCGCATCGCCATCGACGACGCCGATCTGGCGGACCTGCGCGAGCGCCTGGCGCGCACCCGCCTGCCCGACGAGGTCAACGACGAACAGTGGTCGTACGGCACGCCGCGCGCGTACCTCGCCGAGCTGATCGCCTACTGGCGCGATCAGTTCGACTGGCGCGCCCGGGAAGCGGCGCTCAACCGCTTCGATCACTTTCGCGCGCCGATCGCGGCGGCGTTCGGCGGACGCGTGCACTTCATCCACCAGCGCTCGCGCCACGCCGGCGCCTTTCCGCTCATCCTCACCCACGGCTGGCCCGGCAGCGTCGTCGAGTTCGAAAAGATCATCGGCCCGCTAATCGACCCCGAGGCGCACGGCGGGTCGGCGGCCGACGCGTTCCACGTCGTCTGCCCGTCGATGCCGGGATACGGATTCTCCGACCGGCCCACCCAGCCTGGCTGCGACGTGCGCCGCGTCGCCCAGGTCAACGTCGAGCTGATGGCCGCCCTCGGCTACGACCGCTATGGCGCGCAGGGTGGCGATTGGGGCGGCGTCGCGACGCCGCACATGGCGGTGCTCGACCCGGACCACTGCGTGGCGATCCACCTCAACTTCGCTATGGCCGCGCAGCCGCCGGGCGACCTGCCCGCCGACGAAGTCGAGCTCATGGTGCGCAACGGCGTGCGCAACACCGACGGCATCGGCTACCTGCAGATCCAGTCGACGCGGCCGCAGACACTCGGCTACGGCCTGAATGATTCCCCCGCCGGCCTCGCCGCGTGGATCAGCGAGAAGTTCCGATTCTGGACCGACTGCGGCGGCGACCCGACCAGCAGCGTGTCACGCGACGAACTGCTCACCAACATCGCGATCTACTGGTTCACGCAAACCGCGACCTCGTCCGCCCGCCTCTACTACGAGTCGCTGCACAACGGCAGCTTCGGCCCGGTCAAAGGACCGGTCGCAACACCGACCGGTGTCGCCGTCTTTCCGCAAGAGCTCATGCTCACGCCGCGCCGCTGGCTCGAGCACCACTACAACCTGACCCACTACACGGAGATGCCGCGCGGCGGTCACTTCGCGGCGATGGAAGAACCGGAACTCTTCGTCGAGGATCTGCGCACGTTCTTCCGATCCTATCGTTGAAGACAAGGGGTCGGGGGTCAGGGGCCGGGCTGATCGGGGTCGGGGTCGGTATCGGAATCGGGGTCGATGAAACGAAGGTCCGAGAATCGGGACGAGGGATCTAGGATTCAGGATTTAGGGGCCAAGGGTCAGGGGTCAGGGGCCGGGGGTCAGGGGCCAGGGGTCAGGGGCCAGGGGCCGGGCTGATCGGGGTCGGGGTCGGTATCGGAATCGGGGTC
>Ga0307505_10001348_pt1 | contig 20201 bp, 18 predicted proteins | sample 23_S_MG_FD_202183 | JGI IMG/M metagenome (GOLD analysis project Ga0307505, IMG submission 202183) | Soil microbial communities from Populus trichocarpa stands in riparian zone in the Pacific Northwest, United States - 23_S | ecosystem: Environmental > Terrestrial > Soil > Riparian zone > Trees...
GCCGGGCCGGTCGATCTCAAACAGGCCAATCGCTGGATGACAAAGGCCGCGGCGCAGGGCCAGGTCGAGGCTCGGCGGGCCAAGGCCTATTTCACCGCCGCCGGGATCGGCTGCCGCGCCGATCCGGACAAGGCGCGCTCAATACTTGAGGCGATCGCCGCGGACGACCGTTTTGTCGCGGTCCAGCTCGCCTTGCTCGACCATGTCCAATGCGACCACGGGCTTGCGACCGCCGAACGGCGCCTGGTCTCCGCCGATCCCCACATCGAGCTGGTCGTCGGTCTCTTCAAGGCCGCCGAATGCCGCTACTTGCAGTTGCTTGCTAACCCGTGGCTCGAACCGGCGATGATCTACGCCACCACTGGCGAAGGCATGCGCGACCCGCATCGCGACAGCGACAATATGGTGATCGCGCCAATGACCGAAGATCTGGTGGTTCAGAGGATCAATCACTGTATCGCCGCCGCCAGCGGGACCGAGGTGACCTCGGGCGAGCCGCTGCACATCCTGCGCTATGCCCCCGGCCAGCAATATCGGCCGCACCATGACGCGCATGCCCATGCACCAGTCGAGAAACGGCGCATGGCGACGGCCCTGCTCTACCTCAACGATGGATATGAGGGCGGCGAAACCCATTTCCCCGAGCTCCGCATCAAGGTCCGCGGCGGGGTCGGCGACCTGCTGATCTTCCACAATCTCGATGCCAACAAAATGCCCGACATGCGCATGACCCACGCCGGCCTGCCGATCACCTCAGGCGAAAAATGGCTGGCTACCCGCTGGATCCGAGGAAGCGATTATTTCGGGCGCTTAGGGATAAGCAGCGAGCCGTCACCGTAGGAATAAAATCGATAGTCCGCCGCGATTGCATGGGCGTAGGCCGCCTTCATCACATCCAGCCCCATCAGCGCCGAGACCAGCATGAACAGGGTCGATCGCGGCAGGTGGAAGTTGGTCAGCAGACCGTCGACTGCCTTGAATCGATAGCCCGGTGTGATGAAAATCGATGTGTCTCCTGCGAACGGCTGGATATTCCCATCCTCCCCCGCCGCGCTCTCCAGCAGGCGCAGCGAGGTGGTGCCGACCGCGATCAGCCGCCCTCCCTTGGCCCGCGCAGCGTTGAGCCGGTCGGCGGTGGCCGCGTCGATCCGGCCCCATTCCGCGTGCATCTTATGGTCGGCGGTATCCTCGACCTTGACCGGAAGGAAGGTCCCCGCCCCGACGTGCAGGGTCAGCGTCTCGCGGGCGATCCCGCGTTCATCGAGCGCCGCCACCAGCCGCTCGGTGAAATGGAGCGCGGCGGTTGGGGCGGCGACCGCGCCCGCCTTTCGCGCAAACATCGTTTGGTAATCGGCCGTGTCCGCCTCGTCGGTGCCGCGCTTGGAGGCGATATACGGCGGCAGCGGCATTCGACCCGCCCGCTCAAGCAAGATTTCCACCGGCTCGGACCCCGTGAATTCGAGCAGGATCGCACCGGCTTCGTCGCGCTCGATCGCATTGGCGTAGACTTCTTCGCCGAAGTCGATCACGTCCCCGATCCGCACCCGTTTCGAATTGCGGACGAATGCCCACCATCGGCGCAGGCCTTCGCGCTTGTGCAACGTGGCGCCGATGCTCGCCTCACCGCGCCGCCCTTCGAGCTGGGCAGGAATCACCTTTGTATCGTTGAACACCAGTATGTCGTTTAGGCGCAGCAATGCCGGCAGGTCGAGCATCTGGCAGTCGGCAATCACACCTCCCTCGACGGACAGTAGCCGCGCCGCGTCGCGCGGCCGCGCTGGTCTCAGCGCGATTCGCTCGGTGGGAAGCTCGAAATCGAACGCGGCGACGTCCATCAGCTGCCGCTGGGCTTGGCCTCCGCCTCGGCCGGGACTGCAGCCGCGGGCGCAGCGGGCGGCGCAGTCGCTGGCCCGTCGGTCCACACCCGGACCATCTTGGTCGGCGCTTCAGGCGGTTCCCCGGGTGCGATTCCGTCAACGAACTGCATCCCCGAGATCACCCGGCCGAAAATGGTATATTTCTTGTCGAGCGCCATGCCGGCCGACAGCATGATGAAGAACTGGCTGTTGCCGCCGTTCAAGTCCTCCATCGTTCGGGCCATCGCCATCACTCCGCGCATATGCGGCAGGCCGCTGAATTCGGCGGTCAGGTTGGGCAGGCTCGAGGCGCCCGATCCATTGCCCTTGGGGTCGCCGCCCTGGGCCATGAAGCCCGGAATGACGCGGTGAAAGGTGAGGCCATTATAGAAGCCTTGGGCGGCGAGTCTCTGGATCCGATAGACGTGGTTGGGCGCAATGTCCGGCCTGAGCTGGATGACCACGGTTCCGCCACTCGACAGCTCGATGTTGAGCCGGTTGGCCGGATCCGCAGCAATCGCCGCGGGCGCCGTGTGGGTAACAGCCGGCGCGGGCGGAGGGGCCGGATTCGCGGCAACCAAGGCAAACGCCAGCAACGGCAGTGCTAATAGGGACTTACGCATCAAATTTTCTTCCCACTCAAAACCCGCTGGCGGCGGTGCTAGGCGACTATGACTGAACCCCGACTGACGATCATTTGCCCAGCTTTGCGGCAACATCGGCGACCACCGCAGGCGGCACGAACTTGTCGATCTTGCCGCCGTAACGGGCGATCTCCTTGACCAGTCGAGAGGCGATCGGCTGGAGCGAGACGTCGGCCATCAGGAAGACGGTCTCGATCTCGTCGTTCAATTGCTGGTTCATCCCCGCCATCTGATACTCATATTCGAAATCGGCCACGGCCCGCAGTCCGCGCAGGATCAATGAGGCGCCTTCGCGGGTAGCGAAATCCATCAGCAGCGAGTCGAACTCGACCACGGTAACGTCACCAGGAATGTCGGCCAGCTCACGTCGGACCATGTCCAGCCTTTCGGCCACCGTGAACATCGGCTCCTTCGACGGATTGGTCGTCACGCCGATCACCAGCCGGTCAACGAGGTGGGCACCACGGCGGATGATGTCGAGATGACCAAGCGTCAGCGGGTCGAACGTGCCCGGATAGACACCGACGCGCTTGCCCTGAACCGGTACGCGGCTCATCGGTCGCGCTTCGTCACGAAACCGGCGATGGCGCGGAGCAGATCGGCTTCGTCGCCATGGCTGTCCAGATGCTCGATCGCCTGGTCGACAAGCATCTCGGCTTGTTGCCGGGCGCGCTCCTCACCCAGCAGCGAGACGAAGGTCGCCTTGCCCGCCCCTGCGTCCTTGTGGATCCGCTTACCGGCGGTGGCTTCGTCGCCCGAATGGTCGATCAGGTCGTCGGCGATCTGGAACGCCAGCCCGATGTTGCGGGCATAGCCGCGATAGGGGGTTCGGGACTCGATCGGCAGCCGCGCCAATATGCAGGCGCTCTCGACTGAAAATTCGATCAGCGCGCCGGTCTTCAATTGCTGCAGCCGGGTGATCGCTGGAAGGTCGAGAGTCTGGCCCTCGGCGGCGAGGTCGAGCATCTGGCCGCCGCCCATCCCCGACAGGCCCGACGCAGTGGCCAGCCCGAGCACCAGATCGGCCCGTGTCGACGGATCGGGACAGGTCTCGGGATCGGACAATATCTCGAACGCCAGATCGTGAAAGCAGTCGCCAGCAAGGATCGCGGTCGCCTCGTCATAGGCTTTGTGAACGGTTGGCTTTCCGCGACGGAGATCGTCGTCGTCCATCGCCGGCAGGTCGTCGTGAATCAGGGAATAGACGTGGACCGCTTCGATCGCGGCGCCGACCCGAACGGCGCGTTCCTCGTCAATCGCGAACAGGCGGGACGCTGCCACCGCCAGCAACGGCCGGAGCTTCTTGCCACCGCCGATGGCGGCATGGCGCATGGCCGCGAACAATCGGTCGCGTGGATCGCCGGGGGGCTCGAGCAGCACCGCAAAGATGGAGTCGACCGCACCTGCAATCCGCCGCGCCTCGAAGTCGAGGTCGATGGCGGTGTGTTCGATCATCCTAGTCGACATCGAACGGCACCGTCCCCGCGGGCTGGCCGTCGGGGCCGAGCGAAATCTGCTCGATCCGTTCCTGCGCCGCCTTCAGCCGGGCCTCGCAATGGCGCTTCAACCGGTCGCCGCGCTGGTACAGTTCGATCGAGGCGTCGAGCGGCTCGGTGCCCAATTCGAGCGAACGGACGATCTGCTCAAGCTCGGCAAGCGCCGCCTCGAAGCTCAACTGGTCGATGTCGTCCGTGGTCATCGGCATGTCTTGGCCCGTCACCGACGCGGAATCAACGCTTGAACGGGTCCTTGATGCCGGGGACGATCTCGTCCGACGTGTCGACCTCACCGGCCTCTGCCGCGACCAGGGCCGCTTCGGCATCGCGGGCATGCTGGTCGCGCTCGGCCCGAAGCTCTTCGATCAGGGCGGCCCGATCGCTGTCGAAGCGGGTATCGGTCGGCGCCGGGGTGCCAGCCGCCTTCTGCGCCTTGATCACCGCAGCATCCAGCTCCCGCTGCGAGGTCAGGCCCAGCGTAACCGGGTCCTTCGGTTGGATATTGGCCATGTTCCAGTGCGACCGGTCGCGGATCGCGCCGATCGTGGTGCGAGTGGTTCCGATCAGCTTGCCGATCTGGCCGTCGGTCACCTCGGGATGGTTGCGGATGATCCAGGCAATTCCGTCGGGCTTGTCCTGGCGCTTCGACACCGGCGTGTAGCGCGGCCCCTTGGTGCGGGTGATGGGATCCGGCGCCTTGTGCATCTGCAGGACATAGTCCGCGTCTTTCTGGCCCTTTTCGATTTCCTCATGGGTCAGCTCGCCGGCGCGGATCGGGTCGCGCCCGGTCAGTTTGGTCGCCGCGGTATCATCGGCGATGGCCTGGATCTCGAGGATGTGGAGCCCGCAGAATTCGGCGATCTGCGTGAAGGCCAGGGACGTATTGTCCACCAGCCAGGCGGCAGTGGCATGGGGCATGAGCGGCTGGGCCACGCGAAATCTCCTAGAAATAGAAAGGGCCGCCCCTTCCCGGAGCGGCCGCTGTGACGAGCGATGTAGTCCTCGCCGCGTCCAAGGGCAAGCGAGGAGTCGCCCTATTCCATCGTCAGCACGATCTTCCCAACATGCGCGCCCGACTCCATCCGCGCATGGGCGGCTGGGGCCTCGGCCAATGGAAAAACCTGGTCCATCACCGGCTTCAGGCGATTGCCCTCGACATAGGGCCAAACGGTCTTGGCCAGTTCGTCGGCGACCATCGTTTTGAAGCGGATGTCGCGCGGGCGCAGGGTCGATCCGGTCAGGGTCAGCCGGCGCCGCATGATCTCGACAATCGGCACCTCGGCTACCGGTCCGCGCTGAAAGGCGATCGAGACGTGGCGACCGTCATCGGCGAGGCACTGGAGGTTGCGCGGGACATAGTCGCCGCCGACCATGTCGAGGACCACGTCGACCCCATTGCCGCCGGTCAAATCCTTGACCGCCGCGACGAAGTCTGTCGCTCGATAATTGATCGCCTGGGCCGCGCCCAGCGCCCGCGCCGCCGCGCATTTGGACTCGCTTCCGCAGGTGACGATGACCTCGAGACCGAACAAACTGCCCAATTTGATCGCCATCGTCCCGATCCCGCTGGTCCCGCCGTGGACCAGCACGGTGTCGCCATCGGCGGCAAAGCCGCGCTCGAACAGGTTGATCCACACTGTGAACAGGGTCTCGGGCATCGCCGCCGCTTCGGTCATGCGCAATGTTTCGGGCACCGGCAGGCAGGTCCCCGCCGGGGCGACGCAATATTGGGCATAGCCCCCGCCGGCGACCAAGGCGCACATCCGGCGGCCCATCAGATGATCCGCTCCGGCGCCGGCCGCGACGACGGTCCCGGCGATTTCCAGCCCGGGAATGTCCGATGCTCCCGGCGGCGGCGGGTACGCCCCCATCCGTTGCAGCAGGTCGGGCCGGTTGATGCCCGCCGCGGCGACACGGACGAGCACTTCGTCGGGGCCGGGTTCCGGCACCGGCCGCTCGATGAGGCGAAGCACCTCGGGTCCGCCCGGAGCCGTAATCTCGATTGCCTGCATATGCTTGGGGATGGTCACGAGGCGCCTTATTGACACCATGCCGTGATCGGTCAACGCTGTTGGCAATGGACGAGGACGACTTCTTTTCCACCCGGCCGACCGATCCGCTGACCCTGGTCTGCAAGCAGGATCTTGGTCCGCTGTCAGTGTCCGAGCTCGACGAACGGATCGAGTTGCTCAAGCAGGAGATCGCCCGGGTCGAGCAGCATCTGGCCGAATCGCAAGCCCACCGAAGCGCAGCCGATGAGTTGTTCAAGCGAGGTTGAGCCGCGCGGCTGCGGCGATTGGATGCAATCGCGCGGCATCCTGCCCTTGATCGCCGCCGCCTTACCGCCGACATAGAGTTCAAGGAGTCACCGATGCCCAGTTTTGCCCGCGAACTCGAAGAATCACTACACAACGCTTTGGGAGAGGCGAGCAAGCGGCGGCACGAATATGCCACGCTCGAGCATCTGCTGATGGCGCTGGTCGATGACGAGCATGCGTCAAAGGTGATGACTTCGTGCGGGGTCAATCGGGACGAGCTTAAAGCCACCGTCAAACATTATCTCGACAATGAGTTGGGCGCTTTGGTGGCCGACAGCGCGACCGACCCCACCCCGACCAGCGGCTTCCAGCGGGTCGTCCAGCGCGCCATCCTCCACGTCCAGTCGTCGGGCCGTGACGATGTTACCGGCGCCAATGTGCTGGTCGCCCTGTTCAGCGAACGCGAGAGCTACGCCGTCTATTTCCTCCAGCAGCAGGACATGAGCCGGCTGGATGCCGTGACCTATATCAGCCACGGCGTGGGCAAGGGCGAAACCGCGCCCGAGCCGCGCGAGGTCAATGGCACCGAGGAAAAGACCGAAGCCAAGAGCGGCGACAAGAAGGAAAGCGCGCTCCAGCAGTTCACCGTCAACCTCAACGACAAGGCCAAGGCGGGCAAGGTGGATCCGTTGATCGGCCGGATGCCGGAAGTCGATCGCACGGTGCAGATCCTGTGCCGGCGGTCGAAAAACAACCCGCTCTATGTTGGCGACCCCGGCGTCGGGAAGACCGCCATCGCCGAAGGCCTGGCGCGCAAGATCATCGAGGGCGATGTCCCCGACGTGCTGAAGCCGGCGGTGATCTACTCGCTCGACATGGGCGCGCTGCTCGCCGGCACGCGCTACCGCGGCGATTTCGAGGAACGGCTGAAATCGGTCGTCAACGAGCTGGAGAAATTGCCCGACGCGATCCTGTTCATCGACGAGATTCACACCGTGATCGGGGCTGGGGCGACCAGCGGCGGAGCGATGGATGCGTCCAACCTCTTAAAGCCGGCGTTGTCATCGGGCGCGATCCGCTGCATCGGCTCGACCACCTACAAGGAATTCCGCAATCATTTCGAAAAGGACCGCGCCTTGCTGCGGCGGTTCCAGAAGATCGACGTCAACGAACCGACGGTCGAGGATACGATCAAGATCATCGCCGGACTGCGCTCTTCGTTCGAGCAGCATCACAAGGTCCGCTACACCCCCGACGCGATCAAGTCGGCGGTCGAGCTCAGCGCGCGCTACATCCATGACCGTAAATTGCCCGACAAGGCGATCGACGTGATCGACGAGGTCGGGGCGATGCAGATGCTGGTTCCGCCGAGCCGCCGCAAGAAGACCATCACCACCAAGGAGATCGAGGCGGTGGTGGCGACCATGGCCCGGATCCCACCGAAATCGGTGTCGAGCGACGACAAGCGCGTGCTCGAAACGCTCGAGACCGACTTGAAGCGCGTGGTGTTCGGGCAGGATCTGGCGATCGAGCGGCTGGCCTCGGCGATCAAGCTCAGCCGGGCCGGCTTGCGTGATCCTGACAAGCCGATCGGCAATTACCTCTTCTCGGGTCCGACCGGGGTCGGCAAGACCGAGGTGGCGCGTCAGCTCGCCTCGGTCATGGGCATCCCGCTGCAGCGGTTCGACATGTCCGAATATATGGAACGCCACTCGGTCAGCCGGCTGATCGGCGCGCCGCCGGGCTACGTCGGTTACGACCAGGGCGGCCTGTTGACCGATGCGGTCGACCAGCAGCCGCATAGCGTGCTCCTGCTCGACGAGATCGAGAAGGCTCATCCCGATCTGTTCAACATCTTGTTGCAGGTGATGGATAACGGCAAGCTCACCGATCACCACGGCAAGACGGTCGATTTCCGCAACACCATCCTGATCATGACCACCAATGCCGGCGCCGCCGACATGGCCCGCGAGGGAATCGGATTCGGCGCCTTGAACCGCGAGGACGTCCAGGAGGACGCGATCAAGAAGATGTTCACCCCCGAATTCCGCAACCGCCTCGATGCGGTGGTGCCGTTTGGATATCTGCCGCCGGCCGTGGTGGCGCGGGTGGTCGACAAGTTCATCCTGCAGATGGAAATGCAGCTGGCCGACCGCAACGTCCACATCCAGCTCGACGACGACGCCCGCGAGTGGCTGACCACCAAGGGCTATGACAAGATGAACGGCGCGCGCCCGATGGGCCGCCTGATGCAGGAGAAGATCAAGCAGCCGCTGGCCGAGGAATTGCTGTTCGGCAAGCTGGTCGACGGGGGTGAGGTCAAGGTCCGGATCAAGGACAATGCGCCGTCGTTCGAGATTACCCCCGCGCCGCCCAAGGCGGTCAAGGTTCGGCCCCCGGTCAAGGGAAAGAGCAAGGCCAAGCCCGCCGACTGAGCCGGCAGGAACGGAAAATAGCCCATGGTCGTTGCCCTGTTGCGTCAGCCCTATAGGGTGAGCGCGATCACAGGAGATTCCCATGAAGCGCTCGACCTTCTACCCGCTGGCTTCCACCCTTGCTTTGGCGATTGCTAGCGCGGCGACGGCGCAAACCGCACAGTTCGACACCAAGCGGCTGTCCGAGCATATCCGTATCCTCGGCTCGGACGCCTTTGAAGGCCGCGCCCCCAATTCGCCGGGCGAAACCAAGACGGTCGCTTACCTGGTCGATCAGTTCGCCAAGGCCGGGCTCCAGCCGGGCGGGGTGATGGTCGATGGCAAGCGCAGCTGGACCCAGCCGGTACCGTTGCTCAAGTCCGAATTCACTGCTGCCCCGCGCGTCGCGGTGACGCTCGCCGGCAAGGCGGTGCCGCTGACCCAGGGCGAGGAGATTTCGATCCGCTCGCCGACCAATGGCGACAAGGGGATCGACCTCAACAAGGCCGAGCTGGTGTTCGTCGGCTATGGCGTGAAGGCGCCCGAGCGCGGCTGGGATGATTTCAAGGGTCAGGACCTGAAGAACAAAGTGTTGGTGGTGCTGGTCAACGACCCCGATTTCGAGGGCGGGGAAGGCGATTTCGGCGGCAAGGCGATGACCTATTACGGCCGCTGGACCTACAAATATGAGGAAGGCGCGCGGCAGGGCGCTGCAGGTGTGCTGGTGATCCACGAGACCGCGCCGGCCAGCTACGGATGGGCGACGGTCAAAAATTCGAACACCAACGCAATGTTCGACATCGTCCGCGCCAATCCGCGCGCCGACCATCCGCCGATGGAAGGCTGGATCCAGCGCGACCTGGCGGCGCTGCTGTTCGCCGATTCGGGGCTCGATCTCGAAGCGACGAAGGCGGCGGCGCGCAAGAAGGATTTCCGCCCGGTCACGCTGAAGGCGCGGATCGACGTCAAGGGCACAGCCAGGACCGAGGTGATCACCTCGCAGAATGTGCTCGGCCTGCTGCCCGGAACGACGCGCCCCGACGAAACGGTGATCTATACCGGCCATTGGGACCATCTCGGCATCGGCGAGCCCGACGCCAACGGCGACCGCATCTACAATGGCGCGATCGACAATGGCACCGGCATCGCCCACATGATCGAGCAGGCGCGGGCCTTTGCAAGCGGGCCGCGGCCACAGCGGTCGATTGTGTTCCTGGCGGTCACCGCCGAGGAAAAGGGCCTGCTCGGCAGTGAATATTATGCCGCCAACCCGATCTATCCGGCAGGCAAGACCGCCGGCGTACTCAACACCGACGTGATGGGCGTGCTCGGCCCGGCGCGCGATTATTCGATCCGCGGCAACCAGAAGTTCGGCTTGCTCGACCTGCTGATCGACGAAGCGACCAAGCGCGGCCGCCGCTACACCCCCGATCCCCGGCCCGAAACCGGCGGATTCTTCCGATCCGACCATTTCACCTTCGCCAAGGCGGGCATTCCCGCCCTGAGCCTGTCGCCCGGGCAGGACCTGGTCAACGGCGGGGTGGCGCGGGCGCAGGCCTTTCAGGCCGACTATACCGCGCGGCTCTATCACCAGCCCGACGACGAATGGTCGGCCGACTGGGACCTGACCGGAATGGCGGCCGATGCCGAACTGCTCCACGCGGTCGGCCTGCGCCTGGCCAATAGCAGCGACTGGCCAAACTGGAGCGCCGACAGCGAATTCCGCGCGGCGCGCGACCGAAGCGCCGCAGAACGTGCCGGGGCGGTCGCTGCCCCTCCCCCGCCGCCTGCCGCGCCGACCGCACCCGGCGAGCGGGGCTGAGGGGTTAAAACAGGCGAGCGAGATCATGGCCGACATCACTTTTTACACCAACCCGATGTCGCGCGGGCAGACGGTCCGCTGGATGCTTGAGGAAGTGGGTGAGCCCTACGACACCGAGATCCTAGACTATGCCTCGACGATGAAGGCCGAGCCTTATCTGTCGGTCAATCCGATGGGCAAGGTTCCGGCCATCCGGCACAACGGTAGGGTGGTGACCGAAGTCGCCGCGATCTGCTGCTATCTCGCCGATGCCTTCCCGCAGGCCCGCCTCGCGCCCGACCCGGCGGACCGTGCCGATTATTACCGCTGGATCTTCTTCACCTCGGGCCCGATCGAGGCCGCGTTCAGCAACAAGGCGGCGGGATGGGAGCCGACCCCGGAGCGCCAGCGCATGTTCGGCTATGGCAATTACGATCTCGCCATCGCCACGCTCGAGAAAGCGCTGACCGGACGGGCGTATATCGCCGCAAATCGGTTCACCGCGGCCGACCTGTTTGTCGCCGCCAACGTCAATTTCATGCTTGCGTTCAAGCTGCTCGAGCCAAAGCCGGTGTTCACCGACTATGTGGCGCGGATGACCGATCGAGATGCGTACCGGCGGGCCAAGGACATCGACGGCAAGTTGATCGCCGAAATGCAGGCCGCCACGAACTGAGGGAGAAGCATATGGACCAGGGCCAAAGGCACCAGGCGATCGAGCTTTACGACCGCTACACCCACGAGGGCATGGACCGCCGCCTGTTCATGGCGCGGATGACGGCGATCGCGGGCAGCGCCGCCGCCGCCTCGGCGCTGGTCGCGACCATCGCCGCCGATCCCGCCGCTGCCGCGATCGTCCCCGCCGACGACCAGCGCCTGCGGACGGCGACGACCAAGCTGCTCGGTACCGGCAGCCTGCCAAGCTACACCGCCTACACCGCCGAACCCGCCAATGGCGCGCGCGAAGCATCGGTCATCGTGATCCACGAGAACCGCGGCCTCAACGACCATACGCGGGACGTCGCCCGGCGCCTTGCCCTATCAGGCTTCCACGCCGTCGCGGTCGATTTCCTGTCGCCCCTGGGCGGCACACCGGCCGATGAAACCAAGGCGCGCGAGATGATCGGCAAGCTCGACCTGACAGCTTCGACCGCTCATGCCGTGGCCATGCTCGACGAGCTCGCCAAGCGGCCGGGCGGCAATGGCAAGGTCGGGGTGGTCGGATTCTGCTGGGGCGGTGCGTTCGTCAATCGGCTGGCGGTCGCCGCCGGGGACCAGCTTGGCGTCGGGGTGTCTTATTACGGCGTGGCGCCTGACCCAAGCGAAGCGGCGCGCGTGTCAGCCCCGCTGGTCATCCAGCTCGCAGGGCTCGACGAGCGGGTCAACAAGTCCGCCTTCCCGTGGATCACCGCGCTCCGCGCCGCCGGTAAGCCGGTCAAATATTTCAACTATGAAGGCGTCAATCATGCCTTCAACAACGACACTTCGGCCGAACGCTATGACAAGGCCGCGTCCGACCTCGCCTGGAAACGCACGATCGCAGCCTTTCGCACCCATTTGCGTTGATTCACGTAATTGCCAATCCGGGCGCCACCGCATAAGTCTTGTGGCTTGGACAGCCCCATTTTGAGTTCCGCAAGCCTATGAAGTCGCTCGATTTTCCGATCATTGTGAGCAGCTTTCGAAGCGCGTCGAACGACATGCTGGCGGCGATCCTCGACCAGAGCGCGGACTGCATCAAGGTGATCGGGCCAACCGGCACGCTCGACTTCATGAATCGCAACGGCCGCTGCGCAATGGGCATTGACGATTTCGGCATGGTTGCGGGCAAGAATTGGTGGGACCTGTGGCCCGACGAGGCGCAGCCATTGATCCATGCCGCGATCGCCAAGGCACGGGAGGGTGAGCATAGCCGGTTCGAGGCCTTCTGCCCGACCGCCAAGGGCGAGCCGCGCTGGTGGGACGTGTCGGTCGCGCCGCTGCGCGATGAACACGGGACCCTGCAGGGCCTGATCTCCGTCTCGCGCGACGTTTCGGGTGACATGGTGGCCCGCCAGTTGCGCGAATCCACCGCCGCCGAAATGCGCCATCGACTGCAGAACGCTTATGCGCTGACCAGCGCGATCATCACCGCTACGGCGCGCGGGACGCCGGAGCGCGAGGACTTTGCGCGGGAAATCGTCGAGCGGCTGCATCGGCTTGGAATTGCCCAGTCGCTGCTGCTCGACGGCGACAATGTCGGATCGGCGACCCTCGACGAACTGGTCCGACGGCTGACCGAGCCGTTTTGCGGCGACGGCGCCGCGCTCGATATCGCGCCGCTGCCCGATACCATGCTCGACGAGCGCCAGGTGCGCACGCTCGCGCTGGTGCTCGGTGAGTTCAGTACCAATTCGAACAAATATGGCGCACTCGGTCATGGCGGACACATTGCCATCGAGGGGTCGATGGACGGCGCCGTCCTGACCCTCAACTGGCGCGAGACGACCGATCGCCCGGTCGATTCCAGCCAGCGTGACGGCAGCACCGGCCTGACCCTGATCCGCCGGATGCTCGCCGCGCACCACGGGACGCTCGACATCGACTGGCGCGCCGACGGTCTCGACATCCGGGTCACCATGCCCGGGTTTTGATTACCGCGGCAGCGCCGCCACCCAGGCCTTGAGCCTGTCATCCTCGTCGAGTGGGCCGGGAAAGGTCACGGCCGGCGCATAAGGCCCGAAATCGCCGACCCCGAGCGCCACCTTCTGAAGCGTCGCAAAGGTTCGAAGTCCCGAAGGGAGCGTGATCTCCCGCACCTCCATGTAACGTGTTCCCATGTCGGTCGCCTCGCCCACATGGAGCGCGCCGAGCCGACGGAAAAGACTGGTCGCCATCAGGCACGAGCTGAAGCAGGCCCGGTCGGTGAGCAGCACCAAGCGTCCGCTCATCGCTGTGGCGGGCATGCGCGACGGCACGATCGGGGCGCCCTGCTTATCGCGTCGGGCGCAGGCGGGCAGCGCCGGGGAGAAAATGGCCTTATTTGCTACCGCGGCTTCGAGCGCATCGGCCTGCCGGATCCAGTCCCCGGCGCGGTCGGCCGGCAACTCCCCGGCGAACTTGCGCAGGGCGCGGCTGTTATCCGGACTGACCCGCCAATAAGTGCCGTCACAGTCGTTTCCGCCCCTGTTGACCGCCGCGACCCGCGCCTCCCCGACCAGCACACGTGCAATCTCGTCGGCATATTGGCTGTTGCCCCCGCTATTGCCGCGCAGGTCGACCACCACCATCGGCGCCGCGCGCAAGATGGCCTGCTGCCGCCGCGCCTCCTCCACCACCTTGGCGGCATCGTTGGACAGGGTTTCTAGCCCGATCCACTGCCCGCCCGCGAAAGCTGACACGCCCATGCCCGCGCGCGCCGGGCGATAGGCCTCTCCCGCCACCTGCTCCAATGTGCGCAGCGGGACCGGTCGCCAGTTCAATACGAAATTGACCTGCCCGCCACCAGGGCGATCGAAGGTGCATCGGGCGGGGCGTTTGACGAACGGGTTGCCATCGTCAAGCAACAGACTGGCGGCACGGCGCGCCATGTCGGCCTCGACATCGGGATTGGCCAGGAACGTGCCGATCCGCTGGCGCGCGAACTGCTCCGCCTCGATCCCCTCGCAGGCCACCAATTGCGCGCTCTTGAGGTCGGGTTCTCCGTCCGTCGCCGCCTGGCTGCCGACTACCCACCGCCCGGCGCGCCTGGCCATGACTATACCGGTCCAGGTCCGCCGCGACAGCGACAGGATCGGGTCGGACCGGATATGTCCGTCCCCGAATGCATTGGCGAGACCGTTGAGCACCGCCGCGTGGCCGCCATAATCGCGGACGAGGGGGAGGCGCTGGTCGGCCAGCGCCCGTGCGGACTGGAGCCGTCGAAGGAAGTCCGTGTCGCCAAGCTCGGCTGAAGCACCAGGGTGATTCGTCTCAATCAGCTGCAGCGCCGCGGCGACGTCGGCTCTGGCGAGGTCGTTCCAGGCGCGGTCCGCAGCAGGCGGTTGTTGGGCTCGGAGTGGCGGGGTCAGTATTGCCAGCATCGCCAGCGTCAATGACGTCATGCCTCTCATCGCACCCTCCCCCGCCCAGATCGAACTCGAATTATGCACAGGGCGGGGGACAAAAAAAGACCCGGCGGATCGCTCCGCCGGGCCCTTATGGTCGAAACCGCGATGACTATTCGCGATTGCCCATGAAGCTGAGCAGGAAGGTGAACATGTTGATGAAGTCGAGGTAGAGGTTGAGCGCGCCCATGATGATGGTCTTGCCCATCATGTCGGTGCCCGCGACATGCGCGTAGATCGACTTGATCTTCTGCGTGTCATAGGCGGTCAGGCCCGCGAACAGCAAAACGCCGATCGCGCTGATCGCCATCTGCATCGCCGGCGACTGGAGGAAGATGTTGATGACCATCGCCACCAGCAGCCCGACCACGCCCATGATCAGGAAGGTGCCGAAGCCCGACAAATCCTTCTTGGTGGTGTAGCCGTAGAGGCTAAGCCCCATGAACGCCGCCGACACCGCGAAGAAGGTCTGCGCGATCGACGTCCCGGTATAGATCAGGAAGATCGACGACATCGACAGGCCCATGGCCGTGGCGAATGCCCAGAACAACAATTGCAAGGTCCCGGTCGACAGCCGGTTCATGCCGAAACTCATCACCATCACGAACGCCAGCGGGGCGAGGATGATCAGCCAGCGGAGCGGCGTGGCGAACACCTGCTCGGCCACTCCGGAGCTGGCGAACAGCAAGGCGACGATGCCGGTGAGCAGCACCCCCGACGCCATGTAATTGTAAACCGACAGCATGTAGGACCGAAGGCCCGCATCGCGGGCGGCGCGCGGCACACCGACGGCAATCGCCGGGTCTACTCCGGCAGTGCGCGGGTCGAACTGGTTCTGCATTTCATCTCCTTTGCGTGGGCAACAGGCCCCTCACAGCTCACTATATCGGTGATTTGCCCCGTTCCTTCAAGGGAATCCGGTCGCGGTTCGTCTCACGGCGGGATAGGGACGAGCCATGCACCGCCTGTTCGTCGCGCTCCGCCCGCCTTCCTTGATCCGCCAGGCCTGCCTGATTGCGATGGAAGATGGCCCTCCTGGCTGGGCGTGGCAGGAGGAGGAGCAGCTTCATGTCACCCTGCGCTACATCGGCGATGTGGACCGGCCAGTGGCGGAGGATGTTGCTGTCGCGCTCGGGTCGTTGCATGCCCCGCCAATCGATCTCGCTTTGGCCGGGGTCGGCTGGTTCGATCATGGCCCGCGTGGCGCGCTATTCGCCCGTCTAACCCCGGTCGAACCCCTCGCCGCGCTCCACACCAAGCTCGACCGGACCCTGGTCCGCGCCGGACTGGAGCCCGAACGCCGCGCCTTCCTCCCCCACATCACCCTCGCACGGCGCCGGTCGGCGGCGGTCGATCCCGCCGGCTGGCTTGAGCGCACCGCAGCCTTGGCCAGCGACACCGAATGCATCTCTTCGATGATCCTGTTCGAAAGCCACCTCGGCCGCCACGGATCCTCCTACGAGGCAATCGCGACCTATCCGCTCGCGGGTTGATCGGCGGCGGCGGAAACCCATCTAGGGCGAGGCGTTGTTCCGCGCGACGGACGCCCTTGCCCAACACGAACAAATATGGAACAAACCGCCGATGCTGACTCACATTTCCGTCCGCGGCGCGCGCGAGCATAACCTCAAGGGCGTCAACGTGGAGATTCCGCGGGAGAGCCTGACGGTGATCACCGGCCTGTCGGGATCGGGCAAGTCGAGCTTGGCGTTCGACACCATCTATGCCGAGGGCCAGCGCCGTTATGTCGAGAGCCTGAGCGCTTACGCCCGCCAGTTCCTCGAGATGATGCAGAAGCCCGATGTCGAACATATCGACGGCCTGTCGCCGGCCATCTCGATCGAGCAGAAGACCACCAGCCGCAACCCGCGTTCGACCGTCGCCACGGTCACCGAAATCTACGATTACATGCGGCTGCTGTGGGCCCGCGTCGGGATCCCTTATTCGCCCGCCACCGGCCTGCCGATCAGCGCCCAGACTGTCAGCCAGATGGTCGATCGGACGATGCAGCTGCCCGAAGGCAGCCGCCATTATTTGCTCGCCCCGGTCGTCCGCGGCCGCAAGGGCGAGTATCGAAAGGAGCTGGCCGAGTGGCAGAAGGCCGGCTTCACCCGGGTCCGCATCGACGGCGAGATGTTCGCGATCGAAGACGCCCCCGCGCTCGACAAGAAATACACTCATGACATCGAAGTGGTGGTCGATCGCATCGCCATCCGTGCCGACATCCAGAGCCGCCTCGCCGACAGTTTCGAGACTGCATTGAAGCTCGCCGACGGCCTCGCCTTCCTCGACCCGGCCGATCCGCCCGCCGATGCCGACACCGGCGCGCAATCGGGAATGAAGCTCGATTACGCCCCGCCCGGCCGGATCACCTTCTCCGAGAAATTCGCCTGCCCCGTCTCGGGTTTCACCATTGCCGAGATCGAGCCGCGATTGTTCAGCTTCAACGCCCCGCAGGGCGCCTGCCCGGCCTGCGACGGCCTCGGCGAGAAGATGCTGTTCGACGAGGATCTGGTGGTCCCCAACCACGCGCTCAGCATCGCCAAGGGCGCGGTGGTGCCCTGGGCCAAGAGCCAGCCGCCCTCGCCTTATTATATGCAGGTGTTGGGTAGCCTCGCCCGCGCCTACGATTTCGACCTCGCCACCCCGTGGGGCGAGCTTCCCGAGGACATCCACCAGATCGTCCTGCGCGGCACCCGCGGCAAGCCGGTCGCCCTGCGCTTCGTCGACGGGCGCAAGTCGTATGAGGTCAAGAAGCCGTTCGAGGGCGTGATCGGCAATCTCGAACGGCGCATGCTGTCGACCGAAAGCGCGTGGATGCGCGAGGAGCTATCGCGCTACCAGGCCAGCCACCCGTGCGAAGTGTGCCACGGCGCCCGCCTCCGCCCCGAGCCGCTGTCAGTCAAGATCGCCGGCGAGGACATCTCGCTGTCGTCGCGCCGCTCGGTCGCCGACGCGCTCGGCTGGTTCTCGGGGCTGGAGGAGCAGCTCAAGCCCCAGCAGCGCGAGATCGCCCACCCCATCCTCAAGGAAATCAACGCGCGGCTCGGCTTCCTCCACAATGTCGGGCTCGATTATCTCAACCTCGACCGCACCAGCGGCACTTTGTCGGGCGGCGAGAGCCAGCGCATCCGCCTCGCGTCGCAGATCGGCAGCGGCCTGTCGGGCGTGCTCTACGTCCTCGACGAGCCCTCGATCGGCCTCCACCAGAAGGACAATGACCGCCTGCTCGAGACGCTCCAGCGGCTGAAATCGCTCGGCAATACCGTGCTGGTGGTCGAGCATGACGAGGACAGCATCCGCAGCGCCGACCATGTCATCGACATGGGCCCCGGCGCCGGGGTCCACGGCGGCGAAGTGGTGTGCGCGGGGACGCTGGCCGATCTGCTCGCCTGCAAGGAGAGCCTGACCGCCGATTACCTCAGCGGCCGCCGCTCGATCCCGCTGCCCGCCAAGCGCCGCAAGGGCCTTGGCAAGAAACTCACCGTCCACGGCGCCACCGCCAACAACTTGAATAACCTCACCGCCTCGATCCCGCTCGGCACCTTCACCTGCATCACCGGCGTGTCGGGCTCGGGCAAGTCGAGCTTCACCATTGACACGCTCTACGCGGCGGCGGCGCGAATGCTCAACGGCGCCCGCATCCTCGCCGGCAAGTACGACAGGATCAGCGGCCTCGAACATCTCGACAAGGTGATCGACATCGACCAGTCGCCGATCGGCCGCACCCCGCGCTCCAACCCGGCGACCTACACCGGCGCCTTCACCCTGATCCGCGACTGGTTCGCCGGCCTGCCCGAGAGCCAGGCCCGCGGCTACAAGCCCGGCCGCTTCAGCTTCAACGTCAAGGGCGGCCGCTGCGAGGCGTGCAAGGGCGACGGCCTGTTGAAGATCGAGATGCACTTCCTGCCCGACGTCTACGTCACCTGCGACATCTGCCACGGCCACCGCTACAATCGCGAGACGCTCGAGGTGAAGTTCAAGGGCCGCAGCATCGCCGACATTCTCGACATGACGGTCGAGGATGCGGTCGAATTCTTCAAGGCGGTCCCCGGCATTCGCGACAAGATGGCGATGCTCGCCGAGGTCGGCCTCGGCTACATCAAGGTCGGCCAGCAGGCGACCACGCTGAGCGGCGGCGAGGCCCAGCGGGTCAAGCTGTCGAAAGAGCTGTCGCGGCGGGCCACCGGGCAGACGTTGTATATTCTCGACGAGCCGACGACGGGCCTGCATTTCGAGGACGTCCGCAAGCTATTGGAAGTGCTCCACGCCTTGGTCGAGCAGGGCAACACCGTGGTCGTCATCGAACACAACCTCGACGTCATCAAGACCGCCGACTGGGTGCTCGACCTGGGGCCGGGCGGCGGGGTGAATGGCGGGGAGATTGTGGCGGAAGGAACGCCCGAACAGGTCGCGGCGGAACCGAAGAGCTTTACCGGGCAGTATTTGCGGGAGACGCTGGCGAAGTCGCCTGTTGGGTCAGGGCCGTTTGAGGGGCCGAAGGTGCGAAAGCGCGGCAAGCAGATGGCGGCGGAGCAGCCTGACCTCATCGCGGCGAAATAGATGGCTGCGATTGACCTCCAATATGTTGACGAACTCCTGCAAGCACGCCGGGCATTGCACGGCGGCGGGCAAGGAGCTCCGATTATTGTAAACGGCACTCGGCAAGGAGCCGCTCTCAACCGGAGTTGCGTGCTAATGATTTCGGGACTCTTGCAGGGTCACGTGGAAGAAGTTTTCTTCGAGGTCTCTGAAGAGAAACTGCGCTTGAGCGCGGCCCAAATGACCAATTATCGAAACTTGTATGATCGGTTCGGAAATCCAAGCCCGCAAACGATCCGCACACACTTCCGAAGGCTTGGCGTGCCAGACATTCTTGCAGGGCTCTCGTGGCAGGCCCGCGCGACAGAGTCAGTCGTGCGCGCGCTTGAGCACTTAAACAATTTACGAAATCAGATTGCTCATGGCGCTGTGCACCTTAGACTAGCGGGGCAGCCCTATTCGTTGCGCACCCACGACGCCGAAGTCTTTCGAAACTTCGCAGAAAACTTCGGCGCAAGGTTTACATTGCACGTTCGCCGGTTGCTGAGTTTGCCGTGATCAATCAACCGCGGCGAGCACAATGGCTCACTTCTTTTCGAGCAGTTTGCGTACGTCAGTGGCGCCCCCAGGCAACAGTTTTATGCCCTTCTCGGGGTCGGCTGCTTCGATTTTTCGACTTTTGTGCAGGACGCCAACCACCTTCCGCAAGTAGGCTTTGTTCGACGTCTCGGTCCAAGTCGCCAACTTGCTGACTGTTGCCGAATTGCCTGCCGACGCGATCAGAAGAAGGCACTCGTTGGCTAAGCTCATTGTAGGATCAAGGACGCGCCGAATCTCCTCGTCCACCCATACGGCAGGGGATCTAAGCTGCGTGAGGTCGTCAACAGCCCGCTTCGCTGCCACCGTACTGATCGAGTGGAACACTCGAATTAGCTCAGCCATCAGCCACGAAGAAGCTGCTATGGCGTAGGACGAATCCATGAAGTTCGGATCTACATCGCCTCCCACATGGCCAACGTCGCGATTATTCCGGATTTCATAAAGACCAGGCAGAATGCGAGAGGCCAACATCCGTAGCCCCCGCTCAAGCTGCGTGAGATTCTCT
>Ga0307505_10001349_pt1 | contig 20180 bp, 15 predicted proteins | sample 23_S_MG_FD_202183 | JGI IMG/M metagenome (GOLD analysis project Ga0307505, IMG submission 202183) | Soil microbial communities from Populus trichocarpa stands in riparian zone in the Pacific Northwest, United States - 23_S | ecosystem: Environmental > Terrestrial > Soil > Riparian zone > Trees...
GGGATGCGCGCGATGTCGCGGGCCTGCGCAAGGGTGAGGGGCGGGTTTCGGCGCCACGGGCAGCTGTCCGCCGAGCCGTTGCAGGAGTTGATCTCGGCGGGCCAGCGGGTGATGAAGAAGGTGGTGGGGCCGGCCGCGGCCATGCTGCGCGACACGCCCGCGTTGATCCCGTGCACCGCGGCGGACATCACCGTCACGACGAGCACGCCCACGGCGATGCCGAGGATGGTGAGCCCCGCGCGCACCTTGTTCGAGCGGATGGCGTCGAGCGCGATGAAGACGCCCTCGAAGACCTGCGCGAAGCGGGCGCGGAACGCGGTCCAGCGTACGCGGAGGCTCATCTCATTCCTGCCGCATGGCGAAGATGGGATCGAGCCGCGACGCCCGGTGCGCAGGATACGCGCCGGCGACGATGCCGACTCCGGCCCCGATGAGGACGGCCAGCACGACCGACCAGGGGGCCACGGAGGCGGGGAGGGGCGAGACCGCGGCCACCCCCTGCGAAAGCCCGATGCCGAGCGCCACGCCGATCGCCGCGCCCACCATGCTCAACGTGGCCGACTCGATGAGGAACTGCGAGAGAATGTCGCGACGCCGCGCGCCCAGTGACTTCCGGATCCCGATTTCGCGGGTGCGCTCCGCAACCGCCACGAGCATGATGTTCATGATGACGATCGCGCCCACGACGAGCCCGATGGCCGGCAGGAAGATGCCCGCGAGCACCAGATACTTCTTGATGCTCAGCCACTCCTTGAGCGCGCTCTGCGACGTCTCGAAGACGAAGTCGTCCGGCTGGCCGGGGCGAAGCCGGTGCCGGTTGCGCATGACCTCGCGCACGATCTCCTTGGTGTTCTCGAGGGCCGCCGGATTTGGCGCCTGGACCACCACGCCGTAGAGGTTCGTCCGGGCGCGGGTGATCGTCGCCATCGGCGAGTGGAAGGGCGCGAGCACCTGGCGGTCGAGGGACAGGCCGAACACCGATCCCTGCTTCTCCAGCACCCCGATGACGGTGAACGGGAACTTGTTGATGCGCAGCTCGCGGCCGATGGGATCGAGGCTCGGGAAGTAATGGTTGGCAATCTCCATCCCGATCACCACGACGGGGGAGCCCATCTGCTCATCGATGTCGGTGAAGGCGCGCCCCTTCTCGATCACCAGGTCCTTGATCCGGAAGAATTGCGGGGTCACCGCCTGGGCGAGGATCTGCGGACCGCCGTTCCGGTACGCGGAGGTGCCGCTGGCCCACCGCACGTCGTGCAGCGCCCACCCGGCCTCCGGGGGAAGGGCATCCCGGATGGCGATGCCGTCCACCGGCGTGATGCGTGGGCGTCGCTGCCAGGCCCGCCACTCGGCTTCCGTGACGTCGGTGTTGATGTCCGGGAAGCGGCGGACGTTGAACGTGTTGACCCCGAGAAACTTGGCCGCGAAGTCTTCCTCGATGTACTTGCCCATCCCCTCCACGACCGAGACCACCGCGATGAGGAACATCACGCTGATGGTCACGCCGAGCAGGGTGAAGAAGCTCTTGAGCTTCTGCACCCGGATCGTGCTGAGGGCGAGTCGAACGGCTTCGAAGAGGGGCATGGGAGGTGCGATTGACTGCGACGGCTCCGCCGCCGGAAAGCGCCGGCCTTCGGCCGGACAACCGGCTGGCTCGTTCACTTGCCCGGCCCGCAGGGCCGGCGGTTGTCCGCGGCGAAGCCGCGGCAGTCGAACCGGCTATAGGCCTACCTTCGCGGCAAACGCCTCGCGCCGGTCGTCCGAGTGCATCACGCCGTCGCGCAGCACCACCACACGCCGCGCATGCGCGGCGATGTCCGCTTCGTGGGTGACCATGATGACGGTCTGGCCGCTGTCGGCGAGGCTCTCGAACACCTTCATGATCTCCTCGGACGTCTGCGAATCGAGGTTGCCGGTGGGCTCGTCGGCGAGGAGGATCGACGGGTTGTTCACGAGGGCCCGCGCGATGGCGACGCGCTGGCGCTGGCCGCCGGAGAGCTCGTTCGGCTTGTGGTCCATGCGATCGCCCAGCTGCACCTTCTCGAGCGCTTCCCGCGCGCGCCGCTTGCGCTCGTCGGAGGGGACGCCGGCGTACACCAGCGGCAGCTCGACGTTGTGCAGCGCCGTGGCGCGGGGGAGCAGGTTGAACGTCTGGAAGACGAACCCGATCTCCTTGTTGCGGATGCGCGCCAGCTCGTCGTCGCTCATGGAGGAGACCTGCGTGCCGTTGAGCCAGTACTCGCCCGCGGTGGGCGTGTCGAGGCAGCCGATGACGTTCATCAGGGTGGACTTGCCCGAGCCCGACGGACCCATGATGGCGACGTACTCGTTCCGGCCGATGGCCAGGTCGAGCCCGCGCAGCGCCCGGACGATCTCGCCGCCCATGTCGTACTCGCGCCTGATGCCGCGCGTCACGATGACCCACCGCGGATCCGGCGCGATGCCGGTCTGGTGCACCACGGCCTGACGCTCCGCCGTGGTGCCCATGGGAAGTTCGGTCATCTGGCTCACGATTTGGTGTCTGTCTTGGTCTTGGTGTCCGCCACCTTGGACGCGCGCACGAGCGTGCCGTCCTTGAGCTCGCGGATGGCCTGGTAGGTGCCGGCCACGATCTTCTCGCCCTGCTTCAGCCCCGACCGGACCTCGAAGTGCTTCTCCCCTGCGATACCCACCTTTACGGGGCGGAAGGTCACTTTGTTGTCCGTGCCCACCACGAACACTCCCTCCACGTCCTTGCGGCCGACTTCCTTCGTGGGCCGCGGACGCCCGAGGCCCACCGCCGTGTCGCCGCTGGCAATGTTCTCGTTCTCGCGCACGGTGAGGGCGATGATCGGGATGGAGAGCACCGACTGCCGCGTGTCCGTGATGACCTTGGCCGTCGCCGAGAAGTCCGGGCGCGTGTGCTCGGGGGCGTTCACGAGCTGGATGGTGACCTCGTAGTCCACCGCCTGGTCGGCGGCCTGCTGCATGGCCGCGGCGCGCACCGAGCTGTTCGAGATGCGCGTCACCCGCCCCACGAAGGTGGTGTCGGGGAAGGCGTCGATCTGCACCACGGCGCTGTCGCCGATGCTGATGCGCGCGACGTCGGTTTCGTCCACCTTGACCTTGGTCTCGAGCACCGACATGTCGCTGATGGTGAGGAGCGTCGCGGCGTCCTTGTTGAAGGTGCCGGGCACCGCCGTCTCACCCTGCTCGACCACGAGGCGCGTGACGCGTCCGCTCATCGGGGCGTACAGCGTCGTCTTGGAGAGCGACGAGCGGGCGTCGCGCAGCGCCGCCGCCGTCTGCGCCACCGAGTGGCCGGCCGCCTCGACGAGCGCCCGGTTCACCTCTACCGACGTCTGGAGCTGCTCGAGCTGCTCGTCGCTGACGAGCTGCGCGTTCGCCTTCTTCATGGCGGTGGTGCGCTCGAGGCTCCGCTCGGACTGGATCAGGTTCGCGCGGGCCTGCGCCGCCTGCGCGCGGGCCGCCGCCATCGCCGCCTCGGCGCGCGACGCCATCGCCGTGGCCTGCTCCGGGTCGATCTGGAGCAGGAACTGCCCGCGCGAGACCATCTGCCCCTCGCGCACCGAGAGCTTCGTGATCTTGCCGGCGACGTCGGAGGCGACGTCCACCTTGGTCTGCGGCCGGACCTGCCCGCTCGCCGTGACCGACGCGATCAGGTCGCGCTGCTCCACGGCCTCGATGCGAACCTCGACCGCCTTGTTGCCGCGCTTCGCGGCGCCGAGCACGCCCACGAGCACGACCACCAGACCGGTGACGCCTGCGATGGACCACTTCACTTTCTTCGTCATTGGAGTCGCTCTTAGCGGAGGGGACGGCCCACCGCGCTTTCCAGCGCGGCGAAGGCCCGGTGGTACTCATACACGGCGTTCAAGCGGTCCAGCTGGGCCTGCTCGAAGGTACCGCGGCTGGTGGTGACGTCGAGGAAGGTGGCCGCGCCCACGCGGTACCGCTCCTCCGCGAAGGCCAGCTGCTCGCGCGCGGCCACCGCATTGACGTCGTTCAGCTCCACCGTCCGGATCGCGGTGACGAGGTTCAGGTACGCCTCCGTGACGTCGGCGTCGAGGCGCACCTCGAGTCCGCGCACGGCGTACCGCGCATTGTCGCGCTGGATGTTCGCGCGCTGGAGCTGCACCTCGCGGCCCAGGTTGTCGAAGATCGGGATGGAGACGAACGCGCTGAACGTCTGCGGCGCCTTGGCGAAGTCGAGGCTCCGGTTGCTGCCGTGGATCGCGTCAATGGCCGACTGCGGGAGGGGGGTCGGGAACAGCGAGCCGCAGCTGAGGCTCGACATGCCAGCGCCGACGCGGAGCGAATCGAGGGTGGAGCACTCGCCGAAATTGGCGAGCTGCCCGAGCTGCGCGCGCTCCACGAGAGCGTCGGTGTTCGTGAACCGCGATGCGTTCCACCCCCACCCCGTGCTGAGGCTCAGCGTCGGCAGGTACTGGCCCCGCTGGGCGCGCACGCCGGCAACCGCTGCCGTCTCGCGCGAGCGGAGGGCGTTGAGCCCCGGGTTCACCGAGCGGGCCAGGCTCTTCAGCGTGTCGAGCCCGAACGTCACCGGCAGCACCCTGAAGTTGGTGGTCAGCTCGACGTTCTCCGGCTGCGGAACGCCCATCTGCTCGAACAAGCGGAGCATCTGCACCTCCGCGCTGTTCTTCGCCTGGAGCGCGGCGACCTGTGCCCGGCCCAGTGCCACTTCCGCGGTGCGGACATCGAGGATCGTCGCGGCACCCACCGACTGGCGGGCCGTGGCAAGCTCGAGCTGTCCCCGAGCCGTGGCCACGAGCGTATCCTGCAGCGCGGCGTTGGCCTGGGCGCGAAGGACGGCGAGGTACTGCTGCGTGATGGCGGAGCGGAGGTTCTCCTGCGCGCCGACGACGTCCGCCTCGGCGGCGTCCCGCTGCGCCGAGTACAGCTTGGGCGCGAAGAGCACCGCCGAGTTGATCGTGTAGTTGAGGCCCAGTCCGTAGTTCGACTGGAGGATGTCGGAGCTGTTCGAGATCGGGATGCCGTTCACGAATTGCTGGCCGCCCTCGGTGAACTGACCCGAGGCCCGGGCACTGACGCTCGGCAGCAGGTTCGCATATGCGGCCTTCACCCCGAGATCCGCGGCGCGGCGGTTGTTGACCGTCGCCTGGAAGAGCGGGTTGTGGCGACGCGCCAGCTGGACAGCCTGGTCGAGCGTCAGGGTCGTGGTCTGGGCACCGGCCTGCTGGACGACCAGGGCCACGGCGAGCAGCGAAAAGACAAAACGCATGTCGGAAGGGTCCGGAAGGAAGGTCTGCGAAGAACTACGGAGGGGGGAAGGACGGGTTTCAATAGAGCAGGTGGGGGCTCTCGGCTCTCGGCTCTCGGCCCTCGGCTGAAAGCCCAATCCCGCAGCGTCAGGTCCCAAAGCCGAGGGCCCAAAGCCGAGAGCCTACCGGGGTGGATCGTCTCTCACCGCAACGAGGCTCTTGTCCGGCAGCGCCACCTTCAGCAACCGGCCCTGCCCGTCGAGCCAGATCTCGCGCGCCGTTCCGGCAGGGTCCAGCAGCGCGAACCGGCGGCTCGCGACCCGGCTGCGCCCGATCAGGAGGGTCTCCGTGCCACGCGGCTCCAGCCGGAGGCGAGCCTGTCCCGTGGCGCGCGGCGCGATGACGTCGAACCCGTCGCTGAGCGCGAGCCCGACGAAGTGGAACTGGTGCACGACCTCATCGTCCAGGAGCAGGGCGCCGTTCTCCAGCACGTACTCCCGCGACGCCTCGCCGGTGCGCGTCTGCACGAGCACGGTGAAGCGGCTGGTGGAGCCGCTCCCACGCGCGCGCTCCACGACCTGTCCGTTGCGGCTGAGCTCCGCCTCGTACGACACCGGGGCGCCCGTGGAATCGGTGCCGAGGATCGTGGTGAGGCGGTCCGCGCCAAGGGCGCTCTGGCTGCGTGCCTGATAGACCTGCCCGCCCGGGGCGGGCGCGCGCACGATCCGGAACGACTCACGGCCGATGGGGGCGCCGTTCCGGGAGACCATGAACGTGCCTTCGTCCACGACGCCACTCTGCTGGGCGGCGGCCGCGACCGGAAGCGACAGGAAGGCGAGCGCGACCAGCGGGAGGCGCGGTCGGGCGCAGGGAAGGAACATCACGAAAGCTACTACCCCGATCGGGGAGCCCGGTTCAGCGAAAGTGCGGATCAGGTCTCGAGCGGAACCGACAGGAAGATGCGCTCCCGCACGCGGTCGTGGATGCGCTGGTACAGGAGACGCCCCTTGTCGGCGGTGGCGAGCCGCGGCCGGCCGATCGAGCCGGGACTCACCTGGGGGATTCTCAGCCACCCCCGCCGGTAACGTCGCAGCTCGTCGCGGGACATCATATACTCCTCCGCGGCGCCCATGTCGACGAGCTCAGGCGCGATGTACAGCATGAGGGAGGTGTCCACTTCGTCGCCGTGCATGGGCTCGGTCTGGCCTTCCAGCAGATCGCCGAGCTTCATTCCGAAGATGTCCACGACGCGCACCCGGGCGCCGTTCGTGATGATGGTGGAGATGGCCTCGAGGTGCGGGTCGTGCTCGTGCGCGGTGAGAATGATGAACTCGCGGATCCCCGATGATTCCCAGGTGTCGATGAGGTCATTCATGGTGCGGCTGAGCGTCTTGCGCCGGAGCGACGCGTTGCCGGCGAACAGCCTCTCGGTGGCGACGTTGACCCCGTACTCCAGCGTCGGTGCGCGCAGCACGGCGAACTCGGCGGAGAGGTCGTCCGCGAGCCGCTCGACGATGATCGTGTCGCACCCCAGCGGCATGTGCGGGCCATGCTGCTCGCAGGTGCCGATGGGCACGATGAGACGGGGATCGCCCGCGATGATTTTCGCGATGTCGTCCGGGCGCATCTCCTTGATGCGCCGCGGCCGGGGAGCCGGGTCAGGCTGAGTCATCTCGCGGCAGTTGGGAGATCGTCCCGCATCCTGCCGGCCTGGAAGAGCGCCGGCTGGATCGTGGCGTCGTCGCTGGCGCTGCTGGCAACCAGCCGCTGGCTGATCGCGACGTCGGTACAGTACCTGGTCGTGGCGGCCGCCGCCACGGCGGTGGCTGCCGTGCTGCTCGCCCCGCTTCACCCCACCGTGAAGCGGGTCGCGGCCGCGATGCTCGGGGCGCTGGCGCTGGGGCTGGCCATCGCGGCGAGCACGCAGCACCGGCTGTCTCGGCTCGACGACGACTGGGAAGCGGAGCGGGTGCGGATGCAGTCGCTGGCGCTGGACGGCCTGGAGCTGGAAGTCGGAAGGGTCCTGGCCGCGCTGCGGCAGGCGTCCATGGAAGCGCTCGACGCCCCTCCGGACCGCGCCACGGCGTTCGAGTCGCTCGCGGAGATCGCGCGCGGTGACGACGTGGCGCTCGCGCGGTATCACGGCGAGTCTGCCGTGGCCTGGCACGGCCGGCCGCCGATCGCGCTGGAGTCGCTGACGGAGCCGACCGGGGTGGCGCTCACGACGTTCCATCTCGTGCTGTACGCGGTGGCGCGCGCGGGGGAGGAGCGGGCCGTGGCCGTGAAGCTGCTCTACGCGGTGCCGCCGGCAGACGCGCTCACGAGCTCCGCCGGCGCCACCATCGCGCGACGCGTGGGGGTGCGCGGCTTCCGCTTCGGTCCCCCCGCGGACAGCGTCCTGCCCGGCGCGCGCGTGTTCCATGCCGACGGACGCGCGCTCTTCTCCGCCGCGGCGCAACCCTTCGCGCAGGGGGAGATGCAGGTGCACGTCATGGAGCGGACGCGCCTGCTGCTCGGTGTCCTGCTGTTCCTGTCGCTCGCCTGCTTCATCCTCGCCTGCTGGCGCTCGCATCGCTCGCTGGGCTGGCGCGCGGCGGTGATCGCCGTCGCGCTGGCGTGCGTGGCGCTCACGCCGCTCAGCGCGTTCTCGAATTCCTCGCGGCTGTTCAACCCCGCGCTGTACTTCACGCCGCTCGGCGGCCCGCTGACCGCGAACGCGGCCGCGCTCGGCCTCACGAGCGCGCTCGTGCTCCTGCTGCTGCTGGCGGCCGTGCGACGCCAGACGCGGTCGTGGAACCGGTGGGCAGGGATCGGCGTCGTGCTGCTCGTCGCGGGGCTCGGCCCGTTCCTGCTGCGCGACCTGGCGCGTGGCATCCAGATCCCGACGGGCGGGGTGAGCGCCTCGCTCTGGCTGATCTGGGAAGTGCCTCTCTTCCTGGCCGCGGTGTGCGTCATCCTCACGGGGGCCGCCGGGGGAAGCATGGCGCTCGGCGCGTCGCGCGGGCTGCCGGCGTTCGTGGCACCAGCGCTGGCGACGGTCGCCGCCGTGATCGCGCCGGTGGTCTGGGCCGCGCCGGGGCAGTGGCCGTGGTGGTACACGTTCCTCTGGATCGCGGCCATCGTGTCGCTCGCGGTGTCGCGACGCACGCCGGCGCTGATCCTCTCGGCGGCCACCGTGGCGGCGCTGGGCGCCACCACGCTGGTGTGGGGCTCCACGATGCGGGCGCGGGTGCGGCTGGCGGAGCAGGACGTCGCGATGCTCGGCGCCGGCGACCAGGACGCCGCCGCGCTGGCAGACCGCTTCGCCCGCCAGGTGGCGGACGATCCGCCGGCCACGAAGCCTGAGCTGCTGCGCGCGTACGCGCTGTCGGACCTCTCGGCGGCGGCGTATCCCGCGACGCTCTCCATCTGGCGGTCGCCGGACGGGCCTGCGCACACGCTGGCGACGGCGCCGATCCTCGTGCCCGCCGACTCCCTGCAGTCCCTCGTGCTGCGGGCGTCGAACGAGGGCGCGGTGACACGCGCGAACCTTCCGGGGGTCCCGGCGCTGCAGCACGCGATCGCGATCCCCGTGGACAGCGGCGTGCTCACGCTCGTGGTGTCGCCGCGCAGCCGGCTGATTCCCTACGATCCCTTCGCGAGCCTCCTGGGGATCGCGCTGCCGCGCGAGGCGGAGGCGCCCTACACCATGCAGCTGGCATCGGTGGCCTCGGGGCGCGCGGCGACGCGGGCCACCTGGCGACGCGAGGGGAACGAGCTGCACGGCGACTGGACGGCCCGCACCGGGAGCGGCGCGCAGCGGGTCCACGTCGAGGTGGAGCTCCGGTCCCTGGAGGCGCTCGTGCAGCGGGGAACGCTCATCGTGCTTCTCGACCTCGGGGTCGTGGGCCTGCTCTGGTTCACGAGCGTCGTCGCCGATGGCCTTGCCACGCGCTGGATCTCCGTGCGGCGTCGTCGGTGGGCGCGCAGCTACCGCACTCGCCTCACCGTGGTGCTGTTCGGGTTCTTCATTGTGCCCGCGGTGGCCTTCGCGGTGTGGTCATACCAGCAGCTCTCCACGGATGCCACGCGGGCACGCGAGCTCCTGGTGCGCGAGACGCTGCGCTCGGTGGAGCCCGGCGAGACGACGCGCGAGTGGCTGTCGCGCGAGAGCCGACGTGTCCAGGCGCCGCTGCTGCTGTACACCGACGGTGCCCTCACCGCGGCAAGCGACACGCTGCTCCTGGAGCTCGCGCCGGTGGGCCGCATGCTCCCGCACCAGGTCGCCGAAAACATGCTGGTGCACGGCGAAGTCAGCGCGCACCGGTCGGAACGGATCGGTGAGGCGAGCACGCTGTTCGGTTACCGCGCCATGGAGCTGCGGGCCGGCGCCGCCGTCCTGGCGGCGCCGGCGCGCGCGGACGAGCTGGCGCTGGGCCGCCGGGCCCGCGACCTCGGTATCCTCGTGGCGTTCGCCACCGCGCTGGGCGCGCTCGCGGCGCTGTGGCTCAGCGGGATTGCGGCACGCCAGCTCGCGCGCCCCATCGGATCGCTGCGGCGCGCCGCGCTCGCCCTCGCGGCGGGCGACCGCGACCCGCGCCTGGAGGGGCAGCCCACGGCGGAATTCCTCCCGGTGTTCGCGGCGTTCCGTCGCATGACCGCCGACCTCAACGCCAGCCGCTCGGCGCTGGAGGAGGCGCAGCGGCGCACCGCGGCGGTGCTCAGGAACGCGGCGAGCGGCGTGATTGCGGTGGATGAGCAGGGAACGGTGACGCTCGCCAACCCGCGCGCCGATGAGCTGCTGGGCGGCCCACTGCCTCCCGGCACGCGTCTCGCCGACGTCGGCCCCGCGGCTTTGTCGGACATTGTCCGACAGTTCCTGGCCGGCGACCGCGACGACGAGGAGTTCGAGCTGCCCCACGGGCAGCAGCAATGGCGCGGCCGGCTCACCCGGCTCACTCGCGGGGGAGCGGTGCTCACCCTGGACGACGTCTCGGAGATCGTCCGCGCGGGGCGGGTGCTGGCGTGGGGAGAAATGGCGCGGCAGGTGGCGCACGAGATCAAGAATCCCCTCACCCCCATCCGGCTCGGCGTGCAGCACCTGCTCCGCGCCCGGACGGATTCGCGGGTGGACTTCGATACGGTGCTGGAGCAGAACGTCGAGCGGATCCTGCGCGAGATCGATCATCTCGACGAGATCGCGCGCGCCTTCTCCCGCTACGGTCAGCCGCCGGAACAGCGCGGAGGCGCCGAGCGCACCGACGTCGCCGCGGTGCTCCGGGAGCTGGTGGATCTCGAGACCATGGGGGAGAGCGGCGTCCGCTGGACCCTGGAGGGCGCCGCCGCGCCCGTGTTCGCGCTGGCGCGGCGGGAGGAGCTGCGCGAGGTGCTGCTCAACGTGCTGGAGAACGCGCGGCTCGCGGGCGCCCGGACCGTCGGCGCGCGCGTGGTGACCGACGACGGAGGCGTCCGGATCACCGTGGCGGACGATGGGCACGGGGTGTCACCGGAAGCGCTCTCACGAATCTTCGAGCCGCACTTCTCGACGCGCACCAGCGGCTCCGGCCTCGGCCTCGCCATCAGCCGGCGCCTCATCGAGAGCTGGGGCGGCACAATCGGGATCTCGAGCGAGCCCGGTCAAGGAGCCATGGTCACAATCACACTACGGACATGACGGCGGACATGGCAACGGACACAACGGCGGATTACTGCGGCCGAATTCGCGCCTCAATCCGCACGTATGTCCGCTCTCATGTCCGCCGTTGTGTCCGCCCTCATGTCCGCTCTTATGTCCGTCGTCAGGCTCTCAGAGATTCACCAAGCATGTGCGCCACTGCCATGACCGTGAGCATGGGATTCACCCCGCTCGACGCCGGGAAGAGGCTCGTGTCGGCCACGTAGAGCCCGCGGATTCCGCGCACCGCGCCGTTCTCGTCGCACACGCTCCACTCGGGGTCGGTGCCCATGCGGCAGGTGCCCATCTGGTGCGCGCTGAAGAGCTGTGAGCGGTTGCCATCCACCGGCAGGCGTCGCACCTGCGTAGCCAGCTGCTCGATGTCGTCGCCGTCCGCACGGCGGATGCGCACGGGGCGCGCGTGCAGCGTGCTGACTTCGCGCGCGCCGGCCGCCCAATGCGCGCGCGCGGCCGACTCGATGCCGCGGCGGACCAGATCCCGCTGCATGGCGTCGAGACGGTAGCGGATGAGCGTGCTGCCATCGCGGTCCACCCGGATGTTGCCGCCGCTGCGATCGCGGGTGAGCGCGATGAACGCGGCGGCATTGCGCAGCTGGTGCATCTCGTCCCGGAAGTCGCGCGCCCCGGCCCACTGCACCGCGAGCGCGAAGAGTCCGGGATGGATGGGGGGCGTCTCGATCCGCACGCCGTACGCGCCGTGCGCGCGCGAGAATTCGTCGCACAGGACGGTCTGCGGCGCGCCGAGCCAGCCCTCCACCGGCTCGTCGTACATCCCGCCCACCGCGGTCGTCGGATGGAGGTACAGGTTGCGTCCGAGCTGCGCGTGTTCGATTCCCGTGCGGATGAGCAGGGCAGGGGTTTCCAGCGCTCCGGCGGCGACGACGACGAGCGGGGCGTTCACGGTGATGTGCCGCGCTGCCCCAGTGCGCTCGTCGCGCACCACGGCGTGCACGCCGGTGACCCGCCCACGATCCACGCGCAGCGCCTGCGCGCGGCACGACGCCAGGATGGTCGCGTTTCCCGAGCGCTGCGCGTCCGCCAGGTAGGTGACTGCCGTGGACTGCTTGCCGCCGACGCGACAGCCGAAGACGCAGTAGCCGCACTGCGACGGGTCGCAGCCGCGCGCGTTCCGCGGGATCTCGGTCCAGGACCAGCCGAGCGCCTCGCATCCCCGCTGGAGGGCGGCGTTGTTCGGGTTGCGCACACTCTCGCCAGTGCCGACGCCGATCCTCGTGGACACGGCATCCAGCGAGCGCGTGAAGCGGTCGCCGGAGAAATCGGCGATGCCGGAGACCTCAGCCCACTCGTCGCGGATGTAGTCCGGCAGGCGGAGCGACGTCTGCCAGTTCACGGCCGTGCCGCCCCCGACGGCGCTCCCGGCGAGGATCGCGACGCCGAGGTCGCGGGTCGCCGTGGCGCCATTGTTCAGGTAGAGGCGCTGGGTGCCGATGACCTCGCGCTGGTCGAAGTCGGCCGCCTGGTCCGGCGGGCCGGCTTCGAGGATCAACACCTGCCTGCCGTTGGCCGCGAGCGCTGCGGCAACGACGGATCCACCCGCACCGCTGCCGATGATGCAGACATCCGCGCTTTGGCCGCTGCCGGCCTCCGTCGTCACGGTGAGACGCGACCTGCACGGACGCGGCGACGGCGGCGGCCCGTAGCCGATGGCGGCGTGCGCGGGATTCGTGCCGTCCTCGCCAACGGCGCTGTAGAACAGGAAAGCGGCGAGGCGCTTCAGCGCCTGGAACCCGGTGCGGATCACGGGCCACGGGTGCCGGGACATCGTGAGCAGCGCGGCCTCCCGCGCGTCCGGCGCCAGCGACGCGAACGCGCTGGCCCGTCCAGCCGCGAGCAGCATGAACCCGCGGGTATCGAGGAACGCCAGGAAGAACCGCAGCTCGCGCGCCTGCCGCGGGGCCAGTGCCGCGATCGCGAGCGCCACCGCGTCGGCCAGCTTCACGTCGGGGGCGCCGAGCGCGTGATGCGGGGAATCGCCCGCGCCGGCCAGTCGGGGAAAGAGGGTGTCGCACACCGCGTCCAGCGTCCTGCGCTCCCGCGGGGTGAGCGTCATTCGGTGCCGGTGCCGCGGGCCGGCGCGCGCTCGCCATCCAGCGCGAACATGCGCACCGTCTTCACGTTCACGAACTCTCGCAGCCCGTAGGCGGCGAGCTCGCGGCCATATCCTGACGCCTTCACTCCCCCGAAGGGGAAGCGCGGGTCGCTCGACACCATGCCATTCACGAACACCGTTCCCGCCTCGAGCTCATTGGCGAACCGGAGGGCTTCGTGGGCCTCCGTGGTCCACACGGCGGAGCCGAGCCCGAACTTCGTGTCGTTGGCGATGCGGATGGCCTCGGCGGCGTCACGCACGCGAAGGACGGACGCCACGGGGCCGAAGAGCTCTTCATGATATGCCGGCGCGCGCGGGGTGACGTCCGCGAGCACGGTAGGCTCGAAGAAGAATCCGGCGCGCCCGATCCGGTTGCCCCCGGTCAGCACTCGCGCGCCTGCCGCAACGCTCTCGCGCACCTGGCGCTCGAGGTCGTCCACGATCTGCGCGGTGGCGAGCGGGCCCACCTGCGTCTCCGGCAGCATCGGGTCCCCGATGCGCAGGCCGCGAAAGGCCGCGACGAATCGCTCCTCGAACTCGTCCGCGACGCGCTCGTGGACGAGGAAGCGCTTGGCGGCGATGCACGACTGGCCGTTGTTGATGATGCGCGCCCGCACTGCCGTTTCCACCGCGGCATCGAGCGTCGCGCTCGGCATGACGATGAACGGATCGCTTCCGCCCAGCTCGAGCACCGACGGCTTGAGATACCTGCCCGCCAGCGCGCCGACGCTGCTCCCAGCGCCCTCGCTGCCCGTGAGCGAGACCGCGGCAATGCGCGGGTCGGCGAGCAACGGCGCCACCGCGTCGGAGCCGATGAGCAGCGCCTGGAACACCCCCGGCGGCGCGCCGGCATCGCGGAACAGCGTCTCGATGGCGAGCGCGCACTGCGGCACGTTCGACGCATGCTTCAGCAGCGCCGTGTTCCCCGCGACGAGCGCCGGTGCCGCGAAGCGGATCACCTGCCAGAAGGGGAAGTTCCACGGCATCACCGCGAGCACGACACCAAGCGGGTGGAAGGCGACGTAGCCCCGCTCGCCGTCGGTCGCGACCTGCTCGTCGGCGAGGATGCGCGGCCCCTCGTCGGCGTAGTAGCGGCAGGCCAGCGCGCACTTGCCCGCCTCGTCGCGCGCGGCGGTGAAGAGCTTCCCCATCTCGAGCGTCATGAGCCGCCCGTACTCGTCGCGCCGCTCGTCGAGCAGCACTCCCGCGCGTCGCACGATGGCGATCCGGCGCTCGAGGGGGGTGCGTCGCCACTCGGCAAAGGCGCGGTGTGCCCGATCCACGCACGCCTCGACCTTCGCCGCGTCGAACGCGGGAAAGTCCTTCAGCGTCGTGCCAGTAGCAGGATTCGTGGTCGCAATCGACATCAGCCGGGAGTCAAGAGCAGAAAACTGCAGATCCCTCGCTGCGCTCGGGATGACATCGTCAGCCTGGAGCCGATCAGATCAAGCTACCGTGGGATCCTCGGCGCCGAAGAACCGCCGCCACCAGGGGACCACCTCGAGGCGCGCGAGCACCACGCGCACCACCTCGCGCCACTCCCGCTGCATCTCGATCGCATCCGCGAACCGCTTCGATGGCGTCGCGTGCAGCGCGCGCCCGAGCCACTCGGCGATCTCGGGCTCGAGCCCTTCGGTGTCGAGCTTCCCGGCCATGATCCGCCCGAGGATCGCGCGCGTCTCGACTTCGCCGAAGGGCGTGCGCCCCGTGAGCGTGAAGAACACCACCGCCGCGAGGGAGAAGCAGTCCGCCGCCGCTTCCTGCACCTCGCCCATCAACTGCTCGGGCGCCGCGAACGCCGGGGTGCCGGACTGTCCGGAGGCTTCTTCCCCCGTGATGTTCGCGATGCCGAAATCGGCGATGCGCCACCGCCGATACCGGTCGATGAGCACGTTCTCGGGCTTGAGGTCGCGGTGAATGATCCCGATGGCGTGAGCGGCGGTGAGCGCGTCGAGCACGGCGTCCACCTGTGGCGCGATCTCGCTGAGCTGGCGCGGGCCATTCGCCTTCACCAGCTCGGCCACCGACCCGCCCTCGGCGAGCTCCATGGTGTACCACGAGACGTCCGCCCGCGCGTCGAAGTCGTAGATCGGGACGATGGCCGGGTGCGCGAGCTGCGCGGTGAGCTGGGCCTCGCGGCGAAAGCGGGCCACGGTGCGGTCGTCGCGCGCGACGTGCGGGTGCAGCAGCTTGAGCGCGACTTCGCGGCCGAGGGAGAGGTCGCGCACCCGCCACACCGACCCGAACGACCCCGTGCCGATCTTCGCGAGCACGTCGTAGTCGTCGCCGGCCGCCCAGCGCAGCCGCATCTCCTCGGTGTCGTGCGTTCCGGAGATGAAGATCTCGCCGCTCGTCATCACCTGGCTGCGCACGCCGAGCACCCGGTCCGCGCCGCGCAGCATCGCCGTCACGCTCGGGAACCGCTGGTCGGGCGGGCCGGCGAGCGCCTTGTCGATCACCGCCGCGAGCTTCTTCGGCACATCCGGCCGCAGCAGCGCGAGCGGCGGCGCGTCCGACGGTGGCGGCATCTCGCCGGTCATCGCGGTGAAGCAGAGCGCCGCGAGCTGCCACTGGTCGCTCTGCGCGGTCGGCTTCCACCCGAGGCTCCACTCGGAGGGAATGGCGTTCCATGCGTCCAGCGGCGCGAGCCCCGCCGGAAGGTCCGCCGACGGCACCGCCCACTGCCAGCCGAGCAGCCACAGGCGCCCCATTGGCGTGGACCAGATGCTCTCCTTGCTCACGCCGCCGTGCACCTGGCCGCTGTCGTGCAGGTACGCCAGCGCCGAGCCGACGTCGCGCATCAGCCGGATCATCATCTGGACGTCCACCGGTCCCCCGCGAGCGATGCGCGAGCCGATGGTTTCGCCCGCGATCCAGCGGCGCAGGTAGCCGGGCCCGCGGCGCGCGTCCCCGTACACCGCCCAGTAGTGGTAGGTGGTGGGCACCGCCGGGTGGTTGCGATGCGCCAGGTGCCGGGCCTCCGACTCGAGCCATGCGGCATGTCGCGACTCGGGCACGCTGACGAGTGAGAGCGAGCGGCCGAGCGCGTCCACGATCTCCTGGTAGTGGCGGTGCTCGAAGAAGACCCCTTCGGGCCCCCACGACCACGACGGCGGGAGCAGCCAGTCCTCGAGGTGGGGCGGAAGGGAGGTCGTCCTGCGGTACGGCGAGCCCTCGGGATCGGTCGGCTGCTGGTCGGTGCGGTTGGTCATGCGGCCGCGCGACCGTTACATCCGCGATTCAGAGAGGATCTCCTGTGCGGCGCTGGAGAGCTCGTGCAGCATGGCCACGTCCGGCAGCACGCTCACCTCGACGAGCTGCACCGTGAGGTCCGAGCCGTTGCGCGGCCGGCTGGACGCCAGCGACGGGACGTGCAGCGTGACCCCGACCACGCGCCACATCGTGCTGGGGCGGCTCTTCTCCCCCTCGGCGTCCAGGGTATCCAGCTGCAGCACCTCCCCGCGCGCGGGGACGCAGACGCTCTGGCACTCGGCCAGAACCTGCTCATTCTTGTCGTGCCGGACGATGCGGAGAGTGAACATGGCGGGGTGAGGCAAAGCTATGTCGGCGCTGAAGGTACGACCAGAGCAGAGCCCGCCTGAAACGCGCCGGCCAGTCGCGGCGTACGTTGAAGCAGGCACTCAAGGGGAAACGATCATGTGGGACCTGCTTGGATTCGCGGCGTCGGTCGCCGCCACCGCGTTCGGTTACATCACCGCGCGCACGTTCGTGCGCGAGAAGCTCCGCTACGTGGACGCGGCGCAGACGCGTCGCGCGCCCTTCGTCGCGGGACTCGTGGCGTTCGCGATCGCGATGCCCCTCGTCTGGATCCTGCCGCTGGTCGGTCCGGCGACCGCGCTGCTGTTCGGCGCGTCGGTGGCTTTCGGTGTGCGGTCCGGGGCCAGGGACATCAAGGAAGGGCATCAGATCTCAAGCGGTCTCTGAGCGGATCGGCGGTCACCAGCTGCGGGCGGTAGCGCAGCGCCTCGGCGACATGCGGCGCCGCCACCCCATCGGCGCCGTCCAGGTCCGCGATCGTCCGCGCGACCTTCGCCACCTTGTGGTAGGCGCGCGCCGAGAGCGCGAGCGATTCGGAGGCCGAGTCGAGCAGGTTGCGAGCATCGCTCGCGAGGTGGCGCAGCAGGGCGCGGCTGCTGGCGCGTGCGTTCACGGTCGAGTCCCCTGAGCGCTCCCTCTGCCTTGCCCGCGCGCGCTCGACGCGCTCGCGGACCGTCGTCGAGCTCTCGGCGGCGCCCTGGCTTCCCATCGCGCGCAGGGGCACCGGCGCGAGCGTCAGGTGCAGGTCGATCCGGTCGAGCAGCGGCCCGGACAGGCGCGATCGGTAGCGCGTGATCTCCGACTCGGCGCACAGGCAGGTGCGCGTGCGGTCGCCCGCGAAGCCGCAGGGGCATGGGTTCATGGCGCCGATGAGGGTGAAGCGCGCGGGATAGCACACCGCCGCCGACGCCCGGGCGATGGTAACGCGCCCGTCCTCCAGCGGCTGGCGCAGCGCCTCGAGCGTGGGCCGCGGGAATTCGAGCAGCTCGTCGAGGAAGAGGACGCCATGGTGCGCCAGGCTCGCTTCACCGGGACGGGGAACACTGCCACCGCCAACGAGTCCCGCCGTGGAGACCGAGTGGTGCGGCGCCCGGAAGGGGCGCGTCGCGCGCCCCGCGCTACCGTTGAGGAGCCCGGCCACCGAATGAATCGCGGTCACCTCCAGCAGTTCTTCCTCGGTGAGTGCGGGGAGGATGGAGGGCAGGCGTCGCGCGAGCATCGTCTTTCCCGCACCCGGCGGCCCGATGAGTAGCGCATTGTGGCCGCCGGCGGCCGCGATCTCCAGGGCGCGCTTCGCCGAATCCTGTCCGATCACCTCGGCGAAGTCGGCGGCGTCAGTCTCGCTGTGCGGCGCGGTGGCTCTGGAGGCTGACGGAAGCTCCCCTGCGCGCAGCCAGTCGAGCAGCTCACCGACGCTGGCGGGCGCCGAGCAGCGGAGCCCGCGCACCAGTCCTGCCTCCGCGACGTTGCCTTCGGGAAGCACGAGCACCGGGCGTGGCTCCAGCTGCATGAGGCGGCGCGCGACCGGCAACACACCGCGCACGGGTCGCACGCTGCCGTCGAGCCCCAGCTCGCCGAGGAAGACCAGGTCACGGACCGCGTTGGCGGGGATGATCTCGAACGCGACGAGCACCGCCACGGCGATCGGCAGGTCGAAGGCGGTGCCGGTCTTGGCGACGTCCGCCGGGGCAGGCTGTTCAGCACCAAGACATCGTCATCCGTAGGCTGGTCATCGGCGGAAGGTCACGATGATGGCGCGCGTCGTCTGGTCAGCCGCGCCCGGTAGAGACAAATCCGTCCGTAAACGGTCGTTCCGTCCCTCCTAGAGGGGTTCACGGTGGAACGATTCCCGCACCCCTTGCGTACTACTTGACGGAACGGAAGCAGTCGTCATGTTTCCGCCAACGAATTAGCTCATCCACCACGGTGTGGAAGGAGTAACGAGGCCGTCCCGCACGGGGCGGCCTCAGCCATTTATGGCCCCTTTGCCGCTTGGTGGTATCGCTCCCAGTCCGTCTGGAGCTTTCGTCTCGTGTGCGCACGGTCGACGTGGTAGGCCGTCCAGAGCATGATGTACTCCCGCCGGTCCTCGAGGATCACGACATAGGAGAAATTCGAGGTCGCGATGAGAAGGCGCTCCGAGCGCCCGCGTCTATTTCGCCACCACCGGAGACGCTTGCCCATGTAATCGTCGATCATCGGCCGTGGCCAGCGGATGCGTTCGCATCGCCGCAGGTCAGGCAGCCGATCGTCCTCGTCATCTGACGCCGCATCCGCGCTAGATGAGACGATGTGCCAGAACGTGCACGCTTTTCCCTTCGATTCTGGGCGCCGCTTCGTCGACCATCGACGCAGAGGAAACGTAGGCGTCGTATCGATAAAATCACGCTTGAAATGCGCGTACAGGCCGTTCTCGTAAGCGGCCCAGTTCTTCCCGTGATCGGACATGAGAACGAGAGCGGGCAGCCAGGATGTCGGGTCCGCCGGCTGCCGCCAGCGATGCCACAGGCTCATAGCGTGGTCCCGCGCCCGACCCAGTGGAACAGGTTGAGCTTCGGCTCGCTCAGCAGCGTCGATCGATCCAGTTGATACTGCGTGCGTTCCCTGAGCAGCTGGATCATCGCACTCTTCGCCGGGCTGACTTCCTTCTTCCGGTTGGCGTACGCGAGCAGGCCGCAGAGGACATCGGCGAGCTGCATTTGCTGGATCTCGTGCGACCGAACGTTTTGGAGCGACTCGATAATGTTGCGGTCGAAGTCGAACATCGAGTTACAAAGAACGTCCCACAAATTTCGCACCTTCATCGCGCCTCGCGTGTCCTTCATGTCGAGGTAGACGCGATACTGCTCACGTGGGCTGAGCAACGGGTTAAGCAACTGGAAATACATCTTGTAGTACCAGTCGTCGTGCGACTGCCCGAACGTCGCGTGCTTCAGCTGTCCCTTATCTGCGATGAGCGCGCGAAACCGGAGGGCGGGCTCTCCGAGGAAGTACTCCACCAGCGCGACATACATGGAGAGTTTCGCCGGCGAGACCTTGACCCATTTCAATTCGGACCACGGCGGCAGCCCGTGCGCCTGCTTGATATCGCGGATGTCATCGGCGACCCGACGCGCGTCCGCCTTCGGGCACGAGATCGCGCCGAGGACCATGTACTGCAACCCATCGTTCTCGAGATGCGAACTCTCGTCGCAGTAGATGTTGATCATCGGCTCGTCAATGATTCAAGTTGATCAGGCGCAGGATAGCCAAAGCTCCAAACCCGAGCAGCAACAGTCGCGTGCGCCAACGAGCATATCCTTCAGCTCGAATCTCCAAGGCCGATGCCGCTTGGCCTCCATCGGCCTCCGCCTGCCTACCTAACTCGATGATGTTCTCGAACGCGGCGCGCATTTGCGGCTCCAGTCTTTCCAGCTCGGCACTGTCCTCCGCCGTCTGGTCGAGAGGCTTCGCAATATCGTGACGTTGCCAAAGCACATGCCTCTCCAAAGATGCGAGGCCGTTGCGTGCCGTCCGCTCACCCATGGTTCGCCGGAATCGCGACAACGTCGAACCTTGCAGGAGGGTAAGGCCGCGCACCCCGCACCCGAGTGCC
>Ga0307505_10001350_pt1 | contig 20179 bp, 17 predicted proteins | sample 23_S_MG_FD_202183 | JGI IMG/M metagenome (GOLD analysis project Ga0307505, IMG submission 202183) | Soil microbial communities from Populus trichocarpa stands in riparian zone in the Pacific Northwest, United States - 23_S | ecosystem: Environmental > Terrestrial > Soil > Riparian zone > Trees...
GACTGAATGAAATACTCGTAACGGAAGCCGACCTGAGCAACCATCTGGCCGTATTCCATCTTATCGACCATGTAGAAGGCACCCGTCTTCGGAGTCTGATGGTAGAAGTCACGGATGGCGCCACGGCCAGGGAACGGACCGTCATCAACAGCTCCCGTGTAGAGCACGTACGGTCGGACGAGTTCATTAAAAACCAAATCGTAAGCCGAGTAGCTCATACCCAGCTTAACCTCATGCTCGCGGCGCATCTGGGTGACCAAGTCCGCCTTTAATGTGCGCGTCCTCGGCTTGCGCTCATGCCATGTGACGTTGTAGTCCCATCCAAGGTCGTAATAGCCGTCCGCGTGGTTGCGGATACCATCACCGTTGACGTCGTAGAACGGCTCACCCAAGTTGTAATTCTCGGTGGTACTCGACCATGCTCCCGACGTAATACCTGCGCCAGGATCGAAGATGCGATTGCCGTTTAAGTCTTGGAATGGGATGCCGGGCACCCACGGGTCGGTTGGCCCCTGGAATTTGCCATCGTGCGACAGATCCTCGAATGGCTCACCCATCGGATATCCCGGGATCACGCCTGGGCCATCCCAGATCCCGTTTCTGTTGACATCCGTGAATGGCTCACCGGTTGACAGGTCGCCGTCCACAAACGGTTCCGGGCTGTCATTCGGATCCGTGGTCGTGCCGTCGCCAGCGAACCGGTCCTTCTCGCGACCCGGGTCATAAATACCGTTGCCATTTCCATCGACTAAGACGTCGCCAGCGTCGTATCTGCCATTATTGTTGGCATCGATAAATGGCTCACTGGACGACAGGTCATACTGCCCGTCGCCGTTGAAGTCATAGATGAGACTGTCGTAGGTGTCGTCTTCGGGAGATAGCGGAGCATCATACACGCCGTTTCCGTCGCGATCGAGGTAGATGTCACCGAAATTAAACTGGCCATCAGGGTAGACCTCTACCCACGACTCAGGTGCATCCCACCGGCCGTTCGCATTCACGTCAAGGAAATCGTCCGCCTGTTGCGGGAAAATGAAATCGTCGGGATCGAGTGTCCCGCCTGGCTTGTTCGGATCGCCGGGCTTCTCCCAATAGTTGCGGACAAAGTCCGAGTACTGGACTTCATAGTAGGTCGATGGCCCGAGGTTGTGCACCCAACGCATACTGTAAAAGTCGTTCTCGTCTTCCACCCAATCCTGCGAATTTGGTGTGTACCGGTAGTTCCAATCCCATGTCTGATTGCGTTCGTGCGTCTTCTTGTACTGGCCAGTCATGCGGATATCTGGCGTGACCCGGTACGTCAGCTTCACCAAAGCATTGCCTGAGTTATTCTGACGCTCATTTACGACCATGCCCAAGAACTTAACGTCGCGATAGTATGCCGGATTGGATGGTGCCGTGTAGCGATCCCAGGCAAACGCTCCATCGGAGCGATCAAAGTCGAAGCTGACGAAGTAGGAGAGTTTCTCACGCGCCGACTCGAGACCGAGAGCCGGAAGGAGTTGCTTCGTGATAAACGGCTCCGGGCCGCCAAGCGTGAACTCCATGCGCTGGAAGTTGCGCGAACCACTGTTCAATGAGGCCGTGCCAAAGTTGTCTGTGAAGTACTGCAAATGGCCTCGGGTTACTTGTTGGTCACCCTCTTTGGTGGCAACGTTTACGATGCCCGAAGTGCCGCCGTATTCGGGAGACCAGGCTCCCTTAATGATCGAGATGTTTTCGATCTCAGTACCAGAGAGGTTCAAGGCCGCTGTCGCACCGCGACCGCCCAACGGGTCGGATAGAGTGACACCGTCGACCGCGTAGAGCAGTTCGGTGGAACGTCCACCGCGAATGTGGAAGCGGTCGTTACGGACTGTCACACCGACCTGCGTCTTGAGAATGTCACCAACGTTGGTAACCGGAAGGGTCTTGATTTTCTCAGCCGTCACGTCGCGCTTCGTCGTGGCCTGATCCATCTGGATCAAATCGGCGCGCCCTCGCACAATGACCGCCTCCAATTGCACTTCGCTTTCATCAAGTTCAAAATTTACGGGAGTCGTCTGATCGGGCTTAATCTGCACATCCGATTGAATGATCGTGGTAAAACCGACCATCTTGGCACTGACCGAGACCACACCCAACGGAGCGGATAGGATTGTGTACCGACCATCAATGTCCGTTAGTGCGCCGAAAGTCGTCCCTTCGATCTGGACGGGACATCCAATCAGCGGCTCTTTTGTCTTCTTATTAACGACAATTCCGGAAATCTTTCCCGAAGCGGCCCATGTATCCGCCGCCTGCACAATCAGGACCCCCAAAACCACCAGGAGTGCGACGATTATTCTTCCGGCAATGCCCGTTCCCCGTCGGTTCATACGATCATTCCTCCCCATTTCGGGTGTCAACGCACCTTCAAACACCGACCGACAGACCCTGATTTCTTAGTGCCCTGTCGGTCGCACAACACGGGTGTCACCTTCCCACCCGGCCCCGATTTTGGTGAGTCCCCCGCCGGAGGGAAAATGCGAAGTTGGCGGGTTAACTCCCACAAAGTCAAGGACAAACCACCTTTCATGTATACCGTTGCCACCCAAGAGACCGACGCGATATTGCGTCTGCCCACACCATGCATTATGCGCAGGTCGGGTAATTATTCCCGGCCCAACAAAATAAAATTAGCGGATTTTGTCCCAGCCCGAAGCGATCCGATCGGCGACAATCGAGTCGATCGCCGTCCAATCGTCGGTTGTGAGTTCTGCGGATTGACACGCCACGGACAAATGGCGTCTGAATTCGCCCTCTAGCGCGATGGAGATTGCCTCCCAGGACCATTCGCGGAACCGTGGTCCAAGATCCGCCCAGCGCTGGCGGTTCAACTTGGAGTCTGCACCTGGGTCAGCTGCTGGCCAGAATAGGTCTGACTCTTCGGGGGACTTAATGTAGATGGTTCCATGTTGAAGTATTCCAGCCGGAGTGATCATCTGCGCAGCCGCCACGATCTTGAGACCGTTTAACGCGATTTCGTTGCCGGTGATGGAGCGCCCGCACAATCCGTGCTGCGACGAAACCGCTCCACGATCCCCGATGTGCAACTCGGGATTGAACCCCATCTGGCACAGGGCCGACGTTAATGCGCGCCCGATGGCATCGAACACTGCGCGAAATTCACCTTCGCCAACTTCGGCAATTGCACCACGCGGGGCGATCACCGCGTAGTTGATTTCGTCTTTGTGTAAGAGCGCTCCTCCCCCACTCGGACGACGGCACCAATCCCAGCCCGCACGCTGACAGACGGATTCGTCGACAACCCGCATCCAGCGCTGATGACGGCCGATCGTAACCGCCGGTGGCCACATCGCATACGTCCGGAACATCACGCTTCCGGATTTGGCGACCTGACTCAAGAGATGGGAATCGACGGCCATTTGATGTGCAGCCGATAGACGTGTCGCAGAGCGACGGGTGTCCGGAGCGATTGTGTCGATGGCTGACTGCACATGAAGAATGTAGCGTGGGTACCGGCGAGAAAGCAAATCGCCGCCCCACTTCGTAGGGCGGCGATGACAATATCAGCGTGGAACGATCTGGTTAATCGCTGTCGAGACTGTACTGTTTCATTTTGAGCCGCAAAGTCGATTCGGGAATTCCCAAGCGGGCAGCTGCGTGCTTCTTGACGCCACCGGCATCATTGAGTGCTTGTGCGATATAACGACGCTCAATGTTTGCAATGTGGTCATACAGCGAAAACCGATCCGGCATTTCATTCTTCTCTTCGTCAACAGGCGACTGCGGTTTTGCCAAAAACTTCCGCGACAAGCGCTCGGCACCAATAACCGCGCCCGCTTCGGTCAAGAGAACCATCTTACGCACTTCGTTTTCCAATTCACGGATGTTGCCCGGCCAATCATACGCAGACAAAACGCGGATGGCCTCAACGGAGAACCGGACCTGTCGTCCCTCGGACTTCAGTTCGCCGAGGAAATGATCGATGAGCAGCGGAATGTCTTCACGACGATCGCGCAGAGGCGGCAACGTGAATGCGACCGGAGTCAGGCGGTAGAATAAGTCGCGACGGAATGTTCCGCGCTCCATCTCGGAAGACAAATCGCGATTGGTCGCGGATATGACACGTACATCGACATGACGCGGCTTGGTATCACCCAAACGCGTAAGTTCTTTTGTCTCGAGGAACCGCAAGAGCTTGGCCTGAATCGACACCGGCATCTCGCCGATTTCGTCGAGGAAGAATGTCCCGCCATCGGCCTCTTCGAAAAGTCCGACCTTGTCACGATCCGCACCGGTGAAAGCTCCACGCTTGACGCCGAACAACTCGCTCTCGAGCAGAGTCTCCGGCAGCGCAGCGCAATTGACCGAGACGAAGCGCTTGTCACGGCGCTTGCTTGAGTAATGGATGGCACGCGCCATCAGGTCTTTTCCGGTGCCTGTTTCTCCGTTGAGAAGCAACGATACGTCGGAATCGACAATTAAACGAACACGCGACAACGTCTGTCTAAAGTCATCGTTCTGCGTGATGATGCTCGGGAATTCGCACTCGCGACCAAGCTGATCCCGCAATCTCTGAACATCGCGCAGCAAACCTTCCGAACGCAGCTTTGTCGATCGCCATGCGATCACTTCGGCGTACGCAACGGCGAACTCAAGATCGCGCGGTGCAAACCCCGGCCCGGTTGCGCGTGAGACCTGCGGCAGCACATCCGCATAGAGTAGACCGGATGAGTCAGGGCCGAGCTCGACCGGAACAGTGATCACAGACAATGGCGGTTCGCCCGCGAGGCGTGTCAGGTGCGCCGTAAGTTGAGGCGCGAGAGCGGTCAGCCAGTAGAATCGCGGACGGTCTGTGCGGAGATCGGTCTGATACGGATTGGCAGCCAATGCCGCCACCCCCAACGCAAACGACTCGGCGGCGCCGGAATAAGCGAGGACACGTCCGGCGCGTTCGCCAGAAGACGTCACTTCCATGAGAATCACACGCGATGCGCCCAGACGCGACCGGCAGAAGTCGACCGCTGCCTGAAGATCGTCACTGGTGCCCTCTGACCATGGAGTGGCCGCGAAACGGAATTCATTTTGAGCAGAGATGGCTCTGTCGACGCAATCTTCCGAAAGCCCCGTAATCAATTCCTGTTCGTGTTCGGGCAACTTTGACGGATCGCCATTCTGCGACAAGGCATGATTGGCCACGGACAGCGCTTCTGAAATCATACCATTGGAGCGTTGCTGAGCGACGGACAGCCAGCGCACCTCGATGACTTGGTCGCGCGCGCCGAGACGTTGGAAGAGCGCTATTGCTTCATCCAATGCCGCCAATGCCTGTTGTGTGTACGCCCCGCCCATCCGGTTGTACACTTCGGCCCGTGCCAGACAAAGACGCGCAACTTCATAAATGTCGCCGACCGCGGTCAGACACTCATCGGCTTTCTGCAAACATGCGAGGGACTCGTCGCGCTCTCCATCGTGCGCAAGTGCGCGCGCCAGGATGCGATACACACTTCCCGCTTCGGCACGTTCTCCGATCTGGATGGCCACACTCAAACCTTCACGCCCGAGACGAGTCGCTTCGGTCCAATCACCCAATGCGGCTTCGCATTCGGCAAGCCCACGCAAGGATTGGGAAACCAAGTCGTTGGCAGGGCTAATGCGTTTGCCGATTTCCAGAGCGCGACGAAACGCCTCCTTGGCGGCGACCCAATGACGCTGTTCGAACTGCCACCATCCGCAGTATTCGAAGTAGATCGCCTCTTCACGAATGAGGTTCGACTTCTCGATGGCGGTCAAAGCGGCATCAAGACGAATCGAAGCTTCTTTGAATTGATGGCGAAGTGTCGCAAGATAGCCGAGTGAGAGCAAATTGCGCCCGGTTGATGTCCAATTTTGCGCGGCGACTGCGCGTGTGTGAGCCAAGGTTAGCGCGGTTTCGGCCGCATCCCATTGGCCCTGCAAGAGGCGCACACGACCAAGATTGCCGAGCAACATGGCCTCGCGGTCCCCGTCTTTTTGATCGCGCGCCAATTCGAGAGCATCCATCAGATGCTCAATGGCGTTGTCGTGCTCGCCGCGGACAAAATGGACACGTGCCATGTCGTTGTGCGCACGCAACACGCCAGGCGAGTCGCCCAAGCGTCGATAAATTGCCAGAGCGTCACGGACGTGGATCAGTGCATTTTTGGTGTCGCCGATACCCAAATAGGCAAGACCGAGAACACTGTGCACGTCACCGAGAAAATCGTCCGCAGCGCCACGCTCAAAGACCGATAGCGCCTTCCGGCCCCAGTCAACTGCCTCGGTATAGGCAGAAGTCGAAAGACACAAGCGGGCCTTTAGCAGACTCCACTCGCCGTAATCGACCGACAACAAATCACGCAGCGACTCCTCCTGCAACTTGGCAAGGAGTGCCGCTGCGTCAGTCCACTTCTTATCGTTCAGCAGGGACTGAATCTGCTGAAAGGCCGGTCCTACCGGGACCGACTGGTGGTGGGGAAGGGGCTTCATAGTTTACTACCGTCCGGTTAGCGACTACGGCTGACCGGCTTGCTCTTGACGACCTTGATCTCACTGACGCGGAGCCATCTTTCGACTACCAACCCAAACAACTGCGCCACGAAGTGCGACCCGGATACGGACATCGCAGATGCAACGTAATTGATGGGAGGTAGATCACTGGACGTTGGCGATGAGTTCCCGGGGGTGTTCGGGTCATCTCCTGTTCCAGGATCGGACTCAACCACATCATCATCCCATGGATGGCCATCATTCGTATTTCCGCCGGCCGTATCATACTGACCGGGGCCATCCGCAAGAACTTGTGCGGTCGGTGAGACTAAGAGCGCCAGAGCCAAAAGAATGGCTAGCAACGACTTAATTCGTGCCATCCTCTGCCTCCTTCTCGAGCCGAAGCTCTCTGCTTAAATCACCATTAAAGTTCGAATTCGCTGGTATACTGGGGCGGGTTGCCCCTGACGATCACAAGCTCAAATTCCGCCGCATCTCACTATTTGTCAAGAACTTTGTGCTATTCCCGAGGGTTTCTGCGCCGCAAAATCTGCGCTCAGCAAAGGGCATACCAAGAGTTCCGGATGGCACATTGCTACACGACACTTCTGATTGTCACAGTACCAAGCGAAAGTCGATTACTATCACCCCGGCATTGGCCCCTTCCCATACTCTCACGCCGTCCGGCTGGTTTTGTCGTCTACCAATGCGAACGAACAGGACACGCAACGTCGTAATCTATTGAACAATAATGCTTTATGTCTGTGCTGATTTGATACAGCGGGCGTCGCGTTGCTGGCATGCCCTTTGCCTAATCACCTCTCGGAGACTGTTAGATTACTGTTCCGGGGGGGACATGCTCGTGCAATCAAACTTCCAGATTTCTACTATCAACAGACTGCATTGCGGCATCTTGTGTGTGGTCATCGCTTTGGCGTCACAGACAATCGCTTCGTGTGGACTCGAAAAGCCCAAAGCTCCGAATTGGACGGTTGACTTACTTGTCCCGATCGCGAACCGCCACATTGATGGTCCGTACATGGCCTCGCATGCCGGCACGGATTACCTGACTTGGAGTAACGATTCCGGGTTAGTCTGGAAAATCTCGGCCGGACTCGACACCGTGCTGCTCGGCAACAATATCAAGACGATTCCGCCAACCGCATCCGGTGTCTTCCCTCTTGGATCAGTCGTTGTCGGCGAGAACTCCGCGTTGACCTGCCGAGTTGATCTTGCTGATGTCACGCCGCTGACGGCAGGCGCGGTACCGGAACTAACAACATCGATGAGTGTCCCGCTCCAAAGCGGAGTTCAGTTCGATTCGCTCCAGGGCGCGTCAGGTGTGCTTCATCTTAATGTTGAAAACGAATTGGGTGTCACAGTCGATGAGGTCACGGTCACGTTCTTCGCCGGTAGCCCCACGCCGTTGGCCACCATAATTGTGCCGGGTACGATTCCATCCGGCTCTTCGCTGACAGCCACGCACACACTGTCTAATCTCGCCTTCGGCAACGACTGGACTACGACACTGTCCTTTCACACGCCTGGCGGAACTGTACTCAGCGCCGCTGACAAGTTCATCGCTGTTCAGGCTACATTCCCCGAAGGTCTGACAGCCACTTACGCGCGGGCCGTCATGGGGGCAACATCTCGGGACCACGCCGACTCGTTAGTCCTGAGTGACAGTCACCAGCTTTCAGCAGCCACGATCGGATCGGGCCAGCTCAACATCTCCTGGACCAATAGCACTCCCATACCCGCTCAGATTCACTGGGAGTCGCCGGATCTGTTGCGCGCCGGGGTGCCGCTTTCCGGCGAAGCGGCTGTCCCCGCTGGTAGCTCTCAGAACATCGACATCGATTTGGCCGGAGTGAATTACGCATCAAGCGGAGAACTCTCATCGGCCCGGGTTGATGTCAGCGTGCAGTCCTCCGGATCAGGTGGACAGACAGTCGTCGTCAATTCGAACCAGTCGGTCGGCTACACGCTGTCGTGGTCCGAGGTCGCTTTCGCAGCAGCCACGGGTCACATCGCGCAAACGCAGTTCTCGACGGGCACGCATACGACATCGCTCGAATGGGACAACGGCCTCGAAAACGCTGGGCTCGACCAGTGGAGCGCATACCTGATTGTGGAATCAACCCTACCGCTCGACGCTCAGATCACGGGCGAAGTGACAACGAACACCGGGTTGCACCTTCCGGTGAGCGGTGTGGTCACCGCCAGCGATGAAGGCGTTACACTGACACGGCTCGAATTGCAGCACGACAACACACCACTATCGCCCCTTCCATCAGAGTTGCAGTTCACCGGAACTGTCCGGATCAACGGCGGCGGCGGTGTTGTCAGAATCAATGCTTCCGATTTCGTGAGCGCCTCGGTGGAGTTCAGTGCCCCGGCGCACATGTATGTCGACGATGTCGAGCTCTCGATTGATCCCTCATCAGTCGCACTGTCCGGCGACGACTTCGGTGATCGAACGAACCGTCTCATCAACGCCATCGTGACCATCAATGTCGCGAATCGCTTTCCGATGGGCGGCGAGTTCACGTTGCGAATGGCATCAGATTCCGTAGGAGTGAATTCGCCAGATGCTCTTGTCTTTGGCCCATCAACTCTTTCTCCGGCCGTGACCGATGCATCAGGTAATGCAATGTCTGTTTCGACTACTGAACTCACTTACACACTGGATAGCGCTGACCTCGCCCTGTTCGAGCGCGAAGTCATTTGGTTCGCAGAATCACTGACGCTTCTCGGTCCGGGATTGGGGCAGCCAGCCCGAATTTCGCCCACCGATGTCCTGGATTGGAATGCGCATGCGCGCATCGAGTACCGCATCGACAGCGACGTGAGGCCATGGGAGAACTAATGAGAGCATCCATACGCCACTCAATCATGATGGTGCTCGGCACCGCTCTGGCAGCGCCGGTTCACGCGCAGACTCCGCTCTTGCTCTCAACTGCTGGTGCCTCGCTCGCGCTTTCGCACGGGATTGAAGCGCTCAGCGCCAATCCGGCTCACTTGGGTATGCCGCAGACGACATGGGTGCAGATGCGGGTTGTCGGCGTTGGTGCCGGAGTTCACACCAATGGACTTGGGTTCGACGACTATCGCAAATACAACGGCGCAACATTGAATGACGATGATAAGTCCGACATCCTGTCGCAAGTGCCCGACGCAGGTCTCTCACTGTGGAGCGAAGGGTCGGCCACTGCACTTTCACTACGTGCAGGATCGTGGGGATTGGCCGCATCTGGGCTCGGCAGTGCCCGTGGCAACCTTGACCGCGAAGCAATCGACTTAATCCTGCACGGGAACGCCGACCAACCCGAATGGATATTTGAGAATTCTGAAGGCGACGGACTGGCATCGTGGCAGGTGGCGCTTTCGCATGGCCGTCAACTCTTCACCCTCAACGGCGGGCCAGTATTCGCTGGGTTGTCGGCAGCGTACGTTCGCGGACTCTATCTCGCCAGCGCCGATCAGGTGCGTGCTGATATCGCCACACAGACGACCGGCCTTACGGGCGATGCCTCGGCCGAATGGATCACAGCGACAGGCGGTACTGGGCTCGGTGTTGATGCCGGTCTGGCATGGCAGGCGCGACCGAATCTCTTGTTCAGTTTTTCCGCTGCGCACCTCTATCACACAATCAATTGGGACAGCGAAGTCGAACGGACACGTTATGAACTGACATTCAATGACGTGACCGTCGACAATTTTGAAGACTCACTTTGGTCATCTGAAGAATTCACCGAATCGCTTGAGTCGTTTAGCGACGGACTACCAGCTCACTTGCGCCTCGGCGCTGGATTGACCTCCGGTTCGACTCGCTATGCTCTCGAAGGTTCGGTCTGGACCAGGGATCGATTCGCGGCGAGCACCAAACCGCAACTGTCGGCCGCGCTTGAGCACACCCTTGGGCAATCTCTCCCTCTCCGCATCGGCGCGTCTATAGGCGGTCGTAGCGAGTTCGCGATCGGCTGCGGAGCCGGGTTGCACTTCGGCGGTTTCATGTGGGACATCGGGATTCGTATCGACCGTGCTCTATGGATCGGCAATGGCAGCGGCTTGTCCGCGGCCACGGCCATTGACCTTGCCATATGAAAGGATGGACGATGATGACACGCGCAAAGACTTCACGCACAGTATTGGGCTTTTGCCTGGCCGTGATCGCGATGGGCGCCTCGGGGCATCTCTTCGAGGCGGATGCGATGCCTCCCTATCTCGATGACAACGGCAAACCGAGCGGTCCGGTAATGGCAGCCGCGATTGACAAGTACAACGAGATGCGCGCCTCATTCGCGGAACGCGGAATCTGCACGCCCGGCGGCGGATTGGCAGCCGGCGCGCAGGTCACCGGCAATTTCAACATCCTCGCGATTTGCGCCGACCATCCGGACAAGGTCTCAAGTGTTGCGGCTACCGCATTCGACAACATGATATTCGGGGCGGGCTCAGGCACCGTGCGTCACTTTTACAACGAGATGTCGTACGGCACGCTGACCATTGTAACCGTAAATCTCCCGTCGTCGATGGGCTGGCAACGACTCTCGACAAATTACTCATCGTATGTGAACAACGCCTACGGTCTTGGCGCCTATCCAAATAACACCCAGAAACTGTGTGAAGACTTGGTCGACCTTGTCAACCCCTTGGTCGATTTCAGCGACTACGACAATGACGGAAATGGATATGTCGACGGTCTCGTTTTGATTCACCCCGGACGCGGCGCCGAATTCTCCGGCTCGACGTCTGACATTTGGTCGCACAAGTGGGGCATTTCGCCGCGCTCACGCGACGGAGTCAACATCAGCGCCTATTCGATCCAGCCCGAATACTGGAATGCGCCCGGAGACATTACGATTGGCGTTTACGCGCATGAAATTGGTCACTTGTTCGGACTGCCCGACTTGTATGACACCGACAACAGCTCGCGTGGCATTGGCAAGTGGTCGCTCATGGCGGGTGGCTCGTGGAATGGATCTCTCGGAAACTCTCCGGCACACATGGACGCCTGGTGCAAGACGCAAGTCGGTTGGATGACGCCCACCAACGTCACCAGCAACATGACTGGTGCTGTCATACCGCGCGCGATGGACAATCCGACGGTGTTCCGTCTCTGGGACAATGGAACCTTAGGCAACCAGTATTTCCTTATCGAAAACCGTCAGAAGGTCGGCTATGACGCACAGCTCCCTGGGGCCGGGCTACTCATCTGGCACATTGATGCTACAAAATCGAATAACACCAAGGAGCACTATCCGGGAAATACCACAAACGGAAATTACAAAGTGGCGCTGGAACAAGCCGATGGTCTATGGGACTTGGAGAAGAACATTGATCAGGGCGACACCGGCGATCCGTTCCCTGGTTCAACGAACAAAACGACGTTCTCCGATGCCACCACACCAAACTCAAGGGCCTACAACGGCACCCAGACGTTTGTCACCGTAACAAACATTTCGGCCTCCAGTAACACTATGACATGCGACTTCCAAGTCTCCCTCGTCTCTGATGTATTCGACGAAGAGGGTGATGTGCCCGGTGACTACTCGCTGAGCTTGTCCAATTCGCCAAACCCATTCAATGCGGCTACGAATGTTGAGTTTACAACAGCGGGCTCCGCAGATGCCACGTTGTCAGTGTTCGACGTTCTCGGTCGCAAGGTCGCAACACTTCATCAGGGCGAGCTTCCCGCCGGCCGTCAGATTCTGCACTGGAATGGCGAGAACAGTGACGGCGAAGCAGTCGCATCGGGTGTGTACTTCGCCCGCCTCGAAGGTATCGGGGCACCCTTGGTGCGAAAGATGGTCGTATTGCGTTAGCCAAGCGCCGAACGCGACATGAACGAATGGACGAGAGAACTGTTATGAGCAATGCCATGCGAAGTGAGAGTGAATAAAGATAAGGGGGCGGAAGGTCGGGGGAACGTTTTGCCCCCCCCAAGACCAGTACTCCGGCTAACCACCCCCAGATCCACGAAACGGGGTGTCCCAACGGGACACCCCGTTTGCCATTGCTGTCGGTCGGAGGGGGAAACGTGACACGAAACGGAAGATTGCATTTGATCGAATTGCGGCGGTGAGTTAATCTCCGTGCGGAGCCACCATGAATCTGCGCGAACGATTTGTCGAACTCTTGCCAAAGCAGGCGATCCGGATATTTGCCGGGCCATACGTGGCAGGCGATTCCCTCGAGTCGGCTCTCGCGCGCGCCCGCGAACTCGCTGACATAGGAGTTGCCGCGACGATCGATGTGCTGGGCGAGGATGTCGCCAATCAGCGTGAGATCGAAACCTACACTGCCCTATATATCCGGCTCGCAGAGTCAATTGCCGCCGACTCACGACTGGGGAAACTTTCAGAAGCACTTCGCCCGTCGATCAGCTTGAAACCGTCGATGTTTGCCATCGCTCCGCGCGACGAAGATGGGCACGTGCTCGACGCGGGAGCAGTGCGTTGGCAGGAATGTGAACAAACGATCGGACTGGTGCTCGATGTGGCCGCTAAGTCCCAGCTGCGCGTGACAGTCGACATGGAAGACCACCAGTGGACCGACGCAACTCTCGCAATGTATAAACGGCTGTTTGCAAAATACGGCACACTGGTGGGGACCGTGCTGCAGTCGCGGCTCAATCGCACGGCGCAAGACATAGAAGGGCTGCCCGACGGTTGCCGTATACGCTTGTGCATCGGTATCTACGCGGAGCCCGAGGAATTCGCCACACGCGACTTCGCCGAGATGAAAGCGCGCATGATCCCGATGGCCAAGCGACTACTTGAAAAGAACGTATTCCTCGAATTCGCGACTCACGACCTCCCCCTCATCAATCGCTTCGTGACTGAAGTGGTTGTGCCGATGCGTCTCACTCCCGACCGGTTCGAGACGCAAACCTTGATGGGTGTGCCCCGGCAGAACCTGATCTCGCAACTGACTTCGGGGGAGTATTTCGGCAGTTTCAACGGATCATCGGAACAACTTCGCAAAGGAATCGTTCATCGGCTCTATGTCCCGTTTGCGGAACACTGGGACCAGGCCATCGCCTACTCGCGCCGTCGCCTGCGGCATTCGCCGAATCTGTTCTGGACCGGATTCGTGAATGCGCCGCGGGTGCTCTATTACTCGATCTTCGGCAAGTAAATCCAGCGCGCCTCTCGAACAATACCGCACTACTTCTCTGCCACTTCCGGCACCTTCGGGATGTCAACGATCTCCGGTTTGGCCGGTTTGAGAAACGAGATCACGATCGAACCACCAAGAAGCAGCGCCACGACACCCAGTGAAATGCCTATCGGAATATGGAAGAAGCCGGAAATGAGCATCTTCACGCCGATGAACAGGAGCACCGCACCCAAGCCATACTTGAGGTAATGGAACTTGTCCATGATCCCGGCCAACAGCATGTACAACGCCCGCAATCCGAGAATGGCGAAGATGTTCGACGTATAGACGATGAATGGGTCACGAGTAATGCCGAAGATCGCGGGGATCGAATCGACCGCGAACACGACATCTGTACTCTCGACAAGCACAAGAACCGCGAGCAGGGGCGTAGCAAGCAGTCCCTTCTCGCCTTTAATGAAAAACTTCTGTCCGTGATACTCATGTGTGATCGGTATGATTTTGCGCAGCCACTTGAGCACCGGGTTGTTCTCGGGGTGCACACCCTCATCACTTTGAACCAGCAACTTGATCGCGGTAAAGACCAGAAACGCACCGAAGACATACAGCAGCCAGCTGAACTCCTTCAGCAAGGCCGCGCCTACAAGAATGAAAATGCCGCGCAAAACGATTGCGCCAAGGATGCCGTAGAAAAGCACACGGTGTTGATACTGTGCCGGGACTTTGAAATAGCGGAAGATGACAATGAAGACAAAGACGTTGTCGAGACTCAGTGCAAGTTCAACAAGATATCCCGTACTAAACTCCAACGATTTGGCACCGCCGAATTCCAAATACACGAACACGTTGAACGCAACCGCAAGGGCGACCCAGAAGCACACCCATCCGAACGCTTCCTTCGCTGCGATCGTGTGCGGTTTGCGGTGAAACCACAAGAGATCAAACAGCAGAAGCCCAAGGATGAGAACAATGAATCCAATCCAAAATGCCGGGCCCTCAAATCCAAACATGTGATGTCTCTCCGAAGATGAATGGCGCTACGCTTTGGCCAGCATCGGCACCAGCCGTGCTGCTATATTCTCGAGCAACTGTTGATCGTCTGGGCCAAAGGCGTCGGGCTGGTCGGAATCGATGTCAATCTCTCCCAGGCATTGGCCGCGATGCATGATCGGCACCACAATCTCTGACTTTGTCTCCAGAGAGCACGCAAGATAGCGCGGATCGGCGTTGACATCTGGCACAATCACTGTCGCCTTTTGCGATGCGGCCGCCCCACAAATGCCCTGATTGAGCGGAATGCGTGTGTGGGGCGAGGGCGCGCCACGATATGGCCCGAGAACAAGCTCCGTTGGCCCATCCATGAGGTAGATCCCTACCCACGAATAGTGGTCGATACGGTGGTGCAGCAACTCAACGACTGCATCCATTGCCTTCTCGGCATTGGGAGCAGTCTCGACAATGCGACCCACGATACTCGCGATGTCGTTCGGCTGTGGTGTAGCTTTTTTATTCTTGCCCATGGCTTCTTCAGTTCCGGTCGACAGCAGCTCGCACTGCCGCCACATTATCATCCGGCGTCGTCACCGGAATTGCGCATCCGGGGCCGACAGAATACGGAAACTCGTCGTTGGTATCAATAAGACGCCGCACCTTATCGGTGATTTGTTCTGGGTTGTCTTTCACCAGGTCTGTCTCATGGCGGATGCCTCCGAGAACGGGGCTGCGCAAGAGCGCGTAGCCTTCCTCCATGGAAGGATTCCCGGGTAGGGCCACATCCCAGTTGGTTAGCTTGGCTTTGAATCCTTTGTACTCGGAGAGATAAATCTTGCTGTCGCACACATGCAAGATGTTGAACGCATCAGTACCCGCAGCATCCCACACCTCGCGGTCATACGGCAGCGCGAACCGGTGCAGCTCTTCCACAGTCAGACGATTCGCCGACGCCCACTGCGTGGTCGCGAAAAAGATGCCGTCGGCTCCCGCATTGCGAAATTCGTGGACCAGGCGTGCGAATGTGTCAGTAACCGCGCGCAACGCCGCATGCAACATTTCGGGATGCACACGCATGGATGTTAGAAGCACACTCTCGCTCCCCACCATGTCCCCTAAGATTGAGAGGGGACTGAACACTGTCATCGTGATACGAAACGGCCGCTTGATGTCCTTACGTATTCGGGACACCGCTTTCAGTTGAAAGTCGAACTGTGGATGAGATGTTGGAATGGGAGTAATTTTCAGACAGTCAATGGGTCTCAGGACCGGAAACCCAACGCGCTCTGCTTTGGTGTCACGGTCCGGGCTCGGACGCATGATCACGCCCCACGGTTCGTATTGATACGAAGCCCGCGGATTGATCTTCATGAAATCCCAATCGTACTGAGTCTGCCAGCCGACCATCATCTCGACGAATTTGTCGAGGTTGTCCTCATCCTTATAGAAGTGCCGCCATAGCGAAACAGGCGGACGATCGGCTTTGACGCCTTCGGCCAACGCTGACAGGCGGTCAGTGTGATCCATACGACCAGTCATCTAGCTGCCATGATGCTACCAACCCTTGGCGGAACGCAAGCCATTGATCTGGGCGCAATGTTTCTCGCCATGACGGCCGTATGTCAGAACCAGATCATCGAGTGAGATTTCACCGCGCTCGGAGTGAACCGCTGAGCGCTGGAAATCCGATTCCTTCGTATGATCCAACATGTGCACAAGGCGTTCGTGTACGCCGCGAACTATGGCAAGCGATGAGTGCACGGGCAGCTTGGAAGCATCGTCGAATTTCGCCCAATCATCCTGACTGTAACCCTTCAATGCCGGCTTGTCTTCTGTCAGGACCAACTTCATGCGTACGAACGCATTCATGTGTGAGTCGGCAAGGTGATGGACAACCTGACGCGGCGTCCATTTCCCGGGACCATACGGTGTGTCGAGTTGCGAATCATTGAGCCCACGCACGGATTCATCGATCTGGTCGGGCAGTTGGCGCATTTTGTCGATCAATTCCTTGCGTTGCGGGGGAGTAAGCATCGCGGACCTCACAGTGGCTGCACAGCGCGAACCCATTTTCGCGCCATGAAAGAAGCAGATACGCATGTCGTGCCGAAACGATTGCAGCCGTTGTCCGAAAAAGTCCGAAAGTTTCACGCGGGCAGTTCACATGACAACGTCCGACACGAAGCGGTTTAGAGCGGAGATTTCGCCATGAAGAAATAGGTCTGACCCGGCGGGTAGTCCTTCACTTCGCCGACAACCTTGTAGCCGAAGCGTTCGTAGAACGGTCTTGCCTGAAACGAGAATGTCTCGAGATACGCGCCCTTGCAGCCGAAATCGCGCGCCTGTTGATGCGCGTTGTCCATGAGTTTTGTACCGAAGTCGCGGTTTCGCGCCAGCTCAGAGACCCATAAGAAGTCGATGTGCACCCAGTCACCCCAGCAGTTTGCCAGCAATCCACCGTAGATGACGTTGTCGGTGTCGCGCACGAACAAATTGATTGGCTTGGGATTGTGATCGTTCATGCGCACCATGTTGAACTCATAGAGAGCGTCTTTGATCAGCGCAATATCAGTGGCCGATGCGGTCGGTTCGCAGGAAATGCGGAGATTGTCGGGGATTGTAAGCATTCTTACTAACTTCTGCGTGGCTCTCGCAGAAAACGATCTATTTCCAGAATTCTTCCAACTTGCGATACGACTCCGGGAATTCACCGGTGAAACGCAGAAATGCGGGGATCGGATACCGAATCCCGCCCTTGTGCGTCCCCTCCAGCCCCTCGACAAGTTGCGCTGCCTTCGACTTCGGAAGCGAGAATGCCATCTCCTCATCGGTGGTGCCGCCGAAGATGCGGTCACCGTAGCATGGGAGCACATACTGGCATTCGCCCGACTGCATCGCGCCGATGATAAGGTCCGCACAATCGACACGACCCGCGGTCTGTGATTGCATTGCTCCGCCGCCTTGATACAGCGCAGCGGTCACCAACCGCAACACCTGCGCAGGATTGGCATAGACGACTACGGCGTCCCAATCGTAGTCTACACGCGCCAACGGCCCGCACACCAAGTACTGGTACTCACCATGCTTGAAATGAGGTATTGCCGCCTCGGTCTTGGAGCCGGCAGACGCAGTCGCCGTGTACATGCCGGCACAGGCATGACCTTCGGTCAGATATGGCACCCGTTCTTCGAAACCGAAAAACGCCTTCGTGATCGGGCAAGAGATGTCCTCACTCGACACAGCGAGAGTCCAGCCGTAACGGCGCGCTAAGCCGATTGCCTGACATATGGCAGTCTCGAATCCCAATTCCGACTTGGGACGCTTGGCTTTCTTGGGAAGCTCCTCGCCCTGCTTGACCATCTTCACCGCGACCGGGAAAGTCGCGGGGCGGGTGTGCTTCTCAATATGCGCGGCGAATTCAGCGTTGGTCATGGGTGGGCCGTCAGCTAGATGCGTCTAAAACACACTAAACTTGAAATACTTCTTGGGATTGGCCATGATATCGTCAATTAGCCCACGGGTATCAGCGACAAGATCGCGGACCTCGACGTACAGCATTGAATCCGAAGACAATTTGCCCATCGTGCCGGGACCGCTGTCCCATTTCGCCAGCAGAGAGTCGCTGCGCGTTGTCACTTGACGTAAGCCAACATACAGTGATGAATCGTACACCAACTTCGAGAGCGTGCCATTGCCGTGTAGCAGATCGTACGATAACGTGTCGAACGATCCCGCAACTGTCTCCATTGATGCAACCAAGCGGCGTTGCGTGCCGACCAATTCCCGCATGGCGAGCTTGGAGGCGATAATGAGTGAATCAATCTCGTCGGATGTTGCACTATTAGTCGACAACCGACCGAGCGTGCCCTCGCCGCGATCAATGCGCGCCAGTGTGCCATTCAGATGCGAAAGCGTAATCTTTAGTGTGTCCATGAGTGCCGGGACACTCTCCATCGCAGTCGACATGCCTCCGGCAGTGGAAGTAGGCAGTGTCGCTCCGGGAGTGACAGGTGACTCGCCGGGCTTGCGCACGGTCAACGAGATAAACTTGTCACCCATCAGCCCCATGGTTCCAACTGCGACTTGCGATTGGTTTGAAAGGAGCGGCCAACCGGCCTCGTTCACCTTGAACGCCACGTGCACACGACCGATCCCGTCGCGTTCGACAAATTCAATCTTGCTAACGTTGCCGACTTCAATACCGCCCAGCCATACAGGCGAGCCGCTAACCAACCCCCCGATATCGTCGAAATATGCGTGAAGTTCCTGTTTACTCTCGAGAAACGTCATGCCCGTGCCATTGAATGCCGCCCAACTGAGCACCGCGAAGGCGAACAGAATGATCACGCCAACGCGCACTTCAACCCATGGTACCCGTCCGCTCCGCTTCATCAGCCGACCGCCTTACGCCCGCAAGACCCTGGTTCGCAGCCATGCGTGCAGTTGTTGCCACGGACATCCCACACCTCGCCTTTGGCTTCAAGAAATGCCAGCGAGTCGGCGTGCATATCCGAAAGTGCGGGTAGCTCAATGATCATCTTATGCATATCGATCTCAAGTTGCGCATCCTCGGGCATTGGCGGCATGTCCATGACCGTCTCCCAACGTCGGTAGAACGATTTCACCTTTGCCATGTCCTGTGTGCGCAGGACGACCGCGATCTCGCGAACATACTGGATCGCGACCGCGTCAATTGCTGAGCAACATCCACTCATAGGACTCCAATGAAACAAGATTTACGCTGCGATGCAACCGACCGGGACACGCGACCACGCCTAAGTTCGGGCGCGATCGGCGTTTAATTCCCCGATCAAGCTGCTAACCTTCTCACCGATTTCGTTGCGAACTCGTCTGAATATACTCGTAATCTCCACTTCTGTTCCCTTGGCCTTCGCCGGGTCTTCTAACGACCAATGCAATTGCCGTACATGCCCAGGCACGACCGGGCAATGCTCCTTGGCGTGGTCGCAGACCGTGACAATGATGTCGGCCGATGCAATCATGGCCGCGTCGACGACCGTCGATTGTTGCCATGAAATATCTATGCCAATCTCTCGCATGGCAGCCACAGCCTTGGGATTGAGACCGTGAGCCTCAAGTCCCGCCGACATTGCTGTGAATTGGCCGTCGCCGAAGTGACGAGCAAAGCCCTCGGCCATTTGCGAACGGCATGAGTTTCCGGTGCAAAGGAACAGAATGTTCATCGCGCACCCTTCGACTCGTTCGGGAGGGCGTTCACCGATGCCAGAAACGGTGCCAAGAACTCCTGAACATGATTCTGATCGGACTTGAGCAGCTCATTCCCCGTGCCATCAAAGACCATCGAACCATTGTGAAGTACGATAAAGTGATCCGTAACTTCGAACGCATCGGCGATTTGATGCGTCACTACGATGGAGGAAACCTTCTTCACCGTCTGCAATTTGATAATCAGCTCGGTTATCGATTTAGTCGAAATCGGATCAAGTCCCGTTGTTGGCTCGTCGTAGAGCATAATCAACGGATCGACTGCCGCCACGGCCCGCCCGATCGAAACGCGACGCTGCATTCCGCCCGAGAGCGAGTCGGGCAG
>Ga0307505_10001351_pt1 | contig 20170 bp, 20 predicted proteins | sample 23_S_MG_FD_202183 | JGI IMG/M metagenome (GOLD analysis project Ga0307505, IMG submission 202183) | Soil microbial communities from Populus trichocarpa stands in riparian zone in the Pacific Northwest, United States - 23_S | ecosystem: Environmental > Terrestrial > Soil > Riparian zone > Trees...
AGCTCCATGCGATGGTCGACCAGGCGGAAGCCGAGACGGTCGGCGATCCGCCGCTGCAATTCCTCAAGCTCTTCATCGACGAATTCGATGACCTTGCCGGTCTCGACGTCGATCAGATGATCATGATGCGACTCGGAGGCCGCTTCGTAGCGCGAGCGGCCGTCGCCAAATTCGTGGCGTTCGAGAATTCCCGCCTCCTCGAACAGGCGGACGGTGCGATAGACGGTGGCGATTGAGATGTTGGGATCGATCGCCGCGGCCCTGGAGTGGAGCGTCTCGACGTCGGGATGGTCCTCGCTCTCGCCCAGCACCCGCGCGATGGTTTTGCGCTGCTCGGTGATGCGGAGGCCCTTGTCGGCGCATAGCTGCTCGATATCGATCGTTCGGTGCATGGCCCAAGGTTAGGGCGTCGACAGCGCAAAGAAAAGGGGAGCCGGCGTTCGGCGCGCCGGCTCCCCATTATTATTTTGGCTTATTTCGCCTTGCCGGTCTTGCGGCGCTTGGTGCCGAGGCCGATCGCCTTGGCCAGCGTCCGCCGTTGTTCGGCGTAATTGGGTGCGACCATCGGATAGTCGGAGTTTAGGCCCCACTTCTGGCGATACTGGTCGGGGGTCATTTGATAGTGAGTCATCAAATGCCGCTTCAGCATCTTCAGCCTTTTCCCGTCTTCCAGGCAGACAATATAGTCCGGGCGGATCGACGAGCGGATCGGCACCTTGGGCTCAGGCTTGGCCTCGGGCGCGCTACGGCCCGCAAGACCGGCGAGAGCGCCGTGGATGTTGTTGATCAGCTGCGGCAAGTCGTTGACCGCGACACTATTGTTGCTGACGTGGGCGGCGACAATGTCGGCCGTGAGCGTGATTAAAGTATCATCGTTGGTTTCATCGGACATTCGTTGATTTCCCCGAGCTGGATTTCGACGCGAACGCGAGCCGCCGGATTGGGGCGGACAAAGCGGAGCCTACGCGCCGCTGTATTCATGCGCAATAGTCGGAAACTAAGAGCACAAACTAGTCGCGATTGAGGTCGAGCACCATTGTAACCGCATCGAATAGGCGACCGTCACTTCCGCGGTAATAATTGAAACGGCGGCCTTCCGCGGCGAATCCGACTGCCTCGTACATCGCGACCGCCGGGTTTCCGTCGCGTACTTCGAGGTGAAGCCTGGTAGCGCCGCTTGCCTGGCTGGTGTCGATGAAATGATCGAGCAGCTGCCTGCCGATTCCGCAGCGCTGGGCCGAGCGATGGACCGCGAGCAATAGCAATTCAGACTCGCCGGCTACGCTGCGCTGCAGAGCAAAGCCGCGAGCCTGGCCGAGATCGTCACGCGCTATCGTCATCATTACCCCCGACAGCGGCAAAATTCCGGCACATTGCGAGCGCGACCAGCCTTCGCCGAAATCGGGGTCGAAGGCGGTCGTCATGACCGACATCACCCCGTCGAGGTCGTCCGAGGTGCCGACGTCCAGCTGCACCGGGAACAGACGATGCGACGCGCTGCTCATGCCGCCGCCGCCCCTAATATCAACGGTCGTGCATCGGGCGCGCGGGCATAGAGCGGGCTTGGGTTCAGGCTGCGCAGCGCGGCGGGCAGGTCGAGTGTGTTGGCGGCGGATGGCAGCAGGTCGACTGCCTCGCCCGAGCCGCGTGCCTCGACCAGTGCCTGTGCGCCGTTGCCGACCACCAAGGGCGCGCCGATCACGGCCGCCGCGGCGGTGGCAGGGAGGTTGGCGACCTCACCGACCGGTTTCAGCCGTGGGCGGGTGAACTCGGCAACGAATAATTCGCCGTGGCCGCCCGACACGGCCACCGCGACCGGGCCGTCCCCCGGCGCGCCGGCGGCGATCAGCGCCAGCGTGCTGAATCCGTAGATCGGAATATCCCAACCGACCGCCATGCCATGGGAGCAGGCGATGCCGATCCTGAGGCCGGTGAAGCTGCCCGGTCCGATCCCGACCAATATGCTGGCCGGAACATGGCCGCTGAGCATGTCGGCGATCATCGGCGCAAGATATTCGGCATGGCCGCGCCCGATCATTTGGTCGGCCCGCGCAAACAATGTCCCGTCGGCCGCGAACAAAGCCGCGGTGCAGGCCGGGGTCGAGGTGTCGAGGGCGAGGATCAAAGGCTTGCGCTCCGCTTTTGCAGCGCCGGATGTGGCCACAAGCCGATCAATCGAGCAAGCGAATAAGGTCAGACCGCCTCGACGGTCTCCACCTCGGGGACGTAATGCTTGATCAGGCTCTCGATCCCGCGCTTCAGCGTCACCGCCGAAGACGGGCAGCCGGCGCAGGCGCCCTGCATCACGAGATAGAGCGTGCCGTCGCGATAGCCGCGATAGACGATGTCGCCGCCGTCATTGGCGACCGCCGGGCGGACCCGGGTCTCGAGCAGATCCTTGATCTGGTCGATGATATCGGCGTCTGCGGGATCGTCGACGATATCGAAGCCGTCGTCGGGGGTGATCTCGATCCCCGCCGCGCTTCCTTGGCGGAACAGCGGCGCGTCGAGCGTGAAATGGTCGAGCAACAGGGTCAGCACATCGCCTTCAAGCGCATGCCAGTCGGCATTCGGCTCGGCCGACACGGAAATGAAGTCGCGACCGAAATAAACGCCATCGACCCCGTCAATCGCGAACAATGCCTCGGCCAGGGGCGAGGCTTCAGCGGCTTCGGCATTGGGGAAATCGCGCCCGCCGGACTCCATCACGGTACGGCCGGGCAGGAACTTGCGGGTCGCCGGGTTGGGCGTCGGTTCAATCTCGATCAGCATGGCCGCGATGTGGCCCTGCTGGGTCGTGCAATCAACCCTTGGTGTCGGGCGCCACCCAGCTGTCGTCGATCATCTTGATCAGCGCCGAGAAGTCCTTGGAGCCGCCGCCGCGCTCGACGAAGCGCTGGTAGAGTTCCTCCGCCTCGCCACCCATCGGGGTGTAGGCGCCGGCTTCCTTGGCCGCCTCCATCGCCAGCTTGAGATCCTTGAGCATCAGCGCCGCGGCGAACCCGCCGTCGTAATTGCGGTCGGCGGGTGTGTCGGGGCCGACTCCGGGGACCGGACAGTAGGACGTCATCGACCAGCTCTGGCCCGACGCCTTGGACGAAATGTCGAAAAAGGTCTGCGGGTCGAGCCCCAGCTTTTCGGCGAGCACGAACGCCTCGCAGGTCGCGGCCATGGTCGCGCCCAATAGCATGTTGTTGCAGATCTTGGCCGCCTGGCCCGCGCCCGGCCCGCCGGCATGGATTACTGCCTTGCCCATCTGTTCCAGGAACGGCCGCGCCCGCTCGAATCCGTCGTCCGATCCCCCGACCATGAAGGTCAGTGTCCCGGCATCTGCGGCCGCGATTCCGCCCGACACCGGGGCATCGACCATAGTGAACCCCGCTTCGCCCGCTTCGCTTTCGACCGCCTTGGCGGTGGCGACATCGATCGTCGAGCAATCGATCAGGATGGCGGATTTGGGGGCGTTCTTCAGGACATTTGAGCGATAGACCTCGGCAACATGCTTGCCCGCGGGGAGCATCGTCACCACCGCTTCGACGACAGCGACCGCGGTCTCGGCGCTGTCCGCGATGGCACAACCGTTGGCCTTGGCGCGGTCCAGCGCGGGCGGACTCAAGTCGAACGCGGCCACCTCATGCCGCGCCTTCGCCAGGTTCGCGGCCATCCCGCCGCCCATGTTTCCCAGCCCGATGAATGCGACGCGTGCCATTGATTACTCCTACTTGCCCGTCCACTTGCCCGGGCGCTTGTCGACGAAGGCGGCCATACCCTCTTTCTGATCTTGGGTCCCGAACAGCCCGTGGAACAGCCGCCGCTCGAAGTTGATGCCCTGCGCCAGCCCCATTTCGAACGCCGCATTGACCATTTCCTTGGTCGCGATCGCGGCCAGCGGCGCCATGCCGGCGATCGCTTCGGCGGTCTTGAGCGCTTCGTCGATCAAATCGGCGGCGGGGACGACCTTGGCCACCAGCCCAGCGCGCTCGGCTTCCTCGGCGTCCATCATCCGCCCGGTCAGGCACATTTCCATCGCCTTGGCCTTGCCGACCGCAAGGGTCAGCCGCTGCGACCCGCCCATGCCCGACGTGACACCCAGCTTGATTTCCGGCTGGCCGAATTTGGCGGTGTCGGCAGCGATGATGAAATCGGCCATCATCGCCACTTCGCAGCCGCCGCCCAACGCAAAGCCCGCCACCGCCGCGATCCACGGTTTGCGGGTCGCGGTGACGCGCTCCCAGCCGGCGAAGAAGTTACCGCCGTACATGTCGGCAAAGCCCTGGCCCTGCATCTCCTTGATGTCCGCTCCCGCGGCGAAGGCTTTCTCAGATCCGGTCAGGACCAGGCAGCGTTGCGCGGGGTCGGCGTCATAGGCCGCGAATGCCGCGATCAATTCCTTGAGCACGGTCGAGTTAAGCGCGTTAAGCGCCTGCGGCCGGTTTAACGTGACCAAAGTCACCGCGCCCTTTGCCTCGACCAGGATCGTTTCGTATTTGGCCACTCCAACCTCCGTCACCCCAGCGAAGGCTGGGGACATGTCTAATCATTGCGCCATGTCGTCATGACATGGATCCCAGCCTGCGCTGGGATGACGGCCATAGGGGACCGTCAGAAATCGAACGGGCGCCACTGCTCCTCGACCGGCAGCGGCTCGAAGAACGCCTCGACATCGCGGTCGCCGATCGAGGCCGGGTTCGACGGATTCCAGTCCGGCTTGCCGTCCTTGTCGATCAGCAAAGCGCGCACGCCCTCGCGGAAATCGGGGTGATGGATCAGCCGCACCATGATTCCATATTCCATCCGCATCTCGTCGACGAAATGGAGCTGGTACGGGCTTTCCTGAAGCAGCTTCAGGCTGACCTTGCACGCCATCGGCGACTTGGCGCGGATTGCCGCAGCTTCCTTCGCCGCCCATTCGTCGCCCTCGGCCGCACCGGCGTCGAGTGCGTCGATGATATCCTCCAGTCGGTCGGACGCGAAGTAGCTGTCGATTTTCTGGAGATTGCCGCTGATCCGCGCCCCGGGCACCTGCTCCTCGCTCAACTCGTCGAGGATCGCCTGGACGCGGAACGGCTGGGCCATTATCCGCTCCTTGGCTTCCTCCAGCCGCGCGGACTGGATGAAATGCGTCGCCAGCCGAAGCTTGAGGCATTCCGCCCCGTCCAGTCGCGCCCCGGTCAGTGCGAGGAATTGCGCCAGCCGCCCGCGAAGCCGCGACAGATAGCGCCCGCCGCCGACATCGGGAAAAATGCCGATCGTCGTCTCCGGCATCGCCAAGATCGTCCGCTCAGTCGCCACGCGGTAACGGCACGGGCAGGCGATCCCGACTCCGCCGCCCATCGTCACCCCGTCCATGAAGGCGACCCCCGGCTTGGGGTAAGTATATTCGAGATGGTTGAGGCGATATTCGTCGAAGAAGAAGGCGCGCGCCGCGGCGTCATGGCCTTCGACGCTCTGGGAAATGTCGACCACATCGCCGCCCGCGCAGAAGCCGCGACCTTCGGCATGATCGATCAGGATGATCCGCACATCGGGGTCGTCGCGCCATTCGATCAAAGCCCGCGCCATGTCGCGCACCATCTGGCGGTTGAGGCTGTGCAGCGCGCGTGGCCGGTTGAGCCGCAGCCGTCCGGCAAATCCTTCCTTGACCGCCAGCACGTCGTCGCTGGTCGCCACCACGTCGCTCATGGCATCATCACGTAGGAGCCGGGCGCGGGCTCGATGCCGTCCTTGATCTTGCGAGCCGCGACGGTCCTGCCGCCATGGCCGTCGAGCCATCCAGTCCACAACGGCCACCAGCTGCCCTCGTGCCGGTCGGCGCCGGCCAGCCATTCGTCGGCGCTTTCGGGCCGCGCGAGCGAGGTCCAGAAGCCATGCTTGTTGCGCGACGGCGGGTTTATCACCCCGGCGTTATGCCCCGACCCGCCGAGGAGGAAATCGGCGCCAATGTGGCGCGCGCCGTGATACACCGCTTCCCACGCCGAAACGTGATCGTCCTTGAGCGCGATGACGAGCATCGGCACCTCGATCGCGGCGAGGTCGATCGCGACCCCGCGCACCGCGAAGCCGGCCGGCTCCTTCAGGCTATTGTTGAGCAAAAGATCACGATTGTAGCTCTTAAGGAAAGCGGCCGGAATCCGGGCCCCATCCTCGAACCAGGTCAGCAGGTCGGACGGCGGTGCGGGCTTGTCGAGGAGGTAATGCTGAACCACGCTCGACCAGATAAGGTCGTTGGCGCGCATCGCCGCGAACAGGCGCTGCAGCTCGAGGCTGTCGATAAAGCCCTGGCCCTCGAGATGATCCTCGAGCGCCGACAAATGCCCTTCGTGGACGAACGCCGACCAGTCGCGCATGTCGGCGAAATCGACCAGGCTGCCGATCAAGGTTGCCGAATTGACGTCCTTGCCGCGATTTTCAGCGGCGAGGTAGGCGAGGGCAATGGCCACCAATGTCCCGCCGAGGCAGAAAGCGAACAGGTCGGGCGCGGCCTTGGTCCGCCTGGCGACCTCGCGAACCGCGGTGACGACCCCGTCGACAACATAATCCTCGACGCCCTTGTCCTTCAATTCGGCACCGGGGTTGACCCACGACACGACGAACACGGTTCGGCCTTCGTCGACCAGCCATTTGACCAGGCTCTGCTCGGGGACCAGGTCGATCATGTAATAACGGTTCACCAGCGGCGGGACGTACAGCAGCGGCGCTTCGGCCACCTTCGCGGTGGCCGGCGTGTATTGGATCAGCTGGAACAGTTCGTTCTGGAATACCACCTCGCCCGGGGTCGCGGCGATGGTCTTGCCCTTGACGAAAGCACTGCTGTCGGTGCGCCGCTGGACGATGCCCTTGCCGCTCGAAATATCCTCGATCAAATGGGCAAAACCCTGCACCAGGTTTGCGCCGTTGGTCTCCTTGGTGCGCTTGACCACGTCGGGGTTGGTGGTGGCGAAATTGGCCGGCGAAACCGCGCCGAGATATTGGTCTACCAGGAAGCGCATGGTCGCTTTCCCGCTGTCCGGCCCGTCTCCGATCGACACCACGTCGCGCAGCTGCTGCGAGGCGAGCAGATAGGCGTCGCGGACCGAGCGATAATAGGTCTCGTCCTGCCATTCGGGCGAGGCGAAGCGGCGGTCGCGGGGCTTGTCGCCGGCCTGGCCCGACATCGCGCCCATCCAATAGTCGCCCCATTGCTTGGCCGCCTCGGCCTGGACGTGCATCAGATCCTGCGGCCGCATCGCGAGGCCCATCGCGAAATCGCTGCTCGCCCGGGCAATCGCGAACGGATCGAACGGCAAGGTCGGCTTGGTGGTCATCATCTTCTGCGCGGCTTCGGTCAGGCGCTTCGTCAGGTCGTCGATCACTGTCGGGTCAGCTCCCGCCCGACGATCATCCGCATCACCTGGTTGGTGCCTTCGAGGATCGAATGAACGCGAAGGTCGCGCCAGAAGCGTTCGATCGGATAATCCTGGAGGTAGCCATAGCCGCCATGGAGCTGCAGCGCGCGGTCGACCACCGATGAACCGGTATCGGTCGCGAGGCGCTTGGCCATCGCCGCGAACTTCGACTTGTCGGGGGCGCCGTCGGTCACCTTGGCGGCGGCGACGTAGAGCAAATAGCGCGCTGCCTGGAGCTCGGTTTCCATGTCGGCGAGCATGAACTGGGTGTTCTGGAAGTCCGAAATCGCCTTGCCGAATTGCTTGCGTTCCTTGGTGTAATTGATCGCTTCGTCGAGGCAGCGCTGCCCGCCGCCAAGACTGCAGGCGCCAATGTTGAGGCGGCCGCCGTCGAGCCCCATCATCGCGATGCGAAAGCCTTCGCCCTCGCCGCCGACGCGGTTGGCGACCGGCACCCGGACCTCGTCGAAATTGACCTGCGCGGTAGGCTGCGAATGCCAGCCGAGCTTCTTCTCATTGGCGCCGAAGCTGACGCCCTTCATGTCCTTCTCGATCACCATAGCGGAAATGCCCTTGGGGCCATCCTCGCCGGTGCGGACCATGGTCAGGTAAATCTCATTCTCGCCGCCGCCCGAAATGAACGCCTTGGAGCCGGACACGACATAGTGGTCGCCGTCCTTGACCGCCTTGGTCTTGAGCGCTGCCGCGTCCGATCCCGAGCTCGGCTCGGTCAGGCAATAGCTGGCGATCTTGTCCATCGGGATCAGCGCGGGGAGATATTTCGACTTGACCTCGTCCGATCCGAAGCGGTCGATCATCCAGCTTGCCATATTGTGGATCGAGATGAACGCGCTGGTCGAGGGGCAGCCATAGGCCATCGCCTCCATGATCAGGGCCGCTTCAAGCCGGCCGAGCCCGATGCCGCCGCTTTCCTCGCTGACATAGATCGACCCGAAGCCCAATTCGGCGGCTGCACGGATCGTGTCGCGCGGGAAGATATGCTTTTCGTCCCACTCCGCCGCGAACGGGGTGATCGCGTCGGCGGTGAATTTCTGCGCCATCTCCTGGATCTGGCGCTGGTCGTCGGTCAGGTCGAACTGGCTCATGGCCCAGCCATTAGCCGTCCACTTCCTCCTTCACCAGCCCTTCCGCCCGAAGCACCGCTTGCACCGACTCACGTTGCTCCATCCGCCGGCGAAGCGCGGCGAGGTTGGGCCATCTGGCAAGGTCGAGGCCGTGCATTCCGGTCCAACCGAGCATCGCGAACAGATAGGGGTCGGCGATCGTCATCGACGGGCCGGCGAGATAGTCGCGGCCGTCGAGCGACTGCTCCATGAAGTCGAACTTCTTGCCCAGCAGGTCGCGCGCGGCCTGTTTGGCCTCGTCGCTCGCCGCCGGGTTCCACAAGGGGCCGAAGCTCTTGTGAACATCGCTGCCGAGGTAGGCGAGCCATTCGATCACCCGGTACCGCTCCATGCCCGCGCCCGGCAATATTGTCTCGTTACCGGCCTTGTCGCCGATATATTGCAGCACTGCGCCATTTTCGGTCAGCACCTCGTCGCCAATCTCCAGCGCCGGGACCGCGCCCTTGGGGTTGATCGCATAATAATCGCCGCCGCTGGCGGTGCGATGGGCGCGCAGGTCGACCGCTTCCGATGCGTGTGGCAGCCCGGTTTCATGGAGCAGGATATGTGCCGCCTGGCTGCAGGCGCCGGGTGAGTAATAGAGCTTCATATTGTCTTCCCCTCAGTCACGCACAACGCGTGTAATTGTAGCTGCCTTCGGCGTCGGCGCGCTTCAGCTGGTCGCCGGTGCGGGTCAAGGTCATCACGCGCTCCCACGTCTGTCCTTCGCCGGTAAACACGAACACGCCGGAGAAGCTGGTCGCGATCGCCGGGCGTTGCTCCTGTAGGGCCGCGGTCGATTCGTAGAAGCGGATTTTGGTGTCGCCGACGGTGATCAGCCCCTTGTTATCGCCGCGAGTCGAGGTGCAATCGGCCGCGACCATGCCCCAGCGTCCGCGATATTGGGCGGGGATGACGGAAACCGGCGCAGAATTCTCCGATCCCCCGTCGTCGGCCTCGTTAACGCCGCCAACCATATTGGCTTCGCCCGATTCCTCGCTGGGCGGAAGAATCTCGATCGCGGCATTGGCCGCTTCGGCCGCATTGACCTCATTGTCGATCACGATGTTGCGGTCGGCGGGCTGCTGGCACGCGGCGAGGGCGAGGCCCAGCACAGCGAAGGAAACGATGAGTTTAGCCTGCATCATGGTTGATCAATGCCCGCGCGTCGATTTCGATCCGATCGAGCGGCTCAGCCCAGCTTCTCGATCACATCGCCGAACAAGGCCTCGTCGCTCGGCAGCGTTTTGGGGGTTGCGAGCGGGCGCGACACCCAGGTCTCGTTGATCAAGTCGCGCCAGGTGATGTTGTTGTTGGTGCCGTTGCCGCCCCAGCTGCCGCAGCCCAATGAGAAAGTCTGGCGCATGCCGTTCCACAAATTGCCGCTGTTCGACGCCGCCTGCGGCTGGTTGACCATCACCCGGCTGGTGTGTGTGCCCTCGGCGAGCTTCATGATATTGGCGTCGGAGCGCGAATAGATGCCGCAGCTGTGGCCCTGGCCCTGATAGGCCTGGATGCGGTTGGTCAGCTCAATCGCCGCATCAATGTCCTTCGCGCGATAGAGCGCCATGGTGACCGTCATCTTCTCGCCGGAGAAGGGGAAATCGGGACCGGTGCCGGTCTCTGGGACGATGAAGAACGCGGTATCGTCCGGGATGGCGAAGCCGGCATGTTCGGCGATGAACTTCGGCGTCTGCGCGACCACCTTGGCGTTGATAGTGCCGTCGACCCAGATCGCCTTTTGCAGCTTGGCCTTCTGATCGTCGTCGAGCACCAGCCCGCCCTTGGCGACCAGCTTGGCCAGCATCGTGTCGTGGATGGCGTCGACCAGGATCACCGCATTGTCCGCGCTGCACGAGGCGGCGAGGTCGAGCGTCTTGGACAGGCGGATCTTCTCGGCGGCATCGTCGAGGTCGGCGGTCTCGTCGACGGTGATGACGGCATTGCCGGCCCCCACGCCAAGCGCCGGAGTGCCCGAGGAATAAGCCGCGGTGACCATCGCCGCGCCGCCGGTGGCGAGGATCCGGTCGCACTGGCGCATCAATTCGTTGGTCTTGTCGAGCGTCGGCGTGTCGATTCCGATGACGAGGTCGGCCGGCGCGCCCATCTTGACGATCGCATCGCGCATCAGGTCGCAGATCAACTTGTTGGTCAGCTTGGCCCGCGGATGCGGCGCGACGATGATCGAATTGCGACCCTTGACCGCCGCGATCGCCTTGATCACCGGGGTCGCCTCGGGATTGGTCGAGGGAGACAGCGCGCCGATCACCCCGACCGGCTTGGCGATCTTGATCAAATTGCGCGCCTCGTCGACCTCGATCACCCCGACCGACTTGTCGTCGATGATGTCCATTAGCGTGGCGCGGGTCTTGCGGAAGATCTTGAGATATTTGCCCTCGTAATTGCCCAGCTGCGTCTCCTCGACGGTGTGGCGGGCGATCATCTCGGCGACCTCGGGCTTGGCCACCGCCCACACCATGGCGCGGATCAGCGCATCGACCTGGGCCTGGGTGTAGTGCGCAATCTGGGCCTGCGCGGCGCGCGACCGGGCGACCAGCGCGGCGATTTCCTCGCTTGCGGACGTTGGTTCGACGCTTACGGCGGTGGCCACGGTGTGAAACTCCTGGTTGAATCCGGCCGCGCCCTAGCCAAGCGCGCCGCCGAATGTCAGCTAGTGAGGCCGAGGAGATTCTTCAATGCGTTCGATCCTGTTAGCCGCTTTGTTCGTCTCAACTGCGGCCGCAGCCGCCCCGACCCCTCAGGATGCCCGCCTCGCGAAAATTGCCGCTGCGGTCGATGCAAAGCGGATGAAGGCGACCGTCGAGCGGCTGGTCGCTTTTGGCACCCGCCACACCCTCTCGTCGCAGACTGACCCCAAGCGCGGGATCGGCGCCGCGCTCAAGTGGGCGGAGGGGCGGCTGAAGAAGACCGGACTGGAAACCTTTCAGGTTTGCGACGGCGTGATGGGGCGCCGTATTCCGACCATGACCAGGCTGTGTAACGTGGTCGCGATCCAGCACGGCACCGAACGGCCCAACGATGTGGTCATCATCACCGGCCATATCGACAGCCGGGTGAGTGACGTGATGGACTTCACCAAGGACGCACCGGGCGCCAATGACGACGGCAGCGGCACCGCGGCTGTGCTGGAGGCGGCGCGGGTGCTGTCGCGCCACAAATTCCCCGGTACGATCGTCTATGCGGCGCTGTCCGGAGAGGAGCAGGGGCTCTACGGCGGAAAGATGCTCGCCCAATATGCGACCACCCAAAATTGGAACGTCATCGCCAACCTCAACAACGACATCATCGGCAACAGCTGCGGATCGGACAAGGTCTGCGATGACAAGACGGTGCGGGTGTTTTCCGAAGGGCCGCGCTGGCAGGGACGCGAGGCGCTCGCCGCGCAGCAGCGCAGCCTGGGCGGGGAGAATGACTCCCCCTCGCGCAACCTGTCGCGCTTCCTCGACAGCCTCGCCGAGCGGCACCCCGAAATCGGCCTCGACGTTCGCCAGATCTGGCGCAACGACCGCTTCGGCCGCGGCGGCGACCATACCGAATTCCTCAACGCCGGCTTCCCCGCGGTGCGATTCTCGGTCGCGGTCGAGGATTATGATCACCAGCACCAGGATCTGCGAGTCGAAAAGGGCGTCAAATTCGGCGACACCGTCGACGAGATGGACTTCCCCTATCTCGCCAAGGTCACGCGACTCAACGTCGCCGCGTTGGCCGCCCTAGCCAGCGCCCTGCCGCCGCCGGCGGAGCTGAAAGTCGAGGGCGCGGTAAGCACGGATACGACGCTAACGTGGCGACCGGTTGTCGGCATCCAAACTTATATAGCGCGCTGGCGACGGACGGATGCTGCAAATTGGAATGAAAGTCGCCTGCTGCCGGTTAAGCCGGGCATGCCGAACGGATGTTATGACCTTGCTTTTCGCATTGCTAATCCCGCGGCGGGGTCTTGGTGTGGGATCGTCCTGAAGGGCATCCGCGTCGACGATTGGGTGTTCGGCGTCTCGTCGGTCAGCAAGGACGGCTACGAAAGCCCGGTCGCATCGGCGGTGCCGGGCGGGGCGTTCAAGCCGTACTTCGCTCCGCCGCCGCCGAAGCCTTAGCCGTCTCGCGTTTCGCCTCGACCAGGATCGCGATCACCGTCACGACATAAACCGCGGCGACGAACCACGGCAGCAATGTCAGCCGCCCGTCGGGCAGCCACGCCCAGATCAGCAGCGCACCGACCGCGCGGACGATGGCGTGGGCGCTGTACAGCCCGGTCTTGCCGTAGCTCCAGCCGATCACCGGCCAATGCTGCGCCATCCCGATCGCCAGGATCAACGGCACCAGCTCGGGCGCCATGCCATACGCCGCGAAGGCGATCGGCCAGAACATCAGCATCGAGAGGAAGGTCGGGAGCATGACGTCGCCGGTCGCAGTCTTGTCCTTCATGAAATCGTTGCCGAGCAGCTTGGACAGCAGCAGCGCCAGCGGGAAGATCGCGCCACTGCCGAAGAATGCGACCAGGATCCACGTGCCGAGCGGCAGCGTCATCCCCGCCACGCCGAGCGCGGCCCAGTAGATCGCGCCCGCCAGCGGCACCGAATAGCCGCCCTTCAACCGCACGAAACTCGCCAGCCGGTCGGCCAGCACCTGCGCTTTCAGCTCGTCCATCACCATCTCCCCCGTGTGCGCTGATCGCAAACCGCGCCGCCGAGATCAAGCGATGGAACCGCGCGCCGGCTGCCGCGCTTTGATCCGATCGAGAGGAGAATGAGGATGGCCGGTGGCTGGACCCGCGACGGGGCGGTGCAGGACCAGATCGACGATAGCGTGACCGATGCTGTGCTGCGCGCCCGGGCGCTGATGCCGCACGGCGACAGCGCCGAGTTATGCGACGATTGCGGCGAGCCGATTCCCTGGAAGCGCCGCGACGCGCTGCCCGGGGTGCGGACCTGCGTCCCCTGCCAGTCGGCCCGCGACCAGTCGGTCCAGCATTCCGTCATCAACCGCCGCGGCAGCAAGGACAGCCAGCTGCGATAAAAGCCGTCACCCCGGACTTGATCCGGGGCCCGCCTTCCTGTCTTGCTGGGTTGAAGAACAGGCGGGTGCCGGATCAAAGTCCGGCATGACGAGGTTAGGATCGACATGCACCGCAAACCCGCCTCCGGCCTCCCCACCTCCAAACAGATCCTCGAGTTCATCGAGCAATCGGGCTCGCCCGCCGGCAAGCGCGAGATTGCGCGGGCGTTCAACCTGTCGGGGCATGACAAGATCATGCTCAAGGCCTTGCTCAAGGACATGGCCGACGAGGGGCTGATCGACAGCGCCCCCGGTCGCGCCTTCCACAAGGCGGGCGGGGTGCCGCGGGTGACCGTGCTGCGGGTGGTGTCGGTCGACGACGGCCAGGTCTGGGCGCAACCCGAAAGCTGGCACGCCGACACGCCCACGCCGAGGCTTCGCGTGATCGAGAAAGGGCGGCGCTCGGCGCTGGCACTCAACGACCGCATCCTGGCGCGGACCGAGGAAGCGGGCCGGGGCCATGTCGCGCACATCATGAAGAAGCTCGATCGCGCGACCGAATTGGTGCTGGGCGTGGTGAGGAGGGAGGGTGACCGGCACTTCCTCACCCCGGTCGACAAGCGCGAGCGGCGCGAGTTGATGATTTCCGATCTCAAGGACGCGCGCCCTGGGGATCTCGTCCTCGCCGAACCCTCGGGCCGTCCACCGCGTGTCACGGCGCGGGTCGATGCCGTGCTCGGCGACCCGTTCGCCGCGCGCAGCTTCTCGATGATCGCGATCCACAAGCATGGCCTGCGCGACGAATTCCGCGAGGAAGCGATCGCCGAGGCGCACAGGGTGGCCAGGCTGCCGCTGGGCGACCGCGAGGACCTCACCCATCTGCCGATCGTCGCGATCGATCCAGAGGATGCGCGCGACCATGACGATGCGATCTGGGCTTCCGCGCGCGACGACGGTGACGGGTGGGACGCGATCGTCGCCATCGCCGACGTCAGTTTCTACGTCCGCGAGGGCTCGGAACTCGATCGCGAGGCACTGGCGCGGGGCAACAGCGTCTATTTCCCCGACCGCGTGGTGCCGATGCTGCCCCACGAACTGTCGTCGGACATCTGCTCTTTGAAGCAAGGCAAGGTCCGCGCCGCGCTCGCCTGCCACCTCCATGTCGGCAAGGATGGCGCGCTCAAAAACTGGCGATTTACACGAGCCAAGATTTGTGTTGTTGCAAATATTGCATATGAGAATGCACAGGCTGCGATCGATGCCGCGGGCGCGCAAGTCGTTGAAGTTGCATCATCTCCATGCTCCATGCCGCCCATTGAGGGCGCGGTGCCGGCGGAGCTGGTTGAGCAGGCGCTCAAACCGCTATGGGCCTGCTGGAAGGCCTTGCTCGCTGCGCGGACCAAGCGCGAACCGCTCGAGCTCGACCTGCCCGAACGCCGCGTGGTGCTCGACGAGAAGGGCCGAATCCTGTCGGTGGCGCCGCGCGAGCGGCTGGATGCGCACCGACTGGTCGAGGATTACATGATCGCCGCCAATGTCGCCGCGGCCAAGGGGCTGGAGAAGAAGAAAGCGCCGGTGATGTACCGCGACCACGAGGCGCCGAGCCGCGAGAAACTCACCGCGCTTAAAGATTACCTCGCCACCTTCGACATGGAATTCGCGCTCGGCCAGGTGATCAAGCCGGCGGTGTTCAACCGCATCATCGATCGCCTCGGCCCCGATCATCCGTCGCGGCCCGAAATCATGGAGCAGGTGCTGCGGACCCAGATGCAGGCACGCTACGCCCCCGATCCGCTCGGCCATTTCGGCTTGAGCCTCGGCAGCTACGCCCACTTCACCTCGCCGATTCGCCGCTACGCCGACCTCATCGTCCACCGTTCCCTGGTCCGCTCCTACAAATTGGGCGAGGGCGGCCTTAGCCCCGACAGGCAAGAGAAATTCACCGAGATTGGCGAAAATATCTCGATGCTCGAGCGGCGCGCCATGGAGGCCGAGCGCGAGACCGTCGATCGTTATGTCGCCGCCTTCCTCGCCGACCGCGTCGGGCAGATCCTCAAGTGCCGCATCACCGGGGTCCAGTCGTTCGGCTTCTTCGCCACCGTGCTCGATCTCGGCGGCGACGGGCTGGTCCCGGCGGCGATCCTCGGCAACGAATATTTCCGCTTCGACGAGGCGGCGCGGGCCTTGATCGGCGAGGAGAGCGGCGAGACCTATCGCCAGGGCCAGCTGATCGAGTTGAAGCTGGCGGAGGCCAACCCAGCGTCGGGCGCGCTCCGCTTCGAGCTGGCCGAAGGGTCGTTCGGGGGAGGTCAACGTCGGTCGGGCCCGCGCAGGGACCGTACATTGCCCCGCGGCCCGCGGCGCGGCCGCCCGGCCAACATCCGTCATCAGGGAAAACGACGCTAGGAGTCAGGCATGGACAAGCATAAAATCGCGATCATCGTCGGCTCGCTTCGGGAGGCCAGCGTCAATCGCAAGGTGGCCCTCAGCCTGTGCGCGATCCGCGACGACCATCTCGATTGTTCGATCATCGAAATTGGCGACCTGCCGCTTTATGATCCCGATCTGGACGGCGACGCGCCGGCGCCCTGGGTGCGATTCCGCGAGCAGGTGGCGGCGGTTGACGGCCTGCTGTTCGTCACGCCCGAATATAATCGCGGCATCCCCGGCGCGCTCAAGAATGCTATCGACGTTGGCTCGCGGCCGTACGGCAAGAGCGTCTTCGCCAAGAAGCCGGCGGCGATCGTCACCGCCTCACCCGGCGGAATCGGCGGCTTCGGCTGCAACCACCAGCTTCGCCAGTGCTGCGTGTTCCTCGACATGCCGGTGATGCAGCAGCCCGAGGCCTATCTCGGCCATGTCACCGACGACAGTTTCGACGCCGACGGCCAGCTCAAGGACGGCCCGCTGAAGGACATCGTCATCAAGCTGGCGCATGCCTTCGCAGGCTGGGTCGACCTGATCCAGAAGGGGCGCGCGGCGCTGGTTTGAATAAATTTTAGTCCGAAAACGCCTAGGCTTGCTCGTCTCAGCGGGAGGGCCTTTTTGGCTCCTGAGAGTAAATCAAATGACCTTCGCGCCCCTGGCGAAGCGAGGGTCGTCCCACAATTTGACATCAAAGAGCGTCACAGCTTGGGTAACGTGACCCCCCTTTGCCCCATATATTTGCCGGCGCGGTCCTTGTAGCTGGTCTCGCACCGCTCATTGCCTTTCAGGAACAGGAACTGGCAGGCGCCCTCATTGGCGTAGATCTTCGCCGGCAGCGGCGTGGTGTTCGAGAATTCGAGCGTCACATGCCCCTCCCACCCGGGCTCGAGCGGGGTGACGTTGACGATAATCCCGCACCGCGCATAGGTCGATTTGCCGAGGCAGATCACCAGCACGTCCTCGGGCACCCGGAAATATTCGACCGTCCGCGCCAATGCGAAACTGTTGGGCGGGATGATGCAGCAGTCGGTCTTGCGGTCGACGAAACTGCTGTCGGCGAAATTCTTGGGGTCGACCACCGCTGAATCGATGTTGGTGAAGATCTTGAACTCGTCGGCGACCCTGGCGTCATAGCCGTAGGACGACAGGCCGTAGCTGATGCAGCCGTCGCGGCGCTGCGCCTCTACGAACGGTTCGATCATCTGGTGGGTGTGGGCCTGCTCGCGAATCCAGCGGTCGGATAATATGCTCATGGCCCATCGCTAGCGGCTGCGACGGGCGGGGCGCAATGCCGATGCTTATCCACAGTCACGTCCACCGAAAATTTGTGGACGATGCTCGCTTGCCGCCAATTTGATGTAGGGTCTAGCAATGGCCGAAATCCTCCGACTCAATGAATCCGCCGACGCCCCCGTCACCCCGGCTCTGCCGCATAATATCGAGGCGGAGGCCGCGCTGCTGGGCGCGCTGATGATCGACAATCGGCTGGTCGAGGATGTCCAATTGAAGCTCCGCTCGGACCATTTCTTCGAGCCGCTGCACGGCCGGGTCTACGATTCGATCCTGCGCATGACCGACAAGAATATGGTCGCCAACCCGGTCACGCTGAGGCCGATGTTCGAAGCCGACGAGGCGATGAAGGAAGTCGGCGGACCGGCCTATCTGGCGCAGTTGACCGGCTCCGGCGCGGCGATCATCGGCGCTCGCGATTTCGCCCAGCAGATCTACGACCTGGCGTTGCTGCGCTCGCTGGTCGCCGTCGGCCGCGACATGGTCGAGGGCGCGCTCGACACATCGGAGGAGGTCGCCCCGCTGGCGCAGATCGAACGCGCCGAGGGCGAGCTCTACCGAGTCGCCGAGCAGGGCGGCGGCGAGGGCAAGGTCAAAAGCTTCGGCGAAGCCACCAGGCTGGCCATCGAGCAGGCCGAGCGGGCCCTCAACTCGGGCGGGCATTTGAGCGGGGTTACCACCGGGCTCGACGGGATCAACAGCAAGATCGGCGGGCTCCACCGCTCCGATTTGCTGATCCTCGCCGGGCGTCCGGGCATGGGCAAGTCGTCGCTTGCCACCAATATGGCGTTCGCCGCGGCGCAGCGCTTCACCCGCGACCAGGAAGACGGGATCGATCCCGCCAAATCGGCCGGCGCGCCGGTGGCGATCTTCAGCCTGGAAATGTCGGCCGACCAGCTCGCCACCCGCATCCTGTCCGAAGAATCGGGGATCAGCAGCGAGAATTTGCGGATGGGCAAGATCAGCCAGCAGGAGTTTCGCCAGCTGGCCCGCGCCGCCGCCGATTTGCAGACCCTGCCGCTGTACATCGACGATACGCCAGGACTGACGATCGCCGCGCTGCGCGCCCGCGCTCGCCGGCTCAAGCGGCAGAAGGGGATCGGCATGGTGGTGATCGATTACCTTCAGCTGCTGCAGGGATCGGGCAAGAGCTCGAACGACAATCGGGTCCAGGAAATTTCGGAAATCAGCCGCGGATTGAAGCAGTTGGCGAAAGAACTCGACGTGCCCGTGCTCGCTTTGTCGCAGCTCAGCCGCGCGGTCGAGCAGCGCGAAGACAAGCGCCCGCAACTGTCGGATCTTCGCGAATCCGGCTCGATCGAGCAGGACGCCGACATCGTCATGTTCATTTACCGCGAAGACTATTATGTTGCGTCTCGCGAACCCAAACGGCCGATGGATGGCGACGATGCCAAGATCTTCGAAGCCTATGAGCAATGGCAGCGCGATATGGAGCGGGTCTACGGCACCGCCGAACTGCTCATCGCCAAGCAGCGCCACGGCGCCACCGGCAAGGTCAAGATGAAGTTCGACAGCCGCATCACCAAGTTCAGCGATCTCGCTGACGACAGCTTCCTCCCCGAGCTGCGAAGCTAGGGAACGCCGGCCCGACGGCGTACGACGGGCCGGCGCGGGGGCGGATGAGGGCGCTGGTAGGTTCCCCCGCCGGCGCCCTCATTTGCATCGGAAGATGGCGGTCACATCAAGAAACGGCCGGCCATCCATGGGATGACCGGCCGAACTCTATCGTCGCTTCAGCTTAACGGGCACCCGCAAAGTATGACTTTGCGGGGTAGCCCTTAACCGCGCTCGGGTTCCGGCATCGGCGGCGGCGGCGGCGGCGGCGGCGGGCACATGTCCGTCGCCAGGATCACCGAACCGTCGGCGCAGGTCTGCGTCGCCGGAGGCGGCGGCGGAGGCGGCGGGGGCGGCGGCGGGGGCGGCGGCGGAAGAACTTCTTCCCCTCTACCGAAGTTGAAGATCAGGCTCGCCAGCAGGCTGTGCGACCGGAACTTCTGTTCGAAGTCCGGGAACAGCACGGCGTTGGTCGTCTGGACCACCGGGGTAGCGCCGACCACGACCGCGTTTGGGTTACCGCTGACCGCGATCGGATCTTCCGAGAAGTTCAGCTTGCCGGTCTGGAAGTAGCGATACTTCAGGCCGAGATCGACATTGCGGCTGACCGCATAGCGGGCACCGACGATGCCCTGGAATGCCCAGGCACTGTCGCTGTCACCAAAAGCCTTGGCCCAGGCGCGACCGGCACCGGCACCGGCGTAGAACGACAGGCCGTCCTCGTCGCCGAAATCGACCAGCGCGTTGACCATGGCCGACTTGACCGTAATCTTGCCACCGAGGTCGAAGTCGTTAGCCGAGATGCCGGCTAAGCCCGGTGCACCCGGATCGCCGACTCCCGACGGACGGTTCAGCGCCGCGTTGAGCGCCGCAATATCGCTGTTGTCGATTTCGAATTCGTCGACTTTCGCGCGCTTATACCCAAGCTCGCCTTCGAGACGGAACATGCCGAAGTCGTAGCCGAGGATGACGTCGATATCGACGCCGCGCTTGTAATCGATCCCGAACGCATCCTCGAAATTGGTGTCGAGGGGAGCCGCGGCAGCCGGAGCTCCCGGTACCTGGGTCGTGGTGTAGTCGGCGAAAACGTCGGCGTCATTGTCCTTGGGGAACAGGACGCCGCCTTCGATCCCGACATAAACCGATCCATCGCGGGCCATGGCAGGCGTAGACACGACTGCAATGGCCGCCGTGGCGGCCAGTAAGTAATTACGCATGATAGCTCCTTGTTTGCTCTCCGCGTGCGGGAGGCAGCCGTTCAACCCTCGCAACCGCAGCAAAGTTTCATCTGGCGGGAAGAAATGCGTTAGTGTGGCATTCATGTCACAGCCCCTACCGCTGACATTCCGATTGACG